>Ga0190274_10002661_pt1 | contig 10561 bp, 12 predicted proteins | sample Popmic531T_FD_133002 | JGI IMG/M metagenome (GOLD analysis project Ga0190274, IMG submission 133002) | Populus adjacent soil microbial communities from riparian zone of Yellowstone River, Montana, USA - 531 T | ecosystem: Environmental > Terrestrial > Soil > Riparian zone | place: USA: Montana...
GCGATGTCCTCGCCCAGCATCACGAGGTTGGGGTCGCGGCGCATCTCCTGGGCGATGCCGTAGGCGACCGCCTCCCGGTAGTTCAGTTCCGCCATGACGACCCCCCATCGGCGTAGACCTCGCTCATCAACGACGCCTCACCCGGCTCGGCGCCGGCCTTCGCGAACTCGGTCGCCGCGTCGATCACCGCGGCGACCTCGTCGCGGATCTCGTCGAGCCGTTCCTCCGCGATCCCCAGCTTCATCAACCGCTCCTGATAGAGCGCGACGGGGTCGCGATCGGCCCACGCCTCGACCTCTTCGGCGGGCCGGTACTTGCCGGGGTCGGCGCGGGAGTGGCCACCGGACCGATAGGTGACGGCCTCGATCATCGACGGACCGCCGCCGTCACGAGCGCGGCGCAGGGCGGCGTCGGCGGCGAGGTAGACCGCATCGGGATCGTTGCCGTCGATCAGCACCGGCTCGAGGCCGTAGGCGGCGGCACGATCGGCCGCCGGGTGGTCGACCGCCGTCACGACGTCGATCGGCGTGTACTCCATGTAGAGGTTGTTCTCGCAGACGAACACGGTCGGCAGGTTCCAGACCTTCGCCATGTTGAGGGCTTCGTGGAAGGCACCGATGTTCGTGGTGCCGTCCCCGAAGAATGCGATCGCCACCTGGTCGGTGCCGCGCATCTGGGCCGACCACGCGGCGCCGTTCGCGGTGCAAAGGTGCGCGCCGATGATGGCGTAGGAGCCCATCATGCCCTTCGACACGTCGGTGAGGTGCATCGAGCCGCCCTTGCCGCCCAGGATGCCGTTCTCCCTGCCCAGCAGCTCGGCCAGCGCCGCGCCGGGATCCATCCCGCGTGCCAGCGAGTGCGCGTGACCGCGATAGGTGGCGAACGAGTAGTCGCCGTCCTGCATCGCCGCGCCGAACCCCGTCGCTATCGCCTCCATGCCCAGCGACAGGTGCGTCGTGCCCTTCACCAGGTTCTGCAGGAATAGGTCGTGCGCCCGCTTGCTCCACTGCCGCAGCAGTTGCAGCGAGCGGTACATCTGCAGCCGGACCTCCTCGTCGATCGGCGCGTCGGCGAGCGAGTCGTCGACGGGCTCGGGCAAGCGCGGGGCGCGGAGGGCGTAGTCGGTTCGGGGATCAGTACTCATTGGCCACCATCAACTCCTCGCAGGGGAACAGGGTGATGACCTTGCACCCGTCGGCGGTGACGACGAGTTCCTCCTCGATGCGGGCGGCGGACCGCCCGTCTGCCGCCGGCGCGTAGGTCTCGAGGGCGAAGAGCATGCCCTCCTGGATCTCCTCCGGGGTCTCCAGGGAGTTCAGCCGGCTGATGATCGGCCGCTCGTGCAGCCCCACCCCGACGCCGTGCCCGAACTGCAGGCCGAAGGCGTCCATCTCGTCGGCGAACCCGAACTCCTCGGCGCGCGGCCAGACCTTCGCGATCTGGTCCGTCGTCGTGCCCGGTCGCACGAGCTCGATCGCGGCGTCCATCCATTCGCGCGACTGTTTGAACGCGTCGCGCTGCGCCTGGCTCGCGCGGCCCACCACGAACGTGCGGTAGTAGCAGGTCCGGTAGCCGTTGAAGACGTGGATGATGTCGAAGTAGGCCTGATCGCCCGGGCGGATCAGCCGGTCGCTGAACACGTGCGGGTGCGGGCTGCAGCGTTCGCCGGCGATCGAGTTGATCGCCTCGACGAACTCCGAGCCCATGCCGAACAGACGCGCATGCGCCATGCCGACCACGTCGGACTCGCGCACCCCCGGCCTCAGCATCTCGAAGATGTCCTGATATACGCCGTCGACCATGGCGCACGCCTGCGTCAGCAAGACGATCTCGTCGGGGCTCTTGATCTCGCGGGCGTGCATCATCGCCTGCTGGCCGTCGACCACCCGCAGTCCGGCGGCCTGGAGCTCGAGGAGCACGGAGGTCTCGGCGAGGTCGACGCCGAGCTGGTCCTCGGCGACGCCCGCATCCTCGAGGGCGCCCTTGATCTCGCGCACGGCGCGCGCGTGCAGCCCGGTCTCCGGGCCGATCGCCCCCTGGAGTCCGGTGTTGCCGCCGATCGAGTTCTGCTCGTCGTAGAGGTGCGGCAGCTGCAGCCGGTGCGCCTTCGCCGCCGACCCGAAGTCCCACACCTTCGGCCGTTCGTTGCGCGTGATCAGCGCCCAGCGCTCCCCCTTGTTGAACGCCCAGTAGCCGATCTGGGTCGCCGTGGCGTAGCGGATGTTCGAGGTTTCGAACAGGAGCACGGCGCCGAGGTCGTAGCGCTCGAGCATCATGCGCACGCGCTCGAGGCGGTACTGCCGGAGTCGTTCGAAGTCGACGCGGTTCTCCCAGTCGACCGCCATCACCCCCGGCGCCGAGGTCGTCGCTACGGGGAACTCGCTCATGTGGTGTCCTCCTGGGGTCGATCGGGGCCGTCGAGGTCCGCGAGGTAGGACCAGTCGCGGGCGAACCGGTAGGAACGTCGTTTCGGTGGCTGCGGTGCCTGCGTCTCGAGCCAGCGCACGCGGCCGGCGCCGAGGTTGCGGAACTCGTGCACGCACCCGACGCCCGCCCAGGCCACGTCGCCGGGCCCGAGGCGGTACGTGTTGCCGTCGAAGGCGCCCTCCACCTCGCCCTCGAGGATCAGGTACGCCTCCTCCAGCGGATGGTCGTGCGCGCCGGCGAACCCGCCCGGCTCGTACTGGACCATGAACATCGTGGACAGGTCGGCGCCCAGGTCGGCGTCGACCATCATCTTCACGCTGATGCCGCTGTAGACGAGCAACGCGGTCCGCATGCTGGCGCTCACGGCGAGCCGGTCCTGGGTCTGCAGCGCCGGATCCATGGACTCGGCGTCGATGTGACCGAACGAACGGGTGCGCGGATCGCGCACGTCGACAGGGTGCGGGGTCCCGGCGTGGAGCGGCGCGCCGCCGGGGAACTGCGTGTCGTGGCCGAACCGCTCGCGTGGCAGCGGCGCCTGCATCTCGGCGAACGATGCGGGCGCGTCGGAGAGGTTCCGGAGCGCGTGCGTCATGCCCACGGGGACGAGCGCGTAGTCGCCCGCCACCATCTCGGTGGATCCCTCGACCGTGTCGAGGACCAGCGAGCCCTCCCTGACGTAGATCGACTCCTCGAACGACTGCACGTGCGCCTCGACGGCGCCGCCCGCGTCCAGGCGCGAGACGCGGAAGCCCATCTGCACGCCGCCGCCCGGCTCGTTCACGACGGCGTCGGTGGCATAGCCCTTGCTGCGTCCGTCGAACTCCGCGGGCGTGCGGAACGCGAGATCGTCAAGCAGCTTGACGATGTGGGCCATCAGGGAGCCTCCCCTCGCAGGAACACCGCGACAGCGCTGAGATCCCGATCGCCGAACCCGTCCTCGACGGCCCGGTGCACGATGTCGAGGGATGTCTTCGCCTGGCGCATGGGTGCCTGCACGCGATCGCCCAACCCGGTGATCAACTCGAGGTCCTTCTCGACGAGGTCGAGGCTGAACGCCACCGGCACGTCGTCGGGATGTTCGTAGGCCTCGCGCTTGTATTGCACGAAGGGCGCGCCGCCGGCCCCGCTCGCGAACACCTCGTACGCGGTCGTGCGATCCACGCCGGCCCGCTCGGCGAGCACCAGCGCTTCGGACAGGGCGACGTTCAAGCCGTGGACCAGCCCGTTGACCGCCAGCTTCGTGGCGGCGCCGGCACCCCGGGGGCCCACGTGGATCACGCGGGAGGCCAAGGTGTCGAGCACGGGTCGCACCCGCTCCAGCAGATGCTCCTCGCCCCCCACCATGATCGTGAGCGCGCCGGCTTCCACCACGCTCACGCTCCCTGACACGGGACAGTCCAGGAATCCGGCGCCGGTGGCGTCGACCGCATCGCCCACGTGCGCGACCGCTCGCGGGTCGACCGTGCTGGTGTCGAGCGCGATCGTGCCGGGCTTCAGGCCTTCGACGACGCCCTCATCCCCCAGGTACACGCGCTCGAGGGCTGCGTCGTCGGCGAGGCTGGTCACCACGACGTCGGCCTTCGATGCCGCTTCCGCCGCCGTCGCCGCCACGGGCATGTCCAGGGACGCGGCGAGACGCTCGGATTTCGAAGGGTCGCGGTTCCACAGGACGACGTCGAACCCGCCCCGAACGATGGACGAGGCCATCGCCCCACCCATGCGCCCGGTGCCGATCACCGCCACGGTCGAACTGGTCCCCTCCACCGTTCAGCGACACTACACACCTCCGCACGGCTTGGCTAGGCAGTGGACAGCGGGGCTGCACAGACCGACGGCGCTCCTGTAGTGTCGCTGTTGGACGCGAGCGAGGGGAGCGGAGGATGCCGGACGGGGTGGTGCTCATCGTCGGCGGGACCGGTGGCTTGGGACGCGAGCTCGCGGCCCGCTACCGGGAACGTGGCGCGGAGGTGATCATCACCGGCCGCGACGCCGAGCGTGCGAGCGCCGTGGCCGCCGAGATCGGCGAGGGCGTCACCGGGCTCGGGTTCCACCTGAGCCACCCCGAGACGATCGCGGGCGCGCTCGCCGACGTCGGGCCGGTCTCACGACTCGTGCTCGCGGCGATCTCCCGCGACAACAATCCGATCCACGAATACGACATCGTCGGCGCGATCGAGCTCGTCACGATGAAGCTCGTGGGCTACACCGAGACCGTCCACACGCTGCTGGACCGGCTTTCCGACGATTCCTCCATCGTGCTGTTCGGCGGCCGCGCGAAGGACCGTCCGTATCCGGGGTCGACCACGGTCACCACGGTGAACGGCGGGATCAGCGCGCTGGTCCGCACTCTGGCGATCCAGCTGGCGCCCATCCGGATCAACGCGATCCATCCCGGCATCGTGGGCGACAGCCCGTTCTGGGAGGGCAAGCCGCTCGATGCGGTCGTGGCCAGGACCCCGACGGGTCGCCTCGCCTCGATGACGCAGGTCGTCGACGCCACGGAGTTCCTGCTCGAGAATCAGGCGATGAACGGCGAGGAGCTCTACGTCGACGGTGGCTGGATGTTGATGTAGATGGCCGACGTCACCACGACCGCCGCCGGCGAACCGCAAGCCCTCGACCGCATCGGGGACCGCCTCCGCGAAGAGCGGGTGAAGGCGGGCATCAGCCAGCGCGAACTCGCGCGGCGGCTCGGCCTGTCGGCGAGCTTGATCTCCCAGCTCGAGAGCGGGCAGTCACGGCCGTCGGTGGGGACGCTGTACCTGATCGTCACCGAGCTGGGCGTGTCGCTGGACGACGTGATCCGCGGCGAGGAGTCGGCCGCGCCGTCCGACGGGAACGTCGAGGTGGCGTCGAACGGGTCGCCGGTGCTGCATCCGCGTGAGCGCGCCGTGATCGACCTCGACTCCGGCGTGCGGTGGGAGGAGCTCGCGGCCCATCGCGAGGACGGCATCGACTTCCTCGAGGCGATCTACGAGGTGGGCGGCGCGTCCACGACGGACCGTTCGTTGATCCGGCACCAGGGGCGCGAGTACGGCTACATCATCAGCGGCACGTTGGGCGTGCAGATCGGGTTCCAGGAGCACGTCCTGAGCCCCGGCGATTCGATCGCGTTCGACTCGACCACGCCGCACCGCCTGTTCAACGTGGGCGATGAGCCCGTGCACGCGATCTGGTTCGTGGTCGGGCGCCTCGAAGAGCACGATCACGGCTGACCCGAGCCGGCGCTTCGGTCAGATCAGCAGCGCGACGCCCATCGCGAGCAGCCAGAGCGACCACGCGATGTAGAGGAACGGCACGGCGTCACCCGCGAGCGTCCACCCGCGCTCCTCGTTGGGTCCGAGGAACTCCAATGACGCCACCATCAATCCGATGCCGATCACGATCCCGGCCCAGCCGAACCACTCGGACAACTCGGTGCCGGACATCAGGGCGACTCCGAACAGCACCGACCACAGGCCGGTCAGCAGGTAGCCGAGGTGCTCGCCCACGCCGACCCCCAGGAACCGGTGGAACGCCTCGAAGGTGATCTCGATCGGGCGCTGGTCGGCGGGTGTCGCCTCCGCGTGGGCCCGAGCCAGCCACGGCACCAGGTAGACCCACCGCAGGAGGCCCAGCATCTGCACCAGCCCCGCCAGCACGCCTACCACGATGGCGACCGCGATCAGCACGCCTCCGGTCGGCACGGCGACGTTGCCGACCACTACGACGGTCGGGATCAGCAGTAGCCCCGACAGCATGAACGCCCACCACGTCAGGATCAGCCCCGAGCCGCCATCGCGGAACCGCGACAGGATCTCGGCCGGGGGACGGCGCAGCACGTCGGGGTATTCGAAGCGCTTCGCGAGGACCGCGAACCAAAGGTTGAACCAGATCGGTGAGAGGACCAGCAGGACGCCGGCCCACGTGCGAGGGCTCATGCGCCGACGCTACTCGATGTAGCCCAGACCCCGGAGGTGTTCTTCCATCTCGTCGGCTTCGGTGTCGGTGACGTTGGCCTCGTTGCCCATGCCGGGGATGCCGGCGCCGGCCGACGATTCCTCGGTGGCCTCGCGTTCGACCAGGCCCTTGGTCCCGACGATCTCGTGCAGCACACGACCGGAGGGCTTCACCGCGGTGGGAGCGTCGAGTGCCGCCACGAGCGTCGGCGCCATGTCGATCAGCGCCGGGGTCTGCTCGAACGGCTTCACGTTGGGGCCGACCGCCACGATCGTGCCTTCCATGCGGTGGTCGCCGCTCACCCAATCGGCGTCCTCGATCGCGGCCTTCGCGTGCGTCAGGGAGTAGCCCTCGGTGGGCACCATCATGATGTCGGGCGCCGTGTCGGCGAACTTGCCCTTGAAGACCTCCTCGCGCTTCGCGATCTCCTTGATCGGCTTCTTGCCGGTCTTGGGGTCGACGTAGCTCGCCAGGCGGTCCATGACCTCGCCGCGCACCTTCTCGTAGTCGCCGGGGTCGACGATGCCGTCGATCTCGCGGCCGGCCAGGTTGATCGAGACGCCTTCACCCGTGGAACGGATCGTGGTGAACGCCTTGGTCTTGGACCAGTTGACCGACTGCGGCATCGAGACCTTCCCGTGCAGACCCAGCGTGTCGTAGACCTTGCGCGCCACCTGGCGCACGGGGCCCCACTGCATCGGGCCGAACACCGCGTTGGAAGCGCTGAACTCCAGGAAGCCCATCTCGTGGAGCATGCGGTCCATGTTGATCGCGCGGGTGCACGACTGGAACCCGTGGTCGCTGATGAACAGGATGATGTCGTCGGGACGCGCGCGGCTGACGAACGCGCCGATCGCGTCGTCGGTCTGGCGGAAGATGTCGGCCACCTTCTTGCCGATGCGCGTGTCCTTGTTCTTCGCGTAGTCCGGGTGGTCGGGCGCGATGTAGTTGGACAGGCAGTGCTGCGTGCGGTCGATGCTGACCCAGACGCTGGCCATCATGTCCCACTCGGTGTTGTCCATGAGCCATTCGCTGGCGGCGATGCGCTTGCCCGTGACCTCGAACGCCTCGTCCAGGTAGGCGTCGGGCTTGTTGTGATACGTGGTCCAGCTCATGCCGTTGATCGGCCACTCGTGCCCGGCCTTCTGCAAGGTGTCCTGCAGGTCGGCGGGCTGGCTGACGGCGCGGCCCTTCGGCAGCACGCCGCCGGCCACCAGGTTGCCGGTGAGTGCGGGCGGCGGGAACGTGAGCGGCACGTCCAGCAGCAGCTGGTTCTTCTTCGCCGCGGTCAGGTCATCCAGGAACGTGCGCGCCTTGATCGACTTGTAGGTGACCGGGTAGGCCTTGTGGGTGCCGGGCACCGTCTCCAGGATGTCGTAGACGCCGTGGTCCACCGGGTCGACCCCGGTGAGGAACGACGGCCAGGCCGCCCAGCTGTGCGTGGGAACCGTGGAGCGCAGAACGTCCTTCTGCCCCCGGTCGATGAGCGCCTGCAGGTTCGGCAGCGCGCCCTGCTCGAGCAGGGGGTCGAGGATGCGCCAGTCGGCGCCGTCCCACGCGATCAAGATCACTCGTGACATAGGAAGAACCAGCCTCTCACCAGGGAAACGAGAACGTTCGGAGTGTACCGAAGCCCTCAGGGCCACCGGCCGGTCCACTTGTGGTGTTCGGGTATCGAACGAGGGCTCACGGAACGCCGCACGCAGACCGATACCCCCGTCGTGGATGCATCTTCGAGCACCCCGCGGGAACGCATGCATCGGATCGCGTTCGTGACGTTCGTGGCTTCTCTGCTCGCGTTGCCTGCATGCGGCCGCGGCCCCTCCTACTCGGAGGATCCCGAGGCGGCGCTCGGCTCTGCCGTAGCACTCACCGAGGAGCGTGCAACGGCCTCCTTCCGACAGGTGGAGGAATCCACCCATCGAGGCAACACGAAGCAGGAGATTCAGACCGGCCGATATGACCTGGAACGCGACCAGTTCCAGTTGACCATCGAGGAGGAGGGAGCGCTCGACCCCCGGTTCGATGCCGACAACGAATGCGTGCAGCCAAGTGAGGTCAGCACGACCATCACGGGGATCGGGGATTCCTTCTACCTGACGCGAGACGGTCCCGGAACCGACCACGACATGTCGTGGACGCTCGTCGAAGGATCGACCCACGGCAGCCTGAGGATCAGCTTCGGCCCCGTGCTTGACTATGATCGACCGGCATGGCCACCCGTCATGGACGCCCTCCGAGAGCCCGAGGCGGTGGAGGAAACGTCTCCGGGTCGCTTCGTAGTCACGGTCCCAGGCGAGGGCCTGACGCCCATCGTGAACAGGTTCGGGTCGTACTACGGTGACGGTGACGCCGACGTGCCGTCGGCGGAATTGATCGTCTACGTGGAGGACGGCCTGATCGCACGGGTCACCTTCGACCAAGCGTCCCTCCTCGCATGGGTTGACGAATTGGCCGCCGAGCAACGTGCAGCCGCAGCCTCCGGGTCGAGCGGGACCAATGGAGCGACCGGAGCGTCCTCCGAACCATCCGACTTCACCAAGGTCCTGGACCTGACGCTGTCGAACTTCGGCGACGACGTCGACATCGAGGCGCCGAACGATTACCTCAGATCCGACTAACTTCGCAGGCCGGCGCAAGTCAGCCTGCGGACTCCCTATGCTCCCGAGATGCCGGAGTTCGTCGTTGGCTCAGGGGTGGAACACATCCGGGTGGAAGTGCTGCGCCGAGAGTGGCCGGCTGCCGACGACTACTGGGACGGCAACTGGCTCGCGTCGCGCGTTGCCGTTCGGATTGGTCCGTGGATCGGTGCCTATGACGCGATGTTCCGGGCGGAGGACTTCGTTCGGTTCAGGGAGAGCGTGGAGGCGATGCATCGCGATCTCGACGGAAGTGCCCGGTTCTTCACGATGGAGCCGTTCCTCTCCATCGACTTGAAGATCGACGCACATGGCCGCGTATCCGTAGAGGGCGACGCCAAGCCCGAGGGAGCGGGAAGGGTGTTCGGGGAGGTCGGGCTCGATTTTCAGCTCTCCGACTTCATCGACCAATCGTTCCTTCCCGCCCTGATCGCTCAGCTGCGCGAGATCGAATCCGCGTTCCCCGTGAAGGGCGACCCCTCCAGCTAGCCCTCCATCTCAGATCTGAGGCGGGATAGGCTCAGTGGCCATGGAGAAGCCGGAGAGCGTCGACGCCTACTTCTCGAGCCTGGAGCCGTCACGCCGCGCCCCTCTGCAGAAGCTGCGTGAGACGATCGCGGCAGCGGCGCCTCGAGCGGAGGAAGGGATCACCTACGGCATGCCGGGATTCCTGCTCGACGGTCGCGGGCTGGTCGGCTACATGGGGTTCGACCGCCACTACAGCTTCTTCCCGATGAGCCCCGCGGCGATCGATGCGCACCGCGACGAGCTCGGCGATCTCGTGACGGGGAAGGGCACGATCAGCTTCGACTACGGCGCGCGCCTGCCGGTGAGGCTCGTGAAGGCGGTCGTCAAGACGCGGCTCGCCGAAGTGGCCGGGAAGTCGTAGCCGGGATACACCCTCCTGAGGGCTTGACGCGCAACCGGATGATTGCGTATCGTATGCGCAACCGAATGATTGCGCGTTCCGAGACACGGTCCGCGCACCGAGCGAAGGAGGAGCCCCATGAGCACGACATCAGTTCCCGACGAGATCCGCCAGGAAGTCACCATCGAGGTCGAGCGTGAGCGGGTGTGGGCGGCGCTCACCGAAGCCGACCAACTGAAAGGTTGGTTCCCCACGAAGGACGCCCGGGTCGATCTGCGGCCCGGCGGCGAGCTCTTCTTGGACTGGGGCGACATGAGCGCCACCGGCACGTTCGACGAGATCGACCCCCCGAACCGACTCGTCTACCAGTGGCATCCCGCGGGCGACGACTACCCCGCGACGACCGTCGAGTTCACGTTGGCCGATACGGTCGACGGCACGGGGACGTTGCTCACCGTCGTGGAGCGCGGCTTCGCGCAGCTGCCTGCCAACCACCACGCCGACAACACCGAGGGTTGGACCAGCGAGCTTGGAGAGCTCGTCGAGTACCTCACGCCGACGCTCAAGACGCGGCACTGAGGCGGACGACGGGAACGATGATGGCCGACCGTGGGGTGGACGAAGCCGGTGCGGTGTTCGCCGCGCTCGCCGACCCCACGCGTCGGCGCATCGTCTACGAGCTCTCCGC
>Ga0190274_10002662_pt1 | contig 10560 bp, 6 predicted proteins | sample Popmic531T_FD_133002 | JGI IMG/M metagenome (GOLD analysis project Ga0190274, IMG submission 133002) | Populus adjacent soil microbial communities from riparian zone of Yellowstone River, Montana, USA - 531 T | ecosystem: Environmental > Terrestrial > Soil > Riparian zone | place: USA: Montana...
ATCAAGGACATGATCACGTACCTGGAATCGAAGCTGATTCCGGATCTGGATGCGTGAGCAGCGAGGGCCTAGAAGAGAGCGAGGGCCTAGACAAGAGCGCGAGCTCGCAGCCTGCCGCACTCCGCTCTTGTCTAGGCCCTAGGCCCTAGGCCCTGCTTTCTTCTCCGTCGCGAGCTTCAGGATCGAGTGGCGCAGCTCGCGCGACAGGATCAGGCGTGCGTCCTTGCCGATGCCGGTGAGTGCATCGCCGAAGTCGAGCTTGCCGTTCGCGTCGAGCCACACGAACTTGCGTTCCTTCAGCACGTTGATGAAGCCGCGGAAGAGATTGCGGTCGAAGAACTCCGGTGCGGTGCGTTCATACAGCAGCGCCAGGCGTTGCGCCGTGAGGTGGCACAGCGTCTCGAGCTCGCTGCCCGACAGCGTGCCGCGGCCGTTCTTCACCAGCAGTGACACCGCGATGTAGTAACGCTCGAACGCCTGCACGAGCGTCTGCGCCACGACGCGCAACTGGAACGCCGCGTCGGTCTGGCCCACGCGCCGGCGCAACATGCGGCCGTCGGCATCGCTGCGCAGCAGCCCCTGGTCGAGGAACACGTCGATGGTGCGCTGGATGCGCTCGCCGAACTCGCTCGCGCTCCACGGCAGGAACAGCTCGGCCTGCAGGAACGGATAGATGAACTCGCCGAGGCGCGACACCGTGTTGCGGCGCAGGCGGCGATTGTTGAGGAAGCAGCACGCGACCCACGCCGGCGTTGCGAACAGGTGCAGCACGTTGTTGCGGAAGTAGGAGAGCAGCATCGCCGCCTTCGCGTCGGCGACCAGCACGTCGCCGAGCGGATGCTTCTGCCGCGCGATGACGCCCATGCGCTCGGCATACGCCACGATCTCGCGCGGTGCGAGCTGCGTGACAGTGATGCGATCGGAGTACGGCACGATCTCGAGCATGCGCTTGCCCAGCTCGAGCGCCGCAATGAGGTCTTCCTCGCCCAGCGCATGCTTCGGCGTCGAGAGCATGGCCAGCGCGATCAGGTTGATCGGGTTGACGTCGGCGGCGCGGTTGATGTTGACGAGGATGCGCTCGGCCAGCGTCGCGACGGCATTCGGGAACCACTCGGGTCGCTCGTCCACAGCTGGCAGCGCGTCGCGCCACGCGGGCGCCGCGCCATCGAGGTGCTCGGCCAGGAAGATCGGCTCGCCGAACGACAGCGCGACCTTGCCGTACTTGTTGCGCACCACGCCGAACGCGCGCAGCAACCCGAGCAGCGATTCCTTCTTCTTCACGCCACCGGAGAGCTCACGCGCGTACTCGTTGCCTTCGAGCAGCTTTTCGTAGCCGATGTAGACCGGCTGGAACACGACCGGCCGGCGCGACTCGCGCAGGAAGCTGCGCAGCGTCATCGCGAGCATGCCGGCGCGCGGCTCGAGCAGGCGACCCGTGCGGCTGCGCCCACCCTCGATGAAGTACTCCATGGAGACGCCACGCGCGAACAACTGCGTGACGTACTCGCCGAACACCGTCGAGTAGAGCGCATTCGCGCGGAAGCTGCGACGCAGGAAGAACGCACCACCGCGTCGCAGGATCGAGCCGAGCACCGGCAAATTGAGGTTGACGCCCGCGGCGATGTGCGGCGGCACGAGGCCGTTCTGGTACAGCGTGTACGACAGCAGCAGGTAATCGATGTGGCTGCGGTGGCACGGCACGTAGATCACTTCGTGCCCCGGCGTCACCTGCTTGAGCGCTTCGAAGTGGTGCATCGTCACGCCGTCGTAGATCTTGTTCCAGAACGGCGTGAGCATGAACGACAACGCGCGCACCACCGGGTGCGAGTAGTCAGCGGCGATTTCCCACGCGTAGGCGCGCGCGCGGCCGTAGGCCTGGTCGCTGCTGATGTTGTCCTTGCTCGCGGTCGTCGCGATCGCGGCGCGCACGCTGTCGGCGTTGAGCACCGCGTCGATGACCGTGCGCCGGTGCGACAGGTCCGGACCGATGACGGCAGCGCGGATGCGGCGGAAGTGCGCGCGCAGCACGCGCGAGGACTTGCGCAGCGTGCGTTGCGGGTCGAGCCCTTCGGCGACCACTTCGCGCAGGCTCACGGCCGGGCTGAAATGCACGATCGTGTCGCGCCCGTTCAGCAGGATCGCGAGCAGCCGGCGGAAGCGGCCGACCATCACCCAGTTCTCGGAGAACAGCACGCGGAACCAGCCGGTGGAGCGGCTCGGCGCGCGACCCACGAACACCGTCACGGGTACGACCTGCACGTCGAGCGTCGGGTCGGCGCGCACCGCATCGAGCAGCAGCGCGAGACCTTCGGAGTGCTTGATCGAGCGCGGGCGGCGCAACAACGAGCCTTCGCGGCGCGACACCGCGAGCATCGCGCGATTGCGCTTCAGCAGGTTCCCGGGCATCGCCGCGAGCGGCGACGGCAGGCCGGCTTCGCGGCACGCTTCCTCGAGGATCAGCGCGTTCGAGAGCCCGTAGCGCTCGAGCATGTAGCAGACCGGCGCATCGCCCTTCAGCGCCGTCGCGGGTTGCGCGGGTTCGCTGCGGATCTTCAGCCACGGGCGCAACAGGCGCGCGGCAAGGCGATGCAGCCACGACGCGCGCGTCGCGCCCGGATTCGGCACGCCGGATTGGATCACGGCCATGGCGGCAGCAAGCCGCCGCGCCGGTGACCGGCGCGGCAGCAAGTGTGGATCAACCCTCGGCCGATTCCTCGGTCGCGGCCGGTTCTTCGGTCGCGCCCTCGTCCATCGCCGGCGCTTCTTCGATCGCGGCGGGCTCGGGGTTGTTGAGCTTGTCGATGGTCTGCTTGCCGTACCAGCGGCCGTCGACCTTGACCAGCTCGGTCTCGAACGACATCGGCTGCTCGAACAGCTGGTAGCTGACCTTCACCTTCGCGGCGGCGTCGGTCTGCGACACGACCTCGGTCTTCACGGAGTCGAGCATCTTGTCGAGCGAGAAGCCGTACACGTCGAGCACCTGCTTGAAGCCGCGCAGCGCGATCGAGCCCTTCACCATCGCGTCGTCGAACGACAGCGCGCGCGCTTCGTCCAGCGTCTTGAGGTTCAGCTCACGCGCGGAAGCGACGACCTTCGACACCGCGGCCTTCACCTTCGCGCGGTCGGTGAAGTTCGTCTCCTGCACCCACTTGGCCAGCGCGTCGATCGACTTGACGGCCTGGTCCTTCTGCTCCTGGGTGAGCTCCTTGTTCTCCTGCAGGCCGTTCGCGGCCAGGCCCTTGCCCATGCCGATCATCAGCGGCATCTGCGGCGCCATCTCGGTCTCGAACTTCACCAGCTCGGGCTCGAGCTTGGCCATGATCTTGTCTTCGGCGTCGGAAGCGGTGAGCTCGGCCATCTGGTCGGCGAACTCCTTCTTCTCTTCGTCGCTCGGCGGATCCTTGGCCATGTCGGCCTTCCACTCGGTCCGCAGCTTCTCCATGTGGCTCGGCGGCACCTGGCTCTCGACCAGGGACTTCATGTCGCCGGCCTTGAGGCTCTGCACGGCGGCGGCAATCGCGCCGTCCGGCGTGCCGGTCTGCGACAGGTCGGGCGCGGCGGTTTCCTGCTTGCCGCCGCAGGCGGCGAGCGCGGCAGCGAGGGCGAGCGCGAAGACGTAACGAATGTTCTTGCCGTGCATGGCAGCAACCTCTGGCGTTGAGCGGACCGCGACTGTAGGGGGACGCGGCCGACGCTGTCTAGCGAACGTTCGAAGAAACCGCACACTCGCCTGCGGGGGGCCGATACGCCTCGCTTTCGGGGCCCCGATGCCTGCGCCGCTCATGGCTGGGCGAGCGGTCGTGGGGCGACGAAAAGATTGGCACCGCCTGGGGCGCGGAATCCCGCGGTGTCTTTGCGATTTTCGAACCCCGGAAAAAAAAACTCAGACGGTCTTTGGACCATCTGAGCAAACCGGCTGTCGCCGGAGGGGGAATCGAATTCTTGATGAAGCGAGCGCTGAGTGTCGGTAATCGCCGTTCTGCGCGTCGGCGTGGGGAAATAATAGCTTAGCTCTGTAAGCTAATGCAATAGGTCTCATAGGACCGCTATCGCTTTGATTTACAACGAAAACCTGCCGACCACTACGACGGGCGCTGGGGAAACGCGGCGCGGATCGTGGCCTGGACCGCCTCAGCAGCGGCTCGCGGATCGCTGGCCTGGCGGATCGGCCGACCCATCACGATGTAGTCGGCGCCGTTTGCGAACGCCTGCGCGACGTCGACCGTGCGCTTCTGGTCGTCGCCGGTGTTGTCGACCGGCCGGATGCCCGGGCACACGACGATCAGCGACGAGTCGACCTCGCGCCTGAGCGCCGCGGCTTCGAGTCCGGACGAGATCACGCCGTCGCAACCGGCGACGAGCGCGGCCTTCGCGCGCGACAGCACGAGCGCCTCGGGATCGCACGCGAAGCCGAGGTCGTCGAGGTCGCGGCGATCGAGGCTGGTGAGCGCGGTGACCGCGAGGATCGCGATGCCGCGCTTCTCGGCGGCGGCCGCGCGCATCATCGCGTCGTTGCCGTGCACGGTCGCGAACGTCACGGGATAACGCGTGAGCCCGCGCACCGCCGACGCGACCGTGGCCGGCACGTCGAAGAACTTGAGGTCGACGAACACCTTCTTGCCGCGCGCGGCGAGCGCCTCGAGCACGGCAAAGTAGTCGCCGCTCGTGAGCAGCTCCATGCCGATCTTGTAGAACGCGCACGCGTCGCCGATGCGCTCGACGAGCGCGAGCGCGGCGTCGCGCGTGTCGACGTCGAGCGCGACGATCAGGCGCTCGTGCGCGGGGACTGCGACGCGGCTCACGGCGTGCGCAGCCATCCGGACATGCACGCGCGCGGATCCGACGCCTGCGCCGGGTCTCTGCAGTACTTCGTCGTCGCGTCCACCCACGAGCCGTAGTCCGGGTTCGGCAGCATGAACCAGCGCTCGCCCCACCAGTTCTGCACGGGCGCGATGACGCGCGCGCGCGTGGCGTTGTCGGCGTAGACGCCGTCCATGAAGTCGCCGAGGTTGTCACCGAGCATCATCACGACGCGGTACTTCTCGTCGATGAACTGGCGCCGCGAGCCCTTGTCCTTGGTCCAGCCGCGTGCGTCGTCGCGCGGCAGCACCGTGGAGTTGTCATCGGGCACCGGGAAACCCTGGGCGCGCAGGTTATCGGCCGTGGCGTCGCGCAGGTGCGACTTGCGGTTGGTCACGTAGAACATCGTGATGCCGTTGTGCGCGGCGAATTGCGCGAAGTCGACGGCGCCGGGCATCGCCTTCGCGGCGCGCAGGTTGCACCACGCGTCCCAGCTCGGCTCCTCGTAGACCTTGTTCTCGAGGATGAGCGTCGCCTGGTACGGCGTGTTGTCGAGCACCGTCTCGTCGACGTCGACGACGATCGCGAGCGGATCGTCCGGTGTGTCGTTCACCCGATCGGCCGGCACCAGCGCGTTGCGGCCGGTCATGGACATGGTCGGCGCGGACGTCTGCGCCAGCGCGCCGCCCAGTGCGCGCGAAGAGACCAGGCCCACGAGCTGCATCTTGGCAGTGGCGTACGTACCGGCGACCAGCACCTGGTACTCGGTCGATGTCTGCATCCACGCGAGTGCGTACAGCTGGTCCCAGCTGACGCCGGTACCGGCGCGCGTGTGTGCCGTCGCTGCGGCCGGCGCTGCGACCGGCGCCGGGGCTGCGGTCGTTGCAGGCTCGGAGACGGGTGCGGGAGCGGCCTCGGGTGCCTCGGGTGCCGGCGCGGATGTGGCGCAAGCGGCGAGCGCGGCGCTCAACGCGAGCACGAGGGCGAGCGGGCGGATCGTCATGCGCGGTCTCCGGCGTTTCGGGCGCCGCAGTCTAGCCGACCGCGCGCGCGGCGCGCGCGAGGTCAGTCCCCGAGGAGCGCGGCAATCCTTCCCAGGTGCGACTGCGCACGCTCGGCGCGGTCGACCGCATCCGCGGCGGGATCGCGTCCCTCCATGTGCAGGTCCTGCTCGGGAATCTCGGCGAGGAAGCGGCTCGGGTCGCAATGCAGCACGTTGCCGAAGCGCTGCTTCGTCGCGGCGTAGGACAGCACGAGGCGTTCCTTCGCGCGCGTGATGCCGACGTAGAACAGGCGTCGCTCCTCGTCGAGCCGGCCTTCCTCGATGCCGCCCTCGTGCGGGAGCGTGCCGTCCTCGAGGCCGACCAGGTGCACGAAGCGGAACTCCAGGCCCTTCGCGCTGTGCAGCGTCATCAGGCGCACGGCGTTGCCGGAATCGTCGCGATCGGCGTTGCCGAGCAGCGCGAGCTGCGCCGCGAGCTCGCCGACGCCGTCGCTGGACTTGCGCACGGCCTGCTTCAGCCAGGCCACGAGCTCGCCGACGTTTTCCATGCGCCGCTCGAACAGCGACTTGTCGGGCGCTTCGGCCTTCACGTGCTGGTCGTAGTTCGTCTCGGCCACGATCACGTCGGCCAGCCCGGCGGCGCCACGCTCCTGCGCGATGCGGCGCAGGTGCTCGATGAGCTCGACGAAGCCGGCCAGCGCGTTGCCGGGACGCGGCGAAAGCTGCGCGATCACGCTCGCGCTCGACGCGGCGCGCAGCAGGCTCGCGTGCTGGCGGCCCGCGAGCTCGCCGAGCTTCTCGAGCGTGGTCGCGCCGACTTCGCGCTTCGGCGCGACGACCGCGCGCAGGAACGCCGCATCGTCGTCGGGATTCGCGACGAGGCGCAGGTACGCGATCAGGTCCTTGACCTCGGCGCGGTCGAAGAACGCCTGGCCGCCCGTGACGTGGTACGGCACGCGCAGCAGGCGCAGCGCCTTCTCGATCGCGCGCGACTGGTGGTTGCCGCGATAGAGCACGGCGAACTCGGTCCACTGCGCCTTGGCCTGCGCCTGCACGTGCGAGATTTCGGCCGCGACCTTCTCGGCCTCTGCCGTATCGTCCTTGCACTCGAGCACGCGGATCGGCGGACCCTCGGCGTGTTCGCTCCAGAGCTTCTTCTCGAACAGGTGCGAGTTGTTCGAGATCACCGCGTTAGCGGCGCGCAGGATGCGCGCGCTGCAGCGGTAGTTCTGCTCGAGCTTCACGACGCGCAAGCTCGGATAGTCGCGCGAGAGCTCGCGCAGGTTCTCGGGGTCGGCGCCGCGCCACGCGTAGATGGACTGGTCGTCGTCGCCGACCGCCGTGAACGCGCCGCGCTCCCCGGCCAGTGCCTTGAGCAGGCGGTACTGCGTGCCGTTCGTGTCCTGGTATTCGTCGACCAGGAGATAGCGGATGCGCTCGCGCCACGCGCCGCGCACCTCTGCGTCGCTTTCGAGCAGCGCCACGGGCAGCCGGATCAGGTCATCGAAGTCGACGGCATTGAACGCCGCGAGTCGGCGCTGGTACTGCGCGTACAGCTCGGCGATCTCGAGCTCGCCGGGCGACGTCGCCTTCTCGAGCGCCTCTTCCGGCGACGCGCCCGTGTTCTTGAGCCGCGAGATCGCGTGGCGGCGCAGTTCCAGCACGTCCTTCTTCGTGGCAGCGGGCAGCAGGTCCTTGAGCAGCGTTGCGGAATCGTCGGTGTCGAAGATCGAGAAGCCGCGCCGCAGCTTCGCGCGCTCGTGCTCGATCGTGAGGAAGCGCAGGCCCAGCGCGTGGAACGTCGAGATCTGCGGCTCGTGTTCGTTGTCGCCGCCGCGCAGCAGCTTCGTGGCGCGCTCGCGCATCTCGCGCGCGGCCTTGTTCGTGAACGTGATCGCCGTGATGCGGTCGGCGCGCATGCCGCCCTTCTTCACGAGGTGCGCGATCTTCTCGGTGATCACGCGCGTCTTGCCCGAACCCGCGCCCGCGAGCACGAGCAGCGGCCCGTCGACATAGGCGACGGCTTCGCGTTGGGCGGGGTTCAACGACATGGTGCGGAAGCGACCGCGATCGGCGGCGCAGTGTAGTGGCCGCCCGGGCAGTCGTCACGCCGGGTGGCAAGGCGCGGACCGCAGCCCCTTGACCGGAGCCGGACGTCTGCCAGAGTTGCTGCTGGCCGCCCGACGCGCGGAATCGAACTTGCTCGCCGTGAACGACGCTGGTCCGCCCCTGTTCGTGCCCCGCGACTCGCGCTTGCGCGCTGCCGGCGGCGTCCTGCTCGGCCTGCTGCTCGTCGCCGTCACGGCCGGATTCGGCTTTCGTCCCTGGTCGAATCCCGCGCCGAGCTACGACGAGACGGCGCACGTCGCGGGCGCCTACGAGAATGCGTTCCACGGCAGCAACGAGCTCAACGCCGAGCATCCGCCGCTGCTCAAGCAACTCGCGGGCTGGTCGCTGCGCCTTGCGGTCCCGCTCGACACGAAGCGGCTCGATGCGCGCATGGAACAAGAGGACGAATGGCATTTCGGGCAGTCGCTGCTGTACGACCGCCACGACCTGACGCCCGCGATACTGCGCGCGGCACGCACGCCGAGCGCGCTGTTCGCGCTCGCCGGTGGCGCGCTCGTGGCGCTCGCCGCATTCCTCGTGTTCGGACGCGTCGGCGCATTCGCCGCGGCCGGGCTCTATGCGCTGAGCCCGACGATCCACGCCTACGGCGCTCTGTTGCTCACCGACCTGCCGGCCGGCGTGCTGATGCTCGCGGCGTCGATGTGTGCGTGGCGCGGGACGCGCGACGGACATCGCGCCTGGCTCGCCGCCGCCGGCGCCGTGCTCGCCGCGGCGTGCTGGACGAAGGTGACGGCCGTGGTCGCGGTGCCTGCGATCGGGGCGCTCCTGCTCGTGCATGCCCGGCGCGGCGACGGAACGGCCGCCACCGCGAACCGCGCGGCGAGCGCGATCGTCGCGCTGCTGGCCGGACTTGTTGCCGGCTTCGTGCTGCTGAACGGCGGCTCGCTCGACTTCGGCGCCTACGCACGCGGCGCCACGCTGCTCGGCTTCAACCACGCGCCGGGCTTCCCGTCCTTCGCGAACGGCGAGTTCCGGACCGAATCGTGGTGGGGCTATTTCCCGTACACGATGCTGGTGAAGAGCGGCCTCGGCGAGCTCGTCGCGCTGTTGCTGCTCGCGCCCGCATGGCTCGCACGACGCAATGCCGGCGCACCAGTCGTGGCCAGCGCTGGTTCACGCGGCCTGCTGGCGTTCGTGCTGGTGCCGGCGCTCGCGTACCTGCTGCTGGTGATCGTCGCCGCGCCGAACCTGAGCCATCGTTACGTGGTTCCCGCCATGCCAGCGTTGTTCGTCGTGATGGCCGCGCCGGTCGCGTGGTTGTCGGGCCGGCTTCGCGCTCTCGCGCTGGCCGCCTTGCTGGCGCTGCAGGCGACGTCGGCGCTCGCGGCGCAACCGGATCCACTGAGCTTCTTCAATGGCCTGCTCGGCTGCCGCGACATCGCGGCCATCCACTGCCTCGACGACACCAACATCGACGGCGGGCAAAACATCGCGCGCATCTGGCCGGCCGTCGCGGCGCGACTCGCGCCGGGCGAGGCGCTGCTCGTCGACTACTACGGCACGGCGCAGATGACGGCGTACCTGCCGAACTTCCGCTCGCTGCGGGATGCGGACTGGACGGCGCCCGGGCCCGGCCTCTACGTCCTGAGCGCGCACTACGTCAATCGCCGGCGACTCACGCTCGAGCATCCCGAGAGCAACCCCCTGCTGCTGGGCGCCTCGCGAGACGATGCGATCGGCAACAGCTATTTCATCGTGGACCTGCGCCCGCAGCAGCAGCGCTGAGCGTCGGCGTCAGGCCGCCGGCAACGGATATTTGTACGCGGTCGCGCAGTTGAACAGCGCGACATGCTCGTGCGGCGCGACCAGCCCGCGTTCGCGCGCGAGGCGCAAGCCGGCGAGCGTCGCGGCGCCTTCCGGGCACATCAGGAACCCGTCGTCGCGCGCGCAGTCGCGCCATGCTTCGACGATCGCCTGCTCGGACACCGCGAGCGCCGCGCCGCCGGTTTCGCGCACGGCACGCAGGATGATGAAGTCGCCCAATGCGGCGGGCACGCGGATGCCGTGCGCGATCGTCGCGGAATTTTCCCAGCGCCGCGCGAATTCGGCGCCTTCGTCGAACGCGCGCACGATCGGCGCACAACCCTCGGATTGCACGGCGTACAGGCGCGGCCGGCGCGCATCGATCCAGCCGAGCGCCTCGAGCTCGTCGAACGCCTTCCACATGCCGATGAGGCCGGTGCCGCCACCGGTGGGATAGAAGATCGAGTCGGGCAGGCGCCAGCCGAGTTGCAGCGCGAGCTCGAGGCCCATCGTCTTCTTGCCCTCGATGCGGTACGGCTCGCGCAGCGTGGCGCAATTGAACCAGCGCCCTTCGCGCTCGCCCTGCGCAACCAGCTTGCCGCAGTCGTCGATCATCCCGTCCACGACCGTGAGGTGCGCGCCGTGCAGCGCGATCTCGCGCAGGTTGGCCGCGGGCGTATCGGACGGCGCGAAGCAGTGCACCTCGATGCCGGCGCGCACGCAGTAGGCAGCCATCGCGGCGCCCGCGTTCCCGTTCGTGGGGATCGCCATGGCGCGCACGCCGAACCGGCGCGCCATGTTCACGGCCATCACCAGGCCGCGTGCCTTGAACGAGCCGGTCGGCAGGCGCGCCTCGTCCTTCGCATCGAGGCGCGCGACACCGG
>Ga0190274_10002663_pt1 | contig 10556 bp, 6 predicted proteins | sample Popmic531T_FD_133002 | JGI IMG/M metagenome (GOLD analysis project Ga0190274, IMG submission 133002) | Populus adjacent soil microbial communities from riparian zone of Yellowstone River, Montana, USA - 531 T | ecosystem: Environmental > Terrestrial > Soil > Riparian zone | place: USA: Montana...
CCCAATCTGATCCTGGACGTGCTCGCGGTGTCTACCAGGACGACGACCAAGAAGGCCGCGGAGACGAAGGCGTTCTTGAGGGGCATGGAGAAGGGCTACGACTTCGTCCAGGCTCATCCCGATGAGGCAGCGGTGCTCGCCGGCAATGCGCTGTCCTTGCAGGATCACTGGAAATTTCACGACGCCCTGGCGGCGGCGCATGCCGAAACGGGGCGCTTTGATGACAGCGTTCGGGAAGTGAAGATCGCCCTGGCCATGCTCAAGGCTGATGAACCGGGTTCTCCCTGGCAGGTGGGCCTGCAGACTCGACTCGCGCTGTATGAGGCGCGACAGCCCTATCGGGAAACAGCGAGTGACGCGATTGTCACCGAGTGGCTCCAGACTTCTTACCTGGGCCGCATTGCCGCCACGCCCGCCGCGATGCGCTAGAGCCCCAGGATCCAGTTCGCCATTCCGCGGGCTTCGTCGATCGACACCCACTGGTTCGGAACCATGGGCACCATGCCCCAATTGCCGCCCCCTCCCTCGACGATCTTGCGGGCCAGTACCTCCGTCATCTCTTCCCTGCGCGCAGCATGCATGGCGGCGATGGCCTTGAACGGCGGGCCTATCGAGACCTTCTCCATGTCATGGCAGATGTAGCAACGTGCCTGCTCGACGAGCTTCGACGGGTCGGACTCGATCGGTTTCAAAGGCGCGGCGCCTGGTGGCGCGGCACTCGCCATCGCCGGAGAAAACCTTTCCGGGTAAGCGCCGTCACCCGGATCAATGATCATCGCCATGCGGGGGCCCTGGACGATATCCACGATGTTCGCGTAGGACGTGACCAGCACGCCGGTTTTCGGATCCACATCGATCATTCGCAGGAATCCCTGTTCGCGGGGCAAAGGCAGTACGCCGAACTGCTTTGTTCGTGGATCGAAGCGGTAGATGACATCGGCGTTTGCAGTGGCGATCCACACGACTCGGCGGACAGGATCCCAGGTCGTGGCATACGGGGCGCTGCCTGTATCCGGCAGGTCGTAAACGCCAATCATCTTTCGGCTGCGCGTATCGAATTCCGCCAGCTGTCCGCCGCCATACAGCGCCAGGTAGAGCACGTCGTTGTCGTCAATCGAGATTCGACGCGGACCGGCATTGCGATCCGGAAACTGGAACGGACCGATGTACTGCTGCTTCTCGATATCGAACCCGCCAAAGGTCCCGTTGCCAAGCTGGCTGTACCAGACCTGCTTGCGGTCCTTCGTCATCGAAAGGCCATACAGCGCTGTGCGCCCCTCGCGCCCCGGCGAAGGGGGAGCAGGCCATAGCCGGGTCTGTCCGTTTCGCGAATCGAAGTAACCCACTGAGTTGTTGCCGATGTCGGAAAACCAGATGCGACCCTTCACATCCGTCAGCAACTCGTGATCATGGCCGAAGCTCAGGTCGTGAATGCCGGGAACCTTGCCATCCGGCGTCTTGAGCTTCCAGGTACGCCACTTTCCAGTGCTGATATCAAGGTGCCCAACGATGCCATTGAACAGGGGCGTCACCCACAGCGATTCATCCGCGCCCTTGTGCAGGGAGTGGGGGCTCATGAGCAGGTCCGACGGCACTTCAAAGTCCTGCTGTCCGCCGGTAGCCACATCAATCGCCACGATCCGGTTCGCAGCCACGTCAGCCACCCAAAGCCTTCGAGGCTCACCCAACAGCAACGCCTCGCGGATTGCATTCGGCTTCGGTACCTCGTATTCACGGATTACAGTCCCTGCGCTGGCGATAAGCGGTGCGCCCCAGGCGTATCCGGAGATCTGGTCGAGCCGGTCGTCGAAAACCCTGGTCATGAGTCGGGCTACGTCATCGCCGTTGTCGACCGAATACACGGCATCAGCATCGACCTTTTCGTCCTTGCCGCGGCGACCGCGCGAGAACTCCCAGGCCGAGAGATAGTTCATGTACTTGACGATGGCCTTCCAGCTCTCCGAACGCGCGGCGGCAGGATCCGCTGCATGCAGATCCGAAATGGCGCCAGCGTAGGCCCGCTGCTCGGAAGCAGGCACCTGGTGGCAATCGATGCAGTCCATTACGAATTTGGATTTCTGCGCGCGGTCGGTTATCCGGCCCAGCCACGCTGAAGCTGGCGCCACACCAACCTGGTTGCCGGTTACGGCCAGGATCATCGTCACATGCAACGCTTCCGTGCCATCGTTACCCGTCTGGGTTCGCGTGGTCGAACTGAGTTGTCGATAGCCTAGCGCCCTCGCTTCCATGTCCAGGGACGCGCGTGACAACTCGGGGAAAGTATCCGGGAACCGGAACCTGCCTTCCGCGTCGCTGAAAACTGTGACGACATTTCCGCCCGCCGCGGCAATGCCGCGCTCCAATATCAACTGGACCTGGGGCACCGGCTTGCCGTTGATATCCAGGACGCGACCCTGGAGCGTCGCCGCCGCATTCGCCGCATGGACGAAAGCGGCACATGCCGCCAACGCAATGGTCGCCTGAATCCGCATAGTCGCCCCCCGCTGTCTGGTCGTGACAGTAGCCGACCAGACCGGGTTGCGACTAGCGGTGCAGACTATTGGTTATCGCCTGCCCTCAGCGCGCATAGGAAATGCGGTAGATCAGGTTCTGTCCGTCGTCCGACAGCAACGCGGATCCATCATTCAGGATTGCCAGCGCCACGGGACGTCCCCATGCACCCGCATCATTCACGATGAAGCCGGTCAGGAAGTCCTGGTACTCGCCGGTCGGTGCGCCGTTCTTCATCTTCACGCGCACTATCTTGTGTCCCGTGCGATATCCGCGGTTCCATGATCCGTGCAGCACGGCAAGACCTTCTCCCCGGTATTCCGCCGGAAAGGCGCTGACCCCGGACGTCGCTGTGTAGAAATCCAGATTCACCGCCGCGGAATGCGAGGTATAAGGCACGTCAGGCAGGGTGGCCTTGCCCTTCAGGTCGGGCCTTGCGCCCTTGTGACGTGGATCCTCATTGTTGCCCATGTAATACCAGGGCCAGCCATACCAGGCGCCCGGCTTTACGCGCGTGCTGTAATCCGGGACCAGGTCGTCGCCCAGGTTGTCGCGCTCATTGGTGGTACACCAGAGCTGGTCGGAATCCGGCTGGCGCGTAAGACTCACGCAATTGCGGATGCCGGACGCATATACCCGGCCTGGCTTGTTCGAGCCCACTTCAAACTCAAGTACGGACGCCCGGTTCTCCTCGATGCCCCAGGTAGCACCCAGACCGCGCTGGCTCTCCCACTGGGCAATCTCTGCCGCCGACTTCTTTGGCAAATCGTTTGGTCCGTCCGCGACATTGGACTGGGAGCCGACCGATACGTACATGCGCTTCCCGTCGCGCGAGAACTGCAGGTCACGTGTGAAGTGTCCGCCGCCCGTGGGCGATAACTGCGCCACGACAACTTCGGGCACGCCGCTCGCCGTTCGGTCGCCAGGCTTGTACGCATAGCGCACCACACGATTCATTTCCGCCACGTACAGCCACTGCGGCCGATCGGCCGGAATGAAGGCCATGCCGTAGGGCTGGACCAGGCCCTGTGCGAACACATCGGTCGATGCCAGCTTTGAGCCATCGCTGCTCGCGCGCAGCACCTTGATGCGCCCTGCGTTCGTCTCGACGAGGAAGACGTCCCCGTTCGGTGCGACTTTCATTTCACGCGGACCCTGCAAACCCTCGCTTGCAAATACTTCAACCTTGAACCCTGCCGGCACCGAAAGCTGTGCATCCGCGGGCTTCGGCACGAGTCGCGGGAAATTCAATGCGGACGCGGTGTCATTGGGCGGCGGAAGTTTCGTGAGATCCACGCGATGCATCCTGCCGGGCACGTCTTTCTTCCAATCCGCTTCGCCCTTCAACGGCGCAGCGGCTGCCGGCGGTGCGCCGGGAGGAGGACCGAATCCTGCCGGGCGGGGAGCTTCCTTGAAAGTGCCGTCCTTCAGCGCAGAAAAGTAGGCGACTATGTTGTCACGGTCTTCCGGCTTCGGAACTGGAATGACCATTGCCGAACCTGGCACCACAGTCGTGGGCGAGGCGAGAAAACGGTTCAGCGTTGGCCCGTCCCAGACCAGCTTTGAATCCTTGAGCGGCTTCGTGTACGTGAAATCCGAACCGGTCGCCGCCGGGCGCCCGAAGACGCTATGCAGTGATGGGCCTTGCGCGCCACCGAGATCACCAGGCTCCGCGCTGTGGCAAAGTGCGCACTGCTGACGGAAGGCATTTTTCCCCGCATTGGGATCGGCTGCGAGCACAGCAGTGGCCCCCGCGATTCCAAGCACAGCAACCGCAAACTTCATGGCGCTCATGGATAACCCCCACTCTGATCCGAGAATTCATTGCAACCGGCCGAATCCCGCCATTCTACAGGAGGATTCGGCCACGAAACCCCATGTAGGAGTCGACTGACGGGCCTTACGGCATCCGGGCGTCCAGCCACTCAATCCAGTGCTGTGTCGGCACCGCCACGCGGCTTGCGACCTGCGCGATGCAGCCAATGTTTGCGGAGAGAATTACGTCGGGATTCGGCGCCATCAGCGCCCGCGCCTTGGCGTCACCCAGATCGCCCGCGATCTTTGATTGGAGGAGGCTGTAAGTCCCGGCAGACCCACAGCACAGGTGACTGTCGACAACTGGCAGGACTTCGGCGCCGCACCTTGCGAGCAGTTTCTCCACGACTCCCTGCAGCTGCAATCCGTGCTGCAGGCTGCAGGGGGCTTGAAAAGCCACGCGTCGCAGCGATGGCGCGCGCAGCAACGCCACAAGTTCTTCTGCGCGCGTCGACAACAGCTCCGCCGGATCCCGGGCAAGGGCACTGATTCGTGCCGCCTTCAGTGCATATGCAGGATCGTTGCGAAGCAGATGACCGTATTCGCGCACCATGGTCCCGCAACCCGAGGCATTCAATACAATGGCTTCCGCGCCCGCTTCCACCTGTGGCCACCAGCCGTCGATGTTGCGACGCGCATCTCCCAAAGCGCCGTCCTGGTCCGTAAGGTGATGCCGGATTGCGCCACAACAACCCGCATCGCGCGCCACCACCAGCTCGATGCCCATCGCGTCTAACACCCGCGCCGTCGCCGCATTGATGTTGGGAGACATCGCCGGCTGCACACAACCGGCCAGGAGGATCATCCGGCGCTGATGTCGCCTCGCGGGCCAGCGACCCGGGGCCACGCGTCGCGGCACGCGGTCAGCAAGTGCTTTCGGCAGAAGCTGGCGAGCGCGCCGACCCATCCACAGGGCCGGAGCGAAAAACGGTCCCGTCAGGAAGGTGGCCAGCGCCCTGCGCAGCAACCGCATGCCCGGGGGTCGCGGCACCTTTTCGTCGACCAACCTGCGGCCAATGTCCAGCAGCCGGCCGTATTGCACACCCGATGGGCAGGTGGTTTCACAGGCACGACAGGTAAGACATCGATCCAGGTGCAGTTGGGTGCTGGCAGTTGGCGCCTCGCCTTCCAGCACCTGCTTGATGAGATAAATGCGCCCTCGCGGACCATCCAGCTCATCGCCCAGCAGCTGATAGGTCGGACAGGTGGCGGTGCAGAACCCGCAGTGCACGCAACTGCGCAGGATCGCAGCGCCCTCTTCGCCCTCTGGCGTGTCACGAAGCAAGTTTGACAGTTGCACCTGCATCGTTTGACCTTACAGGTCTTCGTACATCCGGCCGGGATTGAAAATACGCGCCGGGTCGAACTCGTCCTTCAGGCGGCGGTGTATCGCAGCGATTGGCGCGGTCAGGGGGGTGAAAACCCCCTGCCGGTCGCCGCCGCGAAACAGGGTCGCATGCCCACCCAATGCCTGGGCGCGAGCACGCACGACGGCCATGGGCAAATCGGTTCGCAACCAGCGCAGCGCTCCTCCCCATTCGATGCATTGTTCGCCCGCAAGGGACATTGGGTCTGCCGTGGACGGCAGCGAAACACGCCACAACGGTGGCGCCGTCGCAAACCAGCCGTCAACCTGCTCGCGCAAGCTGTGCCAGCACGCATCAGCATGGGAATGCTCCATCTTTTCGCCGCCCAACGTCCGCGCCGCATTCTCCACTGCGGCCCCAGATCCGGACAGCCGCACCCAAAGCTGATTACTCCTCCAGCAACTTGCCGATAGCGGCACTGGTCGCCCAGCCCAGTTATTGAGTCTCTGCAAGGCTTCGGTCTCGCTCATCTCGAATAGCAGAGTCGCTTCTTTTTCCGGACTGGGCAGGACTTTGAGTGACAGGTCGATGATGACGCCAAGCACACCCAGGGACCCCGCCAGCACCCGCGATACATCGTATCCAGCCACGTTCTTGATCACGGTGCCGCCGAAACGCAACAACCGGCCGCGACCATCGAGCAGTCGCGCACCCAGCACCGCTTCGCGCACACCGCCATAGGTGAAACCGGCGGAACTGCGGCGAGGACCGGCCAGTCCCGCGGCAATGCAGCCGCCAATCGTCGCCTCATCGCCAAAATGAGGAGGCTCGAATGCCAGCATCTGGTGCTTCGCGGCCAGCGCGGCCTCCACTTCGCGCAGCGGCGTGCCAGCGCGTACTGTTATGACCAGTTCGCTGGGCTCGTGATTTTCGACTCCGCTCCACGCACGAGGATCAAACACGGTGCCGCGCGGCGTATTGCCGTAGAAAGCCTTGGTGCCACCGGAGCGAATACATAACGCGCGGCGTTCACTGGCGGCCGCCTGCACTACAGCAACCATGCGGGCGAGAATATCGTCCATCAGAAGCGCGGCAACTCTGGAAACGGGACTGCACCTGCGGATACCCGCATCCGCCCATACTCCGCGCATCGATGCAGCGACGGCACCACCTTGCCGGGATTCAGCAGCCCTTCCGGGTCAAAAGCGCGTTTAACACCGAGGAATGCGTCCAGGGTCTGGCGATCGAACTGCGAGCACATCTGGTTCAGTTTTTCGACGCCTATTCCATGTTCGCCGGTTACCGTGCCACCCAGTCGCAGGCTCTCTTCCAGGATGTCGGCACCGAAGGCCTCGGCGCGCGCGACCGAATCCGGGTCGCTGTCGTCGAACAGGATCAGGGGGTGCAGGTTGCCGTCACCGGCATGAAACACATTGGGACAACCCAGGCCGTATTTCACTTCCATGGCCTGTATGGACTTGAGCATGCGTCCGATGTGCTTGCGCGGAATCGTGCCATCGGTGCAGTAATAAGCCGGTGCCGCCCGCCCGGCAGCGGGAAACGCGTTCTTGCGTCCCGCCCAGAATCGCAGCCGCTCCGCTTCACTGCCAGAAACCTGAATCCTTGTGGCGTGCGCCGACTTGAGCACAGCGACCATTCGAAGGATTTCGGCATCAACCTCCTCAGGCGAACCGTCCGATTCGCAAAGGAGCACGGCGGCCGCGTCGAGGTCGTATCCCGCCTTGGCAAAGGGCTCGACCATTCGCGATGCCGCCTGGTCCAGCATTTCAAGTCCCGCCGGAATGATTCCCGCTGCAATCAGCGCTTCCACGGCATCGCCCGCATGCTCTACGTCGGCGAAGCTCGCCATGATGCAGCGTGCGACTTCGGGAACTGGCACCAGCCGCAGTGTCACCTCGGTAGTGACCGCCAGCATCCCTTCCGAACCAATCGCAAGCGCCAGCAGGTCAAGACCCGGCGCATCCAGCGCATGACTTCCGAACACCAACTCTTCCCCGGCAGCCGTCAGGCCACGCACCTCGAGTACGTTCTGCAGTGTCAGTCCGTACTTCAGGCAGTGAACGCCCCCGGAATTCTCGGCCACATTGCCGCCAATCGTGCAGGCGATCTGGCTGGAAGGGTCCGGAGCGTAGTAAAGCCCATGCGGCGCAGCGGCTTCCGAAACAGAGAGGTTGCGAACGCCGGGCTCAACGGTAGCGGTGCGCGCCTGTGGATCCACGCGAATGATGCGGTTGAACTTCGCCATGGAAAGCAGGACGCCCGATGGATGGGGCAGCGCACTTCCCGCAAGCCCGGTGCCCGCACCTCGCGGCACGATCGGGATTGCGTGTGTACTGCAGAATCGCAACACGCCATGCAGCTGCACGAGAGTTTCTGGCAGCACCACGACCTTCGGTATCTGCCTGATGAGTGTCAACCCATCGCATTCGAATGGCCGCGTGTCTTCTGGCTCGGAAAGGACGCAGTGGGCGGGCAGGAATTCGCGCAGCCCACGGGCGGTGTCCCCGGCGTGGTCCAGCATGGGGCTTTACCCCGGGACGAGAAGCGTGAAAGGCGGCACGTAGGCCATCAGCATTACAACCAGACCCACCAGTGCCGCCAGCACCAGGCTGTGTACGAACACGAAGCGCAGGATTTTTCCCTCCTGCCCGAACCAGCGGGTTGCAGTCGATGCCACGACAATGCTTTGCGCGTCGATCATCTTGCCCATCACGCCGCCGGCGCTGTTGGCGCCGGCCATCAGCACTGGCGACAGGCCCAGCTGTTGCGACGTGACTTTCTGCAGTCCACCGAACAGCACATTCGATGCGGTATCAGAGCCGGTCACCGCCACTCCCAGCCAACCCAGCAGAGTGCCGAAGAACGGATACAACACTCCGGTCGCCGCGAATGCGAGACCCAGCGTTGCATCGACGCCTGAATATCTCGTGAGGTAGCCCAGTGCCAGCATCGCCGAGATGGTCAGCAAGGATGGTGCGACCATTTTCAGTGAACGCAGATAGGTGGCAATGATCTGCAGCGGTCGTGCACCCAGCAGAAGGCCCGACAACACTCCGGCCAGCAGAATCGCCGTACCCGTCGCTGAAAGCAGGTTCAGGTTCAGTATTGCGGCATCCAGCGCCGGGATTGCGACCACCGGCGGGACGCGCATGACCTGCTTGTCCAGTCCAGGGAACGGCATCGAAATGCGAAAGACTCCATCCAGCCAGGCTTTGACTTCAGGCAGGCCCCAGACAAACACCAGCACCATGAGAATGATCCACGGCAGCCAGGCCTTGCGCAGTGCCGACCTGTCTGGCGCAGCGGCAGCCGTGGCAACGCCATTGCCGCCGTTCACAGCCATCGCCCGAGCCGGTCTCCAGAAGCGCATGAGGACTATGAGCGATGCGATGGAAACCAGGGACGCTCCAATCGCAGTCAGCCACGGTCCGTGCAGGTTTGAAATCAGCAACTGGGTAATGGAAAAGCTCACCCCCACCACCAACACCGCGGGAAAGACCTGCATGGTTTTCCGCCAGCCGCAATACGCCACCAGCAACCAGAACGGCACCAGCATCGCGAACGGCACCATCATCCGCCCCACGACGGCAGACAGGTCGAGCAGCGGCAGGTCCGTTACGGCCGCCAGCGTCACCAGGGGCGTGCCCAGCGCACCGAATGCAACGGGGGCCGTATTGGCGATCAGTGAAAGGCCCGCGGCCTGCAGTGGCGGAAAGCCCAGGCCGATCAACATCGCACCGGTCACGGCAACCGGCGTACCGAATCCTGCGGCGCCCTCAAAGAAAGCGCCGAAGCAGAAAGCGATCAGCAGCAGCTGCAGGCGACTGTCTTCGACTATTCCGGCAATCGAGTCTCGCAGCACAGCAAACTGGCCGCGCTCCAGCGTCAACTGGTACATGAAGATGATATTGAGGACGATCCAGCCGATGGGCAGCAGGCCATAGACAGCGCCGAATCCGGCAGCGGAGAGCGCCAGCGCCACGGGCATGCCAAATGCAATCGTCGCCACCAGCAACGCCGCGCCCAGACCTGCCAATGCGGCCACCGGCGCACGCCATTTCAGGAACGCGAGACCTCCCAGCAATACCGCCAGTGGAACGGTGGCCAGTAGCGTCGATAGCCACGGGAGACCAAGCGGATCGTAGTTCTGGGACCAGGTCATGATGCGTGCGGCATCTTGCAGCCGCGCCACACCCGGTTACAAGCCCCGCGAAGACTTCAGAATTCCAGGCCCAGTTGCGGCCCGGTGGTGGGTGAACGAAAGAGGGTTGTGTCCAGGTCCGGTTCGCGCCTCACATTCAGGCTGTTCTTTCGGCACGCCAGGTGGAACCGGTCGCTCAGCAATTGCGCCCACGCGCCGGTACCCTTCATGCGTTTCCCGAACTGCGATTCATTGTCCTTGCCTCCGCGTGCGTCCTGCACCAGGGACATGACATGCGCCGCGCGATCGGGCATGTGCACGGCGAGCCATTCCCGGAACAGATCCTTCACTTCATAGGGCAGACGCAGCAGCGTATACCCTGCCCGCGTAGCGCCCGCCGTGGCTGCGCGCCCCAGGATGTCTTCCAGCTCGCTGTCATTGACCGCCGGGATAATCGGCGCAGCCATCACGCCCACGGGCACGCCTGCACGGGTGAGTTCCCGGATCACGTGCAGCCGCGCCAGTGATGCCGCCGATCGTGGCTCCAGTTTTCGCTTCAGGTCGGTGTCAAAGGTCGTGATGCTGATGTAGACGCTGGCCAGTCGCAGCGCCGCCATGGACTGCAGCAGATCGAGGTCCCGGAGCACCAGCGTACTGCGCGTGGTGATGGCCACCGGATGTCGCGCCTCGGACAGCACCTCGAGAATCGCGCGCGTGACGCCCAACTGCCGCTCCACCGGCTGGTAGGGATCGGTGTTCGA
>Ga0190274_10002664_pt1 | contig 10556 bp, 11 predicted proteins | sample Popmic531T_FD_133002 | JGI IMG/M metagenome (GOLD analysis project Ga0190274, IMG submission 133002) | Populus adjacent soil microbial communities from riparian zone of Yellowstone River, Montana, USA - 531 T | ecosystem: Environmental > Terrestrial > Soil > Riparian zone | place: USA: Montana...
CTCGACCGGCGCTTCGACGATCTCGCCGGCCGTCAACTGCGCGACAACGTCGACACTTTCCTGCGCCTCGCGCGCGAGAATCTCGGCGGCCACCAGCAGCAGGCGCAGGCAACGCTGAGGGAACGCGAACAGGCCATCGAAGGGCTGGTCAAGCCGATCCAGGAGACCCTGGCCCGCACCTCGGAGGCGCTGCGCGCGATCGAGGTCGAGCGGCAGCGCGATTTCGGCAGCCTGCGGCAGAACCTCACCGACATGCGCGACTCGCACTCCGCGCTGCAGCGTGAGACGCGCAACCTCGTGCAGGCGCTCAGCAAGCCCCAGGTCCGAGGCCAATGGGGCGAGATCGCGCTGCGGCGGCTGGTCGAGCTCGCGGGCATGACCGCGCACTGCGACTTCGAGGAGCAGGTGCACGTCGCCGGCACGGACGGCGCGCTGAGGCCCGACATGGTCGTGCACCTGCCGGAAGGGCGCGACATCGTCATCGACGTCAAGACCCCGCTCGATGCTTACCTGACTGCGGCCGAGGCGCCAAGCGACGAGGTAAGGGCGGCGGCCCTCAAGCGCCACGCGCAGCACGTGGCCGACCGGGTACGCCTGCTGTCGTCCAAGAACTACGCTGCGCAGTTCGAGCAGGCGCCGCAGTTCGTCGTGCTGTTCCTGCCCGGCGACCAGTTTCTCTCGTCGGCGCTCGACCAGCAGCCCGAACTGCTCGATCGCGCGATGAGCTGCAACATCATCCTCACGACGCCCTCGACATTGCTGGCCCTCCTCAAGACCGTTTACAACGGCTGGCAGAACGTGCGGCTCGCCGAGAACGCGGAGCGCATCCGCGGCCTTGCCGAGGAACTCTTTGCGCGCCTCACGACTTTCCGCAACCACATGGGCAAGGTCGGCAGCTCGCTGGAAGCGAGCGTCAATGCCTTCAACTCGGCGGTGGGTTCGCTGGAGCGCAGCGTCCTGCCCGGGGCGCGCAAGTTCGTCGAGCTGGGCGTGCGTACCGACAAGCCGATCGAGGAACTCGAGCCGATCGAAGTCGCCGCGCGGCTGACCGAAGGTGCTTCGGCACGCCTGGCGCCCCCGGAAGAACATTGACCTTGGCGAACGCGAACTCTGCCACGTCGCCTGCAGCGGCGCGCGCCTACGCGGCAGAGGCGGGTTCGCACGCGGGTCGCATCATCCTCGTCACCGGTGCGAGCGACGGAATCGGCCAGGCCCTGAGCATTGCCCTTGCCCGCCAAGGAGCGACGGTTGCGCTGCTCGGGCGCACGCAGCGAAAGCTGGTCCGCACCTATGACCGGATCGTCGCGGACGGCGGCCCGCAGCCGGCGCTTCTGCCGTTCAACCTCGAGACTGCGGCTGCACCCGAGTACGAGGCCCTGTTCGATGCGATCGACCGCGAATTTGGCCGACTCGATGGGCTGGCGCACGTCGCCGGCATCCTCGGCGACCTGAGCCCGATCGAGCAATACGACGTGCCCACCTGGTGCAAGGTCCTGCACGTGAACCTGACCGCTGCCTTCATCATGACCCGGACCCTGCTGCCGCTGCTGCGGAAATCCGACGACGCCTCGATCGTGTTCACGTCGAGCACGGTCGGTCGCGTCGGGCGCGCCTACTGGGGCGCCTATGCGGCGTCCAAGTTCGCGACCGAGGGCCTGATGCAGGTGCTCGCCCACGAGATGGCGGGCACCACGCGGATACGCGTCAATAGCCTGAATCCGGGCCCGACGCGCACGACGATGCGCCGGCAGGCGTTCCCCGCGGAGGATGCCGCTCGCCTGCCTGAACCCGGGGCGATCCTCGCGCCATACCTGTTCCTGCTGGGACCGGCTGGCCGAAACGTCAACGGCGAGGCGATCGACTGCCAGGACCGGGCGCCAACGCCGCAAGCTCTCGCAGCGAAATGAGCTCGTCGTCAGTCAGCGCGCGGCTGCGTCCCCGAGCGAGGGCGCGATCCATCGCGATCGGCCCGTAGTGCGTGCGCAGGATGCGGTTGGCCTCCAGACCGCAGGCTTCCAGGATCTCCCGCAGGTCCCGCGGCCGCAATCCCGTGACCTCCAGCTGAAGCCAGCGATTGCTGGCTTCGCCGCCGGTGACGGCCACCGACTTGATGGCGCCGTTCACGCCCTCGGCGACGGCTTTCTCCTGCAACTCGCGCTCGATCGTCTTTTCGTCGAAAGCTCCGCGCACCCGCAGGCTGTACTGGCTCTCGATCCCCGCCGCCCGGCGAGTCAGGGCTGCCGCAAGGGCGCCATCGGTCACGAAGAGCTCGAGGCCGCCGTCGCGCGGCGGCAATGGGCTCACCGGGATCCAGCGTTGGCCGCCGATTTTCGGGAGCCGCTCGATCGAGCTCGGCGAATCACCCCTGGCATCCGCGCGCACGCCTTCCTGTGGCGGCCGGTGGTAGGCCACGCCCTGGTGCGGCACGTCTGCGCCGCGGCCGAGCCGCAGGCGCCGCCCGTCCAGCCGGACATCGTCGCGCTCGCCGATCGGTTGTCCGGGCTCGGCCGGCTTGCCGTTGACGCTGATGCGCCCTGCCGCAATCCAGGCCTCGACCTGGCGGCGCGACCCGACACCGCGGGCAGCGAGGACTTTCTGGATTCGTTCACGCATCACGTCGCCGGCGCGGCAGGCCCGCCCGGAATCAGCTCGCGACGTCGGCGTCGTTCGCGGCCGGCTCGCCCGCGGGTGCGGCCTGCACCGTCGCCGGCTCGTCGAATTCCAGCTGGATCCCTACGTCGTCCATGTCGCGTAGCGCGGCCAGCGACGGCAACTCGTCCAGGCTGCGCAGGCTGAAGTAGTCGAGGAAGTCGCGAGTCGTGCCCAGGAGTTCAGGGTGGCCGGGAACCTCGCGGTGACCTACGACGCGAATCCACCCGCGTTCGGTCAACGTGCGGATGATGTTCGGGTTGACTGTCACGCCACGCACGTCCTCGATCTCGCCGCGCGTGATCGGCTGGCGGTAGGCGATCAGCGCGAGCGTCTCCAGCAGCGCACGCGAGTAGCGAGACGGCCGTTCCTGCCAGAGCCGCGACAGGCGCACCGAAAAATCCTTGCGAACCTGCAGCCGGAAACCGCTCGCCACTTCCACCAGCTCCATGGGGCGCCCTTCGCAATCGTCCGCAATCGCGCCGAGCGCATTGCGGACCTGCGCGGCATCAGGTCGCTCGAATTCCTCGAAGATCTCGCGCAGCTGCTCGATGGAGAGCGGCTGGCCGTATGCCAGCAAGGCGGCTTCGATGATGCCCTTGAGCTGTCCCGGTTCCATGGCTGTTCCCGTCAGGCCGTCGTAACCTGAAAATCGTCGACCGCGGCGGCGTCGGGTTCACGGTCCACGCGCCGCACGTAGAGCGGCTGGTAGGGCTCCGCCTGGACGATCTCGACCAGCTGCTCCCGCAGCAGCTCGAGGATTGCGGCGAACGTGACCGTGACACCAAGTCGCCCCTCCTCGGCCTGGAACAGGCGGATGAACTCGACCAGGCCGACGCCCTCGAGCAGTGCAAGCACGTCGGACATCCGCTGGCGCACCGAGAGCGTTTCGCGCCGCACGTGCAGGTGCGCGAACATCGTCGCGCGCTGAACGACATCCTTGAATGCGACCAGCATTTCCTGCAGGGCGACTTCGGGAAGAATGCGCACCACCTGCCGGTGCGTGAGCTCCGCGACCGCCGGATATACGTCGCGCTCGAGTCGCGGCAGCCGGTCGATGTCCTCGGCGGCCTGCTTGTAACGCTCGTACTCCTGCAACCGGCGAACCAGTTCGGCACGAGGATCCTCTTCCTCCTCACCACCGTCCGAGAGCCGCGGCAGCAGCATCCGCGACTTGATCTCGGCCAGCATGGCAGCCATCAACAGATACTCGCCCGCCAGCTCGAGGTCCAGCTCCTGCATGAGCTGGATGTACTCCATGTATTGCCGCGTGATGTCGGCGATCGGAATGTCGAGGATGTTCAGGTTCTGGCGCCGGATCATGTAGAGCAGCAGGTCCAGCGGCCCCTCGAATGCCTCGAGAAACACCTCGAGTGCCTGCGGCGGAATGTAGAGATCCCGCGGCATCACCGTGACGGGCTCGCCCTCCACGATGGCGAACGGCATTTCGCCCTGCTGCGGATGCAGGTCGCTGCCGGCGGTGTCCGGCGCCTCGGACTCGCGGCGTTCGCTCGGGTCGCTCAACGGTACTCCAGGCCAACGGCCTCGCGGACTTCGGACATTGTCGCACGCGCGGCCTCGCGCGCGCGTTCGCATCCTTCGGTCACGATCCCTCGCACGAGCTCGGGATTACCCTCGTACTCGCGCGCGCGCTCGCGGATGGCGGAAAGTTCCTTCAGCACCGACTCGATGACGGGTTTCTTGCAGTCCAGGCAACCGATGCCTGCCGAGCGGCACCCGGCCTGCACCCAGGACTGCGTCGTCGCGTCCGAGTAGATCTTGTGCAAGTCCCACACCGGGCATTTGTCCGGGTCGCCGGGATCGGTGCGCCGGACCCGCGCCGGATCGGTCTGCATCGCCCGGAGTTTCTTCTGGACGCTGTCAGGATCTTCCCGCAGCCCGATGGTATTGCCATAGGACTTAGACATCTTCCTGCCGTCGAGCCCGGGGACCTTCGGCGTCTTCGTGAGGAGCGCCGAGGGCTCCGGCAGGATGGCGCGCCCGCCGCCTTCCAGGAATCCCAGCAGGCGCTCGCGATCAGCCACGGTCAGCCGGGCAGCCGACTCGACCATCGTGCGCCCGTTGGCGAGCGACTCCGTATCGCCCTGTTCGTGGAATCTCCGGCGCAGCTCGTTGTAGAGCGTCGCGTTCCGGGGCCCGAGCCGCTTGATGGCGCCCTCGACCTTGGCCTCGAAATCGCGCTCGCGGCCATAAATGTTGTTGAACCGGCGCGCAATCTCCCGCGTGATCTCGACGTGTGCCACCTGGTCCTCGCCGACCGGCACGAACTCGGGCCGATACATCAGGATGTCTGCGCTCTGCAGCAATGGATAGCCGAGAAAGCCGTAGGTGCTGAGGTCCTTGTCCTTGAGCTGCTCCATCTGGTCCTTGTAGGTCGGCACGCGTTCGAGCCAGGAGACCGGCGTGACCATTGAAAGGATCAGGTGCAGTTCCGCGTGCTCCGGCACGCGTGACTGCACGAAGATCGTGCACGCGCTGGGATTGAGGCCGGCCGCAAGCCAGTCGATCAGGACCTCGTTCGTGTTGGACCTGAACGCGGCGGTGTCCTCATAGCCCGTCGTGAGGGCGTGCCAGTCGGCCACGAAGAAATAGCACTCGTACCGATACTGGAGCTCGATCCAGTTGGCGAGCGCGCCGTGGTAGTTCCCGAGGTGAAGCTGCCCGGTCGGGCGCATGCCCGATACGACGCGTCGCTGTTGCACAGGAGGCGTTGCCATGCGTTAGAACGCGACCATCCGGAGCCCGAACGTATCGACCAGGACCGATAGCAGGAACCCGATCGGTGGGCCGATGATCGGCCAGAGCTGCTTGGTGACGATGAGCGCGAGCACCAGGAAGAAACCGAATGGCGCGACCCGGCGCAGGAAATCCGCGGCTGCACCCGGCGGCAGGAGGTTGGTGAGGACCTGACCGCCATCGAGCGGCGGTATCGGCAGCATGTTGAAGACCGCGAGCATGATGTTGAAGACGATGCCGTACTGGGCCATCCGCGCGATCCATTCGCCTGCGACGCCGCTCACGGAGTCCTGGCTGACCATCATGATGAATGCCCAGATCGTCGCCATGACGAGGTTGGACAGCGGGCCGGCGGCCGTCACCAGGACCATGTTGCCGCGCGGATTGCGCATGTTGCGCGCGTCGACTGGAACGGGCTTAGCCCATCCGAACATGAAACCACTGCCGGACAGCAGGAGGATTCCCGGCACCAGGATCGTGCCGATCGGGTCGACGTGCCGGACCGGGTTCAACGTCAGCCGCCCCAGCATCTCCGCAGTTCTGTCGCCAAACTGCTTCGCGACCCAGCCGTGTGCGACCTCATGAACCGTGATGGCGAAGACCACCGGAATGGCGGCAATAGAGATGGTCGTCAGTATCGAATTGAGGTCCATGTCCCCGTCCGGGCGCAGGCGCCCGATTGCCGCTTAAACGCCGGCGATTATATGACGCGGCCGCTCGGCCCGGTCACTGAAACGGTCGTGGGTCGCCCTTCCCGGCCCTCAACAGCCGCGGCGCTTCACCCGAGAGGTCGACAATCGTGCTGGGTTCGAGCCCGCAGTTGCCCGCATCCAGGACGAGGTCGATCGCGTGACCGATCCGCTCCTGGATCTCCCTGCCGTCGGTCATGGGCCACTCGTCGCCCGGGAGCTGCAGCGTCGTGCTCATGATCGGATCGGCGTACTCGTTGAACAGCGTCCACAGTACCGGATGGTCGGGGACGCGGATGCCGATGGTCTTGCGCCGGGAATCCAGAAGGCGTCGGGGCACCTCGCGCGTCGCCTTCAGCACGAATGCATAAGGACCCGGCGTGAAACTCTTGAGCAGGCGGTATTGCCAGTTGTCCACCACGGCGAACCGCGCGATCTCCGACAGGTCGCGACACACGATCGTGAAGAAATGGACCTTGCGGGTCTGGCGCAGCGACTGGATGCGCTCCATGGCGCCCTTCGCCCCGATCGCGCAGCCCAGCGCGTAGCAGGAGTCCGTCGGATATGCGATGACACCGCCGGACCGGAGGCAATCCGCGGCGATTCGCAGCAGCCGGGGCTGGGGCGTCGTCGGGTGCAATTCGAGGCGTTCAGACACGCCCCATTATGGACCGGGCGCATGCCGACCCAGGTTCCGCTATGATTGGCGCCCCTTTTTGGCCGGTTTCCCGAATGCAGCTGCTGTTCGATTTCCTGCCGATCATCGCGTTCTTTGTCGCGTACAAGCTCGCGGACATCTATGTGGCGACGGGCGTCATCATCGTGGCGTCGGTCCTGCAGGTTTCGATCTACTGGCTCTGGAAGCGCCGCGTCAATCCGATGCACCTCGTGTCGTCGGGACTCGTACTCGTGTTCGGCGGCCTGACACTCCTGATACATGACAAGTCGTTCATCATGTGGAAGCCGACCGTCGTCAACTGGCTGTTCGCGTCGGCGTTCCTCGGCAGCATGTGGCGCCGTGTCAGCGACCGGCCCCTGATCCAGCGGATGATGAACGCTGCCGGTGGCGACCTCACGCTCAGCGATGCACTCTGGCGCCGGCTGAACTGGCTCTGGATCGCCTTCTTCGTCTTGATGGGTGCCCTCAACCTGCTCGTCTTCCGCAACTTCGACGAGAACACCTGGGTAAACTTCAAGGCCTGGGGCATGCTGGGACTGACCCTCGTGTTCATCGTCCTCCAGGGCTTCTGGCTGACGGCAAAGGCCCAAGGCAATGACGGGCATGCGGGCTGAGCGGATACAGGCGATGCTGGAAAGCGCATTTGCCTCCGCCCGAGTGACCGTGCGCGATGACAGCGCACGGCACGTCGGGCACGCGGGCGCGCGCGACGGAGCCGGGCACTTTCACGTTCGCATCGAGTCACAGGAATTTGCCGGACGCAGCCGCCTCGAGCGCCATCGTCTGGTCTACGAGGCGCTCGCCGCGATGCTGCCGCGCGAGATCCACGCCCTGAACATCGTGGCAGTTTCACCTGACGAAGATTCCCCAACGAGGACACAATGAGACATACGCAGATTCTCGCCATCTCCGCAATCGGCATGCTGTTCATGGCCGGGTGCACCAAGGCCGATACGCCGGCCGTCGACGCCGCGGCCAAGCCTGTCGCAGTGGTAAACGGCTCGCCGATTTCGCGCGACGTCTGGGACCTGTACGTCAAGACGCGCCACGCGGGCAAGACTCCGGGCGACCTGACCGAAGAGGAACAGAAGGAAGCGCTCGACGAGCTGATCGGGATGTACGCGGGCGCCCAGGAAGCGGAGAAACAGAAGCTCGGCACCGGCGAACCGAAAGCGCGCCTCGAACTCGTCGAGAAAAGCGCCATGGCCGAGCTGCTCTTCAAGAAGTACACCGAGGGCGCGGAGCCGACCGAGGCCGAGCTCAAGGCGGAGTACGACGCACGCATCGCGGACGCGCCGAAGGAGGAGTACCACGCCAGGCATATCCTCGTCGACGACGAGGCGAAAGCCAAGGAACTGACCGCCCAGCTCGACAAGGGCGGCAATTTCGAACAGCTCGCCAAGGACAATTCCAAGGACGGCTCAGCGACGGAAGGCGGCGACCTCGGCTGGTTCAATCCGAACCAGATGGTGAAGCCCTTCTCCGACGCCGTTCAGCAGCTCGAAGTCGGCAAGTACACGGCCACACCGGTCAAGTCCGAGTTCGGCTGGCACGTGATCAAGCTCGAGGAAAAGCGGGCGACGGCCCCGCCGCCGTTCGATGCGGTCAAGGCCCAGCTTGGTCCGCTGGTCAACCAGAAGAAGTTCGAAGCGCACCTGAAAGAGATCGTAAAGACGGCGAAGGTGGAACGCTCGCTCTGAATCAGCGCGCGAGGCGGAAGTACTTCGAGTACGTCCGGTTCATGGGATTGATCGCCGGCGCGACGATGCGCGGCTGGACCAGCCGTCTCGTAACGTAGTAGTAGACGGGCAGCAGCGGGTAGTCGTTGAGCATCAACGACTCCGCCTGCTGCAGCACGTCGCGACGCCTGGAAGGATCCAACTCCCCAGCCGCGAGGGCGAGCAGCCGGGCGTACTCGGCATTCGACCACCGGCCGAAGTTCTGCGGGCTGCCGACGGTCATCGTGTCCAGGAAGCTCGAGGCATCGTTGTAGTCCGCGGTCCATCCGACGCGAACGACGTCCCATTGAGCGGGATCCGCACGCGCCGCGAGATAAGCCTTGAACTCCATCTGCACGAGCTCGGTTTCAACGCCAAGAGCTTCTTGCCACATCGCCGCGATGGCGATGCAGACCTTCTGGATCAGTTTGTTCTCGTTGTAGAGAAGGCGCAATCGGAGCGGGCGAGCTGCCGAGTAGCCGGCAGCGGCATAGAGGGCGCGAGCTTGTGCCGTGCGCTCGTCTGAAGTGGAATGGCGCCAGTCATAGGCAGACGGCTCATAGTTCCAGGCGCCCGGCGGAACCAAAGAGTAGGCGGGAACCTGGCCGGCACGGGTGACAGAACCGGAAATCACGTTGCGGTCCAACGCCAGCGACAAGGCTTCGCGCAATCCAGCCTTTCCGCGCAGAGGACCGCGATCGGTATTCAGCGTGAAGTAGAACGTCGCGAGGGTCGAACGATGCTGCAATCGGGGATCCTGATTTACGAGCAACTCCTGGAACCGCTGCTCCGGCACCGTGTTCGTCACGTCGATCTCGCCCGCCCGAAAGCGCGTGTACTCCGCATTCTCGTCCGCCACGAACTCATAGCGAACTTCGTCGAAATCAACCTGCCTGGAATCCCAATAGTGCGAATTGCGCTTTAGCTGGAGATTGGCACCCGGCGCAAAGGCCGCCAACGCATACGGGCCATTCGAGACGGTTGAGCCGGGCCGCGAATACGCGGCCGATCCATCGAGCGAGGACGGGTGCGCCGGAGACGCAACGGTATTGGTGAGGATGTCGGGGAAATACGAGACGGGGTGCGAGAGACGGATTTCAAGCGTCCAATCGTCAATCGCACGCACGCCGAGCCGATCCACCGGCAACTGACCCAGGAGTATGGCGGACGCATTCTCAATGGCGCGAAGCAGGTCGGCGGCGCCCGACCCGGTATTGGGATCCAACGCCCGCCGAAATCCGGAGACGAAATTTTCCGCCGTTACCGCATCACCATTGGACCACCGGGCCTCGCGGCGCAGCTGGAACACGTATGTCTTTCCGTCCTCGGAAACCTGCCAGGAGGTTGCAGTTGCAGGAACTACATCGCCAGCCGGCGTGCTCGCCGTCAGGCCTTCATACATGTCCCGCAATACATCGTAAGAGAAGGCATCTTCGGCGCGCTGCGGATCCAGAGAGCCAGGTTGGCCGCCGAGACTTCTTAGGAGAACTTTCTGCGCGCCGGTTTGCTCAGATTCGCCTTCCGTATTCCCGCAGGAAGCAAACACGCAAGCCACGCTTGCGATCGCTGTCACGATTGCAAGTCGCGAACTCGAGATCATAAATGCGGAGAAAACTGCAGTGAAGTTGGAGCGCAATATTCGTTGGGATACTGGTTGCGCAGATGCGTTCGATTTCAAGGTTTCAGACTGACTGCTATCCGCAGTCAGCTTCGAAATCACAAGTTCCCGACAAGCGGGACTTGCGTTCAACTTACCTTAATGGAACGGAAGTGAGAAACGTCGAGGGGCTACATCAAGTAGAACTGTTATCGACCTGTACCCATCGAGCCGTCGGTCTTGCCCGTCCCCATGGAGCCGTTCAACCGACCCGTCCCCATCGAGCCGTCGGTCTTGCCGGTGCCCATGGAGCCGTTCAACCGACCCGTACCCATCGAGCCGTCGGTCTTGCCGGTGCCCATGGAGCCGTTCAACCAACCCGTCCCCATCGAGCCGTCGGTCTTGCCGGTGCCCATGGAGCCGTTCAACCAACCCGTCCCCATCGAGCCGTCGGTCTTGCCGGTGCC
>Ga0190274_10002665_pt1 | contig 10553 bp, 6 predicted proteins | sample Popmic531T_FD_133002 | JGI IMG/M metagenome (GOLD analysis project Ga0190274, IMG submission 133002) | Populus adjacent soil microbial communities from riparian zone of Yellowstone River, Montana, USA - 531 T | ecosystem: Environmental > Terrestrial > Soil > Riparian zone | place: USA: Montana...
CATTCCTGGCGCCGGTCGTCGCGAGCTTCGCGCTGCAGTTCGGACCGGCCGAGCTGTTCGCCGTGCAGTTCCTCACGTTCGCGAGCTTCGTCGGCACGGGCTCGGCGGGAGCGTCGAAGACGATCGCGTCCATGTGTCTCGGCTTCGCGCTGGCCGCCGTCGGGCTCGACACGGTGACCGGCGAGCTGCGCATGACGTTCGGCTTCACGGACCTGCTCAAGGGCTTCGGCTTTCTGATCGCGGTGATCGGGCTCTTCGGCATCGGGGAGATGCTCGCCACGATGGGGTCGGGGCTCGAGTTCCGCGGAGCGGACGCGCGGCTGCGCCTCGACGTGGTCCTGCGCACCTGGGCCGAGCTTCCCCGCTACTGGCTGACCTCACTGCGCAGCTGCCTGATCGGCTGCTGGATGGGCATCACGCCCGGCGGCGCCACGCCGGCCTCGTTCATGAGCTACGGCCTGGCCCGGCGTTTCTCGAAGCGGCGCGACGCGTTCGGCAGCGGCGCGATCGAGGGCGTCATCGCTCCGGAGACGGCGGCCCACGCGGCGGGTACGAGCGCTCTCCTGCCCATGCTCACGCTCGGCATCCCCGGCTCACCCACGGCCGCCGTGCTGCTCGGCGGCCTGCTGATCTGGGGCCTGCAGCCCGGTCCCATGCTGTTCATCGAGCAGAAGGAGTTCGTCTGGGGGCTGATCGCCAGCATGTACCTGAGCAACGTGGTCGGACTGATCGTGGTGCTGACCTGTGTGCCCCTGTTCGCCTCCATTCTCCGCGTCCCGTTCTCGATCATCGCGCCGGCGATCATGGTGGTCTGCGCCGTGGGGGCGTACACCGTCAGCAGCTCGCTGTTCGACCTCTGGCTGATGGTCGCGTTCGGCGTCGCCGGCTACGCGTTCAACAAGCTCGGCTATCCGCTCGCACCGCTCGTGCTGGCCCTGGTGCTCGGGGACCAGGCCGAGAGCTCGTTCCGCCAGGCCATGCTGCTGTCGCAGGGCAGCCTGGCGATCTTCTACTCGAACGCGCTGGTCGGCTCGATCAGCGCGCTCGGCCTGCTCATGCTGCTCTCGCCACTCTTCTCGCTGATCTCGCCATGGATCGGATCGCTGCTGGGCGGCCTGCGCCCCCGCGGTTCCCGCCAAGTCACCGCTCAATGAAGGAGGACCCGATGCTGAAGCTCGCGAAGGTTGCGCGCGCGTTTGCTGCCGCTGCCGTGCTCGCCGGACCGTGGGGGTCGTCGACGGCTCTGGCGGAGACCTGGGAGCCGACCAAGCCGGTCGAGCTCATCGTACCGGCCGGCGCCGGAGGCGGCGCCGACCAGATGGCGCGCTTCATCCAGGGCGTGGTCGCCAAGCACGCGCTGATGAAGCAGCCGCTGATCGTGGTGAACAAGCCGGGCGGCGCCGGCGCGGAGGGCTTCCTCCAGATCAAGGGCGCGGCCAAGGACCCGCACAAGATCGTCATCACCCTCTCGAACCTGTTCACGACGCCACTCGGCACCGGCGTCCCCTTCAACTGGACCGACCTCACGCCGGTCCAGATGCTCGCGCTCGACCAGTTCATCCTCTGGGTGCACGCGGACTCCGAGCTCCGATCGCCGAAGCAGTACATCGACGCGATCCGCAGCGGCGCGGACAAGCAGTTCAAGATGGGCGGCACCGGGTCCAAGCAGGAGGACCAGATCATCACCGGTGCCCTGGAGCGCGTCGCAGCTTCGCGCAAGCTGACCTACGTGCCCTTCAAGGGCGGCGGCGAGGTGGCGATCCAGCTGGTGGGTCGGCACATCGATTCGACGGTCAACAACCCGATCGAAGCCGTCGAGCACTGGAAGTCGGGCAAGCTGCGCCCGCTCTGCATCTTCGACGCGAAGCGCTCGACCTACACGGCGAAGATCACCAAGGACATGGCGTGGTCGGATATCCCGACCTGCAAGGAGTCCGGCATCGACGTCGAGTACCAGATGCTGCGCGGCATCTTCGCGGCACCCGGCATCTCCAAGGAGCAGACCGCTTTCTACGTGGCGCTGCTCGACAAGGTCGCAGCGACACCCGACTGGCAGAAGTTCATGGAGGCCGGCGCCTTCAACCCCACGCGCATGCACGGCGAGCAGTTCGTGCACTGGCTCGAGAGCGCCGAGCGCACGCACCGCGAGCTGATGACGGAAGCCGACTTCATCGGCAGGAACTGAGCGCGCCGTGGAGCCGCCGAACGACGCCGCCGTGAGCAAGCGCACCATGGAGGTCGTGGTGGCGCTGCTGTTCCTGCTGATCGCCGGCATCGTGATCGCCGACAGCCAGCGCCTCGGCTCGGGCTGGGGGACCGACGGCCCGCAGTCCGGCTACTTCCCCTTCTACATCGCACTGGTCATGTCGGGTGCGAGCCTGTTCAACCTGTACCGCGCGCTGTTCCGCGGCGAGGGGGCCGACGTGCCGTTCGTGGGCGCGTCGGCCCTGCGCAAGGTCGTGACCGTCCTGGTCCCGCTGCTGATCTACGTCGCGTCGATCGGCTGGGTGGGGATCTACGCGGCCAGCGCCGTCTATCTCGCGCTCTTCATGTGGCACTTCGGCAGCTACGCACTCTGGAAGAGCGGGCTCGGCGGGGCTGCGTTCGCGCTCGCGCTGTTCTGCCTGTTCGAGCGCTGGTTCCTCGTGCCCCTGCCGAAGGGCCCGCTCGAGGCCTGGCTCGGCTACTGAGCGCGCCCCGCGGTGACGAGCCTGCCGAGCGAGGCGCGCAGCTCGTGCACGAGCAGACCGAGCGCCGCGTGCCGCGTCGAGCCGTCGAACAGGGCCGGGTCCAGCTCGATGTGCGGAGCGATGCCGTGCGCGTCGACCGAGCTCTCGGGCAGCCCGTGCGCACGCGTCGTGCCGAGCCAGAGCATGCGGCCGGACGGCAGCGGGTGCGGCCGCAGGCTCGCGTAGTCGAGGTTCCCCATCGTCGCGCTGCCGACGACCCGCACCTTCGGGCTCTGTCGCGCCTCGAGCACGAAGCGCTCACACGCGCTGCCGCAGCCCGCGTCCGTCAGCACGGCCACGCGCGACGGCTGGGGCAGCACGACGTCGCGCGCCACCTGGCCGTCCGGGAAGAAATTCACCCACTGCCCGGGGTGCTGCTGCATGCGCGCGATCACGCGCTGCGTGAACCTGCGCTCGTCCGCGTGCAGGGTCGGCAGCATGCGCTTCCAGGCGGCCGTGTTCTCGGGTGTCGCCAGCACGTCGGCGCCCGTCATCGGCACGGGCTTCACGTAGACCAGCTCGGCGAGCACGCGGTACGTCGAGCCGTTGCCACCGCCGTTCCCGCGCACGTCGATGATCAGCTCGGGGCGCGCGACGATCTCGTGGCGGTGCCGCCGCATGAGTCCCTCGAGCGCGGGTCGGTACTCGGGCTCGAACGAGGGCACGCGCAGCCACGCCACGTCGTCGGACACGATCTCGAACTCGGGCTCCTGTCGCGCCTGTCTCGAGCTGCGCCGTCCCTCGGCCACGCCCATGTGACCCTCGTCGAAGACGGCGAGCCAATCGTTCAGGATCTGCGCGCAGGACGTGGACTCCCCCGCGCCGACGCGCCGCAGTGCCTCTGCCTGTGCGCGCTCGATCGCTGGAGCGCCGAGCTGAGCAAGCTTGTCCGCGTAGCCCGCGTAGTTGCGCTCGACCAGGCCGAAGGACGCGCGCACGTCCTCGCGGCAGACCGCTCCACTCCCGATCGACACTGAAATGTGACGACAGCCGCTGGAGATGGCGAGCATGGCAACGAGTGCGAGATGCCTGGCTTGCACGACTGACCTCCTGCACCGCCGATTCGCGGTGTCTGTGTCTGTCAGTGCAAGATCTGTGACTCGTCACGGCGGACCGACGGAAGCCCGCGCAGCGCCGTCCGCGCAGCGCGCCGACTGCGTGCAGCACGCGCCGTGCTGCGCACGCGTCATGCAGCGCAGAAGTGTCCGGTGTCCGGGGTGTCCGCCGGACGTCCGGCGGCTCGCGGCGGCGGAGCGGAGCGGGTCGAGCTCGCGCGACATGCGCGCGGAGACCGCTCAGGGATGCAGGACCCGCGGTCCGGACCGATCGGTTGGGGTCGCGCTCAGCGCGTGGCGCTGACGATCCAGCAGGCGGCGCCGAGCTCGACCGCGCCGGCGCGCGCGTAGGGCTCCAGGGCGCCGCGCACGGCCCCCAGGATCGCCGGCCGCTGGTCAGCGGACAGCTCGCGCAGGATCCGCGAGACCGGTCCGACGCGCGTGACGAACTCCATGGCCTCGTCGAGGCTCCCGCCGAGCGACAGCACCTGCTTGACGGGCTCGAGCGCCACCTCGCGGAAGCCGGCGCGCTCGAGCACCTCGCGCACCCACTCGGGCTGGGCGAAGGCGAACGGCCCCGGCGCGCGCAGGTCGACCGCCGGCTGCGGGGGCAGCAGCGCCTGGGCCGCGGCCCCGGGCACCGCGAGCCAGGGGTTGTGCTCCGGGGCCTGCCAGCACAGCAGGCACAGGCGGCCGCCCGGCCGCAGCGCGCGACCGAGATTCGCGTAGGCCGTCACCGGCTCGGCGAAGAACATGGCCCCGAAGCGCGAGAAGATCAGGTCGTAGACCGGCTCGAAGGGGTAGAGGGCGGCATCCGCGAGCATCAGCACGACGCCGTCCAGACCGGCCGTGCGCTCGCGCGCGCGCTCGAGCATCGGCTCGGAGATGTCCACGCCGGTGACGCGCGCACCGCGCGCGGCGATCGCGAGCACGCTGTCGCCGCAGCCACAGCCGAGGTCCAGCACGCGCTCGCCGGGGACCACGTGCGCCGCTTCCAGCACGCGCTGGCCGAGCGGCGCCAGCAGGCGGTCCAGAGCCTCCTGCATCGAGGCCCAGTTCTGGGCCATCTCGCCGTTCCAGAGCTCGATCTGCTCCGCGTTCGCTCCGCTGGGTTCGAGTGCCATGGGGTCCTCCGGCGTTGCTGCGGCTGGGCCGCGCACAGTGTATACCTAGCCCAGATTCGAGCGCCCTTCGCGTGCTCGACACACCGAGGTCACGATCATGAGAGCTCTCGTTGCCCGTACGCTCGCGGCCCTCGCACTGGTGTCCCTGCTCCCTGCCAGCTCCGCGTGGGCGAAGCCCGATCCGCTCGAGATTCCCCACAACGTGTTCAAGCTCGACAACGGGCTCACGGTCGTCGTCCACGAGGACCACAAGGCCCCGATCGTGGCCGTGAACGTCTGGTACCACGTGGGCTCCAAGGACGAGCGCCCCGGCAAGACGGGCTTCGCGCACCTGTTCGAGCACCTCATGTTCAACGGCTCGGAGAACTGGACGGGCGAGTACTTCGAGCCGTTCCAGAAGGTCGGCGCCACGGAGATGAATGGCACGACCAACTTTGACCGGACGAACTATTTCGCCAACGTGCCGACGACTGCCCTCGACCTGGCGCTGTGGATGGAGTCCGATCGCATGGGCCATCTGCTCGGCGCGGTCGACCAGGCCAAGCTCGACGAGCAGCGCGGCGTCGTGCAGAACGAGAAGCGCCAGGGCGAGAACCAGCCCTACGGCCGCGTGTTCCAGACGATCCTGAACAACATCTACCCCGAGGGTCACCCGTACTCGTGGCCGACCATCGGCTCGATGGAGGACCTGAACGCGGCGAGCCTCGACGACGTGAAGCAGTGGTTCAAGAGCTACTACGGTCCGAACAACGCCGTGATCGTGCTCGCGGGCGACATCGACGTGGCGACGGCCAAGGCAAAGGTGACCCGCTTCTTCGGCGACATCCCGGCCGGGCCTCCGCTCACGCGCCGCTCGAGCTGGATCGCTCAGCGCAGCGAGCCCAAGCGCAGCGTGCTGCAGGACCGCGTGCCGCAGGTGCGCATCTACAAGGTCTGGAACATGCCGGGCCGCGCGACAGCCGAGTCGGACGGCCTGGATTTCGTGACGGGCCTGCTGGCCGGCGACCGCAACTCGCGCCTCTACAAGCGCCTGGTCTACACCGATCAGACGGCGACCGACGTGGGCGGCTTCGCGCTGCAGGGCGAGATCGCGGGCGCCGTGCTGATGTTCGCGACGGTGCGTCCGGGCGGTGACCCCGCCAAGGTCGAGAGCGCGATGAACGAGGAGATCGCCGAGTTCCTCGCGAGCGGCCCGACGAAGACGGAGGTCGAGCGCGTGAAGACGCAGACGCGCGCCGAGCTGGTGCGCTCGCTCGAGCGCATCGGCGGCTTCGGCGGCAAGTCGGACCTGCTGGCCGCGGGCACCGTCTTCGCCGGCGATCCGGCCTATTACCGCACGTCGTACGAGCGCACCGCTGCCGCCACGCCGCGCGCGCTGCGCGACCTCGCGCGCACCTGGCTCGGCCCCGGCGTGTTCACGCTCGAGGTGCAGCCCTTTGCCGAGGGCAAGACCGTCGCGAGCGACGTCGACCGCAAGACCCTGCCCTACCCCGAGAGCTTCCCGGCGCCGGGCTTCCCCGCCTTCACGCGCAGCAAGCTCTCGAACGGCCTGCAGGTGATCGTGGCCGAGCGCCACCAGGTGCCGAACGTCGAGTTCAACCTGGTGCTGAACTCCGGCTTCGCGGCCGACCAGCTCGGCGTGCCGGGCACGGCCTCCATCACGATGAGCATGCTGCCCGAGGGCGCGGGCAAGCGCTCGGCGCTGCAGCTCACCGAGGCGCTCGCGCAGCTCGGCGCCGAGCTCAGCACCTCGTCGACGCTCGACACGCAGTCGGTGCGGTTCTCGGCGCTCACGTCCAACCTGGATGCCTCGCTCGCGATCTACTCCGACGTGATCCAGGCCCCGACGTTCCCGCAGCCGGAGTTCGAGCGCGTGAAGCGCAACCAGATCGCCGCGATCCAGCGCGAGAAGGTCACGCCGGGCGCGATGGCGCTGCGCACCTTCCCCAAGCTGCTCTACGGCGAGGGTCACGCCTACGCGCTGCCGCTCACCGGCTCCGGCACCGAGGCCTCCGTCGCGAGCCTGCAGCGCGACGCGCTGGTCGAGTTCCACCGCCGCTGGTTCCTGCCCAACAACGCGACCCTGATCGTGGTCGGAGACACCACCCAGGGCGAGATCGTGCCCAAGCTCGAGAAGCTGCTCGCCGGCTGGAAGCCGGGCGAGGCGCCCAAGAAGAACATCGCGCAGGTGGCTCCGCGCACCGGCACCTCGGTGTACCTGGTCGACCGGCCGGGCTCCGAGCAGTCGCTGATCTTCGCCGGACACATCGCTCCGCCGCGCGGCACGCCCGACGACGTGGCGATCGACGCGCTCAACACGCTGTTCGGCGGCAACTTCTCGTCGCGCATCAACATGAACCTGCGCGAGAAGCACAACTGGTCGTACGGCGCGCGCAGCACGCTGATCGACGCCGCGGGCGAGCGCCCGTTCTACGTGTTCGCCCCGGTGCAGACCGACAAGACGCGCGAGTCGATGGTCGAGATCAACAACGAGCTGCACAGTGTCGTCGCCGAGCGCGTGCCCACGACTGCGGAGGTCGAGCAGGCCAAGGGCCTGGCGACGCTGACGCTGCCGGGTCGCTGGGAGACGGCAGGGGCCGTCGGCGAATCGATCGCCCAGATCGTGCGCTTCGGCCTGCCGGACGACTACTGGACGCAGTATCCGGCCAAGGTGCGCGCGCTCGACGCGGCCACCGTCGACAAGGTCGGCAAGTCGTTCCTGCGACCGGACGGCCTGGTCTGGGTCGTGGTCGGCGACCGCTCGCGCATCGAGGCCGGCATCCGCGAGCTCGCGCTCGGCGAGATCCGCCTGATCGACGCGGACGGCAACGTGCTCGAGATGCCGGCCGCGAGCAACGCGCCGGCCGCGGCACCCGCGGGCGCAGCGGTGCCCCCGATCAAGGCGCCCGCCCCGGTGAAGCCAGCCACGAAGGGCAAGGCGGCCGGAGCCAGGTAGCGAGCGGCTCGCCGAAGCGCCCTTGCAGGCAACACATTCCAGAGTCGGGCCCCTCGTGTGGGCGCAGTTCGGGCTGCTCTCGCTCATCTGGGGCAGTGCGTTCGCGCTGATCCGGCTCGCCGTGACGACGCTGCCGCCCGTGGTCGTCGCCTGGGGGCGGCTCACGCTGGCTGCAGCGGCGCTCGGCGGGGCCGTGGCCGCCGCCGGGCTGCGGCTGCCGCGCGAGCGCTCCACCTGGTGGCGCTTCGCGGCGCTCGGCGTGGTCGGCAACGCCCTGCCCTTCTTCGTGATCAGCTGGGGGCAGACCCGCATCGACAGCCACGTGACGGGCATCCTGCTCGGCTTCGTGCCGGTCGGCACGCACCTGCTCGCGCACTACCTGCTGCCCGACGAGCGCCTGACCCTGCGCGTGGGCGGCGGCGTGCTGCTCGGCTTCTCGGGCGTCGCGGTGCTGCTCGGCGCCGACGTGGCCGACCTGCTGCACGGCGCCAGCGGCGCGTCCGTGGGCAAGCTCGCCGTGCTGCTCGGCGCGGTCTGCTACGCCTTCCACGCGATCCTGACGCGCCGGATCCCCGCCATGCACCCGCTGGTCGCGTCGACCGGCGTGATGATCTGCGGCAGCGCGGCGCTCGCCCCGATCGCGCTCGCCTCGCTCGCGCAGAGCGACGTCCGACCGAGCGCAGCGTCCCTGGGTGCCCTGGTGTGGCTGGCCGTGGTGGGCACCGGCCTGGCAACGGTCGTCTGGTTCCGCCTCGTGGCCAGCGCGGGAGCGGGCTTCGCCACGCTCATCAACTACATGACGCCGCTCGTGGCGATCGCCTGCGGCGCGCTGTTCTGGAACGAGCCGATCGCCCCGCGCGCCGTGCTGGCGCTGGTCCTGGTGCTCGGCGGGATCGCGCTCAGCCAGTCCGCCCGCCGGGCCTGACCCAACCGATTCCGGGCGCCCGCGGTCCTTCTCCTGCAGAAGGAGACCTCACGCCCATGCGAAGCCTGCTCGCCCCCGCCGTGGCTCTGACCGCCCTGTGCGCTGCCCCGCTCCGCGCGTCGGCAGCCGATCCCCTCGACATCCCGCACAGCGTCTTCGCGCTCGACAACGGCCTCACGGTGGTCGTCCACGAGGACCACAAGGTGCCGATCGTGTCAGTGCACGTCTGGTACCACGTGGGCTCCAAGGATGAGCGCCCGGGCCGGACGGGCCTCGCGCACCTGTTCGAGCACCTGATGCTGAACGGCTCCGAGAACTCGCAGCAGGGCTCGTTCGAGACACTCGAGCAGGTCGGCGCCACGGACGTGAACGGGTACACCACGCTCGACCAGACGAGCTACTTCGAGACGGTGCCCACCACGGCCGTCGAGCTCGCCCTGTGGCTCGAGTCCGACCGCATGGGCCATCTGCTGGGCGCGCTCGACCAGACCAAGCTCGACGAGCAGCGCGGGGTCGTGCAGAACGAGAAGCGCCAGCGCGAGAACAAGCCCTACGGACGAGTCGACGAGACGATCCTCGAGAACATCTTCCCGCCGGATCACCCGTACTCGCGATCCGTGCTCGGCTCGATGGACGACCTGAACGCGGCCACGCTCGACGACGCGAAGGCGTGGTTCCGCACGCACTACACACCGAACAACGCCGTCCTCGTGCTGTCGGGGGACATCGACCTGGCGACCGCGAAGGAGAAGGTGACCCGCTACTTCGGCGACATCCCCTCCGGCCCCCCGGTCACGCGCCGCAAGAGCTGGATCCCGGAGCGCGCGACGGCCAAGCGCGTGGTGCTGCAGGACCGTGTCTCCGAGACGCGGATCTGCAAAGCGTGGACGGTGCCGGGCAAGCACAGCCCGGAGGAGCCGCGGCTCTCGGCCGTCGCCGGCATGCTGGCGTCCGGTCGGACGTCCCGTCTCCACAAACGCCTCGTCCAGGGCGATCAGACCGCGACGGCGGTCTGGTCCTCCGTGATCACCGCTGAGCTCGGCAGCGCGATCGTGCTGTATGCCTCCGTCCAGCCCGGCAGCGATGCGGCCGAGGTCGAGGCCGCCATGGACGAGGAGATCGCGCGCTTCCGCGAGGATGGCCCCACGCGTGCGGAGCTCCGACTCATCCAGCAGTCGGTCCGCCACGGCCTGCTGCGCAGCCTGGAGGGCGTGCACACCAAGGCGAGCGTGCTCGCCGACGGCATGCTGTACACGGGCCGACCCGACTTCTACCGCTCGACGCTCGAGCAGGTCGAGGCCGTGAGCACGCGCGACCTGCGCGATGCGGCGCGCACCTGGCTGGGCGAGGGCGTGTTCACGCTCGAGGTCCAGCCCTTCGCCGACGGCAAGGTCGTCGCGAGCGCGCTCGACCGCACGCACGCGCCCGTGCCCGATCAGTTTCCGGTGCCCGCGTTCCCGCCCTTCACGCGCTCGCGCCTCGCGAACGGGCTCGAGGTCATCGTCGCGGAGCGTCACGGGGCCCCGCTCGTGTACATGGATCTGCGCGTGCGCGCGGGCTCCAGTGCCGACCAGCTCGGCGTGCCGGGCACGGTCAGCGCGATGCTCTCCACGATCTCCGAGGGAGGTGCCGGCGGACTCTCCAGCGTGGAGCTCACGGAGCGAGCGGGCCCACTCGGCGCCGCGATCGGCGCCAACGGAGGCCTCGAGTTCGCGGACGTGACGCTGTCGGCCGTACGCGAGAATCTGGATGCGTCGCTCGACC
>Ga0190274_10002666_pt1 | contig 10550 bp, 5 predicted proteins | sample Popmic531T_FD_133002 | JGI IMG/M metagenome (GOLD analysis project Ga0190274, IMG submission 133002) | Populus adjacent soil microbial communities from riparian zone of Yellowstone River, Montana, USA - 531 T | ecosystem: Environmental > Terrestrial > Soil > Riparian zone | place: USA: Montana...
CAACGGCCTGCAGGTGCTCTCGGTCGCCAGCCACGCCAGTCCGACGGTGAGCGTGGAGGTCTGGTACCGCGTCGGCAGCCGCGACGACCCGCCGGGCCGTTCGGGCTTTGCGCACCTGTTCGAGCACATGATGTTCAAGGGCACGACCTACCTGCGCGCCGAGCAGTTCGATCGCCTGACCGAAGACGTCGGTGGCGAGAACAACGCCTCGACCCGCGACGACGCCACCGACTACTTCGAAGTCGTACCGTCGAACCACCTCGAGACGCTGCTCTGGGCCGAGGCCGAGCGGATGATGAACCTGAAGGTCGACGAGGCGACGTTCAAGTCCGAGCGCTCGGTGGTCGCCGAGGAGTACCGGCAACGCGTGCTCGCTGCGCCCTATGGCCGGCTGTTCTACGTCGCCTTCGTCGCCGCCTCCTATCTCGAGCATCCGTACAAGCGGCCGGGGATCGGCAGCATCGAGGACCTCGAGGCGGCGACGCTGGCCGACGTCGTCGCCTTTCACAAGCGCTACTACCGGCCCGACAACGCGACGCTCGTCGTCACCGGCGACTTCGACCCGGCGCAGCTCGACGCCTGGGTCGACAAGTACTTCGGCGCGATTCCGCGACCGGCCGAGTCGCTGCCGCGGTTCGATGCGAGCGAGCCGCCCTGGCGCGTCGATCGCACGGTCAAGGTCACCGGCCCGCAGGTGCCTTTGCCGGCGGTCGCGTTCACTTGGCTGGCGCCGCCCGCCGCGAGCGCCGACGCGCCGGCGCTGCAGATCGCCGCCGCGGTTCTTGCGGGAGGCGAGTCCTCGCGCCTGAACCAGGCTCTGGTCTATCGCCAACGGGTCGCGACGCAGTCCGGATTCAACGCCGATCTGCGCGGCGGTCCCGGCCTGCTGATCGCCTACGCGATCGCCGCCGGCGGCATGTCGACCGACGCGCTCGGCAAGGCACTGCTGGCCGAAGTGGCGCGCCTGGTGGAGGCGCCGCCGAGCGCGGCCGAGCTGGCCAAGGTCAAGACCCAGCTCATCACTGACGCGTTCACTTCGCGCCAGACGCCGCTCGGCCTCGGCACCGCACTGGCCGAGGCGGCGGTGCTGCTCGGCGACCCGGCGCGAGTCAACAGCGAGCTCGAAGACCTGCAGCGCGTCAGCGCCGCCGACGTGCAGCGGGTGCTGCGCCGCTACGTCCTCGATGCGCACAGGGTGACGATCGACTATCGCCAGGAAGCGGCAGCGAAGCGATGAGCGCGCACCGCCACGCCTTGCGTCGTCGCGCCGCGCTTGGGCTCGCGCTGGCATTCGCTCTCGCCACCGGCGACCTCGCCGCGCAGCCGTATGCGACGCCGCCGCCACCGGCCGCACCTCGGCCGCTGACGATCGGCGTGCCGAGCGAAACCAAGCTCGACAATGGCCTGCGCGTGATCGTCGCCCGGCGCCAGGGCGTGCCGCTGGTCAGCGCCGAGCTGGTCGCGTTGACCGGCGCCGAGGTCGATCCGCCGCGACTCGCTGGCCTCGCGTCGCTGAGCGCGTCGCTGATGACACAGGGAACCAAGCGCCACAGCGCGCCGCAGCTCGCCGCCGCGGCCGAAGCGCTCGGCGGCTCGCTCGACAGTGCCGCCGGCTGGAACCACGCGCTGGTCTCGATGACGGTGACGACGCCTCGGCTCGACGCGGCGCTCGCGCTGGTCGCCGAGGTCGCACGCGAGCCGGTGTTCGCCAATGCCGAGGTCGAGCGAGTTCGCACGCAGGCGCTCGACGGCCTGAAGGTCGCCTATGCCAACCCCGGCACGCTCGCCTCGATCGTCTCCCAGCGCCTGGTCTATGGGCCGGGAGCCTATGGCCACCCCGCCAGCGGCACCCCCGACTCGTTGCCGCGCATCGGCCGCGCCGACCTCGCCGCCGCGCACCGCCAGTCGTTCCGGCCCGACAACTCGGTGCTGATCCTCGCCGGCGACATCGATGGCGACACCGGCCTTGCGCTGGCGCGCCGTCATTTCGGCAGCTGGGCCCGGCCCGCGACGCCGCTCGGCGCAGCGCCGCGCGCTGTGGCCGATGCGTCGAGCCCGGCCGCCGCCGTCGTCGCGATGACCAGCGCGGGCCAGACCAGTGTCGTGCTGGCGCTGGCACTGCCTGACCGCAGCGACGGCGAACGCACGGTCGGCGCGGTCCTCAACGCGGTCCTCGGCGGCGGCTATTCATCGCGTCTGAACCAGGAGATCCGCATCAAGCGCGGGCTGAGTTACGGCGTCGCGAGCGGCATCGAGCCGCGGCGCGAGGCGGCTTTGTTGCGCGTCTCGGTGCAGACCAAGAACGAATCCGCGGCCGAAGTCGTGGGCCTGTTGCAGGGCGAGATCGATCGGCTGATGGTGCAGCCGGTCAGCGCCGAGGAACTGGCCGCGCGCAAGGCGACCCTGATCGGCAATTTCAGCCGCAGCATCGAAACGACGGCGGGACTCGCCGCAGCGATCCGTGCCCTGGTCGTCGCCAACCGGCCAGCCGCCGAGCTGAAAACGCGGATCGAGAGCATCGAGGCGGTCGGTGCGGCCGACGTCCAGCGCTACGCCGCGGCGCAACTCGGCGCGAACCGTCGCCGCATCGCCGTCGCCGGCGAAGCGGGAAGCTTCGGCAAGGCACTGCTGGAAGCCCTCCCCGGCGCGGTGACGGTCGGCCAGGATGCGCTCGACGTCGAGCGGGGCGAGGGTCTCAGCCGGCGCTAGCCACGACCGCGGCAGGAGGTTCGCAAGTGAGCGCATCCTCCCGCGCACCGTAAGGGCAAGGCAAACCCTCCGTGTCGACGATCGGGTTTACTGGGACAATAGTGCCCCCGCGGACGGCGCATGCATCCTGTGTCCGGCGTCCGCCGACTCTCATCAGGTGCCCGCCCATGACCGCCCGTCGCTCCGCTTCCCCGTCCAAAGGGCCAGCCGTCGCTGCGCCTACTTCGGCACCCGCCGCTTCCGCATCGAGTGCCTCTCTCAAGCTGCGCCAGACGCAGGCCGAGTACGTGGCCGCCCGGCCGTCCGGCGAGCCGGGCGTCAAGCCGATGATGTCGAGCTCAAAGATGTATGTTTGCCGGCGCTGCCAGGCCAATTTCAAGACTGGCGACGGCAAGCCCGACTCGCGCCTGCCCGGCCTGGGCAAGTGCAACAAGTGCCTGGCCGCCCAGGCGGCGTCGGCCCTGGCCGCCTAGCCTCTAGGACGTAAAGCCGCGGTTCTTCGGCGCCCTGCCCGGCGGCTCGGCACGGTCTGCCGCCGTGCCGCCGGCCTTGCGCCGGTCGCCCGCGCTGCGGGGTTCGCTCCGTCCGCCGTCGAGCGCAGCGCGGTCGCCTTCGCGCATCTCGCCACCGCAGATCTCGAGGACGCGCAGGAATTCGGGCGAGACCGGTTCATCGGTTCTGCGCTCCGATCGACGGCGTTCGATCATTCGGTTCATAGGGCTTGCGGAAGGAAGGCGACGTCGCACTGTAGCGTCGCGCCGACGGCCCGCATGTAGGACTAAAGGGGTCTGATGCGCCGGCGCATCAGACCTTGCCGCGGCTGACGGCGTCGAACTTCAGCCCGCTCGCGCCCTCACCCCGGCCGGTGGTCTTGCTGCGACCGATCCAGAGCAACGCCCGGCCGTCGGCGTCGCGCGCGTAGTTGAAGGCGCGCTTGAGCTCGATGCCGTCGCGCGGCACCTCCTCTTCCTCGAGGCGAAGGTAGTCGGCGCTCACCGCCGCGTTCGGGTCGAGGCGCAGCAGCTGGCCGCGCGGATGGAACATGAAGCCCTGGAGGCGGTTGTCGGGGGTGCCCTGCTCGGCCGTGGTCTCGACGAAGGCGTTGCTTCGCAGCCGCTCGATGAAGGCCTTGTAGCTGGCGTTGCGCGGGTCGGCAAGTCGCACCGGGGTCACCTGGTAGTAGTGCGTCACCACCGCGCGCTGCAGCTGGATGGCCCAGTTCGCCGGCGTCGCCCCTTCCTTCCTGACCGGCAGGAACGGCACCCAGTTGGCCGCCACCGGCGTCTGCAGCCGGTAGTGCAGGAGCGCACCGCCATCGACCAGCGGCTGGCCGGCGGGCGGACGCAGGCTCTGCGTGGTCGACAGCCGCGTGCTCTCGAACTTGCGATCGATCGCCTCGCCCGAGCTGCCCTGGACGCGCTTCTCGATTCCCCAGACGAGATTGGCCATCTCGTCGCGCATCATCATCACGTGCTCGAGCGGCGGCCCTTCGAGGGCGTCGAGCGCCGGGCAGAGGTAGAGCGCGTTGGCGAGGCTGGCGACCGGCGCACCGGGCTCGACCGTCATCTCGTACAGGTCGAAGCCGGCCGGCGCGATCGGCAGCACGATGCCGAAGTTGTCGCGCACGTTGAACGACGCGACCCGGTAGAGCGCGTTGGTCGGCAGCGTCAGCGGCAGCACGAACCAGTCGTTGCCGAAAACCAGCGCGTACTCGAGCACCGCCAGCCGGGCGAGGTCGCTCTTGGCGGCGCCGGTCATGCCGAAGTTGACGCGGCCGTCCTCGAACTCCCAGTAGCGGTCGGCCGGCATGCCGCCGTAGCGCGCGGTCGTCGGCAGCGGCGCGCGCTTGGGCGTGACGGTGAAGCTCGTCGCCGGCCCGGACTGAGCGTTCGGCGCGGCGCCGAGCGTGTAGGTGTGCCAGTCGAGCCGGCCATCGGTGTATTCGTCGGCGTGCAGCCGCACCGGGGCACCGGTACCTTGAGCGCCCAGCGCGAACTTGTATTCGAGCCGGTTCGGCTGCCAATACGCGCTTGCTCCCGGGGTCGTGCCGTCGAGCGCAAGGTCGGCGAGCCAGGTCAGCCAGCGCTCGACGACGTCGCACCAGCCCTGCGTCTGCCCGGGGCCGACGCCGAGCGTCGCCGAGAACGCCTCGAGCGCCGGCCTGTCGCCGCCGAGCGCCTTGACGTCGCCCGCGAGCGCCAACGCGTCGACGGCGCGCTGATCGAGCAGCGCGTTCCAGACGAAGCCGGCGTTGTCGGCGACCGGGTCGTCAGGAGCGGCGAGCGCTGCCGGGTACTGGTCGACGAGATCGCCGATCGTCGCCGCCAGTCCGGCCGCGCGCAGCATCCGCATCAGCTGCTGGCCGGCCTGGGCGTTGAGCTTGGGATGTACCGGCAGCACCTGCTCGTGCTCGACCAGCGCCTCGACCGGCGCGAACGGCGCCGGCAAGGTGACGTCGGCGACGGTACCGGTCGGGTGGAGCAGCGTCGCCACAGGCAAGCCGACCATCTGCAGCGCCGCGCCGATCGGGCTGCCGGCGTCTTCGCCCTGCAGCTCGTTGAACTGCCACTGCCGCGCCAGCATCCAGAGCGGATCGGCGATGCGCGCCTGCAGGCTTTCGCCGACGTCGTCGTTGGTCGCCAGCGGCTCGAGCTTGGACCAGGTGGTGTGCGACGGATCGGGCCGCGACACGAGCGCGGTCGTGGCGACCAGACCGGCGGCGGAGAGCGAGACCTTCATGGGCTTCCTTGTGATCGTTCGGGCGCGCTCAGTCGCTGATCAGGGTCTTGCCGGCGGCCATCGTCACGCTGCCGTGGACCGCGCTGGCGTTGCGCAGGATCGCCAGGTTCTTCGCCAGCAGGCCGCTGAAGTCGACCGCGGGCACGTCCTGCTTGAAGTTGTTCGACAGGTAGATGCCGGGGAGGATCAAGCCGAGCGCCTGCACGTCCTGCGGCCGCACCGCGCGCAGTCGCGCCAGTGCCATCGCCTCGTTGACGACGCCGAGCAAGCCGTCGAGGGTCCAGTTCTGCAGCGCCGGATCGGCCGGCACCGCGAGCAGGATTGCCTGCGGCGGACGCGCGCCGGGAGCGTCGAAGTGGAAGCCGAGGCCGGTCGTCTCCTCGTGCGACGGGATCGATTCCATCCACTCGTCGACGAACAAACCGGCGATGGGCGCGTCTGCCGTGAACGTGGCAAGCGCGCCCGGGGCATGGATCGCGACCGCGACCGTGCCGCGCAGCTCCTGTTCGGACGTCGGCGGCAGCGCCGCCCAACGCGCCGCCGCATCGCGCGGAAATTGGACCAGCTTCCAGTCGAGCGCATCGTCCTGGTAGCCGCTTGTCGCGGCGAGCGCTTCGGCGGCGGTGAGGGCATCGCCGAGCAGCGCGGTTGCCTCGCGCACGCATCCAAGCTTGGGCAGCCAGCCGGCGATGAGTGTGTCGTCGTTGCCGAGATCGGCTTTGGCGAGCAGCGCGCCGCGGTCGGCGAGCGAGGCAGCGGCATCGGTCGCGTAGTCGCCGAGCGAGAACATCGGCAGCACAGGGAAGTCCTTGCCCATCACGGCACGGATGCGGCCGAGGGCGAGCACGAGCTGGCCGCCGAGGCCGGGCGAGACCGCGGCCGCTTGCGCCGCAGCGATCCGACCCGCGACCTCGCCGTACAGCGCGCGCACGCGGCCGATCGCGCGCGCGACGCTGTCACCGACATCGACCTGTGCGGCGCTCGCGTCGCCCGCCGCCGCCACGGCCGCGCTGGCGGTCGCGCTGCGCCAACCCAGCGCATACGCCGCGGCCAGCGCCGAACGCGCGCTGGCGAAGATCGCCAGTGTTGCCGGCGCGTCGGGATCGAGCGTCGCCGGATCCTCGGGCGCGAGATCACTCGCCGCCTGGAGCGCGTCGAGCACCGCCTGGGCCGCAGCCTCGGCGATGGCGACGCGCGCCTGCAGCTCGGTGAGATCGACGCCCGCCGCCTCGCCATCGTTCTGCATCGCGTCGGTCTCGACGCCGTCCTCGACCTTGACCAGGTCCATGCGGCGCAGTTCGCGCGTCTTGGCGAGCAGTCGGCGCAGGATCCAGGCGAAGGCCTCGAAGCCGACCAGGCCGATCCGGCCCGGCGTCTGCGCGTCGCGCTGCAGCAGCACCGCCATCTGGTCGGCGGCAACGCCGAGGTCGGCGCGCAGCTTGGCCCCGAGCACGGTCGCGATCCGCTCCTGCACGCCGCTTTGACCGTTGCCCTGCTGCGCCTCGCTCTTCAGCACCAGGGCGAGCGGCGACAGCTCGAGCTCGGCGATGCCGGCGCTCAGCGTCATGCCGTTGTCGATCCACGGCTCGCCCACGGTCGCCGGCGGCACCAGCACCTTGGCGACGAACTCGTACTTCGACGGATCGCCGAGCAGTCGCGCCAGCCAGGCGTTGAGACGCGGCTCGACGCGCGCGGCCAGATCCTGGGCGCTCAGATCGGCCCACGGCCCGGCGTCGCCGGACTCGATGGCGACGACGACGCGTTGGGTGTAGCCGCGCGTCGCGTGCGGCGTCGCCACGACCTGGGTGTCGGGCGGCCGGGTCTGCTTGTCGAGCGTCAGCATCGCCGCGCCGGCGCCTTCCATGCTGCCGCCGACCATCCGATGCACGCTCTCGGCGACGAGCAGGTCGGAGACCGAGTCCATCTGGTCGAGCAGGTCCTCGATCAGCACCGCAATCGCGCCGCCGGCGTGGGTCAGCGCCACCGGCACGCCGCCGATCGCGAAGGTCGCCTTGGCGTTGCGATAGGCGTCCATCAGGCGCACGCCGTCGACGACGTCGCGCGCGGCGATCGCTTCCTGCGCCTCGTCGCTCGCCGTCGTTCCGGCGGGCCGCAGCGGAAACGCGCGCCGGCACTCGAGCATGAACTGCGGCATGCCGGCATCGCGCAGCGCGCGCTCGAAGCGATAGCCGAGCAGGGCCGCCATCGACTGGCCGTTGGCGAGACCTTCGAGCAGCCGCTTGGCGCGCTTGACGCGGCGCGAGCGCAGGTCGATGTCGAACGCGTTGCCGGTCGCCTGCTTGTTCGCCAGGAAGGCGCTGCGCAGCACCGACGCCGTGGTCGCCTGCTGCAGCGACGGCGCGTGGAGGTAGCCGAGGCTGTCGAGCGACTGGCTCGGCCGCGCCGACGAATCGGGCAGGAGGTTCTCGACCACGCCGAAGGCGCCGACGTGCAGGCCCTCGGCGGCCTGGTCGCGCATCGAGTCGAGGCGCCGGGTCGCCAGCGACGTGATCCAGGCGTCGAGCCGGTTCGCGAACAGGTCGAGCGTGGTGCGAAAGGCGATCTGCAGCTCGCCCGCGCTCCGGTCCTGCAGAAAGGCGAGGCTGTCGGCGAAGGTCGCGATGTTGCTCATGTGCTCGGGCCACTGCATGCGCGGCAGGCCGAGGCGGGCGCCGATGTGCTCCTCGATCGTCTGGTTGCCGGTCGTTCCGGTGAGCTTCAAGCCGAGCAGCGTGCGCGCGTTGTTGACGTCGACCTGGTCGCCGACGAGAGCGCTGTTGTCGACGCCGACGTACTCGGCGACGCGAAAGCGCTGGGCACTCGCCTTGGTCGCGAGGCTGACCGTGGCCCGGCCCTTGAGGTGCTCGTAGAACAGGTCGTGGCTCGACTGAAGCACTTCCTCGTCGGCAGCGAAGCCGAGCATCGCTTCGAGCAGCGATTCGCCGTTCTGCATCGCCGTCAGCGGCCCGCGCAGGTTACCGCTCGAGGCGCTCAGCAGTTGCCGCAGCGCAGCGATGAAGTTGCGCGCGAGCGGCACGTCGCCGTCGAGCTCGCTCTGCGGCTGCTCGGGATTGCGCTGCACCCAGGGCACCGCGTCGAGCGCGTGCGGCTTCGGCCGGACGCCGCAGGTGGCGAGGAAAGGCACCTGGTGGGCCGGAATCTGGCCGTCGAGCAGGTCCGACAGCAGGCCGCCGAGGACGAGGTGCTGGACGCTGATGAAGGTCTCGATGTCGGGATAGTTGGCGATCGCCGCCGGTCCCGCCACTTCCCAGTAGCGCTTGGCCGTCGGCCAGGGTTGCATCGCCAGCACCTGGTGCAGGTTCTCGGCGCTCGGATCGGCGAGGTTGGGGACGCTCTTGCTGGCGTTGTCCCAGCCCCAGCGAAACCACTCGACGATCTTGACCAGCTCGCGCTCGAGCGGCGCGTTGGCGGCGGCGACGTGGCCGCGGGCGCTGATCGGCAGGATCCCGTACGGCTGCTTGCCGACTCGCAGCGCCGAGAGCGGCCCGCCCGGGCGCAGGTAGCGAACCGCCCAGGCGCGCAGCTCGGCGATCGCGGCATCGCTGATCAGGCTTTGCGCGGTCGCGATCGGGTTCCAGAAGTAACGCAGCGTGTAGCCGAGGCTCGCGTTCCAGAGCGCGTTCAGCATGTGGCCGGAGGTCGCGCCTTCGGTCAGGTCGGAGCCGGGGATGACGCCGCTGTCGAACAGGTCGGCGCGCAGGCCGAGGAAGCGCTGCAGGCGCGCGCCCGCGCTCGCCAGCTCGACGGCGGCGCTCTCGGCGCGCGCATCGGCAGTCTCGGGATGAAGCTCGGCGACGACGTCGGCGCCATTGGCGGCGAAGCCGGCGCGGCGATCAGCGGTGTTGTTGGTCGGCGTTCCCTGGGCGACGAAGCCGAGGCCCGCGCCCTTCTGATGGTTGTCGAGCAGCGAAGCGACCAGCGCCGCCGCCGACTCGGGCGTCTGTGTCCAGTCGACGCCGAGGACGATCAGGCGATCGATCCGGCCGCTCATCTTGGCGCCGTTCCTCAGGTCGGCGGCCGTGATCGTGATCGCCATGCCGGCAGCGAGCGCCGCTGGATAGTCGACCATCCAGGCGCGGTCCTTGCCGAACGGATCGTGGTTGTCGGGATCGTCGACCAGCAGCGGATCGAACGCCGGCGACATCGCCAGCAGATCGGCGACCGGCCCGCCCCACTTGCGGAAGATCTCCTTGCCTGCGGCCTGGCCGATGGCGACGAAGCGATCCGGCAAGGCGGTGGCGTAGATCGTCGGTGCGGTCGGATCGGCGCGCGGGATCGCGGCGTCGTCGAACACCGGCGTCACCGACTCGCCGTTCGGCGCCGAGCCGATCGCGGCGACGTTGCTCGGCGTCGTCGCCCGAACGATCCAGGCGGCGCGCGCCGGTGGATAGAAGCGCACGATCTGCTGCCAGGGCGAATCGGCATCGCCGGCGACGGCGAAGCGCTGCGTCCAGTAGGTCTTGCCCGCTTCGACCTCGCTCTCGCCGAGGCCCGGCTCGTGGCCGAAGGTGTGGATCGCATCGGGATAGATGCGGATCATCAGCTGCGTCGCGGCGTCGTTGTAGCGTGTCTGGACCGCCACCGGCAGCAGCATGACCGGATGCGCGGCGTCGAGCGCCTGCACCATGTCGGCCGGATTGCGCCGTCCGCGCAGCTTCTCGGAGAGCTGGGTCAGCGCGACCAGGCGCGACGCGGTATCGGCCAGCGCGGCGCGGCCGGTGCGCTGCAGCGCCACGACCTCGGCCTGCCGGCGCTCGATGCCGGCGCTGTCGGCGCTGCGCCGCGCTGCAGCGAGCGCGGCCTCGGCCGCCTTGAGTCGCACTGCCGCTTCACGCTGCGCCAGGCGCTGCTTTGCGAGCTCGGCGCGGGCGGTCTCGATCGCCGCGAGGTTGAGAGAAAGCTTGGCCATGGCAGGCGCCTCAGGTCTTCAGGTCCGAGCCGACGAAATAGGCGCGAAACGGCTGCTGCAGGAGGATCTTCGCGATCTCGGCCGCGGTCGCGGTGCCGGTCAGCGTCGGGAACGAATTGAACGGCTTGTTCGGCACGCTGACGAGGTTGCCGACGCTGGCGTAGCTGCCCGC
>Ga0190274_10002667_pt1 | contig 10548 bp, 11 predicted proteins | sample Popmic531T_FD_133002 | JGI IMG/M metagenome (GOLD analysis project Ga0190274, IMG submission 133002) | Populus adjacent soil microbial communities from riparian zone of Yellowstone River, Montana, USA - 531 T | ecosystem: Environmental > Terrestrial > Soil > Riparian zone | place: USA: Montana...
GACTTCGCATGAGTGGTAGGCCCACGAAAGAAGAAACGCCGTTGGATCACAAACTCCGCCGGCGTCATACCTGCTGGAACTTGCACCTGTTGCAGAAGACACGTTACCAACCATCGCTCCGGAACGAACCTTCTCGGCCCGCATTTCTCAGTTCGCGGATGAAGGTTGTGCTACGCCGAGGTGACCAGAGAGGTCTCCCAGGGCCCCCGGATCACCCTCCCCGGGTGAACCGGGGAGGGTCGACGACCGCGAGGGTGGGGCCCATGGGAGACGTCGTCGGAGACCTGTTGCCGCTCGCCCTGGGCGTCGCGATCAGCCCGGTGCCGATCATCGCGACCATCCTGATGCTCCTCGCTCCGCAGGCGAAGGGCACCAGCATCGGGTTCCTGCTGGGCTGGGTCGCCGGCATCGTCGTCGCCGTCACCGTGTTCGAGGTGATCGCCGAGACCGCCGGCCTCGACGACGGCAGCAGCAGCTCGTCCACCGCGTCGTCCTGGATCAAGATCGTGCTCGGCGTACTGCTCCTGCTGGTCGGCGTCCGGCAGTGGCGCAAGCGCCCGAAGCCCGGTGAGGTCGCGGCCCTGCCGAACTGGATGACCGCGATCGACTCCTTCACCTTCGCGAAGGCCCTGGGACTCGGCTTCCTGCTGTCCGCGATCAACCCGAAGAACCTGCTGATGTGCATCGCCGCCGGCTCCGCGATCGGCGTCGCCGGCCTCGCCACCGGAGAGGTCGTCGGGGCCGTTGCCGTCTTCACGGTGATCGCCGCGAGCACCGTGGCGCTGCCCGTCCTCGGCTTCCTGGTCGCGCACGAGCGCCTCAGGGGGCCGCTGGACGAGCTGCGCACCTGGCTGCAGGCCAACAACGTGGCCGTGATGAGCGTCCTGGTGCTCGTGATCGGCGTCGTCCTGCTCGGCCAGGGCATCGGCGGCCTCTGAACGGAGCCGAAATAGAAACAAGCCGCGCTGGCGTCTCGGGTCACCAGCGCGGCTTGTGTCCCCAACTTTAGGGGCGGATCTGGGCCGTCCGAAGAGGTTCGTGCCGGTCTTGCGGAAACCTTGAAGAACAGTGGGTCACCCGTTCAACTTCGCGGCTCGCTCCAGCCGGGTCAGCCACGATCGCCCTCGATGTCGTGGGCGCCATTCGCGACGAGCGACGCGTGCAGATCAGCGACGGAGCGCACGGCCGCGTCCCTCTCTCGCACGCCGTCATGCTCAGCCAGATCGGCGGCCAGCGCGAGCTGGGAGTGCGCGACGTCATCGAGTGCGGCGGTCGCCGGGTTCGCGATGTCCGATGCAACGACGTGGAGGATGACGTTCGCGCGATCACGCGGCCCAACGGAGAGCAGGTAGTCGTCAACGAGGCCGCTGAGGTCGTCGGCCGACACGTAGCCTTCGACGACGTCGCCGGCCGCGAGGTTCGACTGCGGCAGCGAGACACCCGAGAGCCGGACCCGCTCGTCATCACGAACATCCGGAAGGTCACGAGGGGAGGCGACGTACAAGGCCCGGTCGGCGCGGTTGCGGAGGGCGCGCGCCAGCAAGACCACGGCGTCGTCGAGGTCGGCGTCGGAGACCTGGAGCAGCAGATTCCGCAGTCGGGCTCGCGCCCGGGAACGAGCTGAAGGACTGAGCTCGGCAGCAAGGCGATCGTCGGACGCGACGGCGAGCAGGTCCCACGCAGACTTCGCCGAGAGCGGCCGGCCCGGGCCGACATGGTGCATGACTCGGCGCAGGTCGGCCACCTCGACAGCCCATTGGTTGCCTACCTTCACCGCCGCCAACGATCCCTCTCGGATGCGCTGATGAACGCGCTGCGGGTGGACGCCGAGGAACTCGGCCGCCTGCGCGACGCTCACATACTTGCTGGACATGCTGTTGCCACTTCCCTATAAATTCCAACAGGTTTGCGGCAATCGTAGATATTCTTATAGGTTTCAGGCAATCGGATGATGGCGTGGACGCGACCCCGGGCACTCGCGCCCTTCCGGGCACTCGCGCCCTCCTGGTCACCCGCACGATCGCGGCGACGACGACGGCGGCGGGTCCGTGTGTCGATGAGCGCCCCGATACGCTGTGCCCTCATCTCCCGGGCCCCTAGCTCAATTGGCAGAGCATCGGACTTTTAATCCGCGGGTTGTGGGTTCGAGTCCCACGGGGCCTACGAGGTCCGGCCAGACGGCTGGGCAACCGGACTATCCGCACCCCAGGATTCGCCCGAGCCTCTACCCAGGGGCGCGCGGAGTCCCTAATCTCTCCGAGACTGAACCGTCGGTGGCCCGAGACTCCGGCGGTTCATTCCTTTTCCGGAGCGTTCGCGGCCGTGTCGATCCAGTACCGGCGCTTGCCGTTGCGAGTGTCCTCGTAGAGGCCGCCGCAGCGCTCGATCGTACGGCGCGACGCCTCGTTGTCGTCGTCGCAGGTGACCAGGGCGCGCTCGATGCCGAGCTCGGCGGCACGACGTACGGCGAGGGCGAGGGCTCGGGTCGCGTGCCCCTCGCGGCGGCGCGAGGGCCGGACCGAGTAGCCGATGTGGCCGCCCTCTTCGAGCAGCCAGGCGGAGAGTGAGTGGCGCAGCGCCAGGAAGCCGACGAACTCCTCGTCGGCGCCGTCGCCGACGGTGATCCACAGGTAGGTGCAGTGCACCCGCCCCTCGGGAAGCGCGGTTGCGGGATCCGCCTTCGCGAGCAGGCCGGCGACGATGGCGGGGGCGCCCTCCGCCGAGGTGTCGAAGCCGTCGACCTCCCAGTCGCCGGAGCCGTCCATGTGACCGACGAACTCGGCGACGGCCGCCGCCCAGGACTCGCGGAGCCGGAGATCGGGGCGCACCAGAGCGGTCATGCCCTCATCCCACCAGACGCCGAAACTGGAACGTGTTCTAGGATCGGCCGATGACCCCGGAGGAGATCGAGCGCGAGGCGTCGCTCTACGGCCCACTCACCGAAGTCGTCCGGGAACTCGTCGACGCGACGATCCGCACCCAGATCGACGACGCCGAGGTCGTGGGGATCCGGACCGAGCTCGAGCAGATCGTGGCACGCCTCCAGGCCCGCCAGCTCGACGGACCGTACGCCGTCAACAACCGCGGCCGGCACTGGGGCAACACCGTCGTGGGTCTCCGCAACGCGGTCGCGCCGCCGCTGCACATCGACCGGGAGCCGACCGGCCGGGTGTGGTCGAGCTTCCACCTCGGCGCGGCGTACGAGGGCCCTCCGGGACTGGTGCACGGCGGGGTCTCCGCGCTGATCCTCGACCAGCTGCTCGGCGAGGCGACCGGCGCGGGCGGCCGGCCCGGCATGACCGCCAGCCTGACCCTGACCTACCGACGGGCCACGCCGCTGGGCGACCTGCGCGGCGAGGCCTGGATCGAGCGCACCGAGGGCATCAAGACCTGGGCGCGCGGCCACCTCTCCGACGCCGACGGGATCACCGTCGAGGCCGAGGGTCTCTTCATCCTGCCGCGCTGGGCGCGCGAGAAGGCCGCCCAGGAGCAGCCGACCACCTTCGAGTAGCGGTCAGACGCCTGACGTCTGCTCGACCGGTACTCCGCGCTCGCCGGCGTCGGTGAGCCGAGCCTCCTCCAGCGCGCGCTCCTCCAGCTCGGCGCGACGGGTGGTCTCGAGCATGGCCCGCGCGGCGTCGTACGCCCCGGGGTCGGAGACCAGGTCCGTGGCGCCACGCTTGAGCCGGCTCAGCGCGCTGCGCGCGAAGATCTGCTGCTCGGTGGTGGTCCGCTCGGAGCGGCCGCGGCCGATGAACGACACGGCCCAGTGCAGCAGCGCCGTCACGCGGCTCTTGAAGCCGGTGATGTAGATCAGGTGCAGCGCCAGCCACATCAGCCAGGCGAGCACCCCGGTGACCCGGAGCTTGCCGATCAGCGCGACCGCGCGGAAGCGGCTGATGATCGCCATCGAGCCCTTGTCGAAGTAGTGGAACGGCCCGGCCGACGGCTTGGACTTCAGCCGGTTGTCGATCTCCTTGGCGGCGTACTTGGCGCCCTGGATGGCGACCTGCGCGACACCGGGGAGGTGGTCGAGGTTGATCATGTCGCCGACCACGAAGACCTCGGGGTGACCGGGGAGCGTGAGGTCGGGGTTGACCGCGATCCGGCCGGCGCGGTCCAGCGGGGCACCGGTCTGCTCGGAGAGGGTCTGGCCGAGCGGGTTGGCCTGCACGCCCGCGGCCCAGATCTTGGCGACGCTCTCGATCCGCTCGACGCGGCCGTCCTTGAACTTCATCTCGATGCCGCGCTCGTCGACGTCGGTCACCATCGCGCCGAGGACCACCTCGACGCCGAGCTTCTCGAGCTCGGTCTTGGCCTTGGCGCCGAGCTTCGCGCCGAACGGCGGCAGCACCTGCGGGGCGGCGTCGACCAGGATCACGCGGGCCTGGCGGGTGTTGATCGCCCGGAAGTCCTTGTGCAGCGTGCGGTGCGCCAGCTCGGCGATCTGGCCGGCCATCTCGACGCCGGTCGGGCCGGCACCGACGACCACGAAGGTCAGCAGGTGGTCGACGTTCTCTCCGCGAGTGGCGCCGATCTCGGCCATCTCGAAGGCGCCGAAGATCCGGCCGCGCAGCTCGAGCGCATCGTCGATGCTCTTCATGCCGGGGGCGAACTCGGCGAAGTGGTCGTTGCCGAAGTAGGACTGGCCCGCCCCGGCCGCGACGATCAGGGAGTCGTACGGCGTGACCGTCGAGCGGCCGAGCACCTGCGAGGTGACGGTGTGCGCGTCGAGGTCGATGTCGGTGACCTCACCCAGGAGCACCTGGGCGTTCTTCTGCCCGCTCAGGATCTCGCGGGTCGGCGGGGCGATCTCGCCCTGGGACAGGATGCCGGTCGCCACCTGGTAGAGCAGCGGCTGGAAGAGGTGGTGCGTCGTCTTCGCGACGACGGTGACGTCGACGTCGGAGCGGCGCAGCTGCTTGGTCCCGAACAGTCCCCCGAAACCCGAGCCGATGATCACCACCCGGTGTCGGTCGGATACCTGCTGGGTCGGCTGCGTTGCTGCCATGACGGACCTTTCAACTCCCGTTTGTGGATCGTGCCAAGGGAACACGCTCCGCGGTACCCATTGTTCCGCTCCGGACCCGGATTCCGGGAATCGGGGCGTCTGATGGGTCACACGGCCGAGCTCGCGATCAGTGCCGTCTTCGAGGCCGGTCTGGACCTGTGAGATCCGTGGTGCTCGTGAGGTTTCGCGACGATTTCACAGGGGTACACGAGCCGCGTCTGGCAACAACTTGATCAGCCTTTCTGTGGAGACCGACCGTGCCGCTGAACAGGCCCGCCCTGTCACTGGGCTCGGGTCCCCGCGGCGTGCAAGACGCGCGCCGATGGGTGGTTCAGACCTGCCGTGACATCGGCCGGGAAGACCTCGTCGAGTGCGCCGAGCTCGGGGTCTCGGAGCTGGTCACGAACGCGCTCCTGCATGCCACCCCGCCGCTCACCGTCCGGGTGCGCGGGACCGTCGAGCACCCGCGGGTCGAGGTCCACGACGGCTCACCCGAGCCGCCGATGATGCCGAGCGCCGGCGAGGCCGAGGACGACGACCTGCTGCTCACCTTCGGCCGCGGCCTGGGCATCGTCGCGCGCTGCGCCACCGCCTGGGGAGTCGATCTCGAGGAGGACGGCAAGACCATCTGGTTCGCGCCGGCCACCCAGCCGGGCGGTGATCCGGTCGAGGGCGTGGTGACCGGTGAGCCGCCGGTGATCGAGCGCGAGCCCTCCCCCGACGAGCTGCGCATCGACATCGTCGGCGTACCGCTGCGGATGTTCGTCGAGTTCCAGCGGCACTACCGCGAGCTCCGACGCGAGGTCCGGCTGCTCGCCCTGGCGCACGAGACGGACTACCCGCTCGCCAAGGACCTCTCCGAGCTGTTCGGCGCCCTCGAGCGTGACCTGCGCGAAGGGATCGGTGCCGACCAGATCGAGCAGGCGATCTCGTCCGGGTCCGCGACCGCGGACCTGCACGTCGCGATGCCGCACCCGACCGCGGCGACGATCGGGCGCTTCATCGAGCTGCTCGACCTCGCCGACGCGTTCTGCCGGGAGAAGCGGCTGCTCTCCCTCGCGCGCACGCCCGACCAACAGCGCTTCCAGCGCTGGTTCCTCAGCGAGTTCGTCCGGCAGGAGCGGGGCGAGGTCCCGCTCGCGTGGCAGGATGCGGCCGTGTCCTGGACCGAGAACGAGAACGAGAGCACCCTGTCGTGACCGGCGGCGCTCCGGCGCCTCGGCTCGTGGCCGCAGTGGCCGTCGGCGGTGCGATCGGCGCGCTGGCTCGGTGGGGGCTGGCCGAGGCGTTCCCGAACGACATCGAGGCCTTCCCGTGGACGGTCTTCGCGATCAACGTGGCCGGCTCGTTCGTGCTCGCCCTGCTCCCCGCGTGCGCGGCCGTACGCCGGCACCGGCTGCTCGCGGTCGGGCTCGGCCCCGGCGTGCTCGGCGGGTTCACCACGCTGTCGGCGTACTCCGAGGAGGCGCGTGCGCTGCTCGACCACGGGCGCACCGCCACCGCCGGCCTCTACCTCGTCGGCACCCTCGCCGCCTGCCTGGTGGCGGTCGCCGTCGCAGACCGGATCGGCCACCGATGACGGCTCTCCTGGTCGCCCTCGGCGCCGCGGTCGGCGCCCCGCTCCGGTTCGTGATCGCCAGTCGGTACGACGAGCCGGGCCGGCTGCCCGCCGGGACGATGGTCGTCAACATCGCGGGCTCGGGACTGCTCGGCCTGTTCTCCGCGATGGCGCTGTCGGGCAACGCGATGGCCCTCCTGGGCACCGGCTTCTGCGGCGGGTTCACGACGTACTCGGCCTTCGCGGTGCAGACCCACGGGCTCGGCCCGCGGCGCGGCACGGCGTACGCCGTCGGCACGATCGCGCTGTCTCTCGGCGCGTGTGCGCTGGGGTTCTGGCTCGGGGCAGCGTAGGGGCGGTCGGCGATCGTCCGGGGTGATGTTGGTTTCCCCGGTGAACCGGCGAAACTGTCACTTCTCAGCCGAAACTTCGCCTTGGAAGTGACGGAACCACCGGTGCACCGGTGAAACCAACAGCCGCCGCCGAGCCGGCACCAGTCAGGCGTAGCCCAGGTCGTGCAGGCGGTCGTCGTCGATGCCGAAGTGGTGGGCGACCTCGTGCACGACCGTGATCCGGACCTCGCGCTCGAGCTCCTCCTCGCTCTCGCACATGTCGAGAAGCGGGTTGCGGAAGATGAAGATGCGGTCGGGCAGCTCCATCATCGGGTCGCCCCAACGCTCGGTGAGCGCGATGCCGTCGTACAGCCCCAGCAGGTCGGGGTCGTCGGCCGGTGCGTCCTCCTCGACCAGGACGACGACATTGCGCACCAGGGCCGCGATCTCGTCGGGGATGCCGTCGAGGGCGCGGTCGACGAGGGCGTCGAACTCCACGGGGCCCATCTCGACCGGCATGTGTCCATTGTGCTGGAGAAGCGGGGACGCTCCGGATCGCGGTGACCCGGAGCGGTCAGGCTGAGCCGGTCCTCTCGGCAGCCGCTGACGGGCTCGCAGGGGCCGACGGCGGTGTGAGCGGAGAGTCGATCAGCGCATCCGCCACCGTGTGGACCGAGGTGATGCGGCGACTCGCGACCCAGGCGGCCGCGGAGCACATCCCGACTGCGCAGATGACGAGAGCCGGACGCGGGTCGAAGTACTCGACGAGCAAGCCTCCGAGCAGGCCGCCGAGGGCGGTGCCGCCGCGGGTGAGGACCCGGTTGGCACCGATCACCCGGGAGTAGATCTCCTCCGGGGTCACCAGGCGGTTGAGGCTGCTCGCGAGGACGCCCGAGATCAGACTGCCGGCGCCGATGATCAGAAAGATCAGACACATGAGGGCCACCGAAATGCCACCGGAGCCGAGCACGACGGGTATCAGGAGCGTCACGCCGTCGGCGAACAGGAGCGCGCGCAGGATGACGGGGCCGATTCCCCAGCGAGTCGACAGCCGCGGCGCCAGCGCAGATCCGATCACCGCGCCGAGGCTGTTGGCACCGAGGGCCAGTCCGATCTGGGTCCCCGACCAACCCAGTCGGCTGGAGGCCAGCACCAGGAAGACGACGATGAGCGCCTGGTAGAAGAGGTTGTAGTGGGCCGCCTCAAGGGCGATGCGACGGTTCACCTGGTTGCGCCAAGCGAACCTGGCACCGGCACGAAGGCGCTCGCCGAAGGGCTCGCCCTCCCCGGGTGCCCTGGTCGGAGGCATCTCTGGGAGGCGCCAGACGAAGGCCAGGCTCACGACGTAGGACAACGTGTCCGCCGCCATCGCTCGAGCAGCGCCGAAGGCTCCCACGAGCAGCCCGCCCAGAGGACGACCGGCGACATCGGCCAACTGCATCAAGGTCATCTGCCGACTGCGCGCCGACACCAGCGCCTCGAGTCCCACCAGGCGGGGCAGGTACGACGCACTGGCGATGTCGCCGAAGACCGTCAGGGCACCAACGACCAGCGCCGACGCCAAGAGATGGGGAAAGGCGAGGAGTCCGAACGCCTGGGCGACGGGAATGCTGCCGATCGCGATCGCCCGGCCCGCATCGCACAAGAGCATCAGCCGTCGCGGGTGCATGCCTTCGACCCACGTACCGGCCGGTATGCCGAGGATGAGGTTGGGAAGCAAGGTCGCCGAGCTGAGGATGCCGACCTGCAGCGCGCTGCAGTCGAGGACCAGGAGGGCCGTGAGCGGCAGCGCGATTTCGGTGACGCGGCCTCCCAACGACGACACGCCAGTCGCCATCTGGAACCACAGGACGGTGTGAGCAGACGACGTCAGCGGCTTGCCACGGTGTGCCATTCGTCATCCCTGCTGCATGATCGCGATCAGCCGCTCCTGCACCGTACGGCGGTCGCGCGCCTGCGGGGAACGGGTGAGGGCCTCGACGACCAGGGTCCGTCCCGACGGCTCTCGTCGCGAGGTGGAAGGAAGGTATAGAATTGCTACAGCCGCTGTCAACAACCAATACAAGTTCGGTCAAGTGCGGCCCCCTGAGACTGAGCGCAGAGGTGAATGAGGTGCGATGGACGTCATGACAGGAGACTTCGGCAGCCGCCTGCGCTCGCTCCGCACCGCCCGCAACCTCTCGCAGTCCGCGCTGGGCGGCAGCCGTTACACAGCCGGCTACATCTCCCACCTCGAGAGCGGTCGACGACAACCGACCAGCGAGGTGGTGAGCTACCTGGCCGCGGAGCTCGACGTACCCAGGGAGCAGCTCGACCCGCCCGAGGATGCCCAGGTGGGGATCGCCCAGGTGCTCGACCTGGAGCTCAAACTCAGCCAGTCGTGGCGCGATCACGACCTGCGCGCGGTCGGTGCCATCGCGGAGGAGCTCGCCGAGCTTGCCCGTAGCCACGACCGTGTCGACGTGTGGTGGCGGGCGTCGCTCGACCGTGCCCGCGCGTTGGCGCTCGCCGACGAAACGGAAGAGGCGAGCAGCCTGCTGGCATCTCTCCGCGAGCACGAGCTGACTCGGCAGTCGCGTTCCATTGCGGCCGAGGCGCTCAACCTGACGAGCACCGTGCTGTTCTGGTCGGGCCAGCTGTCCGCGGCCCACCACGCGGCCCTCGAAGCACTGGCTGTGACCAGCACGATGCCGGTAGGCGCGTCGCGGCGGATCCGGGCGATGGCCGCCCTCACCCACGTGCTCGCCACGATCGGGGACACCACGGAAGCGGTGCGGACCAGCCATCGCCTGACCGACGAGGCGGAGCACGCGGGGAGCCTCATGGTTCGCGGGATCGCCTACTGGGTTGCCGGTGAAGCGCTGCTCGGAGCCGGCGACGTCACCCGAGGCCTCGACCTCCTCGACCAGGCCGACCAGTTGGTGTCCCCCGACGTGGACGCCTATACCTGGGGTCGCTTCCTGCGCTCGACGGCGATGCGCCTCGCGCTCGCCGGCGAGAGCGAGCGGCTTGTCCAGCGCCTTCGGCTGTGCGCCTCGGCGCCACCGGCGCGTGCTGCGGACACCATGGCGATGGAGCACATCGCAGCGAGCATCGCGCGGTCAGACGGCACCTCTGCAGGCGGTGCGGAGCTGGCATCGTGGGCTGGTGAGGAGTGCTCGGGCCCGAGCCATCTCCGCGGCGAGGCGCTCCTCGCGGCCGTCCAGATGGCGCCATCGTCGGAGCTCGCGCTCGACTGGACCCGGGAGGCCGAAGCACTCTTCCGGCAGGCCGGCGCACCGTGGCGCGCTCTCGTCGCAGTCGACGCCGGTCGCGGTCTCGGGTCGTCGTGAAAAGCAAAACGGCCTCTGGCCTGCGTTTCGCAGGCCAGAGGCCGTTCACTATCTTGCGACCCCGACGGGACTCGAACCCGCGGCCTCCGCCGTGACAGGGCGGCGCGCTAACCAACTGCGCTACGGGGCCATATTTCTGGTGCTGGTGCCTCACTGAGGAAGCGGTGGAACTCTAACCCATGGCCCGCACCGTCTCCCAATCGGGCCGATCGGGACTCTGGCTCACACCTCAGGCAGCACCCCCAACGGGATTCGAACCCGTGCTACCGCCGTGAAAGGGCGGGGTCCTGGGCCGCTAGACGATGGGGGCCGGAC
>Ga0190274_10002668_pt1 | contig 10546 bp, 9 predicted proteins | sample Popmic531T_FD_133002 | JGI IMG/M metagenome (GOLD analysis project Ga0190274, IMG submission 133002) | Populus adjacent soil microbial communities from riparian zone of Yellowstone River, Montana, USA - 531 T | ecosystem: Environmental > Terrestrial > Soil > Riparian zone | place: USA: Montana...
GGGCTGGGGATCGCGATCGGGCTGGGGATCGGCTGGGTCTCGGTGGGAATCCTCGACCGGGAGAGGCTGCCGACCGACGGGATCTACCCGGTGGCGACGATCGCGATCGCCGCCCTCTCCTTCGGGCTCGCCGAGGTTGCCCACGGCTCGGGGCTGCTCGCCACCTACCTGACCGCCCTGGCGCTGGGCGGCGCCAGCATCCCCGCCCGCCGCACCGTCGTCGCCTTCCACGAGGGGCTCGGCTGGGTCGCCCAGATCGCCCTCTTCATCCTGCTCGGACTGCTCGTCTTCCCCAGCCAGCTCGACGACGTGGCGCTGAAGGGACTGGCGCTCTCGGCGGCGCTGATCTTCGTCGCCCGCCCGGTCGCGACCTTCCTCGCCACCGCCTTCGCGCCGCTGAACGTGCGCGAGAAAGCGATGCTCGGCTGGGCCGGGCTGCGCGGGGCGACGCCGATCTGGCTCGCCACCTTCCCCGTCGTCGCCGGCATCGCCGGTGGCGAGCAGGAGTTCGCGATCGTCTTCTTCGTCGTCGTCACCTCGACCCTGGTTCAGGGCGCCAGCTTCGAGCCGCTGGCCAAGCGGCTGGGGTTGACCACCGACGAGCCGGCGCTGCCGCGGCGCCTGCTCGAGTCGGGCCGGATCCGCCGCATGGGCGGCGACGTGATCGCCTACCGCCTGCCGCCGGGCGCCGCCGCGGCGGGGCACCCGGTGCGCGAGCTGGAGCTGCCGCGCGAGGCGCTGGTCAACGTGATCGTGCGCGACGGCCACGCGATCCCGCCCCGCGGCTCGACCCAGCTGCAGGAGGGCGACGAGCTGCACGTGCTCGTCCGCAGCGAGCTGCGCGAGGAGGTCGAGGCCCTGACCGGGTTATGGACGAAGGGGCCGATCGGCCGGCCCAGGCCCCCCGCCCTGCCGCGCCGGGGCGCCTCGCAAGTCTTTTCCGTGCGCCCGGTGCGGGAGGACGAGGAACCGAAGCCGGACGAGGTCGACGGGGTCCCGGTCCTGGCGGTGATGCGCACCCGCAGCGACGGCGGCGGCGCGATGCTGGCCCTCGCCGACGGGCGCTACGCGGTGACCGGCGCGACCGTGGTTGCGATCGGCGGCCGCCGCGCCCTGGCCGACTGGTGCGAGCGCCGCGCCGAGCGGGCCGGGGTCGACGCGATCGAGCGCTCCTGGTGGCAGGAGGTCACCGGAGCACTGATCGCCCGCGGCCACGAGATGTAACCAGCGCCGCTAGGACCGGCGCATCTCGGCGTCCTCGGTCGCTCGTCTTCGGGTAACGCACGGAGTGCGCTCCCCTCGTCTCGCTCCCTGCGTCCTTGAGCTGCTTGGTCCTAGCGCCGCTGGCGGGCTTAGATTGCGCCGGCGGCGGCGGCGATTGCCGTGTAGGCGGCGGCGGGGTCGTCGGCGCCGAAGACGGCGGAGCCGGCGACGAAGAGGGAGGCGCCGGCGCTGGCGATGGCGCCGGCGGTGGCCGTGTCGACACCGCCGTCGACCTCGATCTTGGCGGCGCCGACCAGGGGGCGCAGGCGCTCGACCTTGCCGGGCGAGGTGGCGATGAAGGACTGCCCGCCCCATCCCGGGTTGACGGTCATGCAGAGGACGATGTCGGCGTAGTCGCCGAGCTCGGCGACGGCCTCGACCGGAGTGCCGGGGTTGATCGCGACACCGGCCAGGCAGCCGAGCTCGCGGATCGCGTGCAGGGTGCGATTGGCATGCGGGGTCGCCTCCTCGTGGAAGGTGATCGAGTCTGCTCCCGCCTTGGCGAACTCCTCGATCTGGCGCTCCGGCGCCTCGATCATCAGGTGCACGTCGACGGCGCCGCCGGTGGCGTGCACCTGATCGGCGATGCCGCTGAGGACCAGCGGGCCGATCGTGATCGGCGGCACGAAATGGCCGTCCATGACGTCGAAGTGGATCACCCGCGCCCCGGCGTCCATCACCTCCTCGACCTGCGCTCCCAGCTTGGCGAAATCGGCGGAGAGGATCGACGGCGCGACCCGGGGGTCCTCGATCAACTCGCGCATCCGCTCGCTCATGCGCGCCACCCTACTGAGCGCAGCCGGATGTGCTCACGCGGCGCGCAGCATCGAGGAGCCGCAGGACTGGCACTGCATGTCCTCGGTGTGGCTCATCCGCGCGATCGTCTGGTGTTCGCCGCAGTTGGGGCACTGGGAGACGAGTTCGAAGCGGCTGAGGCAGTTGACACAGCGCAGCCGGCCCGGCAGTTGGGTCGGTCGCAGCCAGGGCTCGCCGCAGCTCGGACAGGGCGCCCGGCCCAGCGTCGTCCCTTCCGCCGCACCCACGTCTCCGGAATCGCTCATCGCCTAATTGTGCCGCTTCAGCCGGGCGATGAAGAAGCCGGTGGTGCGATCGCGGTCCGGGCGCAGCTGCAGGCAGCGCGGCTCGAGCGCCGAGACCAGTCCCGGGGCGCGGGCGCCGAGGTCCTCCAGCTCCAGCTCCGGCGCCTCCCCCGCCGCCGCGGCGGCGAGCAGGGCCGCCACCCGGGCCTCGTTCTCACGGCGGGAGATCGTGCAGGTGGCATAGACGAGGGTGCCGCCCGGCCGCAGCACCCTGGCGGCGGCGAGCAGAGCCTGCTCCTGGATCTCGACCAGCCGTTCGATCGCCTTCGGCGACTTGCGCCAGCGGGCGTCCGGGCGCGAGGCGAGGGCGCCGAGGTCCGAGCAGGGCGCGTCGAGCAGGACCCGGTCGAAGCCCGGTGCCATCTCCATCGCCGCCGCGTCGGCCTCGAAGACGGTGACGCTGCGCAGCCCCAGGCGCCGCGCCTGGGCGGCGACTTCCTCGGCCCGGGTCGAGTCGAGCTCGACCGAGATCACCTCGCCGCGGTCGCCCATCCGGGCCGCGATCTGGCCGGTCTTGATCCCGGGGCCGGCGCAGAGATCGAGCACCTGCTCGCCCTCGCGCGGGTCGAGCACCTCGACGACGGCGGCAGAGCCGCGGCTCTGCGGCGTCAGCTCGCCGGCCGCAACCATCGCCGGCACGGTCTCTCCCGTCCGCCCGGTCAAGACCAGCAGCTCCGGAGTCTCGAGCGGCCAGGCCCCGCCCGCGGCCTCCGCCTCGACTCCAGCAGCGTCCAGCATTTCCAGCGCCGCTCCGCGAGCGGCTGGCAAGGACACAGGGAGCGTGGCGTGCTCTGCACGCGAGCGACCGAGGACGCCGCCAGCCGCGCGCGGAGCGGCGCTGGCCCGCATCGCCACCTCGGCTGGCTCGTTGCAGGCGGCGAGCAACGCCCGCGCCGCCTCGGGACCGAGCTCCTGCCACCACATCCGTGCCAGCCAGAGCGGCGCCGAGTGCGCCACCGCGGCCGCCTCGGGGGTCGAATCGTTCTCCAGCAGGGCCGCCGTCAGCTGCGCGCGTTCGCGGGCCGCCCGCCGCAGGACGGCGTTGACGAGGCCGGAGGCGTGGGCGGCGCCGGCGCCCTTGACCAGCTCCACCGCCTGGTCGACGGCGGCATGGTCGGGGGTGCCGTCGGCGAAGAGCAGCTCGTAGAGGCCGAGGCGCAGGGAGGCCAGCACCGGCGGATCGAGCAGGCGGGTCGAGCGCCCCGCCAGGCGCTCGATCGTGGCGTCGCTGGTGCCGCGGCGCTGGACGGCGCCGAAGGCGAGCCGCTGGGCCTGGGCGCGCTCGCGGCCGTCGAGCTCGAGGCGGTCGGCGCCGGCGCGGAAGGCGCGCTCGGTGTAGGCCCCCTCCTCGAAGGTCTGGCGGATCGTCGCGAAGGCCAGCGAGCGGGCCGGGGCGATCACGGCAGCTTCGGCAGCGAGTGGCCGCGCAGGTAGGCGTCCACCGGCATCGGCTTGCCGCCCGCCGGCTGCACCACCTCCAGCCGCAGCGCCCCGCGGCAGCAGCCGACCAGCAGCGCCCCCCACTCGGACTTGACGGCGCCGGTCCTGACGCTGACGTCGACGGCGCGGGCGCGGCGGACGCCGAGCCGCTCGCCATCGGCGGTCTCCAGGTAGGCGCCGATGTGCGGGGTGAGGGCGCGCACGGTCGCGGCCAGCTCGGTGGCGGGGCGGCCGGGGTCGAGCCGGCGCTCGGCCGGGTCGATCTTCTCCGCATAGGTGACCGCCGCCTCGTCCTGCTCGCTGAACTCGAGCCTGCCCTCCGCCTGCAGGTTCAGCGCCTGGACCAGCAGCTCTCCGCCCATCCCGGCCAGGGTCGAGGAGAGCGCCTCGAAATCTGTGTCGGCGCCGATCGGGACCTCGGCGCCGAGCGCCACCGGCCCGGCGTCGAGGCCGGCCACCAGCTTCATCACGCAGACGCCGGTGCGCGTGTCGCCGGCCATGATCGCCCGCTCGATCGGGGCCGCGCCGCGCCAGCGCGGCAGCAGCGAGGGATGCACGTTCAGCATCGGGTGGGCGGAGAGCAGCGGCTCGCGGATCAGCTGCCCGAAGGCGCAGACGACGACGGCACTGGGCCCGGCGGCGGCGATCCGCTCCCGCGCCGCCTCGTCGTTGACGTCCTCGGCCGCCAGCAGCTCGATCCCCAGCTCCGCTGCCGCCAGCGCCGTCGGCGGCGGCGCCAGCTTGCGGCCGCGGCCCTGGGGGCGATCGGGCGGCGTCACCACCAGGGAGGGTTTGTGCGGCGAGCCGGCCAGCGTCCGCAGGACGGTGGCGGCGAACTCGGAGGTGCCGAGGTAGACGGTGCTCACGCGTCGGTGCGCGGCTCGCGAAGCTCGCCCTCGTCCCCGGGCTCATCGTCGCCGGGGGGGCTGTAGCTGCCACCCTCGCGCAGCGCCCGCAGGGCGCCCTTGCGCTGGTCGCGGCTGGTGCGATCGAGGATCAGGACGCCGTCGAGATGGTCGATCTCGTGCTGGAGCACACGGGCCTCCAGGCCCGAGGCCTCGATCTCGATCGGCTCGCCCTCGGCGTCGCGGCCGCTGACCCGGACGTGCAGGGGGCGCTCGACGTCCATCGAGACCCGCGGCAGGCTGAGGCAGCCCTCCTCGGCGATTGACCCCTCCTCGGAGAGCCACTCGACGACCGGGTTGACCAGCGCCGTCGGTTCGCCGTCGGGCCCCGCCTGGAAGACCAGCAGCCGCCGCAGCACGCCGAGTTGGGTGGCGGCGAGGCCGACCCCCATGCCGTCGCGCATGATCGCGATCATCCGCTCGACCTCGGCCCGCAGCTCGGGGCCGAAGGCGCTCACCTCCGAAGCCCTGCTCTTCAGCACCGGATCGCCGAACTTGACCACGTGGGCGAGCGCCGCCTCGCGCCGCTCCAGCAGCTCGGCTTCGAGCCGCTGCTCGTCGTGGTCTGTCCGGTTGGTCTCGACTCCGTCGCTCATTCGGCTCAAGTCTAAGAATATTGTCCCCGGCGCCCGTGCACCCCGGCCGCCGAGAAGCCGCACAGTCCCCCCGGATCGCGATCGCGACCTGCGACAGGTTCCCCGACCTGACCCCGGACGATGCCCTGCTCGCGCGAGCGCTCGGCGGGCTCGGCATCGAGGCCGTCCCGGTCGTCTGGAACGCCGCGCCGGTCGAGTGGGAAGCCTTCGACGGCTGCCTCCTGCGCTCGGTCTGGGACTACCACCTCTGGCACGGCGACTTCCTCGCCTGGGCGGGGCAGGTCGCGGCGGCGGTGCCGCTCTGGAACCCGCTCGAGCTCGTCGCCTGGAACGCGGACAAGCGATACCTGCGCGAGCTGGCGCAGCGCGGGGTTCCGACGATCCCGACCCACTGGCTGCAGCGGGGGACCGAGGCCGTCCTGGCCGACCTGCTCGCCGAACGGGGCTGGGAGCGAGCGATCCTGAAGCCGGCGATCGACCTCGGGGCGAAAAACCTGCGCCGGACGAGCGCTGGCGACGGCGCCGGGCAGGCAGCCCTGGAGGAGCTGCTGGAGACCCATGACGTGATGGTGCAGCCGTTCCTGTCCTCGCTGGAGACGCGCGGGGAGCTGTCGCTGGTCTATCTCGGCGGCGCCTTCAGCCACGCGGTGCGCAAGCGGGCAAAAGAGGGCGACTTCCGCGTCCAGGCCAACTGGGGCGGCAGCTCGAGCCCGGCGCGGCCGGACGGCGCCGACCTGGAGGTCGCTCGCACGGCCTTGGACAGCCTCGAGGAGATGCCGCTCTACGCGCGGGTCGACCTGGTCGAGGGAGCGGCCGGGGAGCGCTACCTGATCGAGCTCGAGCTGATCGACCCGAACCTCTTCTTCGGCGAGCACCCGGCCGAGGCCGGGACCCTGGCCGCGGCGCTCGCGGCCTCACTGCGCTGACCCGCGCCCTCACTGGGGGTCGACGTCGACTCCGATCGAGATCTCGCGCAGCGAGCGGTCGGCGGCGCGGCGCTCGACCACCTCGCGCACCGCGGCGACGGTGCGCTCGCGCTCGGCGGCCTTGATCAGGAGGCGGCGGCGGTGGCGGTTGCGGACGCGGAACATCGGCGCCGGGCCGAGCAGGTCGGAGCCCGCGGGCAGCCGCTCGCGCAGCTCGGCGGCAATCTCCCTGGCGACGGTTTCCAGCCGCGGCTCCGCCTCGGCGGCGAGTCCGATCCGGACCAGGTGCGAGTACGGCGGGTAGCGCAGCAGGCGGCGGCGCTCGAGCTCGCCGGCGAGGAAGCCGGCGGCGTCGTGGCGGGCAGCGTGCGCGATGCTGGCAGCGCCGGGCGCCAGGGTCTGGACGATCACCTCGCCGCCGGCCTCGCCGCGGCCGCTGCGCCCGGCCAGCTGCGCGACCATCGCGAAGGTCCGCTCCTCGGCCCGGAAGTCGGGGAAGCGCAGGGTCGCGTCGGCGTCGAGGATCGCCGCCAGCGTCACCTCTGGGAAGTCGTGGCCCTTGGCGACCATCTGGGTGCCGACGAGGACGCCGCTGGGCGCCTCGCCGAAGCCGGCGAGGATGCGGGCGTGGGCGCCGCGCTCGGCGGCGGTGTCGGAATCGAGCCGGAAGACCGGCATCGGGTCCAGGCGCTCCTTCAGCAGCGCCTCGATCCGCTCGGTCCCGGCCCCGGCCCGCGAGAGCGTGGTCGAGGCGCAGTCCGGGCAGGCGCGCGGCTGCGGTTCGACGTGGGCGCAGTGGTGGCAGACGAGGCGGCCGCTGTGGCGGTGAACGATCAGCGAGACGTCGCAGTTGGGGCAGTCCCAGTGGTGCCCGCAGGAGCGGCAGGTCAGCCAGGGGGCGAAACCGCGGCGGTTGATCATCACGATCGCCTTGGCGCCAGCCAGGCGGACCCCCTCCAGCGCCGCCCAGGTATCGGCGTGCAGCGGCCCGCCGCGGGGGTCGGCGTCGCGCATGTCGACCAGCTTGACCGGCGGCATCCGCAGGCCGTCGACCCGCCGCGGCAGCTCCAGCCGCGGCAGCTCCAGCCAGCTCTCCGGGCGCGGCGTCGCGGTGCCGGCGACCAGCACCGCACCGCAGTCCTCGGCCCGGCGGCGGGCGACGGTGCGGGCGTCGTAGCAGGGGTCCCCCTCCTGCTTGTAGGAGGGGTCGTGCTCCTCGTCGACGACGATCAGGCCGAGGTCGCGGACCGGGGCGAAGACGGCCGAGCGCGGGCCGACGCAGACGCTGGCCTCGCCGCTGCGCAGCCGCCGCCACTCGTCGTAGCGCTCGCCGGCGGAGAGGGCCGAGTGGAGGACCGCGAAGCGGTCGCCGAGCCGGGCCCGGAAGCGCGCCACCGCCTGCGGGGCGAGGCCGATCTCGGGCACGAGCACGATCGCCCCCCGCCCCCGCTCCAGCGCCGCCTCGACCGCCGCCAGGTAGACCTCCGTCTTCCCCGACCCCGTAACCCCATGGAGCAGCAGCCTGGGCGCCGCCGCCCCGGCCGATGGGCCGATAAGTCGCGCCTCGGACGACTTATCGGCCCATCGGCCGTCGAGGGCGGCGACGATCGCGTCGACGGCGTCTCGCTGCTCGCGGAGGAGGTCGGGGCGGTTGGCGGGGGCGGCGAGGCTGGAGCCAGCGGGGGCGCGGCGCAGGCGCGAGTTGTGGGTGGCAACCAGGCCGCGCTGCTCCAGCCGCCGCAGCGTCTGGCGGTCGGCGCCGACCGCGGTCGCCAGCTCGGCGCTCGACATCTCCCCGGCCCGCAGCGCCTCCAGCACCGCCCGCTGCTTGGCGCCGAGGCGGCCGCCGCCCTCCAGCGCCTGTTCGCCGGCGGGCAGGATCGCGGCCCGCAGCTCGACCTTGGAGCGGACGGTGCGCCCGCCGGTTCCCGTTCCCGGCGGCAGCACCAGCTGCAGCCCGCGGGAAGGGGTCGAGCAGTACTCGCGGGCGACCCAGAGGCCGAGCCGGACCAGCTCCGCCGGGGCACCGGCCTCCAGCGCCTCGATCGGCTCGGCGAGCCGCTCCGGGGCCAGCTCGGAGGTCTCGGCCAGCTCGACGACGACGCCGAGCAGTTTGCGGGGGCCGAAGGGCACGCGGACGACGCTGCCCACCTCCAGCGCCGCCATCGCCGCCGGCTGGCGGTAGTCGAACGGCCCCCGCAGGGCGCGGGCGGTGGTCAACGGCTCGACCCTGAGGACGGTCACCGGGCGAGGGTATGGGCGGGCGGGGACGACCCGTCAAGAAGGCCTGGCGGCTGTCGGGGCGAGGACGTATGCTGCCCGCCGTGGCCCTCAATCTCAGCGCCGGGGAGCAGGTGATCTTCGAGGGTCACCCGTCCTGGCGCGCGATCCTCGGCTTCTACCTGAAAGGGATCGTGGTCGCCGCGATCCTCGGCTTCGTCGCCAAGCTCCTCGACGGCAACGGGACCGCCTTCCTGGTGATCCTGGTCGTGATCGCCCTGACCGTCGTGATCGGCTTCGTCAAGCGGGTGGCGACCACCTACACGATCACCGACCGCCGCCTCAACATCAAGCGCGGGATCGTCTCCCGGGAGATCCAGGAGACCCGCCTCGAGCGGGTCCAGAACGTCAACTACCGGCAGTCGGTCTACCAGCGGCTGATGCAGATCGGCGACGTCGACTTCGACACCGCCGCCACCGACGACTACAACTTCGTCTTCGTCGGCGTCGCCGACCCGGCCGGGGTCGTCCACAGCGTCGACCAGGCGACCGGGACGCACAGTGCCGGGACGCATGGGCTGGGCGAGGCGCAGCCGCCTACTTCGTAGCGCAGGGGCGAGCAGGAGCCGGGCAGGGGTTTCGCTTAACTTTTTCGAGGTCGAGCCGCGGCCTTCCGAGATGGGAGGCGCCGAAAAAGTACAAGACGCTTCACCCCTGCCCGGCTCCTGCTCGCAGCTATGCCACTCGGTCAGCGGAGATGCCGGGGCCGCGGAGAGTTCCCGTAGCCGCACCGAGGGCTGCGGCTAGGGCGATCAGGGAGATTAGGGTCGATTCGGGGAGGGTCATGCGGGTTCCTTGGGCGCCTGCGTGGGCCTCTTGGCGCAGGCGGGTGGGGATGTTGGCGAGGGCCCAGCGGGCTACGCGGCGGCGGGCGGCGGGGTCCAGGGTCGAGCGGGCGGCGCCGTAGGAGGAGCGGGCGCTGTCGTAGGCGTTGCGGATCGACCAGAGGCTGCCGTGGTCCTGGAAGTGGTCGACGAGGATGCGCTCGTCGGCGGCCATCTCCCCGGCGGCGAAGAGGGAGGGGATCAGCTCGGCCTCGAACCAGCCCGGGGGCCGGGAGCCGATGTCCGCGAGCGCGGCCCGCTTCACCGAGAGGGCCGATGAGGGCGGCGGCCGTTCGGGCGGCAGCGTCGGCATCGGCGGCTGCCAGGGAGCGGCGAAGGCGAGGAAGTTGGCGCGCCCGGCGAGGGTCGCGGCGGTGGCGTTGACGAGGCAGCCGACGACCGCGGCGGCCTCGGGGTGCTCGGCGTGGGCGCGGATCACCGCCCGGCACCAGCCGGGCCGCGGCACGGCGTGGTCCTCGCCGATCGCCAGCACCTCTCCGCTGGCCTCTCCGAGGCCGTGGCGGCGCAGGGCGAGCATGTCGGGCAGCGGCAGGTGCAGCAGGCGCACGCAGCCGGCGGGCGCGGGCGCGCCGATCTCGCCGACGACGACCACCTCGGCGCCGACCGCTTCGGCTTCGGGCAGCAGCGCCTCCAGGACCGCGGCGATCTCCGCCAGCCCCTCGCGCACGGGGATGACGACGGAGAGCGGCGGTCGTGACTCAGTGTCCGTGGTGCCCCCGGGGCGCCGCTAGACGGCGGTGGCGGCGAGGCCGGCGGCCTCGCGCAGGGCATCGGCCCGGTCGGTGCGCTCCCAGGTGAAGTCCGGGTCCTGGCGGCCGAAGTGCCCGTAGGCGGCGGTCTTCTGGAAGATCGGCCGGTGCAGGTCGAGGTAGCGGCGGAAGGCGCCGGGGCGCATGTCGAACTCGGCTTCGACCAGCTGCGAGATGCGCGAGTCGGGGAGCACGCCGGTGCCAAAAGTTTCCACCATCAGCGAGACCGGGTGGGCGACGCCGATCGCGTAGGCGACCTGGACCTCGCAGCGCTCGGCGAGGCCGGCGGCGACGACGTTCTTGGCGACGTAGCGGGCGGCGTAGGCGGCCGAGCGGTCGACCTTGGACGGGTCCTTGCCGGAGAAGGCGCCGCCGCCGTGGCGGGCCATGCCGCCGTAGGTGTCGACGATGATCTTGCGGCCGGTGAGGCCGGCGTCGCCGA
>Ga0190274_10002669_pt1 | contig 10544 bp, 8 predicted proteins | sample Popmic531T_FD_133002 | JGI IMG/M metagenome (GOLD analysis project Ga0190274, IMG submission 133002) | Populus adjacent soil microbial communities from riparian zone of Yellowstone River, Montana, USA - 531 T | ecosystem: Environmental > Terrestrial > Soil > Riparian zone | place: USA: Montana...
AACGCTGATCGACCTGCGCGATCCGAAGCATCCGGTAACCGCAAGCTTTCGCGGTAACGAGCGAATCTACCCCGCCAGCGTGGTGAAGCTCTTTTATCTCGCGGCAACTCATCATTGGCTGGAAACTAAAAAGATTGAAGATACGCCTGAGCTGCGTCGTGCTTTGCAGGACATGATCGTTGACTCTTCCAATGAAGCAACCCAATACGTTGTCGATGTCTTAACGCATACGACGAGTGGTTACGAACTTCCCCCTGACGAAATGAAGGATTGGCAGTACAAACGAGATGCCATGAACCGTTATTTTGGCGGGCTTGGTTACACGAATATCAACGTCAACCAGAAGACGTTTTGCGAGGATGCTTACGGGCGCGAGAAGGTTTCCCGCCAGCCTGACGGCTCGAACCGAAACAAGCTGACCACTGACGCCACCGCCCGTTTGATGATGGAGATTGTGACGGGAAAAGCTTCCACTTCACCGCGCACCGCGCAGATGATGGAATTGTTAAAGCGCGATTATGCGGGTGCCAGCAAGGACGGCGATGATCAAGGTCATGGCTTCACTGGAATCGCGCTAAACGGGATTGAGGGCGCCCGGCTGTGGTCGAAAGCTGGGTGGACCAGCACCACCAGGCATGACGTTGCTTACATTGAACTGCCCAATGGTTCTAAGTTTGTGTTGGCTACATTTACCACGGATCACGCCAACGAGCGCGAGATTATTCCCACCGTAGCGCGCGTTGTGATTGACGGGATAAAGGATCTGAAATAAGTAAAAAGAGCGGGGGCATGCCCCCGCTCTTTTCGTTGATGGTCACTCGCTTCTCATCCAACCTGCGACCCGCTAAAGACTACCGCCTGGAACATCTCATCCTCCTCAGTGTCTAACTATTTGCACTGAGACAAACACGCTCATTAATCAAGAACGCTCCCTGCCGGCGCAGGAAATGGAGGGACTCCATGACTCAAAACGCAACCGCGACCAGGCCTTTCATAAATGTGACACCACTAATCGACGTGTTGCTTGTTGTGCTAATCATCTTCATGATCGCCGCTCCGCTAAGGCCACATAGCTTTAGCGCCAAGCTGCCGTCTAAGCCGGATCAGACCGTGCCCTTGAATCCGGATGATCTGACGCTAGTGGTAACAATCGAAGCCGACCACACTTTGAAACTGAACTCTCTCACTGACCTGGGAACGGTTGATGATACTGCCAAGCTTAGCGCACGACTCGTGGCCCTTTTTCAGGAACGCACCAAGAACCATGCTTACCGAGCAGAGATGCTGACGCGCGTCGACGTTCCGGAGGAAAGACGTATCGAGAAGACAGTATTCATCAAAGCACCTCGCTCAATTTCCTACGGCGAAGTTGCGAAAGTGATTGATGGTGTTAAGGGCGCCGGTGCGGATCCAGTGGGACTTCAGCTGGACGGTTTGAATTAAATTGCCTCTGTCGAATTCGGGCGTTTAGAGTACAAGCTTTAGCTTGCGTCTTTCGGGCGGCAACCTAAAGGTTGGACTCTAAACTCCTGTAGCGCGAACGGCGAATCGGAGCTGGTTGTTTGTGTTTGGCGAGATCGTCGCACCTGGGAGGTGCTCTGTGCAGGCAGGATGCCTGCGCTCCCACTAGGACAAATCCTGGTCCACTACCAACCTTAGTTCGGAGAAAAGAGTTGCCAGCTGAGTGGCTTGGTAATGGGCGTTCAATCCGCTGGGATTAGGCAACACCCAGATGATTGTCTCGCCCAGCATTTCTTCCTGGCGACCGATCACTGCTTTTGGTCTTTCAAATGCCGAGCGGTAAGCACCGAGGCCAAGAACTGCCAGGACCCGCGGTTGATACTTCCTGACTTTCACCACCAATCGTCGACCGCCCTCGCGCATCTCGTCGCGAGAGAGCTCGTCTGCAGTAGCGGTTGTGCGCATAACAACATTCGTTATTCCGTAACCGCTTTCCAGGAGTTCGCGTTCATCAAACGGTGAGACCAAACGATCGGTAAAACCGGCGGCATACAGGGCCGGCCAGAATCGATTGCCGGGGCGCGCGAAGTGATGGCCGACCGCGGCAGTGTAAAGTCCGGGGTTGATGCCGCAAAAGAGAACTCGCAGACGTGGAGCAATTACATCCCGGACCGTCTTATCTTTGGCAGCGAGCAGCTGTTCCTTAGTTGGTTTCCAGGGTTTAGGCAAGGTTAGTAAGCCGGAAGGTAACTACTCGATCTCGAAGCGCGTTTGCTGCGAAGCGCTTTGTTTTGAAACTCGATCGACAACAGTAATCTTCAAGACGTAACGCCCAGCAGGCAATCCAGCTAGTGGTAACTCAGCGGCAAAAGGAATTCTGCCGAGATCCTCAATGCCTTCCACAGTCACTTTTCGCAGCGGACTGGTGACCACGGGCTGATCGTCGCGCACCACTTGCACCTGAAGGGCAACGTCAGGTTTTGCATCAGCCGGCACCCGGCTCGCGTTGTAAACAAACAACATGAATCGGAGAAAATCTGAGGGCGAAAAACGTCGAGCGATGCGCAGTTCGGAGGTAGCATCGACACTTTGTACTGGTGTAGGGCTGGTGCTGGCCGAGGACCTTACTCCGATAACCAGACTGCTCAGCGCCAACTGGCCCAAAGCAAGGTCCGGAATTTCGATCCACGCATGTGCGGTTCCGGATCGCCCGGTTTTTTCGTCCCTGGCACCCACCCGAACCTGGTAGAGTCCGGGGGTGAGATAAAGCGCATAGCCATAACCGGGATCCAGGATTTCATGGGCGGCCTCGATTGATGGTGCGCTTACTGTTATTCGGTTGCTGAACGTCCCGCCCACACCACCCTTGTCGTTAAGTACCGTCCCGGCAACATCAATAATGGCATTCTGCTTTCCGTTCGCGGGCTCATAGGAAAGAAATTCATTCGATACCTGCATGAAGGCGGTCAGTAGCGGTCCGCGATTGGGGGTACTTACATAACCCAAGCTTAACCAAATGGGAAGGTCGCGGGTAGGATAAGGACTGAAGATTGCTTTTTTGAGCTCTGCAACGGGCGTCTTTTCCTCCGGAAGTTTGGCGTTTGGATTTTTCACCAGCGGTTTCTTCGCCACCGCAGGTGCGGGGTCTACATCGAAGAACCCTCGCCTCACCTGGACCGTTAGTTCCGGCCTCCCCGCTACCTTCACCTCAATGCGGCGAAACTTGCTGGCATGTTGTCTTTCCTGATCAGGTTTCCACGCCAGCAGGTAATAAATGGATGTTTCCTTCAACGCCTTGGAAAGGCCGGTGTCCAGCGAGTTGGTGTTGAAAATAGGTTTTCCGCCAGTGTCCCTCGCTAACGCATTCAAGCCGTCTTGTGAGGCACCTAGCTCTCCACTTTCGGCGCGTTGCACCCGGCCGCTCAAGTCAAACTGCGACTCGACACTCGCATCCCTCAAAGTTGCTACCAATCCTCGTGCATCCATCGAATAGATGACCACACCGCTGCGGGCCGCGGCACTGGTGATTCGACGCAGCCTATCCGTCGTGTCTGAACCTCGCTCGCCGAGAAAGAACCCGCCGGAGATGAAGAACACTAGTTTGCGGCCGGGAAGCTGCTTTGCCGATCGAATCAATCCCTCAAGCCCAACCAGCGTGCTGGTGGTGATGTTTCCGGCCTGTGCCGTCATGCTACGAGCTCGGCCTCTGACCATAGACTCGGCCATGTCGCGTGTGGTTCCCGGATTCTTCCTAATGACCTCATCCACGAAATAATCGGTCAGGTCGCGGTCATAATTCTCTATCAGGTTGGCCTGGTATTCGGTCATCGGAGGAGTCTCGAAATCACGAACCGAATATGGACGAACGTTCATGCGTTTGAGCGCCGCCCGCAGCACAGCCTTGTCATGGGTTAGCTGTTGCAGAAAACCTATCTGGCCACTCGCTGACGCGATCGCGGCCTCGTCGTTCTGCCCCATCTCTTTGTCGATGAATCGAGTGATCACTTCCCGGGTCAATTTCAAGCCGGTCAGGTCAAGATGAAGATCGTCGATGTAGAAGAAGACTGGCCGCCCCCGGTCGAGCGGGACTGAGGCGGGAGGCTTAGTGCTATTTGTCCGGACCGAGGAACCACGAGCTGCAGCAAGTTGAGATTCTTCGTTCACACTTCCGGCAGTGACTTTTTCAAAAAACTCGATCGGTTTTGGTTTGCCGTCAATGCGAAGCTCAAAATCCTCTTTTTTAAGACCGGGCACGAATTTGCCCTGCTTGTCGAACACCATGACGTCCGTCTGCACCAGTTCGGTGTAGACTCGCAAGACTTCAGACTTATCGGCTCGCTTCGATTGCTCGGGAGTCTGGCCCATCAGTCCGGGCGGACAAGCGAGTAGACAGACGAGAACACTCACTTTTGCCAGTCTGAACGTGTCGGTCGGAAGCATATTTCTGTAACGTTTAGTTTTGGAAGCAAGTTCTGGGGAGACGCTTGCGGAGATAACGATAAATGCGCAGCCAGAGAAACCGAGACAGTCGCCTTCATCATAATAGATACGATTAAGTCTACTGGTAACTATGTATCAGATATCGTTTGCGCGCAACCACAAAACATTGCTGGGTCATTCTTCGTATTACACGCGATATACGAATTTTCGTACCAGTCCGAAGGTTAGCAGCAACGACTGGCTGCTAGCGGGTCGTGCGATAAGGAAAGCAGCTTAATGAACAACGATTCGGCCACCGTAGTGCTTGACCACATCACCAAGAGATTTGGCGAGTTCACTGCTGTCAATGACCTCAGCCTGGCGGTTCGCGCCGGAAGAATCTATGGCCTGCTTGGACCAAACGGCGCGGGCAAGACTACGACCATTCGCATGATAGTCAATATCACGGCTCCTGATTCCGGCAGCGTCACAGTTTTCGGAAAGCAAATTACTGCCGAGCTACAGGATCGGATTGGTTACCTGCCGGAAGAACGAGGACTTTACAAGAAGATGAAGGTGGGCGAGCAAATCAGGTTTTTCGCCGAGTTGAAAAGCGTACCCGGGAAGGAAGCGGCGAAACGCGCCGATCGCTGGTTAGAGCGCTTAAAGTTAACGGATTGGAAAGGAAAGAAGGCGACCGAGTTGTCGAAAGGCATGCAGCAGAAGGTCCAGTTTATTGCCACGATAATCCATGAGCCTGACCTCTTGATTCTTGATGAACCTTTTTCGGGTTTGGATCCGGTAAATGTAGAGCTTCTGAAGGAAATCATTCTCGAACTGAAAGCAGCGGGCAAGACGATAATTTTCTCTACTCATCAAATGGAAGTGGCGGAAAAGATCTGCGATGACATCTGCTTGATTAATCGATCGCGAAAGATTCTCGAGGGCAGCATTAGGGAAGTGAAGCGAGGATTCAGCCGCAACGCGGTCGCGCTGCGTTTGGTGGGCGGCGAAAATGTTCTCGAAGATCGCAACCTGATCAGCCAGATCAAGCGCAACAGCGACGGCATTGAGGTGTTGCTGGCCGAGGGTGCAACGGCTCAGTCGCTTTTGAAGGAGTTGATGGCCGCAGCAGCCACGATTGAGAGGTTTGAGATGATCGAGCCAAGCCTGCACGACATTTTCATCGAGAAGGTCACGGAGAGCGCATGAACAAATTGTTAGCCATCATAAAACGCGAATACCTGGCGAAAGTGCGCACGAAGTTTTTCGTGATCATGACGATCCTTGGTCCACTCATGCTGTTTGTCTTCACCCTGGTGCCGGGCCTGCTGATGTCGATGAAGACTGGAGATGACACCAGGATCGCCGTTCTCGACCAGACAGAAGGCGCACAGCTATCTGAGCCCATTCGTCGCTCGCTCTTAAAACTCGATCGCGATCAGTTAAGCACTAAGCAACCTGGCATCGCCGAAAGTGTTAACTCAAATACAAAGGAACGAGTAGAAAAGGCCGGAAAGTCTTTTTCCGGCAGTTTCCACGTAGAACAGGTCGACCTCAACGGCCGGTCGGTTGAGCAGATCAAACCGGAACTGAACTCGCGGATCGGTCGAAACGAGTTGGACGGTTACCTCATTATTCCCCCTGACATTCTGACCAATAGTGAGAGCAAAGCCTCATATTATGGTCGTAATGTTGGCGATGTGTTCACTCGCGAGCAGATTGAAGATCGACTCGATAGTGCCGTAAGAAGACAGCGACTGATAAAGCAGGGCGTGAAGGATCAGGACGTGGATGCATTGTCGAAGTCTGTAGATTTGGCGACCTATCCTATCAGTGAAAAAGGCGAGGAGGGACACGAAGATTCAGGTGTTGCAGGGTTTGCGATGGTTTTTATCATCGCGTTTCTGATCTACATTACGATCCTGCTTTATGGTCAGGTGGTGCTGGGCGCCATTATCGAGGAGAAGGAGACGCGCATCGCGGAAATTCTCTTTTCGTCGGCGCGGCCCTTTCAAATAATGATTGGGAAGCTTATTGGAGTTTCCCTTATGGGGCTGACCCAACTAGTGATTTGGGCAGTGGCTTTTAGCGCCCTCGCGATTTATGTGGTTCCTTCCATGGCGGCGCAAGGCAAGAACATCAACCTGCCTCACTTGCCGCCGTTTTTCTTTGTCTACTTCTTCCTGTTTTTCGTGCTCGGCTATTTCATGTATGCAACCATCTATGCGCTGGTCGGTTCGATGGTCACAACGTCCCAAGAGGGCGGCCAGATGGCGATGCCGGTGGTGTTTATGTTGATGGCTGGACTCTACCTGGCATTCCCGATCATCCGCGCACCGAACTCCTCTTTCTCGTTCTGGGTTTCGATGGTTCCTTTCTTTGCCCCGATTACAATGATGGTAAGAATTGTGTCGCAGACTCCTCCGTTTTGGCAGATAGCCTTGTCACTCACAATCGGCTTTGCGACAGTGCTCCTGTTGCTCTGGTTGGCCTCCAAAATCTATCGCATTGGCATGTTGATGTATGGCAAGAAGGCGACGATTCCGGAAGTGGTGCGCTGGATTAGGCAGACGTAAAAAGGGGACAGAGGCAGACGGCAGAAGGCAGGTTTTTTTCGTGCTGCTTTCGTGTCTTTTCGTGGATCGGTCTTAGTTCTTTAGCCATCCTACCAGGTCCGTAGGGACGCTAATAGTTTTAACCGCTTCCCTGCGTTCCGGCGGCAGTTCACAGTAGTCTCATTGCAGTTCGCTGCCCTTCCTACTCGTTGTTCATCCTTTAGTGTTAGGCTCACCCGGCCTACTGCGACACGATGCAATCATCCCTTTCATTCAAATCAATCGAACCGGTTTTTGATCTTGGCCGCGAGCAGAAAACGCTGGTCAAGTGGATCATTATTGTCAGCTTCTGGACGTTCTTTGGATTGCTGAACGCGACGCAGCTTTATCTGGGCCTGCGGATGGAGGGTTTGATTCTTCCGTTATGGCGAGTGATTGCCCTCGATTTATTTGTCTGGTGGCCATGGATTCCGGCAACTCCAATAGTCCTCTGGATGGGCCGCCGGTTTCCAATTGTGCGAGGAACATGGTGGCGAGCTCTGCCGGTCCATCTTTTGGCCTGTGTGCTCATTTGTGCTGCCCACTTTGCCTTCTCAACCTACGCCGGAATTCTGGTTTCGCCATTTGGCCCGGAACGAACACCGCGTTCGTTTTTCGAAATGTTCCTGGGAAGGGCGATGAGCCAGTTTCACCTTGACCTGCTCATCTATGCCGCCACCCTGGGCGTGAGTTACGCCGTTAGTTATTACTCCCGATATCGCGAGCGCGAATTTCGGGCTGCTCAGTTGGAATCTCAACTTACGCAGGCGCAGTTGCAAACCCTAAAGATGCAGCTGCAGCCCCACTTCCTTTTCAATACCCTGAACGGCATCGCCGGGCTCGTGCGCGACAACCGCAACAAGGCGGCTGTGAACATGATCGCCGGATTGAGCGACCTGCTGCGTTACACGCTCGAAAACGCCGTGAAGCAGGAAGTGCCGCTCAAGGAGGAATTGGAATTTCTCGAGCTGTACCTTGATATTCAACAGATGCGCTTCTCCGATCGATTGCAGATCGAGATGCAGATTGAACCAGAGACACTCGATGCGTTAGTGCCGAATCTAATCCTGCAACCGCTGGTTGAAAATGCAATTCGCCACGGCACCTCGCGCCGGGCAGCTTCAGGAACGGTAGGCGTGAGTGCCCGGCGGGAGAATGGTTTGTTGCGGATTCAGATTTATGATGATGGACCGGGACTGCAACGCGACGATGGCGCCAGGGCGGTCGAAGGCGTCGGCCTCTCAAATACTCGGGCCCGACTCGTACAGCTTTACGGTGAGCGACAGCAGTTCACGCTGACGGAGCGTGAGGGTGGTGGAGTCGCCGCCGAGATTCTGATTCCGTTTATCTCGATTCCCAGGGAGATAGAGCGGTGAACGCGTTAGCAAGCACCAGGAAGAAGATTCGCACCGCGATCGTGGACGACGAGCCACTGGCCCGCCGGAATATTCGCATCCTGCTGAAAGGTGAAGCTGAAATCGAAATCGTTGGTGAGGCTGCGAGCGGTCGCGAAGCGCTGGCACTGATACGCGACTACTCTCCCGATCTGGTGTTTCTCGATATCCAGATGCCGGAGATGGACGGCTTCGGCGTTTTGGAGAATATCGAAGCGGAGCAGCTCCCGGTGATAGTTTTTGTTACGGCTTTCGACCAGTACGCGCTCAAGGCTTTTGAGTTCCATGCGCTCGATTATCTTTTGAAGCCATTTGACGATGCGCGTTTTGAAAAAGCCTTGCGGCAGGCGAAACGTCAAATCGAGCAGCGCGAGGTGAAGGATCTGAGTAGGCGACTGGTAGCGCTGCTTGAGGGCCGAGAGGGTCAGTCGTTTGAGACCTCCAACAAGCCAGAATATGTTTCGCGGTTACTAATCAAATCGAGCGGTCGGGTCTCTTTTTTGAAGACTGACGACATCGATTACGTTCAGGCCGAGGACTATTACATCAAGCTCCATGTGGGCAGGAAGGGCCACCTGCTGCGTGAAACGATGAACGAGATGGAAGCAAAGCTCGATGCTTCTAAGTTTCTGCGAATTCACCGTTCGACGATCGTTAACATTGAACGAATCCGCGAATTGCAACAACACTTCAACGGCGACTATATCGTCCTGCTTCATGATGGAACCGAACTGAAGCTCAGCCGCAGCCGTCGGGAGCAGCTGCAGACGTTGCTTAAATCAGGACATCTGTAAGGGCATCGCCTTGGGCGCCATCTGTGGCGAAATTGTAGGGGCGGCACTCCGTGGCCGCCCCTCTCGCCAGTAGGTCAACTATCCAAAACATCGTGCACTGAAGTTGTCCTGTCAGGTTACCGGCCACGAAGCCAAAAGTAGTTCGCTCGTCGAATTCTTGCGTGCGTTTGTCCAGTTGCCGCCCATCTCGTATCCTTCGCGTAAATTTTCCTTGAACGAGATTGGCGGCCTTTCTTATGCCCATTGAAATTGAAAAAAAATATCGACTGACAAAGAAGCAACGCGACGAAGTCTTGGAACGCTTACCCGCAATCGGAGCAAAGTGTAAGGGCGAAGATTTTGAGGAGAACATCCTCTACGCCGGCGACACTATCAATGTGACGCGTTCGGTGTTGCGTCTGCGCCGTATTGGCAAGCGTGGTGTGCTGACGTTTAAGGAAAGTCTTCCCGCCCGCCAGGACATAAAGCAGCGGCGCGAGGACGAAACTCGAGTAGACGATGCTGATGCCATGGCCTTGATTCTGGAAGCACTCGGGTTTACACCGGCACTGGTTTACGAGAAGCGTCGGGTGACCTGGCGGTTGGGGCCGACTGAAATCGTTATTGACGAACTGCCCTTTGGGTTGTTCATGGAGATCGAAGGTTTAGAGAAAGACATCCGTGAGGTTGAAGCTAAACTGGCCATCAAGCGCCTTCGGACGGAGGCGCTCAGTTACCCTCGGCTTGTGCTAGTCCATGGCGCCCGGAATGGCGGAGTAATCGAATCCCGCTTTGTGAATAAGAAAAGAGAAAGGCGGCCTCGCCCACTGGGAACGAAGCCGCCTGGTTCGATTACAAGGAAGGGAACCTGATTACATCCCCATTCCGCTCATTCCACCCATGCCGCCCGGCATCGCCGGACTTCCTTTGTCATCCTCGGGAATCTCGGAAACCATAGCTTCCGTTGTCAGCATGAGTCCTGCGATTGATGCCGCATTCTGCAGGGCCGTCCGAGTTACCTTGGCGGGATCGATCACCCCAGCTTTAACCAGGTCTTCATAGGTTTCAGTCTGGGCATTAAAGCCAAAGCTATCATTCTTCTCAGAACGAACGCGTTCAACCACAACCGCGCCTTCTTTGCCGGCGTTTTGGACAATCTGCCGGAGTGGCTCCTCGAGCGCGCGTCTAACGATGTTGACGCCAATTTGCTCGTCAGAATCGCCTTCGCCTTCCTTGTTGATCTGGAATTTCTCGAGGGCCTTTGCGGCCCGAACCAGAGCAACACCACCACCTGGCACTATGCCCTCCTCAACAGCCGCGCGGGTGGCATGCATCGCATCTTCGACGCGAGCCTTCTTTTCCTTCATTTCCGTTTCGGTGGCTGCGCCGACCTTGATTAC
>Ga0190274_10002670_pt1 | contig 10543 bp, 8 predicted proteins | sample Popmic531T_FD_133002 | JGI IMG/M metagenome (GOLD analysis project Ga0190274, IMG submission 133002) | Populus adjacent soil microbial communities from riparian zone of Yellowstone River, Montana, USA - 531 T | ecosystem: Environmental > Terrestrial > Soil > Riparian zone | place: USA: Montana...
GCTCTCGCAGTGGCGGTGCCGGCGGGAACCCCCGGAGCAGTAAACCGGGTCTTCAACGACGGGGTGAGTCGGCCTTCAGTGATTGCGCTCCAGAATCCACAGCCCGGTAAGCGGGGAACCCTGGGGCAGAACACAGTCATTGGTTTGGGCGGCTACCGTTTCGATGCAAACCTCAGCAAGACGTTCCAGGTTATGGATTCGAAACAACTCCAGCTTCGATTGGATGCGTTGAATGTCCTGAACCACCCGCAGCCGGTCACACCGAGCTTCGCGGTTAACAGTACGATACCGTGGGGACAGATCACTACGAAGACGGGTGGACGTCTGTTTCAGGGACAGTTGCGTTTAACGTTCTGAAGATGATGAACCCGGCAGGCAATCGGTGACGGGGAAATTAGGGACAGAGAGCAATTACCAGCACGATTCTCAAGTCGTGAAAGTCCGTCTGGGAATTGCTCTCTGTCCCTAATTTCCCCGTCACCGATTGCCTGCCGGGTTCATGAGTCTACTGGTGCCCTTTCAAGAAAGTCGCGATGCGATTGAGATTTGATCGAGAGTTTAAGCCGGCGACTGTCGATCCCGGCGACGAAACGTTCGCCAGCGGTATTTTCGTGTTCAACGTCACGAAGCTGCTGGCGTACATCGAGTCCAACCCCAACGTTTTCTCAAAAGAAGAAGTCGCGATCGAGACCGTGGGGGCATCGCCATCCGCACATCTCAACGAAGCCACGATTCGGATTACCGATCTCTCATTACCCATCATCCTGGCTGAGATCTGTCCAGGGCGGTTCACCGTCATTGATGGAAACCATCGCGTCGAGAAGGCCAGACGCGCCGGAGCCAAAACCATACTCGCATACAGAGTGTCTCCGGATCAGCACCTGCGGTTTCTCACGTCAGCATTCGCCTATGAAAGATACGTCGAGTATTGGAATTCCAAACTCGTTTAGGGCTTTTCGGCTCCCAGAACTTCCACCAGGTTTCCGGTGACACTCGTATATGTCCACAGCTTGGCGTACAGGGCTTCCAGCGGCTTTCGAGGGACTATTTTCAAGGCAATCTCGTTAGCCAGCGCTTCTGTGTGGACGTAAGGGGGATGGCAGAAGATCCACATGTGTCCGACCTCGTGCGCGAGTGCAGCGGTGAGCTCTTCTTCATTGAGCTGGTCGAGGAATGCCCGCTCGAATTCGACGCGATATCCGTCGCCGCTCAGGAAAGGTTCGACGGACACGACTCTGTCGTTTTCGGACACGACCGCAACCTGGATCCGCTTGTGCATTTTCAGAGTTTCGGCCAATCCGGCAGCGATCTTTTCCAGCTTGACGTTGCGAACAGGCTGATCCGCTTTGGGAGAATACGCCTGCAGCTGCGCGCCGGTAGCGCACAGGAACAAGGCAGTGAATACGCGCACACGTCGAACCGCTTCACCTACTTTAGGCATGGGTTTCCTTTCGAGGTCGGAGTGTAAACGGGGTATTCAATACGGGACAGTTCCGTCGAGCGGGAAAAAGAAGAGCGCGGTGGAAGGTCAAGATGTCGAGTGCCTGATGTAGCGTTTGCACTTTTTTGGACCCCCTAAGACAGCCAAAAAAACTGTGCAGTCTTGAAGGAGTCCCCTGGTTGGTAAAACGACTCCTTCGTTTTAATCGCTATCTGCGCAAGGAACGTTCCAGCTGGTAACCCCTTTAATTAGGCATTTCACATGAACCGTGATTTCCACTTGTGGCACGCAGGTTCCACCGCATTATGGCAATCTGAGGATGTTCCGCCTTAATTGGAGTGGGCAGCGGGGACAGGAGCTACTTCGGCTCCCAAAACTTCCACGAGGTTTCCGGTGACACTCGTGTAAGTCCAGAGCTTGGCGTACAGGGTTTCCAGCGGTTTCCGGGGGACTACTTTCAAGGCAATCTCGTTGGCTAGCGCTTCGGTGTGAAGGTAAGGGGCATGGCAGAAAATCCACATGTGTCCGACCTCGTGCGCGATGGCAGCGGTGACCTCTTCTTCATTGAGTTGCTCGAAGAATGCGCGCTCGAATTCGACGCGATAACCCTCGCCGCTCACGAAGGGTTCGACGGAAACCACCCTGTCGTTTTCGGGCACGATTACAACCTGAACCCGTTTGTTCATTTCCAGGATGGCGGCCAATTTCGCAGCAATCTTCTCCAGCTTGGTATTGCGAACAGGTTGATCCGCCCTGGAGGAAAACGCTTGTAGCTGGACGCCGGTGGTGCACAGGAACAAGGCAATGAACACAAACACGCGCAGAGCCGCTGCTTCAATCGATTTTTTCATAGGGTTTCCTTTCCCGAAGGTCGCAGTGTAAGCGGCGTTTTTAATACGAGGCAGTCCGATCGCGTGTGAACAAAAAAGGAGTGGAGGATTAGCCAATCGCCGGTAAAACTGAGGTCCGACTACAGAGCCATTTTTCAAAACGGGCTGATCTTAGCATGCGGACTTAAAATGTCCAGCGCTTGGTCAAAGGTTTTGGTATTTTTTTAGGGATAAGGAATAAAAATAATAAATCGATTTGAGTTGAAAGCGGAATGCGCCAGCTTTTTTCTTCGTATCGAGCCGGCAAGCCCAAGTCATTCAAAATACTTGGGTTAGTCGCGATATTCTCCTTATGCCGATGCTGAACCTGCCAGCCCTTCCAGTATCGCAGGGAGCGTTGCGCGCCGATAGACAATCAAAAGCGACAGACGTCCAGGAACGGGATAAGCACGGTTTCTCTACCCACGTGGAAGCGTATTCGCCCGAGGAAAAACTCGGCTCTACAAGCGTTGGGGTGTACGAACTCGCCGCGAAGCATGAGACATTCGCGAGGCTGATTCACCAGGGCTACCCGGCGTCCGTAGCGTCGCGTTATCTGCGAACTGTCATGCGCCAGAAGATCAGGGCCAGCGACACGAAGGCGGCGAGCGCCACGAAGGGCGCGGCTGCGCCGGCCCAGCCCGTGCCAATTCCTTGCGGTGCGCGTCCCAAATTGAACGCAACGGCTGCGATGCCGACTCCCAGCAAGCCTTCGCCACCGACGAGGCCGCTGCCAAACAGAATTCCTTCCTCTGCCCGACGATCGGCTTCGGCCTTGTTCGGCGCGGTTTTCTCGAGCACCCATCGAAGCAGACCACCCAGGAACACCGGAACCATTGTCGCTACCGGGAGGTAAACGCCGACTGCGAAGGCCAGGGGCGGCATACCCAGGATCGTTGCGAGCAGAGCGATTCCAACGCCGATGCCGACGAGTGCCCATGGCAACGCGTTCTGCAGCACGCCTTCAATCACGAGTTTCATCAGCGTGGCTTGTGGCGCGGGAAGGTCGGCGCTGCCGAAGCCGTAGGTGCGATCGAGCAGGATCACCGCGAGACACACAAACGTCGCCGATGAGAGAATGCCGATGAGTTGCCCGTATTCCTGATACTTCGGCGTCGCGCCAAGAAGGAATCCTGTCTTCAAATCCTGCGATGTGTCTCCTGCGATCGATGCCGCGATCGCCACAACGCAACCGACCGTGAGCGCAGCGGCCTTGCCGGCATCGTCAGTCCAACCCAGCAGGAGGAACACGGTCGATGTGCCGAGCAGGGAAGCGATGGTCATCCCGCTGGTGGGATTCGACGTCACGCCCACGAGACCGACAATGCGTGAAGCCACAGTCACGAAGAAGAACGCGAAGACGGCCACAAGAATAGTCGCGATGACTCTCGAGCCGGCCTGAAGCACGCTGAACGCCTGCGGCAACACAACCAACATCAAACACGCAAGGCCCACGCCAATGCCGATCCACTTGAACGGAATGTCCCGGTCCGTCCTGGGCAAAGTCATCGCAGAATTGCCGCGCGCACCGAACTGCTTCGAGCCGATCCTGAAGCTCTCCACCATCGTCGGAATGCTTTTGATCAACGTGATGATGCCCGCGCACGCGACGGCGCCTGCACCGATGTACCGGACGTAGCGTGACCAGATCTGCCCGGGGCTCATGTTCGCGATGAGCGCTGTCGCTTCCGGATAAAGAGGTGTAGCGCGATCGCCGCCCCACCACGCAATCGCCGGAATGATCACCAGCGACGACAGCAATCCACCGCCAACCATTACCAGCCCGATTCGCGGTCCCAGGATGTAACCCACGCCAAACAGCGCTGCCGACCACTCCGATCCGATCTCGCCTTTCCGCAAACCGGGAATCGAGACGGCGCCTTCTTCTTCAATTGCGCGGACGCCGCCGTTCAGAAACTTGAACGCCGCGCCCACACCGAGCCCCCAGAAGACGTTGCGGGCCCGCGCGCCGCCCGCATCGCTCGCAACGAGCACTTCCGCGCACGCTGTGCCTTCGGGATACGGCAGCTTGCCGTGCTCGCGCACGATGAGCAGCTTGCGCAGCGGAATCATGAAGAGCACGCCCATCGTGCCGCCGGCGAAGGCGAGCAGCGTCATTTGAAGCAGCGTCGGATCGAGCTGCCACATGAACAGCGCCGGCAGCGTGAAGATCACGCCACTGGCAACGGAACTCGATGTCGATCCGATGGTCTGGGAGATGTTCGCTTCGAGAATCGTGCTGGGGCTGCCGAGTCTTTGAAGCACCTTGAACAAAGCGACGGTGAGCACGGCAATTGGGATCGACGTGGAAACCGTCAGTCCGGCGCGGAGGCCGAGATATGCGTTCGCTGCGCCGAAAACGATGCCAAGTAGTGCGCCCCCGATGACGGCTTTCGCCGTAAATTCGGCCGGTGAGGACGACGCCTGGACATAAGGCCGATGCTCGCCTTGTGGGTTATTCATTACTACCGGGCGGGGATTTCCACGAAGCAGCCGTTGGTGGCGGCTTTCATCTTGATTGCTCTCAATTCACCCAGCAATACTGCGCGAGTTGCGGCGTGCTCAGCGCTATCGTAGAGGTTCGTCTTTTCCCACGGATCGTTCTGCAGATCGAACATTTCCCAGGCGGTTCCGTTGTAGAGCAGCTTGTACCGCTGGTCCCGTAGGGCGAATTGTTTCTGGCCAGCGCCGGTATTCGCGCAGAGTTCGGTGAACGAATATTTTCGCCCTGTGGCCGCCTGGCTGCTGCTCAGCAGGGGAACGATGCTGTGGCTGTTTGTGGAGTTGTCCGCCACGGCAACGCCAGCGAGTTGTGCGACCGTCGCGAAGATGTCGGGGCTGGACACCACGTGAGGTTCCCGCCCCCTTCGCGTGACGCCGGGACCGGCGACCACGAGTGGCACCCGCACGCCACCCTCGTAAACGCTCCACTTCGAGTTGCGTATTCTTGATGCGCCGTCCTTGACCGGCGCGGGCGTTCCGTTATCGCCCATGAAGATGATGACGGTGTTGTCGAGTTGTCCGGCGGCCTCGATCGCGCGGAAAAGGCGTCCGATTTCGGTATCGAGAGCCTGGGTTATCGCCTGGTATACCGGAATCGCGCCATTGTAGATGGTGGGATTTCCGGCCGGCTTGCCGCCGACGTCTACCTTGAAGAGGTTTTCCGGAGGCACTTGAAAGCCGTCGTTCGCACTGGTGCCGTGAGGTGCGTTGTAAGGCAGATAAACGAACCACGGCGAAGTTCCGTTCTGCGTACGAATGAAGTCGATGGCGAAGTCGGTCAGGGCTGTCGTCGCATAGACGGTGGTTGGCGCGGCTGCCGCAGTGCTGCTGCTCAGCATCCAGTTGTAGTAATTCGTAACGCCCGATCCAATGATGCCTTTGTAAAGCGGGACGCCTGTCCCCTGGACAACGTGGTTGACGCCGGTGGCATCCCCAAGATGCCACTTGCCGAAGGTCGCCATGTTGTACCGAGGCAAGGTTGAGGACGCACCAAGCAGTTCAAAGATGGATGTCGTGCTCGCGGGAAGAGTATTGCCGACATTGGTCACAGTCGAGTTGTGGCCATAGAGGCCGCTCAGAATCGCTCCGCGCGTTGGCGAGCATAGCGGCGTCGCCCAAACGTTGTCGAACACGAGACCTCTCGATGCCAATGCGCTGAGCGTCGGTGTCGCGACCTGGCCATGTCCGGACGCAATACTGGCGTCATACAAATCGGGATAGAGGGCGGATGCTTCCGAGCCCAGATCGTCTGCAAGGATGAAAAGGATGTTGGGACGCGTTGCTCTCGGGGCGTTTCCCTGAGTTCCGCGTTGCGGTAGTGCGGTGAGCGATGCCACCGCCAAAACAACGATCGCCAGGATGAATCTTTTCATTGTCTATTTCACTCGATGTAGCAAAGTGCATCGCGACGTATTCGGCGCACAAGGTCCTGCGGGCGGATTATACGGGGAAATCGAAGGACGACTTGAAGCATCAAGCGGACGATCGCCGTTATCCGTTGTAGAAAAATTCAAATCGGTAAAGGCCATGCCCGGCGAAACAGAGAAGATGGTGGCACGTGCCATATCGCGCGTACCGGGATAGTACGTGGGGTTGTCCACGCGCCCGGCGGCGATCACGTATCGCCCCTGCGGAATACCCTGTAAAACGTAACGGCCCTGCTCGTCCGTCTCCGTCTGACTCGACAGAGCCATGCTTGCCCTGTCACCAGGTGTTTCTGGAAGCGTGACGACTGCAACGCGAATACGCGCAGCAGGTTTTCCATCGGGACCTCGAACGATGCCACTGGCAATACCGTTTTGCCCGTCCCGTTCAGTCGGGATCGAAGATACCGGAACTACAACCGTGCTCTCTGGATGGTTGGCATTTGTGGATCTCGCTACGGATCCTCCACCGATTTCGAGAGTGAAATCCTTTCGAAAACCCACGGTGCTAATGCTGAGATCCCTGACGGTCGAGTTGTCGAAACCCGGCAGGGATGCGCTCAAGGTGTACTTTGCCGGTTTCAAATCAGGGAACTCATATCGACCGCTTCCATCCGTGATTGTCGTCGACTGTTGGCCTGCGTCGACGTTGATGGCCAGGATCGTCACACCAGGAATCATCGCCCCGCTACTATCCTGAACCGTACCGCTGATCAGGCTGTTTGGGTTTCCCGGCGCCGCCGTTGGGCCAGGGACCGTGGCGGGAGACGTAGGCATAGCCTGGTTCGGTGCTCCGAGCATCGAGATCAGATTCAGCACATTGTTTCCGACAAGGGAGAGAGCGGGTAGTGATTGAAATATCGTGATCGTGTTCTCATCCACCAGGTCTATCGTCCACGTCACTTGTGCATCCGGACTCGGTCGTGTTTTGAACTGAACTCTTTTACCGGTCACCTTGCCGTCATTGAGGACATGGAACGTTCCGCCAAGGCCGCCAAGCGTCAGCGTGGCGGAAGCTGTCGTTCCCTCGATGGAGAGCTCCAATTGCGTGCTTTCTCGCTTCTCGAACGGACCCGGAGGGCCAACAGGACGATCGGTTGCCCACTTGCCGCTTAGCGAGTTCTGGGAAAACGCCGGTGTGCTTGCGAAGCAAACGACGAACGCGAGTGCCAGGTATCTCCGCATTTGGCCTCCAGTGAAAGTGCCGTCATTGTAGCCCAGGCCGCAATGATCGGCGCTACTTCGGTTTTCTGGTCTTCCGCGGCTGCGGCTTGGCGCGAGTTTTCCCGAAACGCCGGTCAGGCTCTCGAAGGCGAGGCTGAGCACCTCGAGTCGGTCGGAGTGCGGGCGTTGACGCAGACCGCCTCATCTGCGCGAACTAAGGTTCTTCGGACATTTTTCTTGTTCGCACGTCGCTGGTACCTAATTGAACCGGCCATACCGCGACCGGATTTCTTCTTTCATCTTCAGGTCCGGCTGCCAGAATCTATAGGGGCGATTCGAACCGAGACCATTTCTTCCTTCAAGCCAGCTTTCGATTTGCCGCCGCAGAACGGGCTTGAGTGGCGATGCGCTCCACACGGCGTGAATGTGGGGTGGGCCTGTCCAGTCGTCCTGACTGTCCTTGCGGTACCAGCCTGCAAATCCCACGCTCGCCAGCGTGCCGAGCAGCGTCTTGATCTGAGCTTCCGTCAGGCAGCGAACGCTGATGTCCACGGCGGCCGTGTAGTCTTTGCCTGCAATTTTTACGTCGGTGTCGTGAACGTTTCCTGGATCTGCAGAATGGTTTATACCCTGCGTGACGCGGTGAAGCAGCTTGATACCGGCTAATGCCGCATGCGCCTCAGGATGAAGGCCGCCGGATTTCGACGGATTCAAGCTACAGCGCACTTCCGGACGCCACGGATAACTTGCATTGCCTTGTGGCGACGCTGAAGCCCAACCCGTAACGGACAGCGAGAACGCCAGTGCAACGCAGACCAGGTAAATGTGGAATCGCATAGAATTCGGATTTTGTCTCGGTCTATTTGAGCGACTACTTGAGTTTGCAGATACTACTGGAACCCGACCGAATTTTCACTTCCGCTGCCCGCCTCGATCGCCATAAACTCCGGCCGAAACTGCGCTAACAATGGAGACACGATGAAACTGCGAGCGATGCCGCCTGCGTTGCTATTCACCCTTGCCATCAGCGCGTGTAGCAACACGCCAGAACAGCCAGCCTCAACGGGCGACGCCAAAGCGTCGAGTACACGACCCTTGACCGCTCAGAATTCTGGAGGTCGGGATCGCCTGGTGTGGCAGGCTTTGAAACCGACGAATTGGGATGTGTACTACTTTTCAGGTCCGCAAGCCGAACCGAAGCGCCTGACCGACGATCCCGGGCCGGACTATGATGCTGTCTTCTCACCCGATGGCCGCTGGGTTGTCTTCACGTCGGAGCGCCGCGGGAATCCGGATCTTTACGCTTTGGATCTTCAGGCGGGCGGTGGCCCGCGGTTGCTGATCGACAGCCCCGCGATGGAAGATCAGGCGACCATCTCACCCGATGGCAAGACCATCGCGTTCATGAGCGACCGCGATGGGGATGCCGACATCCATACGATCGCCTTTGACCCGGGCTCCACACAGTTTCCTGAGAAGTCGGTGAACATCAGCAGAAATCCCGGCGGCGATTTTCGGCCCTCGTTCTCGCCGGATGGAAAACAGATCGCATTCTCAACCGATCGCGATACGCCGGTAGCCGGCCATCCTATCTTTGCATTCACGCGTCATCGGGAAGGCGAGATATACGTAATGGACCGCGACGGGGCCAACGCACGCCGCTTGACGAATGCTGCCAACTGGGATGGTTCGCCCACCTGGTCGGTGGACGGGAAGACGATCTTCTTTTATTCCGGACGCACCCACACTATCGGACCGCCCACCAGCCCGATCCTCGGACAGGAAGGCGGATTCGAGATCTGGGCGATGGACGCCGACGGGACACGTCAACGGCGCATTACGCCGAAAGGCGTGGAAGCGCTGTCGCCTTCGGTGACGGCCGGCGGCCGGATCCTGTTTGCAACGCGCAGCTCTTATAAGGACTGGCACCTGGCCTCGGTGAAGGCGGACGGCTCGGACATGCGGCAGGAAACCGACGGCAAAACCAGTTACTGGAATCCGGCAGCGCATACGAAGAATGAGGCGATTCTCTGCCACGGCGTTGGCCCAACGAATATTCAGACTCAAGCGGTGGAGGCGATCCTGGGGCCGGGGCCTTTGTTGTCGCCGGACTTTCCCGTCGAACTAGCCGTTCCGGAAATTTCGGGAGGGTCTCTTGCCCTGTACCCGATGCGTCACACGACCGGGCTTGCTCCGCATCCGCTCCGCAATGAGGTCATCGTGACGGTCGAAAATGAAAAGGGCAGCCGTCTCGTTCGCGCGAACTTCGATGGCTCCGATGAAAGCGATCTTTTCTTTGTGCCGGGAATCGGCATCGTTGCCGCGGTAGACGGGCGTACGCGACTGTTCGACATCAAGTTTTCCAATGACGGAAACCTCGTCACGTTTACGCAAGGTGTTTTTGCCGGCGCGCTCACGGACAAGGCGGATGTCTGGAAGATGCGTCCCGACGCCGGCGAGCGCGTGAACCTGAGTCAGGCATCGGGCATCGGATCGAAGGTGAATGAAGGGATGTCCACGTTCTCGCCGGATGGGAAACGCATCGTTTTCCGGAGTTCGCGGAACGGCAACATGAATCTGTACCTCATGGATGCCGACGGCAAGAACGTCCGACAATTGACAGACGGGCCCTGGCGAGACAATTTTCCCGTCTTTTCTCCGAGCGGTGACGCGATCGCTTTCTCCTCCGATCGCGATGGCCCCAAAGATGTCCGCGGCAACCGGACTTTTGACAACTATGTCCTTCAATTAAATCCGGACAGCACTCCGGGTCCCCTGAAGCGGATTACCGACCATCCCGGTCAGGACTCCCATCCCTACTTTTCTCCCGATGGACAATGGGTCAGCTTCTCGACCGAACGCGCAGGGATAAACGATGAAGAGCCGCTCGTGCAGGAAGTGGTGTTCGCGCCGCAAATGTATGGCGAAATTTTCATACAGCGTTTGAGCGATGGGATGACCGTTCGAGTGACGCACAACAAATGGGAAGAGGGAACTTCGTTCTGGCTGCCTGCGGCAGAGAGATAGGAAGCTTAGGTAGTGTCTTAGTTTGAAAACGTTGCAGGCAAGCGTCTGTCCAAATTAAGGATGAAGCGGCAGGTCGGGGTGTCCCCTCCTAAGTTAGGAGGGGTGGCCGCGACCAA
>Ga0190274_10002671_pt1 | contig 10542 bp, 7 predicted proteins | sample Popmic531T_FD_133002 | JGI IMG/M metagenome (GOLD analysis project Ga0190274, IMG submission 133002) | Populus adjacent soil microbial communities from riparian zone of Yellowstone River, Montana, USA - 531 T | ecosystem: Environmental > Terrestrial > Soil > Riparian zone | place: USA: Montana...
AGCGGACGCAAAGTTACGGCCGGGCCCGCGCAGCCATGGACGTGGTACATCGCCGAGATGTTTCGCGTGGAGGACGGGAAGCTGAGACAGATCGAAGCCGTGCTCGACCGCGTGCCGTACGGCATGAACTCGGGATGGAGCAGCTGGGAGGACGGGATGTCCGACCGCGCCCAAGACGTGACGCGCGCAGCGACTCGCTGACTTCGGTCTCGCGCGCGCATTCGATCCACGGCGCAACGGGCCGCGGGTTTACACCATTTCGCTGCCGCAATCGGCCCCGGGCCGCTCTCCGGGAAGCCGGCCCTCGAAATACCGGCTGTGCGGTCCTTCGCGCCCTAGCTGAGTAACGCGAATCATTCGCATTGCGTTTGCAGATGAGAGTCATTATCATCCGCAACGGGATTCGGGATTCGGGAAGCCAGCCAATGTCTCGTTCGAAGCAACGGAGCAACGCCCTCGAGCTCCCGGCGCGCGGATTGGTCGCGAGCGCCGTCGCCCTCGCACTGACCTCGACCGCAGCGTTCGCGCAGCAACTCGGCCCGCAGGCCGACGTCGTCGTGACCGGTGAGGTGACGCAGCCGGAGCCCACGTCGAGCAAGTTCACCGCGCCCCTGATCGACACGCCGAAATCCGTCACGGTGATTTCCCAGGCGCTGATCGCGGAGACCGGCTCGACGTCGCTCGTCGACGCGCTGCGCACCGTGCCCGGCATCACATTCAACGCGGGCGAGGGCGGACAACCCGCGGGCGACAACTTGAAGATCCGCGGCTTCGACGCCGGCTCCGACGTGTTCATCGACGGCGTGCGCGACGCGGGCTCGCAGACGCGCGACGTGTTCGCGCTCGAGCAGATCGAGGTGATCAAGGGACCGGGCTCGACGTACACCGGCCGCGGATCGACCGGCGGCTCGGTGAACCTCGTTACAAAGAAGCCACGCGACGAGCAGTTCATGAATGCGAGCATCGGCGCCGGCACGGACAGCTACGGTCGCGCGGCGCTCGATGCGAACTATCGGTTCGGCGACAGCGTCGGTTTTCGGTTGAACCTGCTCGCGCAGGACTACGACGTGCCGGGGCGCGACAGCGTCTCGAACTCCCACTGGGGTATCGCGCCGTCGCTCGCGTTCGGCATCGGCGAGGACACGCGCTTCAACCTCGACCTGTATCGCTACGAGACGGACGACATTCCGGACTACAGCATTCCGTATTCGCGTAACACCGCCAATAACGCGCCAGCGGGTGAGCCTGTCGACGTGAACAGCGAAAATTTTTACGGGTTGCTGAATCGCGACTTCCAAAAGAGCGGAGCCGACGTCCGCACGTTCCAGTTCTCCCACGACTTCGGCGACAAGCTCACGCTCACGAATGTCACTCGCTACGGCCGCACCACGAACGACTACATCGTCACGAACCCGGACGACGGCCGCGGCAACATCGTGAACGGTTTCCTGTATCGGAGCAGCAAGAGCCGCAACTCACACACGACCACGGAAGCGAACCTCACGAACTTGAGCGGCGAGGCGAGCACCGCCAACCTCGAGCACAGCTACTCGTTCGGCGTCGAGGTGAGCCAGGAAGAAATGCTGAACCGTCCGTACGTCGTGACTTCGACGTTCGCCGGCAACGCAGTGACGGCGTTCCCGACATCGTGCAGCGCGCCTGGCGCGGTCGGCGCGGCGTCGCTGTACAACTGCACGACGCTCGACAACCCGAATCCGAACGATCCGTGGACGGGCACGATCACGCAGTCGACGACGCCGACCAGCGTGGACACCGACACACACTCGGTGTATGCGTTCGACACTCTCGGTTTCAACGACAAGTGGTCGCTGAACCTCGGCGTGCGTTGGGATGACTACGACACGCTGCAGAACGGCTTCACAGGCACCACGCCCCAAGTGCTAAGTAACGAAGCCGACTTTTGGAACTACCAAGTGGGCGCCGTGTTCAAGCCGGCGAGCAACGGCAGCGTGTACCTATCGACCGGCACGTCTTCGAGCCCGGTCGGCAACTCGCTCGGCGACGGCACGGAGAATATCGCGCTGACCAATGCGGACCTCGAGCCGGAGCGCGATCAGACGCTCGAACTCGGTACCAAGTGGGCGCTCGCGGGCAATCGTCTGTCGCTCACGACTGCGATCTTCCGTACGGAGACCGAGAACGCGCGCGCGACGGTGGTCGGCGGGCTCCAGCAGAACGTAGGTGACGAGCGTGTCGACGGCTTCGAGATCGGGGTGAGCGGCAACATCACGAATCGCTGGACGATGTTCGCCAGCGTCTCCGTGCTCGACAGCGAGATCCTCGACGACGGTCCGGTCGCGGCGAACGAGGGTCATGAGTTCCCGAACACGCCGAAGAACAGCGCGAGCCTTTGGACGAGCTATGCCGTCACGAGCAAGGTCACGATTGGCGGCGGCGCAACCTACGTCGACCAGCGCTTCGGCAACGTCGCGAACACGATTTGGATTCCCGAATACACACGCTACGACGCGATGGCCTCGTTCGACGTCGGCTCGAAAGTCAATCTGCAGGTGAACGTTCAGAACCTCACCGACGAGGTCTACTACGCGCGGCCGTATCAGAATCACTATGCCCAGCTCGGTGCCGCAAGGTCGGCGGTCGTGAGCGCGACGTTCGATTTTTGACGCTTGAATCGGCCTGCCCGCCGATCGGCGGGGCGGGGCCGATCTCTAGACCGCCTGCCGCGCATGCTGCTGCACGTTCCCGACGTTCTCACCGCGGCCGAAGTGCAGCATTGCCGCCGCGTGCTCGATGCAGCCGACTGGGTCGACGGCGGGGTCACGGCGGGATTCCAGTCGACGCGCGTCAAGAACAACATGCAGCTGCCGGAGGGTTCGGCGGTCGCTCGCGAGCTCGGCGAGCTCGTGCTCGGTGCGCTCAACAAGAGCATGCTGTTCGCGTCCGCAGCGCTGCCGGCGAAGGTCTTCCCGCCGCTGTTCAATCGCTATGAAGGCGGCCAGGCGTTCGGCAACCACGTCGACAACGCCATTCGACAAGTGCGCGGCACCGGGCAGCGGCTTCGCACGGACATCTCCGCGACTCTGTTTCTTTCGACGCCCGACGAATACGACGGCGGCGAGCTCATCGTGGACGACGCGTACGGCCCGCACAGCGCGAAGCTGCCGGCCGGGCACATGGTCCTATATCCCGCGACGAGCCTGCACCGCGTCACGCCCGTGACCCGCGGCACGCGTCTCGCGTCGTTCTTTTGGGTTCAAAGCCTCGTGCGCGACGATGCGGAGCGCACGCTTTTGTTCGACATGGACATGGCAATCATCAGGCTGCGGCAACAGGTGGGCGACAGCGACGCGGTCGTCGCGTTGACCGGCGTCTACCACAACCTGTTGCGGCGCTGGGCGACGGTCTAAGCTGCTCGCGCCGTCTGCGCCTTCAAGAACGCGCGCACCTCGGCGAGCGTCTCCTGCGGATTCGTCTCATGGAACGAGTGCCCCCCGGCGTGACTGTGCCATGGCGGCGCGGGGTATCGTAGAACAGGCTCTCGTGCGCGAGAAGATGCGCTGGCTGCCGTTATACTAGCCGCCCGTGTCCACGTTTAGCCTCAACGAGTTCTATCAGCGCAATCGGCGCGTCGTCATTTGGGTAATCCTGTTCGGCTTGCTCTGGCTTCTCCGGGACTTCTTCGGTCTCGTGTTCCTGTCGTTCGTGCTCGCGATCATCGCGGCGCCGTTCGCGGAGTTCGGCACGAAGCGCCTGCGGTTACCACACTGGCTCGCGCTGTCGATCGTGTACTTGCTGTTTCTCGTCGTGCTTGCGTCGTTCGTGCGCTTCGTCGTGCCGAGCGTCGCGTCCGAGGTGAACCGCATGATCGGCAATCTGCCGACGACCGAGCAGCGCCTCATCGAGATCAAGAACGGCGTCGTCGATCGCTACCCTACATTGCGGCAGCCGATTGCCGGCTATCTGCGCAGCGCGCTCACGGATGACCGCGCGGCCGCGATCGAGGTGCAGCTCGCGAGCGAGCGCGCGCGGCTTGGGCTTACGGAGGCCGGTGTGGCCGAGGCTGCCGGCAGCACCGTTGCGCCGCCGGACGTGTTCCGCGAGTACTTCAACCGCCAGGACCAGCTCTATCTCAGCGCGCTGATGTCGGCGCAGTTCCAGCGCGTGCGCGAGTACGCGCCCGCGGTCATCAACATGCTGTATCGCGCCACGGCGACGATCCTGCTCGCCCTGCTGTTCAGCTTCCTTATCCTGATCGATCTCGCGCGCATCAAGCGCGGCATTGGGCGTCTCAAGACGTCGAAAGTCGGCGATTTCTACGAGGAGGCCGCGCCGCCGATCGGCCGGTTCGGAATCCTGCTCGGACGCGCGATCGAGGCTCAGGCAGCGATCGCGTTCGTGAACACGGTGCTCACGCTGATCGGGCTGCTGCTGTTGAAGATTCCGCTCGTCGCGATGCTGTCGGTGGTCGTGTTCGTCTGCAGCTTCGTGCCCGTGCTCGGCGTGCTGATCTCGACCACACCGATCGTGCTCGTGGCGCTGAACGCGGGCGGGTTCTCGCTATCGCTCGCGGCGATCGGGCTCGTGATCTTGATTCACGTGATCGAGGCGTACGTCTTGAACCCGATGATCTACGGCCGGCACCTGAAGCTGAACCCCGTGCTCACGCTGATCATCCTGTACGTCGGCTATCACGCGATCGGGCTCTGGGGGATGCTGCTCGGCGTGCCCGTCGCGCGCTACTTCGTCCACGACGTGTTCGAGGTCCCGTTCCGCGACCGCTCGTCGACGGGAATCCGCAAGATCATTGAGCGGGCTCCAGTCGAATGATCGTGCCGTCGGGCTTGCCGCTGCCGTAGCGCAGCTCGGTCGCGAAATACAAGAAGCCGTCGGGCCCCTGCTCGACGTCGCGGAACCGCGAGTGCATCTCCGTGAGCAGCGGCTCGCGACGCTCGGCCTGACCGGGCTGGTCGAACAGGATGCGTTGCACCTGCTGCCCACTCAGGGAGGGGACAAAAAGGTTGCCCTTCCACTGCGGGAACTTGTCGCCCGTGTAGAACAGCAGGCCCGACGGGCTGATCTGGGGCGTCCAGAACATCCGGGGGTTTTCCATGCCCGGTCGCTCGAACGGATGATCGGATACGAGCGTGCCCGAGTAGTTGCGGCCCATCGATACGAGCGGCCAGCCGTAGTTCGCACCGGGCTTCAGGATGTTGATCTCGTCGCCGCCCATGGGCCCGATCTCGAGCTCCCAGAGCTCGCCAGTCTCGGGATGGAACGCGAGCCCGAACTCGTTGCGGTGCCCATAGGTGTAGATCTCTCCGCGCGCGTCCTTGCGGCCGACGAACGGGTTGTCTTTCGGTATACCGCCGTCGTCCGTGAGCCGCAGCACTTTGCCGAGGTGATCGCTGAGACTCTGCGCGCGAATCCGAACGCTGTTGTCGTCTTTCGGCTGGCAGCACAGCGCGTCGCGATCGCCGACGGTGAGATACAACGTCTTGTCCGGGCCGAATAGCATTCGGCCGACGAAGGCCAAGCGACTGTTCATCCACGCGTCCGCGACGAAGATCTCGCGCACGTCCTTCAGCGTCGCGCCGTCGAGGCGGCCGCGCGACACTGCGAGCGTTTGGCCCTTGTCGCCGCCGTCTTTCAAGTACGAGGCATAGACGAAGCGATTGCGCGCGAAGTCCGGATGCAGCACCAGCCCGTGTAGAACGTCGTTGCCTTCAGGCGAAGGTGCCTTCCACACCGGCGTCGGATTGAGGACGCCCTTCTCGACGATCCGTAACGCTCCGTTGCTCTCGGTCACGAGCAAGTTCCCATCGGGCAGGAAAGCGATGTCCCAGGGCCCGACAAGCCCGTCCGTCACGAGCACGACGCGGATCTGCGCGCCGCTCGTCTCGAGCGTCAGCGGCGCGTCACGGGTCGGGAGCGGCGGCGGGGGGCCGCTCGGTGCTTGCGCGAGCGCGCGTGCCGCTAGCGCGAGTCCGACGACCATGACGAAGCGACGCCACGGCGTCGGCGTGCGGTATCCCATTGCTCGACTCCCCCGTGCAACGAATGGCCGCGGGATGCTACCGCGCGCTGGAGTGGCCTGCCACTTGGCGCTTCTCGCGGCGCCGGGTTCGCGACCTGGGTAGCCGTGCGGGTCGGGATGAGCGTCTTTAGATAAACAAAGCTACCCGAGCGCGAGCCGCAGGAGGTCCCGCGATCCGCGCAGGTACAATCGCTCGCAGCGTCGCGAGGCCGGGCCTCGGGGCGATCCGTCCAACAACGACCGGGGGGTCAACCATGAAATCGCACACCGTTACTCGCGCGCTATTGCCGCTCGCGTTTTGCGCGCTCGGCGGCGCCGCGTTCGCGCAGCAGCCCGCACAGCCGGCGCAGCCGCAAGCTCCGCAAGAAAAGATGACCTTTTTCATCACGAGCGTCGGCAAAGGCGACGGCGCCAATCTGGGCGGCCTTGCGGGCGCGGATGCGCATTGCGAAGCGCTCGCCGCCGCGGTCGGCCGCGGCGAGGCCGAGTGGCGCGCCTATATGAGCGCGGCCGCCGCGCCGGGCCAACGGCCCATCAACGCGCGCGATCGGATCGGCGCTGGTCCCTGGTACAACGCAAAGGGCGTGCTGATCGCGGCCAACGTCGACGACCTGCACGAAGACCGCAACAACATCCGCAAGCCGACGGCGCTGAACGAGAAAGGCGAAGAGGTGAACGGCGCCGGCAGCACGCCGAACATGCACGACATGCTGACCGGCTCCGACTCGTCGGGACGCCTCGTGCCCGGCAACGCGGCGCTCACCACCTGCAACAACTGGACGAGCAACGCCGCGGGCAACGCGATGCTCGGCCACCACGACCGGCTCGGCGGGCCGAACGCATCGTGGAATTCGGTGCATAGCAGCCGCAGCTGCAGCCAACCGGATCTCGTCGCGACCGGCGGCGCGGGCCTCTTCTACTGTTTCGCGGTCGAGTAGGCTGTTTTGGGTGCCCGGCGAATGCCCGGCACCGCCTCGCTGCAGCGCAATTCATGAGCGCTTCTGCGTAGAATGCAGCCTTTCCGTACCGGCAAGGACCGATCAACCCCTGGGGGCTAATAACATGTCATTGAAACCCGAACTTCGTATCTCACTCACACGCACCGTGCTCGCGGTGGGTACTGTCGCGGCGCTCGCCGCCGCGCTCCCGAGCCTCGCGCAACCGCCGGGTCCGCCCGGCGAGACCTTCAAGGTCGTTACGTTCGTCGAGGGGCTCAAGAATCCCTGGAGCATGGCGTGGCTTCCGAACGGCGACATGCTCGTGACGGAGCGCGGCGGCACGCTGCGCATCATCCGCGGCGGCAAGTTGCTGGAGACACCCGTCGCGGGAGTGCCGGCCGTGCGTGCCCAGGGGCAAGGCGGCCTGCAGGAAGTCGTGCTGCACCCGCAATACGCGACGAATCACTACATCTATCTGAGCTACGCGAAGCCGGGCCCGGACGGCGGCAAAACGGGCACGACCGCGCTCGCGCGCGCGAAGTTCGAGAACGACAAGCTCTCCGACGTGAAGGAGATCTTCGAGGCGAAGGCGTGGAACGACGCGCCGGGCCACTTCGGCGCGCGCATGGCGTTCGACAACCAGAACCATCTGTTCTTGTCGGTCGGCGATCGGATGGCGGGCTTGTTCCCGCGACGTCCGGACGGCGCGATGGACCCGAATCTCGCAGGCCACCCGGCGCAAAATCTCGGCAGCCACCAGGGCAAGATCCTGCGCTTCAACGACGACGGCTCGGTTCCGGCGGACAATCCGTTCGTCGGTCAGGCCGGTAAGCTGCCCGAGATCTGGAGCTACGGTCACCGTAACCCGCAAGGACTCGCGTGGAATCCCGAGACCAACACGCTCTGGGAGACCGAGCACGGCCCGCAAGGCGGCGACGAGCTCAATTTGATCGAGAAGGGCAAGAACTACGGCTGGCCCGTGATCGGCTACGGCGCGAACTACACGCTCGGCACCGAGATTCACGCGAGCCGGAACAAGGAAGGGATGGAGCAGCCGAAGGCGTTCTTCGTGCCGTCGATTGCGATCTCGAGCCTCACGTTCTACGAAGGCGACAAGTTCCCGAACTGGAAAGGCAACGCGTTCGTCGGCGGCATGGCTGCCAACTACCGCCAGGTCGTGCGCTTCTCGTTGAATGGCCCCGTCGTCACGAACCGCGAGCCGCTATTGCAGGGCCAGTTTCGCGCGCGTGACGTGCGCACGGGTCCGGACGGCTTCATCTATATCGCGACCGACAACATCTTCCCCGGGCAGCCGTCACCGATCGTGCGGCTCGAGCCGGCCCCGCCGAAGGCCAACTGAGCATTTAGCGAAACGACTGAATCGCGGCGAGCCGGTGGCGACGAACGTCGCCGCCGGCCGCCGTCTTCGAATGCTTCGACCTGCAAGGACGCCCGGTGACGCCCCCCGACGAAACGATCTCGCGCCGCGCTAGCTTGCGCCGCTAGTCCGCGACACCGTGCTGCTCGATATTTCGCCGCTGCGCCGGCACCACGACTTCCGTCTGCTGTTCGCGGGCCAGTTCGTGAGCGGCTTCGGCACCTTTTTTACCTATGTCGCGCTGCCCGTGCAGATTTACGACATCACGAAGTCGTCCGCGCTCGTGGGACTCCTCGGCGCCGTCCAGCTAGTACCGCTCGCGATTGCCGCACTTTGGGGCGGCGCGTACGCGGACGCGATCGATCGCCGGCGTCTCTTGCTCTGGTGTGAGACGCTGATGCTGCTCGGCTCGCTGGCGCTCGTTTGGAACTCGCTCGCGGAGCAACCGAGCGTCGTCGTGCTGTTCGCTGTTGCGGCCTTCATGTCCGCGGTGAACGGGTTCCATCGCCCCGCGCTCGAGGCGATGACGCCGAAGCTCGTGACCGTCGAGGAACTGCCCGCCGTGTCCGCATTGAGCGCTCTGCGCCGCACCGTCTCGGCGATCGCGGGACCCGCGCTCGCGGGCATTTGCATCGCGGCGTTCGGTTTGCCGTTCACGTTCGGCGTCGACGCCGCGACGTTCGCGTTCTCGCTGGCGGTACTCGCGGCGATTCGCGCGATGCCGCCCGCCGCGAACGCGCCGCGCGCGGGCCTGTCGAGCATCGTCGAAGGGTTGCGCTATGCGACCCGTCGCCCGGAGCTCGTCGGCACCTACCTCGTCGACATCGTCGCGATGACGTTCGCGATGCCGACGGCCGTGTTCCCGGCGCTCGCGGAGCAGTGGGGCGGCGAGTCGGCGGTCGGCTTCTTGTACTCGTCGATGAACGTCGGCGCGTTCCTGATCACACTGTTCAGCAAATGGACTGCGAGCGTCGAGCGGCGCGGCGCGGCCGTCGTGATTTCCGCGGGGCTATGGGGTGTCGCGATCGTCGCGCTAGGCTTCGCGAATTCGCTGCCGGTTGCGGTCGCGTGTCTCATGCTCGCGGGCGCGGCCGACATGGTGAGCGCGCTGTTCCGGATGACGATCTGGAACGAGACGATTCCGTCCGTGATTCGCGGCCGGATGGCCGCGATCGAGCAGCTGTCGTATATGACGGGGCCGCTGCTCGGCAACGCGCGCGCCGGCTACATGGCGGAGCGGTTCGGCCTCGGGCCTTCGATCTTCTGGGGAGGCATCATCTGCACAGTATGCGTCGCGGCCTGCGTGCCGCTGCTGCCGGCCTTCTGGCGCTACCGAAAATCGTCGCACGGCCCGGTCGATGAAATGGGTCGCACGCAGCCGGAGCCGAGCGAAGTGCGGCCCCCCTAAAGGATTGCGCCTTCCGCGGCAGTTCCCCTATCGTAGGCCGGACATAGGTTTAACGGTCCAAGAACGAACGAAGCGGCGCCCTTGGCGCACGAGGAGATCGCATGATCGCGCTTAGAACCTTAATGGCGTTAGCCGTCCTCTGCATCGCGGGTGCGGCCAGCGCGGCCGACGATTGCGCGGCCGGCGGCGGCCTCGAGTTCGTCTGCGGCCCGAAGAATGCCGAGGACCTCGTGCTCGTTCCGGGCACGAAGTGGATCATCTCGAGCGGTATGCAGGCGGGCGCGGCGTTCTACTTGATCGATTCGCGCGACGGTAAGTGGAGCGCAGTGCAGCCGCAGGCGAAGCACGACGCCGCGTTCGGGAGTTGCACGACGCCGCCGGACCTTGCGAAGTCGAACACGCACGGTCTGAACCTGCGCGCAGCGAGCGGCGGCCGGTCGACGCTCTACGCGGTCGGCCACGGGCCCCGCGAGGCGATTGAAATCTACGACGTGGACTCGAGCGGCGCGAAACCGACGATCACCTGGAAGGGCTGCGTGCCGATGCCCGAAGGGCTTGCCGCGAACAGCGTCGCGTCGTTCGCGAACGGCGGCCTCGTGGCCACGGTGCTGCTGATGCCGGGCAAGTCGTTCGCCGAGTCGGTCGCGCGCAAGCCGACGGGCGCGGTGTTCGAGTGGTCTCCCGGCAAGAGCGGCTTCGAGCTCATCCAGGGCAGCGAGCTGCCCGGCAACAACGGCATCGAGACCTCGGCCGACGGCCGCGAGATCTTCGTCGTGTCGTCGGGTTTCCAGACGATCGTCGC
>Ga0190274_10002672_pt1 | contig 10539 bp, 7 predicted proteins | sample Popmic531T_FD_133002 | JGI IMG/M metagenome (GOLD analysis project Ga0190274, IMG submission 133002) | Populus adjacent soil microbial communities from riparian zone of Yellowstone River, Montana, USA - 531 T | ecosystem: Environmental > Terrestrial > Soil > Riparian zone | place: USA: Montana...
CGACTCATCCCACATCTGTCGAAGTTCAGCGAGCAAGTCAGATGTGTCGGGCGCCGGCTGCCCGATGAGCCCATCGATTTGCCGTCGAAGGTCCGGGTCTCCCGCGCACGCGGCATCGAGGAACGCGCTCCGGTCGTCGGTGTCGCGCGATAACGCTTCGCGAGAGAGGCGTGAAATTGTCTCCCAGACCGCCATGTGGGTTCCTTCCGTTTCAGGCACGACCCGTGTCAGGCGAATTGTATGGCTGACGGCGTGCATTAGCGGGCGTGGGCCAACCGAGGCGCCATCGCATTCCCTGGATGCGACAGGCGTCGTGGTGACGCGCGGCAGCCGTGAACGGAAGTTCCGGAAGGTACTTGCCGCGTACCAGCTCCAGCGTAGCAGCGTCGACAGCCGCTCCCCGAAAGTCCCAGTCGAAGCACGACGTGACGAAGACACCATCCTGACGGTGGCCGAGCACTGGGAGTGCGGCCGCCGCACAAATTCGCTCCAGCGTCGCGTCCGGCGCCTCGCCGCTTCCCGAATGAAGCACGGCGTCGAAGCCGGTGCTCTCGCTGTCGTCCGCAACGGCGAAATGGTCCCCGCTCCAACCCATCCGGGCGAATCGCTTCTTGAATCCGTAGTAGAAGTTGCCGTTCCAAACAGCCGGCCAGAAGTCACACGCCATCGTCGAGACGAACAAATACTCGACAGCCGCGCCCTGCCAACTGACAAAAGGGACGGCGACCATCAGTTCGTGATAGCGAATGCCCCAGGGTAGGGAGAACCCTCCGAAAAATGTGGTGCCCTGCGACTGCTCACCGAATGCGAGCAGGCACGGATGAGTTTCGGAATTGCTCGACCGTAACGCAACTCCATGCGGCAGATGCGACGCGATTACGTCGCGGGCAATGCCAATGGTGCAGATGCAGCCTGAAAATATCGCCTCTCCAGCGATTGCTGTGGTTGGGAACGGGCTCATAGGCCATCGGACGCTGGCCGGCATGATACCATCCTGCTTCTTCAGGATGACGTCCGATCCCCTGCTGATTTACGGGGCCACCGGGTACACGGGCAGACTGGTCGTCGAGGCCGCACGTGCCCGGGGATTGCGCCCAATCCTCGGCGGCAGGAATCCCGATCGACTCGCAGACGTGGCGAATGGCCATGGGCTCGAGTACCGAGTGGCGCCTCTAACCGACTCCGCCGCCCTGGCTCGGCTCCTTCGAGACATCGATGTGGTGCTCCTTGCTGCGGGACCGTTCTCGGAAACCGCATTGCCGATGGCGGAAGCCTGCCTTCCGCTGGGTATTCACTACCTCGATCTCACAGGGGAATGCTCGGTGATTGAAGCCTTGTCCTGTCGGGGCGACTACGCCCGAAGCCGCGACGCGATGTTGATGCCAGGTTGCGGATTCGAAGTCGTCGCCTCTGACTGCCTTGCGAGCCACGTCAGCAACAGGTTGACCGGCGCGTCTCACCTGGCGATAGGGCTTTCAGGACTGGTAACGGCGACCCGCGGTTCGCTGCGGACGATGGCCGAGCACGCGGGCATGGCCATTCGCATCCGGTGCGACGGCCGATTTGCGTCCGTCCCGCCAGGGACGCTCAGACGGCGCTTCGATTACGGACGTGGGGACGGCTGGAGCACCGCAGTCACGTGGGGTGATGTCGCAACCGCCTTCTACACAACGGGAATACCGAATATCGAGGTGTACTTCGAAGAAACCGCACCGTCCAGTGCGATGCTGCTGGCCGGGCGCGCATTCGGCCCGTTGCTCCAATTGCCGCTTGCGCAGAGATACCTGAAAGCGCACGCCCAGCTGTTTCCGGAAGGACCCACGGCGACGGAGCGCGCCGTTCACACCTGCGTGATCGTCGCGGAAGCCAGCACCCGCGACGGACGGATCGCGACCTCACGCCTCCACGCTCCGGAGGCCTACACCATGAGCGCACAAACCGCCGCAGCAATTGCGGAGCGCGCAATTCGCGATGACGTGGAGCCTGGATTCCAGACGCCGGCTCGAGTGTACGGCGCGGACTTCGTACTTCAGTTCGACCGTGTGGCTCGAGAAGACCTCGATTTACCTCCAGTCGAAAGGACGGCCTGAAGCGTGGCGCCCGACAGAATCAAGGTCGCCGTCGTCGGAGGCGGGTGCGCGGCATTGACGGCGGTCTTTGAACTGACCCGACCCGTGCATCAAGGACGGTACGAGGTGACGGTCTACCAACAGGGGTGGCGCCTCGGAGGAAAAGGCGCATCCGGTCGTGGTCCGTCCGGACGGATCGAGGAGCACGGGCTTCACCTGTGGATGGGATGGTACGAAAACGCGTTTCGCCTCATGCGCCAGTGCTACGAGGAACTGGACCGGGATCCGGCGCTGTGCCGCATCGCCACCTGGCGCGATGCCTTCAAGCCCGACTCCTTCACAGGGGCGATGGAGCAAACGTTGAACGGCGAATGGCGCTGCTGGCGCGCCGCTCTGCCGATTGCGCCCGGACTGCCAGGAGATTCGCAACTTGATTCGCCGCATTGGACCGTCGGAGATTACATGATCCGCGCTGCGGCGCTCCTGCGAACGCTTCTCGAGACCATCACCACCGGCCTCGACACGGGTGACCAACCTGCGTCCGTCGCCGATGCTCGCACGCAGCCCGACCGGGCGAGCATCGACTCGATTGCGGCGTTCATCCGTCTGGGACAACTCGGTACGCTCGCGGGCCTGATCCAGGCGGTCGAGTTGCTGGGCACGGTGATCCGGGAGGTCTCGCCGGAAGCCGGGCGCCTGCTTCTACCGTTTGTCGAAGCGATCTCTACGAACGCCCGCGTACAGCTTCGGGAGATCGTCTCCGCGAACGATGAATCGCGTCGGCTTTGGACGATCATGGATCTGACGCTGGCGACGATGCGCGGGATACTGCGCCATAACCTGGCAACGCATCCACGCGGCTTCGAGGTGATCGATGACTACGACTGCCGCGAGTGGTTGCTGCTGAATGGAGCCTCCCAGCAGTCAGTGGACTCCGGCTACCTGCGAGCGCTCTATGACCTCGGTTTTGCGTATGAAGACGGAGACCCGGCCCGTCCTCGGCTCGCTGCAGGGCAGGCGCTGCGGTCGATGTTGCGGGCGTTCTTCACGTATCGAGGCGCGTTCTTCTGGAAGATGCAGTCCGGCATGGGGGACATCGTGTTCGCCCCTCTTTACGAAGTGCTGCATCGCCGGGGTGTTCGGTTCGAATTTTTCCATCGGCTCGAAAATGTCGGGGTCGACTGGGGCGAAGATCGCCACGTCAAAACTCTCGAGTTCGACGTGCAGGCACGCACGCCGACTGGTGCTCCTTACCGGCCGCTAATCGATGTACGTGGACTTCCGTGCTGGCCCAGCCAGCCGTTGTGGGACCAACTCGAGCATTCGCAGCAACTCCGGCAGGAGGGTCGGGATTTCGAGAAGTTCTTCGAGCCTCCTTGCGGTGACCGACGCGTGCTGCAGGTGGGGACGGATTTCGATTTCGTGATTCTCGGGATCGGAATAGGAGCTGTGCCGCACGTCTGTCGTGAAATCGTCGAGCGCGATCCCCGATGGCGATCCATGGTCGATCATGTCAAGACCGTCGCCACGCAGGCCTTTCAGGTGTGGCTGAAGGCCGATACGCGCGAGCTTGGATGGGAAGATGGGGCGATCAACGTCTCTGGTTTCGTCGAGCCTTTCGACACATGGGCTGACATGACCCATTTGGCCGCTGAGGAAAACTGGCAAGAGAGCCCTCGGGCGATCGCGTACTTTTGCAACGCATTGCCAGATCTCGAGGCAATCCCCGATCGGCAACGCGTCGACTGGACCGTGACAAATCGCGAACGTGTTCGTCGAAACGCCATTTCGTTCCTCGACGGTGATATCGCCCACCTCTGGCCGAATGCGTGCGGCCCCAAAGGGACTTTCAAGTGGGAGCTCCTGGCCGACCCACGGAGCGGGAAAAAGAACATCAATCTGACTGGGGAGCGCAGGTTCGACACGCAGTTCTGGGTGGCGAACGTCAATCCGAGCGACCGGTACACCCTCTCTTTGCCGGGTAGCCTCATCTATCGCATCTCGCCGCTCGATCGCACCTACGACAATCTGACGATCGCGGGGGACTGGACCGACTGCGGCTTCAACGCAGGGTGTGTCGAATCGGCGGTGATGTCGGGTATGCTGGCCGCGCACGCGATTTCAAGAGTGCCGCGATTGAACGAGATTATCGGCTATGACCACCCGTAAGAAAAACTCCAGGAACGCCGTGCCGCGCGTCAAGCGGCCAATTCCGGATCGTGAAGGCCCGATTCGAAGTTGGGCCGCTGCAGCGAATCCGAATCCACAGACGAATCACGGAAACGGATCCCGCGCAGAGCCGAATGTGCCCGTTGACCATCAGGATCCAATCAATCGCGGTGTGGTGGCGGGCGGGCGTGTCGTTGACGAATGGATTCGTCAGGCGCAGCAGACGGCGCGCATGCTCGGCGGGACACGCTCGACCGCAGGATGGGCGGACGCGAGCGGTCAGATGTTCAAGACCGCCTCCGACATGATGGCCGCCTGGTGGTCGCTTTTCGGCGTGCCTCTGCCCAACGCAGCGCCCGGAATTGGCAGTCGGCAGCCGAATGCCGCTCACGACTCGGCCTGGGCTGCAAGCACGTGGGCCAAGCCGGCGGCCGATGAAGCGGGGCCTCGTGTTGCGGCGCCTCCGCGTGGTGCGGAGCGGACACCATCGTCCGCGGCGGGGCCGCGCGTCAGGCTTGAAATTTCCAGCCGGCGTCCCGTCGATGTCACCGTCGACCTGCACAGACGAGGCTCGGTACTGTTCAGAGTGCTCGACCTCCGCCCGCAATCAGGGGAGGCGCCACGAATACAGGGAACCACGCTCGAAGCCTGGGATACAGAAGGTGTACGGCTTCGCCTCGACGTGCCGGACGATCAGCCGCCGGGTACTTATCACGCCGTTATTCTCGATCCTGCCGTTGATTCTGCCGTGGGCACTGTCACGCTGAGGATTCCAGACTAGATCGTCGTGCTGCCGGAAGACTCTGCCTTCGTGGCCGGCATGCTCGACGAATACGGCAGCCGGGTGCGCGTCGCGATGGCCGAATATCTGGGGCCGCGCGAGCCCCGCCGCTACCTCTACAACCTCATCGCTGACTACCCGCGACGCGGAGGCCGGATGCTTCGTCCGAGCCTCTGTCTCGCGACCGCGCGGGCATTTGGCGCCAGCCTCGACGAAGCGCTCCGCACGGCCGTGGCCATCGAGATGCTGCACAACGCGTTTCTCGTGCATGACGATGTCGAGGACGAAAGCGACACGCGGCGCGGAAGGCCGACGCTGAACGCCCTGCATGGGACTCCGATGGCGGTCAACGTCGGAGATGCGCTGATCTTCGTAGGCTTGAGGGCGCTTCTCGACAACGCCGAGCCGCTGGGCCTTCCCCTCACCATGCGCGTGCTGGTCCTGGCTGAAGAGATGGTGCGGGAGACCGTTGAAGGACAGTCGATCGAACTGGGATGGCGCCGCGACAATGCGATCCACCTGGGCGAGTCGGATTACCTCAACATGATTCTCAAAAAGACCTGCTGGTACACGACGATTTTTCCAATGCGGGCGGGCGCGTTGATCGCCTCGAGGGGCGACGTGAACCTCGATTCATTCACTCGATTCGGCTTTTTCTCCGGCGCCGCATTTCAGATTCAAGACGATCTGCTGAATTTGATCGGTGAGCCGGCCAAGTACGGCAAGGAGCTCAATGGCGACATCCAGGAAGGCAAGCGCACGCTGATGCTCATCCATTTGCTCCAGCATGCGTCCCCGGAGGAAAAAATCCGGTTGACAGAGATCCTGTCCAAGCCCCGATTCGACCGCGGCGCTGCAGATATCGCGTGGATCCGAGACCGGATGGAGGCACATCTGTCGATTCCCTACGCCCAGCGTGTCGCTCACGGGCTCGCAGGCGCCGCCCAGCATGCTTTCGAAGAAGTCTTCGCAAACGTTCCGGATTCTCGCGATCGGCGGTTCGTGCAGGGAATAGTACGCTGGGTTCTCGCTCGCACGTGACGGCCTGCCGGCCGTCACGCAATCTCGTCAAGCAGCCGGCGGGCGCTCGCAACCTCGATCAGGTTGAGGCCCTCGGAAACGCCGCCAAGAACTTCCTCCAACTCCTGACGAGCGCGATCGTTTTTTTCCTGCTCCATGAGCAAGCGGGCAAGGCTTTCGGCGGCGCGAACCGCGAAAAGTGTCGCCGACTGGCGGCGCGCGAGATCGAGGGAGCGGGTAAAGCCGGATTCGGCGCCGACGAGGTCGCCGAGCCGCCGCCGCGCCTCGGCCTGTAGTCTCAACAGGTCGGCTTCATAGAAACGATCGAGCGTGGTCTCGCACATTGCGAGGCCGCGCTCTGCGGCATTCAGCGCCCCTGTCAGATCGCCGGCGATGAGCAGGGCTTCGGCGAGCCCGCCGAGCTGGTATCCGTAGGTCGCACGCATTCCGACGGCGTCGAGATAGTGAAGCCCGAGCATGATTTCGGCGATTCCGTCGGGGACGTTGCCAAGACGTACACGCGCCCACCCTCGCGAACAATGCGCTGGACCTTCCCAGAACGGCAGAATCTGGCGCTGGGCGTATGCGATCTGACGCTCCGCAAGACGCAACGTTTCCTCCGGCTCGCGGCGATCCCTCGCCAGATTGATTGCGTAGCCGCCGGCGATCGCGGCACCGTAAGGGTTACCTGCCTGCTCGGCGAGGATTTCCAGTTCCTTTCCGGCCGCAACCGCCTGATCCGCGAACCCGAGGATCGACAGCGACCACATCCGCCATGCGAACGGATACAAGCCACCACCATATCCATGTCGCTTCAGGAAGGCGCTGTGTTCGCTCGTCGCATACCATTGCGTGGCCTCAATCATCTGCCTGAGGCACTCTTCGAAATCTCCACGCAGGAACGCGTACAGACCGGCGTTGGCATGCGCCGTCAACAGCGCGACCGGATCTCCAGATGTCTCGAGAGACTTGAATCGTGGGAGCAGAGCCTCGATTGCCTCCCGGTTGCTGCGAGTGATATGCACCGCCCACAGGCCGTACAGCACTCGAAGCGGTGGCGAGCTTCCCTCCTGCTCGCAGAGTGCGGACGCCTGAGCGAACGTTCGTTCGACATCCGGGTGGGCGTACCCCAACATGGAGAAAAGCGCGGTGCCCTTCGATTCGGTCAGCTCGATTTGATGGTGGAGCCGCGCACGATCGTTATCGAGGCGAGCCAGGAGTTCCAGACCGAGGTCGAAACGGCGGACCGCTTCCTGATAGGCGCCCCGCGCGATCGCGGCATCGCCCGCCAGCCTCCAGTGCTCGATCGCAGTGTCCGTCTCGCCGGCTTCGCCGAAGTGGTGCGCGAGAAGCTCCGGCTGTTCGCTTGCGATGGCGGGCATGTCGGATAAGCGGCGTGCGATTCGCCCGTGCAGGCGCCGGCGATCCGAACGGAGAATCGAATCGTAGGCGGCATCCGCAACCAGTGCGTGCTTGAAGCCGTACGCGTCGCCGTCACGACCGCGCGCCGGACGGACCAGATCGGCGCTAACCAGTTCCTCCAGATCGTGCTGCAGTGCATCGGGTGTTTTATCCGAAATGCTCGCGAGCAGCTCGAAGGAGAATGCGCGACTGAAGGCCGACGCGAGATGGATCGTTTCGAGCGCCCCTGCAGACAGGCTGTCGAGTCGCGAGGCGAGCAGGCCTCTGAGCGTGCTCGGAACAACGGACAGCGCAGGTCCCGCTCCCTGGCTCGCCGGATCAGCGACGGTGCGGGTCAACTCCTCGAGGAATAGCGGGACGCCGTCGGCCTTGGCCAGTACCTCGTCTCGAATGGCTATCGGCACTGCCTGAGATCCGACAAGAGCGTCGAATAGTTCGGCAGACTGGTTCGACGTGAGCGGGTCGAGATTGAGCGTGTGAATGTGCTCTGCGCCGGCCCATGGCGGAGTGAAGTCCGGCCGGAGCGTGAGCAACAACAGCAACGGGACGTCACTGGAGCTTTGGATGAGTCGCCCGAGAAGTTCAAGCGTTGACGGGTCGGCCCAATGCAGGTCTTCCAACACCATCACGGTTGGTTGACGATGTGACTGTGCCCGCGCGAGATCGCACAACAACGCTAATGTGCGGGCCCGGCGAACCGGCGGCGTTTCCCGCACGGTGGCCTCACCGGTCAGGGCGCCTGGCGACACCATCTCGAAGATGAGCTCCGACGCCTCAGTCAAATCCGACTCTTCCTGGAACTGAAATCCGGATGCCGCGACGAGTTCGCGAATGCGCGGCCCAATCTGATCGCGCGGCGCTCCGCGTTCGGCACCCAGATGATGTTCCAGGCTGTCGACAATCGGATGGAAGGGCGTGCTCGTATGGAAAGGCGAGCAGCACCATTCAAAGGCGCGTGCAGCGTCGGCGCCCGTCACCGATTCGGTAAATCGGCGCACCAGCCTGGATTTGCCGATGCCCGCGTCGCCAGAAATCAGCACGACCTGTCCCCGGCCGAGCCGCGTCTGCTGCCAATACTCGCCCAGGCTGGTAAGCTCCTGCTGCCGCCCAATCATCAGCGCAGGACGGCCGGCGGATGCATCGAGGCGCCCCCGCACGCCTGTGCTCTCGAGCACCACGTGCGCGCGAACGGGATTCGGGATCCCCTTCAGATCCACTAAACCCATGTCCTCGCTCGTGAACATTCCCGAGACGAGGTGCTTTGTCGCATCGCTGATGACCACCGCGCCAGGCGGCGCAATCGCCTGGAGGCGGGCGGCCACGTTCAAGGTCGTGCCCAGGGGCTGCTTGTCGCTACGCTCGTCCGTCCCGAGCTCGGCGATGGTGACAGGACCGGTGTGGATGCCGATTCGGACGGCGAGGCTAGGCGGCGCGCGCCTGTCCTCGGCCGTCGCCGGGAGATTCGTCGAATCGAGCGCCCGCCGGACCTCGAGACCCGCGCGCACCGCGCGTTCAGCGTCGTCCTCGTGCGCCTGCGGATACCCGAAGTACGCGCACACGTCGTCGCCGCGATGATCCTTGATTCGGCCACCCCACCGCACGATGACCTCTGACACGGTGCGTCGGTAGGTGCCGACGACCTCGTGCAGCCCCTCGTCTTCGTCGAGAATGCGTGAGAGCGATGTGTACCCGACGATGTCGCAGAAGAGAACGGTGAGCTGACGACGCTCGCCGGCGTGCGTCACTGTCGCGTGAAGTGACCCACCGCAGGCGTCGCAAAACCGCGCATCCGCGCGGTTTTCTCGTCCGCAGAGAGGGCACGTCATCGGCTACCGCGCGCCTGGCGATGTGCGCATCAAATGAACACAGCCAGCACCGTCGCGACGACCGGCCTGGGCGGCGGGTCCGGAGAGTTGGTTAACTGATGTCCCGGCGGTGCGCCGGCCTTCGGCTCGCAGACCACTGAGACGTAATGTCCGGGCGTTATGGGACGTCTCGGAGGATGCATTGCTACACGGATTTCGAGGCGACCCTGGAAGGGGAACAACTGAACGACCGCTTCGTTCGGAGGGAGGGAATATCCGTCCTGCGTGACTGACACCAGAGGTGTTGCGACGAGCTTGAGCGGATCGACATCCGGCGGCAGCGGAACGCTTTCCGGTCCTGCAACCTCCGCCGATCGATCGATGACGAAGGTGACCAGGGGTGAACCTCCGCCGGCGTGCGAGATCCCGTGGCTGATGAATGCATTACAAATTTCCTGTGCGCTGTCGGTCCATGTCTTGAATAACATGTTCCACGCCTTCGGCCAGTCAGAGACCGTCGCATCGTCGCACGTGCAGGCGGACCACGCCTCATCGAGCGCGTGGGCCTGCCGGCCCCACATCGAGGTGTACGCCGTTACCAGGTCATTCATCATCGAGAGCCCCGGCATGCCGGACCGGTCGAATTTGCCCGTCTTATACTGGGTCATAGCAGGCTCCCCCGAATATGAGAGTAGACATCAACGCAGCAAGGCAGAAAGGCGCGAAGTAATTCACCAGTCGCCCGATAGGTTGCCCTAACACTTCCCGCTCCGTAAAGCGGGCCTTCTTCGTGCCGCGCAGGCGCGTACTGCCCGCGACTGTACTACCTGCGACCGGCGTCGTCTCGAAAACCCCGCTATCGACGTCAAGGCCCCCTCGTGACCACGACAGAAAGAGTTGCAGCTCGAGGCACGCGTGGAGTGAAACGTCGAATTGCGGCGTGGCCTTCTGTGAACCGCAGCTGACGTTCAGCACATTGATGCTGTCGATAGCAAACCCCGGGGCAAACCCGAGGGAAACGTGCTCGAGGAGGAACCCGCCGTAATCCTGGTCGCCGATCACAGGGGGATTGGGTCGAGTCTCGAAGTCACCGGCGACCGCGTCGCATCTCTCGGATTTCTTGAAGAACAACCCCGCATTTCTTTCCCAACCGCGCGGATCGGCGTGTTGGCGATAGGCGTCAGGGCGTCGCTGCACCGTAACCATCGCCTCAATGTCCGTGACCAGCGTGCGTGGATCGAACCACACCCCGAGCCAGTGATTTCTCGGCCCG
>Ga0190274_10002673_pt1 | contig 10537 bp, 8 predicted proteins | sample Popmic531T_FD_133002 | JGI IMG/M metagenome (GOLD analysis project Ga0190274, IMG submission 133002) | Populus adjacent soil microbial communities from riparian zone of Yellowstone River, Montana, USA - 531 T | ecosystem: Environmental > Terrestrial > Soil > Riparian zone | place: USA: Montana...
ATGACCCGCCTCAACACCTTCGAGCGGGGCGAGCCGATCACCGTCACTCCCCTGCGCACCTTCCCGGTCATCCGCGACCTGGTCACCGACGTGTCGTTCAACTTCGAGATGGCCAAGCGGGTGCCGGCCTTCTCCCCCCGCCCCCGCGAGGCCGACGGCACCTACCGGATGGCCCAGCAGGACATCGACCGGGTGCAGGAGTTCCACAAGTGCATCGAGTGCTTCCTGTGCCAGAACGTCTGCCACGTCATCCGTGACCACGAGGAGAACAAGCCCGACTTCGCCGGCCCGCGCATGTTCATCCGCTACGCCGAGCTGGAGATGCATCCCCTGGAGACCGGCGACCGCCGCGAGCTGCTCCGCTCCCAGATGGGCCTTGGCCTCTGCAACATCACCAAGTGCTGCACCGAGGTCTGCCCCGAGCACATCAACATCACCGACAACGCCATCATCCCCCTCAAGGAGCGGGTCGCCGACGTCCGCTACGATCCGATCACCTGGCTCGGCTCGAAGATCCGCCGCCGCGGCAGGCACGAGGCCTCCTAGCCGCCGCCCAGCGACCCGCCGAGGCGGGTCAGGAGGCCGACGAACGCGGCTTCGGAGAAGCCGACCGCGAACGCGACCGCGGCCACCCCGGCGCTGCCGCCGGCGACCGCCACCAGGCCGCCGTCGTCGATCAGGAACGTGAGCACCCCCGCGGCCGCCCCGACCAGCACCTGGCCGCAGAAGAACAGCCAGAACTGGCGGGCCTGGGTGCCGAGGGTGACCTCGTCGCGGAGGCGGATGAGGCCGCCCAGGGCGGCCCCGGCGGCGCCGGCCGCCGCCGCCGACCACAGCGCCCGGTCGTCGGCCACCATCCCGGTCACGGCCACGGTGAAGCCGGCCACGGCCAGCAGCAGGACCAGGATGGTCGGGGCGGTGACCCGCTGCTTGAGCGCCCAGCGGGCCTTGACCGCCTGGGCCTGCGACTCCTTGGCGCGCATCAGCCGGGCCAGCCGCTCGCGGGTCGCCTCGACCTCGTCGGCCGTCACCGGCTGGGCCGCCTCGGGATGGCGGGTGACCCCGCCGGGCAGCAGCGGCGGCAGCTCGTCGCCGTACAGCGACCGCCAGGTGGCGACCGTGCCCGGCTCCTCGTCGTAGAGATCGGCCAGCCGGCCGGCCAGGTAGGTCCGGTCGCCCAGCTCGATCAGCAGCCGCTCGAGCTCGAAGCGGCGACCCAGGAGCAGCTCGAGCGTGAGCGGGACCTCGGTGGGCAGGGCGATGCGCTGGCGCAGCTCCTCCACCCGGCCCTTGAGGGCCGCGGCCTGGGCCGGGTCCCCGCTGAGGCCGTGGACCGACCGCAGGTACAGGGCGTCGGCGTCGACCACCAGGCGCAGGAAGATCTGGAGGTTCTTGACGAACTCAGGGTCGCCGGTGTGGGGGCTGCGCAGGCTGGGCTCCTCGCCCGTCTCGCGGCGCCCGTGGACCAGCAGCCGCTCCAGCAGCCGCCGCTGGGAGAGCACGGCCTCGCTGAGCTCGGTGCTCGCGGGCACAGGGCAACCTCCTCCTTCGGTAGTGGTCGGCTGAACAGCATAAACCGGCGTTGACAGCCTGGCTTGCCTGCCAACAAGATCCAGCGAGCGAAAGGGGTGGACATGAGCACGGCGGGCGCATACGAAAGGTCGGTGGATTGGGGGGTGCGCCAGTGAGGCCAGGCATGCTGACCCTCGACGAGCTGCGGGCCGAGGTGGAGGCCGGCCGGATCGACACGGTGCTCCTGGCCATGGCCGACATGCAGGGCCGGCTCCAAGGCAAGCGGCTGGCCGCCACCCACTTCCTCGACGACGTGCTCACCCACAACGCCGAGGGCTGCAACTACCTGCTGGCCGTGGACGTGGACATGAACACCGTGTCCGGGTACGCGATGAGCTCCTGGGACCGGGGCTACGGGGACTTCGTGTTCAAGCCCGACCTGACCACGCTGCGCCGGGTGCCCTGGCAGGAGGGCACCGCCCTGGTCATGTGCGATCTGGAGTGGGAGGACGGCAGCCCGGTCCTGGCCTCGCCGCGGGGCGTCCTCCGGCGCCAGCTGGAGCGGCTGGCCGAGCGCGGCTGGGCCGCCTACGCCGGCACCGAGCTCGAGTTCATCGTGTTCCGCGACAGCTACGAGGAGGCCTGGGCCAAGGCCTACCGCGACCTGCGCCCGGCCAACGACTACAACGTCGACTACTCGCTGCTGGGCACGGCCCGGATCGAGCCGCTGCTGCGCCGCATCCGCAACTCCATGGCCGGGGCCGGCCTGCGGGTCGAGTCGGCCAAGGGCGAGTGCAACTACGGCCAGCACGAGATCGCCTTCCGCTACGCCGACGCCCTGGCCACCGCCGACGGCCACGTCATCTACAAGAACGGGGCCAAGGAGATCGCCGCCCAGGACGGCTGCAGCCTGACCTTCATGTCCAAGTACAACGAGCGCGAGGGCAACTCCTGCCACATCCACTTCAGCCTGCGCTCGGCGGACGGCGACGAGGCGGTGATGGCGGGCGACCGGCGCCACGGCTACTCGGAGCTGATGGAGCAGTTCCTGGCCGGGCAGCTGGCCTGCCTGCGCGAGCTGACCCTGTTCCTGGCCCCCAACGTGAACTCCTACAAGCGGTTCGCGGCCGGCAGCTTCGCCCCGACCGTGGTCGCCTGGGGCCACGACAACCGGACCTGCGCCCTGCGGGTGGTCGGCCACGGCCACTCGCTGCGGCTGGAGAACCGGGTCCCCGGCGGCGACGTCAACCCGTATCTGGCCCTGGCCGCGATCATCGCCGCCGGCCTCCACGGGGTCGACAAGGGCCTGGCCTTGGAAGAGGAGCAGACCGGCAACGCCTATGTGACCGACAAGCCGAGCGTGCCGAGGACCCTGCGCGAGGCCCGCGACCTGTTCGCCGACAGCGAGATCGCCCGCCAGGCCTTCGGGCCCGACGTGGTCGACCACTACGCCAACATGGCCACCGTCGAGCTGGACGCCTTCGACGCCGCGGTCACCGACTGGGAGCGGTTCCGGGGCTTCGAGCGGCTGTGACCGGACCCGCCGGCGCATCCAGGGCCCATTCGGCCGCTGAGGGACCGGACCCCCGACCGGCTGGGCCATTGTTCGAGGTCCGCGATCCCGCCACCGAGGCGGTGATCGAGCGGCTGGAGGCCGCCACCGCCGCCGACGCCGACGCCGCCGTGGAGCGGGCCGCGGCCGCGTTCGAGTCCTGGCGGGCGGTGGCCCCGGCCGACCGGGCCCGGCTGCTGCGCCGGCTGGCCGAGCGCCTCGACGCCGACCGGGAGCGCCTGGCCCAGCTGGAGATGCGCAACACCGGCAAGCCGATCGGCGACGCCCGCGGCGAGATGGGCATGGTGGTCGACACCTTCGCCTACTACGCCGGCGCGCCTGAGCGGCTGCTGGGCGACACCATCCCGGTGGCCGGCGGGGTCGACCTGACCTTCCGGGAGCCGCTGGGAGTGGTGGGGCTGATCGTGCCCTGGAACTTCCCCCTCACCATCGCCTCCTGGAAGCTGGCCCCGGCCCTGGCCGCCGGCAACACCGTGGTCCTCAAGCCGGCCGGGCTGACCCCCCTGACCGCCCTGGCCTTTCAAGCCCTCGCCGAGGAGGCCGGGATCCCGCCCGGGGTGGTCAACGTGCTCGCCGGGCCCGGCCGGGTGGTCGGCCAGCGGCTGGTCGAGCACCCGCGGGTGGCCAAGATCGCCTTCACCGGCTCGACCGAGGTCGGGCGGGGGATCATGCGGGGCGCGGCCGGGACCATCAAGCGGGTCACCCTGGAGCTGGGCGGCAAGTCGGCCAACCTGGTCTTCGCCGACGCCGACCTGGCCGCGGCGGCGGCCGCCGCTCCCCTGGCCGTGTTCGGCAACGCCGGCCAGGACTGCTGCGCCCGCTCCCGCATCCTGGTCGAGCGCTCGGCCCTTGACGAGTTCCTGTCGCTGCTGGAGCCGGCCGTGACCGGGCTGCGGGTCGGCGACCCGGCCGACGAGGCGACCCAGATGGGCCCGCTGATCTCGGCCGGCCAGCGCGAGACGGTGGCCTCGTTCGTGCCCGAGGGCGCCCCGGTGGCCATCCGCGGCTCCGCCCCCGACGGTCCCGGCTGGTGGTACCCGCCGACCGTGCTCACCGGCATCGACCCCGGCGACCGGGCGGCCACCGAGGAGATCTTCGGCCCGGTGGCGGTGGTGCTGCCGTTCGACGGCGAGGCCGAGGCGGTGGCCCTGGCCAACGCCAGCATCTACGGCCTGTCGGGGTCGATCTGGACCCGCGACCTGGGTCGCGCCCTGCGGGTGGCCAGGGCGCTGGAGACCGGCACCCTGTCGGTCAACTCCAACACCTCGGTGCGGGTGGCCACCCCCTTCGGCGGCTTCAAGCAGTCCGGCGTCGGCCGCGAGCTCGGCCCCCATGCCCTCGACCACTACACCGAGCTGAAGAACGTGTTCCTGGCCACCTGAGCGGCGATGGTCGTAACGGTCCCGTACCGCTCCCCGTCTACCGTCGGCGGCGTGAACCCGAGGAAGCGGACCCTGCTGGCCTGGTCGCTGTGGCTCGCGACCATGGGCTGCCTGCTCGGCGGCCTGCTGGTCACCCTGGCCGTGGTCCGGCCGCTGACCGGCGAGGTGCTCGTCAACGGCGCCTTCGAGGGCTCCTTCTGGCTGCTGTTCGCCACCATCGGGCTGATCCTGACCCTGCGGCGGCCGGCCAACCCGATCGGCTGGCTGTACGCCGCCGCCGGCCTGGTCTGGGCGGCCTACATCCCCTTCGACCCCTGGGTCGACCAGCTCCAGCGGTCCGGGCGGCCGCTGCCGGTGGCCGCTCGGTACCTGGTCCTGATCGGCGAGAACTTCTGGGCGGTCGGCATCACCCTGGCCATCACCCTGCCGCTGCTGCTGCTGCCGGACGGGCGGCTGCGCTCGCCCCGCTGGCGGCCGGTGGCGGTCGCCGCCGTGGCCGGCACGGCCCTGACCGTGGTCGGCGGGTGCCTGGACCCGGCGCCGACGACCCAGACCCTCGAGCCCATTGCCAAGCCGTTCGCCCTCCACGGCTGGGCGGGCGCGGTCGCCGCGGTGGTCAACTGGACCGGCTTCGCGATCCTGTTCGCCTCCGTGCCGGCCGCGGCCCTCTGCGCCGTGCTGCGCTTCCGGGGCTCCCAGGGGATCGAGCGCCAGCAGCTTCGCTGGGTCGCCTTCGGCGCCGCCGCGTCGGTGGTCGGGCCGTTGGCGGCCATCGCGCTGGCGGTTCTCGGGGTCCTGCCCAGCGCCGACGCCTTCTCCTATCCGCTGCTGCTGTCGGTCCCGCTGGCCATCGCCGTGGCCGTGCTGCGCTACCGGCTGTGGGACCTGGACCGCCTGATCAGCCGCACGGTCGCCTACCTGCTGGTCACCGCCTTGCTGCTGGTCCCCTACCTGCTCATCCTGCCCGCCACCACCCGGCTGGCCGGCGGCGCCGGCAGCCTGGCCGTGGCCGCGGCCACCCTGGCCGCCGCGGCCGCGTTCTCGCCCCTGCGCCGCCGGGTCCAGCAGGTCGTGGACCGCCGCTTCAACCGCCGCCGCTACGACGCCGCCCGCACCGTCGACGCCTTCTCGGTGCGGCTGCGCGACCAAGTGGACCTGGACGCCCTGCACGGCGAGCTGCTGGCCGTGGTCGACCAGACCATGCAGCCGACCCAGGCCCACCTGTGGCGGCGGCCCCGGGCCGGCGCCTGAGCCGGCCCGCCCTCAGCCCCGGCCGCCCAGGTACTCGCGGCCCAGCTCGCGCAGGCGGCGGTGCATCCCGCCGTACAGCTCGGCCGCCGGCAGCAGGTCCTTGGCCAGCTTGGAGACGAAGGTGTAGTTGGGGTCGACCACGTTGGCCACCGGCGCCTCGGCGGCCTGGGTGAGCAGCTGGTAGGCGTCGAGCTGGTCCAGGCCCCAGCCCTCGCCGAGCCACTGCACCAGGTCGACCTGGGAGATCCGGAAGGCGTCCTCGAGGGGCCGGGCCGACCCGGTGCTCATCAGGTGGCGGTCGCTCTCCAGCCGCGGCCAGGGCGTGGCCGCCCCCTTGACGAGGTCGACGGCGACCACCGTGTCCATGGCCGCCTCCACGGCCACCCCGCAGCTCTCGCCCTCGCCCTGCCGGCAGTGGCCGTCGCCGATCGAGAACAGCGCCCCCTCGACGTTGACGCCCAGGTAGCAGGTGACGCCGGCCCGCATCTCGGGGGTGTCCATGTTGCCGCCGTGGGCGTCGGGGACCAGCGACGAGCGGGCCTCGAACGACGCCGGGGCCACCCCCACGGTCCCGTGCATCGGGTCCAGCGGCAGCTCCACGGCCAGGTCGCCGCGGCGGGCCCGGAAGGTCACCGTCCGCCGGGCCCGGTCGACCTCGTACATCCACACGACCTCGTCCAGCGGCTCCTGGAGCAGGGCGGTGGCGTGGGTCCCGGTCAGGGAGCCGAACAGCGGGATGGTGGACGAGGCGGCCCAGTCCCGCGACGGCTCGATCGACACGAAGTGGATGGCCAGGGTGTCCCCTGGCTCGGCCCCCTCGACGTAGAACGGGCCCGTCTGGGGGTTGACGAAGGGGAACTCCACCACCCGGGAGACCAGGTCGTCCGGGCCCCGGACCCGCCCGCCGAAGGCGTCCTCGGTCCACAGCTCCAGGATGCTGCCCGGCCGGACCCGGCGGACCGGCGGCACCCCGCCGAAGGTCCAGGCGAACTCGGCCGGGTCGGGCCGGTAGCTGAGCACGTCCATCTGCGGCTCCTTGGCGTCAGCTCGGCACCGGCGTCTCGCCGGCGGCCTCGTCGGCGAACACCCGGCCCGTCTCGCGCAGCCGCTCGGGGCGGCGGCGCATCAGGACGACCAGGTACACCAGGCCGATCGCGTACCAGATGCCGACGACGGGCCCGACCAGGCTGATCGGGTAGGGCAGGGCGCTGACGAAGTCGAACGCCTGGATGCCGACGGCGGTGAGGAACGCGGGCAGGAAGGCGAGGATCCCCAGGACCGGGACCAGGCCGTGCAGCAGGGGGTTGAACTCGGACCGGCCCTCGCGCAGGTAGAAGACCAGACAGGCCAGGTTCACCACCATGTAGATGGCGATGATGACCGCGGTGACGATGGTGCCGACCAGGGCGAAGGCGGTCAGCGGCTCGTACTGGAGCCCCAGCCACACCGACACCACCACGCCCACGATGAACTGGACGGCCACGGCCACGTCCGGGGACCGCCAGCGCGGGTTGACATGCTCCAGGGGCCGCGGCAGCACCCGGATCCGGCCAAGGGCGAACCAGGTCCGGGTGGCCGCGTTGGCCGAGGCGTTGGCGTTGGCGATGGCCGAGTTGGCGATGGCCAGGAACACCAGCACCCAGCCGGCGCCCCAGGCCCCGCGGGCCAGGGCGTCCCAGGGGTTGCCGTCCCCCGAGGCCGGGAACTCGGCGAACCGGTCCGGCCCGAAGGAGACCGTGGCCGCGTAGGTGGTCAGCACGTAGAACACGCCGATGGCCAGGCAGGAGTAGACGACCGCCTGGCGGATGGTGCGCCGCGGGTCCTTGGCCTCCTCGGCCAGGGGCGCCGCCGCCTCGAAGCCGATGAAGGCCAGGATCGTGTACACCGACCCGGCGACCACCCCGGACAGGCCGGTGAAGCCCTCGACGTCGGCGTTCCCGGTGCCGAACACCGACAGGGTGTTGGCGTCGCCGGCCTGGAAGATCAGGGTGACGGCCAGGGCCGCGAACACCAGGATCTCGAACAGGCCGAGGATCGTGCCGGCGCCGGTGCTGAGCCGGACCCCGAACCACCCCAGGACGAAGACGACCACCGCGGCCGCCACCGCCGACACCACCCACCAGGTGTCGTAGCTCCAGCCGAACTCCTGGTTCAGGGTGCTGGCGACCACGTTGCCGAAGATCAGGAACAGCAGCGGCGCCACCAGGGGCTCGACGAACGCATAGCCCCAGCCGACCAGGAAGCCGACGGCCGGGTGGAGCCCGCGGGCGGCGTAGGTGGCGAATCCGCCGGCCGACGGCAGGCGCCGGGCCAGCTGCCCGATCGAGACGGCCACCAGCAGGCAGCCGACCAGGGCGAAGATCACCGACAGGGGCAGGGCCCCGGCGGCGAAGTTGGCCCCGACGATGATCGAGAAGGCGACCGCGGCCGCCGGGGCCATGTGGGTGATCGACTGGAACAGGACCTCGCGGAGACCGATTGCCTCGCGGGCGAGGCTGGGGGACGGACCGTTCTGCGCCATGGCGCGCCTCCTTCGGAGACCTCCCACCACCAGGACAGGCATGCCGAACGGTGAACCGACGCCACTTGCCTTGCAAGTGGCTCGACAGCGACGAGCCGCGCCAACGGGCCGGGGCTGCGAGCGGGACCACGGCGACAACGACATACTGGGCCGGCTCAGCGGACACGGAGGAGGTCGGTCGAGATCGGTCGGCTCGAGGGAAAGGTGGCCGTGATCACCGGCGCGGCCAGCGGGATCGGGCGCGAGAGCGCCCGGCGGTTCGCGGCCGAGGGGGCGCGGGTCTGCGTGGTCGACCTGGCGGACGAGGCCGGCGAGGTTGTGGCGGCCGAGGTCGACGGGCTCTACCTGCACGCGGATGTCACCGACGAGGACGACGTGGCCGCCACGTACGCCCGGGCGGCCGAGCGCTACGGCGGCATCGACGTGCTGTTCAACAACGCCGGCATCGCCCCGCCCGACGACGTCTCGGTCCTCGACACCGGGCTGGAGGCCTGGCGGCGGGTCCAGGACGTGAACCTGACGGCGGTGTTCCTCTGCTGCAAGCACGGCATCCCCCACCTGCTGGCCCGGGGGGGAGGGTCGGTGGTCAACACGGCCTCGTTCGTGGCCGTCATGGGCGCGGCGACCTCGCAGATCTCCTACACCGCGTCCAAGGGCGGGGTGCTCGCCCTGTCGCGGGAGCTGGGGGTCGAGTTCGCCCGCCGGGGGGTGCGGGTCAACGCCCTCTGCCCCGGCCCGGTCAACACCCCCCTGCTCCAGGAGCTGTTCGCCGAGGACCCGGAGAAGGCCGCCCGCCGCCTGGTCCACCTGCCCATGGGCCGGTTCGCCGAGGCGTCCGAGATCGCCGCCGCCGCCTGCTTCCTGGCCTCCGACGACGCCAGCTACATCACCGCCAGCACGTTCCTGGTCGACGGCGGGCTGTCCGGAGCCTACGTCACCCCGGAGTAGACGGCTCGACCGTCACCTTGATGGCCTCGCCCCGGGTCACGGCGTGGATGCCCTCGACCGCCTGCTCCAGCGGCAGGCGGTGGGTGATCAGGTCGGCCACCGGCACCGCTCCCGAGGCGATCAGCTGCAGGGCCTGCTGGTTGTGGCCGGGGCTGGAGCCGTTGGCGCCGGCGATGCCCACCTCGCGGTAGTGGACGATGTTGGAGTCGCAGGTGATGGTCGGCCGGTCCTTGGGCAGGCCGCCGAAGAAGCTGACCGTCCCCCGGCGGGCGGCCATCGCCAGGGCGTCCTCCTGGGCCCTGCCCGAGCCGGCGGCCACGATGATCACGTCGGCCCCGCGCCCGCCGGTCAGCTGGCGCACCGCCGCCACCGTGTCGGCGCCCTCGGCCCCGATGACCTCGTCGGGGGCGACCAGGCCGGCGGCCAGCTCCAGGCGCCGCCGGTTCAGCTCGATCAGCAGCACCCGGGCCGCGCCGCGGGCCCGGGCCAGCCGCACGTGCAGGCAGCCGATCGGCCCGGCCCCGACCACCACCACCGTCTGGCCCTTGCCGACCCCGGCGCGCTCCTGCCCGTTGATCACGCAGCTCAGCGGCTCGGCCACCGACGCCTCGGCGAACGACAGCCCGTCGGGGACCCGGTTGACGCCGTCGACGGCCAGCACCTTGGCGGGGACCCGCATCAGCTCGGCGAAGCCGCCGTCGTAGTGATAGCCGATCCGCTCCTGGTTGGGGCAGACGCTCTGCCAGCCCTGGCGGCACTCGTGGCAGGTGCCGTCGGGGATGGCCGCGATCACCTGCACCCGGTCCCCCACCGACCAGCCGGCGGCGCCGTCTGTGACCTCGACGACCTCGCCGGCGACCTCGTGGCCGAGCACCCGGGGCGGGCGCAGGTCGGGGTGGCCGGAGCCCCAGATCTTGGCGTCGGTCCCGCAGAGCGAGCAGTTGCGCACCCGGATGACCAGGTCGCCGGGCCCGGCCGCGGGCTCGGGGGCGTCCTCGATCCGGACGTCCCGGGGCGCGTAGAAGCGGACCACCCTCATTCGCCCGCCTCCTCCTCCTCTGCTGGACCGGACTCCGGGCGAACCGTACGATAAGCGCGGCAGGCGACCTGTCGCGACGGAGCGCGGTGAGCGCGTCGCGCGCGTGCTCTCCGCTCGGCACCCGGAGGCACCATATGGCTGCGAACGCCGAGGTAGGGACGAGCGGTACGAGCAGGGCGGGCAGCGCCCGGGTCGCCGTGCAGAAGTTCGGCACCTTCCTGTCCGGCATGATCATGCCGAACATCGCCGCCTTCATCGCCTGGGGCTTCATCACCGCGTTGTTCATCGAGAAGGGCCCGTTCCCGGTCGAG
>Ga0190274_10002674_pt1 | contig 10532 bp, 10 predicted proteins | sample Popmic531T_FD_133002 | JGI IMG/M metagenome (GOLD analysis project Ga0190274, IMG submission 133002) | Populus adjacent soil microbial communities from riparian zone of Yellowstone River, Montana, USA - 531 T | ecosystem: Environmental > Terrestrial > Soil > Riparian zone | place: USA: Montana...
AACTACGACAATAACCAGCACGCGGAAAACGAGAACCTGCGTTTAGGGAATCTCTGGGATGGTATCGAGACGATGGCTGCAATCATGATCATGAAGTGAAAACTCACCTGATAACTCAGAGTGCTACCTATTCAGATCGAGCGAAGCGATCCACGAAATAACACAAACAAAGAAACACGAAAAAGGACACACGAACTCACCTAACCGCAGTAAGCTTAAACGGTCATTTCGTGTTGCTTGTTTCGTGTCATTTCGTGTTGCTTGTTTCGTGTCATTTCGTGTTGCTTGTTTCGTGTCATTTCGTGGATCGCTTCGCTCGATCCCTATCAGGTACCAACACTCGCACCGAACGCCTCGTTAGTATTAGAGTACCTTCAATGTTCGAAATCGAAACCAGAAATCTAACCAGAAACTTTGGCAGGTTAGTAGCTGTCAATGGTCTCAATCTGCAGATCCGCAAAGGCGCTATCTTTGGCTTTCTCGGCCCAAACGGAGCCGGCAAATCAACCACAGTCAAAATGCTCACCGGGCTTTTGCAACCCACGGCAGGTGAGGCTCTTATTTCCGGAGTTTCTATTCTGGATTCACCGCTCGAAGTAAAAAAGAAAATCGGTGTCCTCCCCGAGGACCTCGCCCTCTTTGACTCCCTGACCATCTGGGAACACCTCTTGATGTGTGGTCCGATCTATGGCCTGAAGCGCACCGAAACCGAGAGCCGCGCCATGCAGTTGTTGAAGTATCTCGATCTGAGAGACAGCCGCAACGTTTATGTCGATCAAGCTTCATCAGGCATGCGGAAGAAATGCTCGCTGGCTATGGCACTACTTCACAATCCGGCGGTCTTGTTCCTCGACGAACCATTTGAGGGTATAGATCCGGTCTCGTCGCGAAATATCAAAGACCTGCTGTTGCTTCTCGCCTCGAGGGGTGCAACGATTTTCCTGACCTCACACATTTTGGAAGTAGTTGAACGTCTGGTTGAGAGCTTCGCGATAATTGTTGACGGTGAAATCGTCTGTAGCCAAACCGTGGAAGAAACTCTTAGCGCCGGTCAGACAATCGAAGAGTTGTTTCTCAAACACGTCAGAAGAGATGAGGTCGAGCAACTCGAGTGGATCGGGTAATAACCATCAGCCGTTGCCAGTGGCAGGCTTTCTGGCGACGCTTTAAGCGCGTCGGGCATTTGAACGCAGGCAATCAGGGAATTCTGCTCATCTTCTCGATCCTGATCCTCGTTCGCTATCTCCAGACGCTGCGCACCGCTGCTCACGATTTGCCGCAAGGCAAGACGCGCGTTTTTGAGTCGCTGTTAATCGCGATCTTGTTCGTTTGGCTGTTTCCTTTAACCACAAGCACTCGAAACCGTCTCGCCATTCGTAAACTCCTGCACCTGCCGTTAAGTCTTAAAGAGCTGTTTGCCATCCGACTGATTACGCTCTTAATTCCGCCATATGCCTGGATCGTGGTCGCCGGCTCCCTGGCCATCTGTTATCCCCTTGTTGCCGCGCAGAATCCAATCGCGGGGGTGATTGCCGCATTGCTGTTCATTGCTTTCTCGGGATTCACGGGACTGACGATCGCTCAGTTGTTAAGTCTGAGCGCCTGGAGAAGGCTCTTGTTTGCCGCTCTGGTGTTGTCAGGTCTGATGATCTTTTATCTGGTCCAGGAATCCGGGATTGAGGGCTGGTCGTCGCTGTTGCCATATCTGCCGGCCACCATGGTGAAGCAGGCCGCACTCGGGCCAAGGGCGTGGGTTGCTGTTGGTGAACTCGCCTTGCTGGCTATGGCCGCTTTCTTTGCCGCGTTATGGTCTTTCAAACAAAGTCTGCACGTGGCGCCAAAAGGCCGCTCGCAAAAACTAACGATCTTCAGCGCTTTGAGAATTCCTGGGCCAGCCGGCGCACTGGCGGCAAAAGATTTTCGTTGCTTCCGCCGATTGCTTGATCCATACCTGGGCGTGCTGGCCGCCGCTGTAGGATGCCTTTATCTCGTAACCGCCGAGGTTGCCTCGCCGGGCTTCTTGCTGATTTTCCTGATGGGCGTGCTGGTTCTCAATTTGGCGACGGCATTTAATTCCTTTGGGCTGGATAATCGCGCGAGTATGGATCGTCTCAAACTTATGCCGCTAACCGGCACTGATGTTCTGTTCAGCAAAAACCTCGCCTTCATGATGATTGTGGGTTTTCAGATCGGGCCGCTCATTTTGCTGGGAAGCTGGAGACTTGGACCTTTGGTCGGTGGAGTCGGAATAATAGCAGCTGCTTCGATGACCGCGATGTACCTGGCGTGGGGAAACTGGATGTCGGTTAACTACCCGGTGAAGATGCAGTTCTATCAGTTCTCTTCATCACATGGGCAGGTGATCGAAGTGCTGACGGGAATCATCTTTGGCAGCTTCCCCGGAATGATTGCGATCTACCTCCTACATACTTCGGGGATTAAGACAGCTGCCTGGAAGATTGGATTGTTACTCTTGTGCAGCGGAGTAATTTATCTGGTTTCGGTCAGATATTTGGGCGGACGGTTTGCTCAGAGGGTTGATAGAATCGTGAACGCGCTTTCGTGAGTCTATGATGGGTAGGTAGTGATTGAGATACAAGCTTACTCGAGCGCTCATGCAACGCGGAGCGATCTCATTAACACCGTGGCTTTAGCCCGGTGAGGGTTGATCCGGCAAAACCTCAAACCGTTTTAACGGTTTCATGAGCCGGGAATAAAGAGAAACCGTTGAAACGGTTCTGAGGATGTTTAGAGAATCATGTTCATCGGGCTTAAGCCACGGTGCGAATGAGATCGCTCCGCGTAATATCTACAACCATGCTCACCGCCTCCGAGTGAATTCAGGAAGGGACACACAATGATCAAAGGAAGTGAAAAACGGCAGGCAGACAATCCAATCGACCAGCTCTTTCTCGATCGCTGGTCACCCCGGGCGATGACTGGTGAACCAGTTTCGCAGGAAGAACTCATGACGCTATTCGAGGCCGCGCGCTGGGCCCCATCATCGTACAACAATCAGCCCTGGCGCATCCTTTATGCGCACCGCGAAACACCACACTGGCAGACATTTTTTGATCTGATGGTGGAGTTTAACCAGAGCTGGGCCAAAAACGCCGGCGCCCTCGTGATCTTCATCTCCAAAACTACCATGGACATGAATGGTGAGCCTTCCGTAACTCATTCGTTTGATACCGGTGCCGCCTGGGAGAATCTGGCGCTGCAGGGCTGGCTCAAAGGGCTGGTGGTGCACGGCATGCAGGGCTTTGACTACGACCGCGCCCGCAGCGCGCTCGACATCCCCGAAGGATTTCGAGTAGAGGCAATGGCGGCAGTGGGAAGGCCGGGGGACATTTCAGAGTTACCCGAAGGACTGCGGGGACGTGAGGCGCCGAGCGTTCGACGCAAACTCGAGGAGACGATCTGCGAAGGCCCGTTTTGCTTTGAGTAACGCAGCGACATTGTAGGGGCGGCATTCCGTGGCCGCCCCTCGTTGCGCTTGCGTCGTTTTTGAGTGGAATCGCGCGGGGGGGCACTCCGTGGTCCCTCGTAGCGCTTGAACCGTGTTTGCGTGGAACCGTGCGCGCGGGGCGGCCACGGAGTGCCGCCCCTACAAATTAGAACTCGTACGAATAAAACGCCGCGAGCGAATTGTTTCCGCGACCGTGATTACCAAAGTTATAACCGGCAAAGAAAGTACTCTTCGGCGAAAGCGTGATGCCGGTTCCGGCGATTACATAACCGTAGTCGTTCTTGCCGCTGGACCAGTCTGTCACAAACGAAATCTTACTCGTAACGGGTTGTTCCAAACCGATGATAACGCCGGTTTTGTCTGTGCCCTCTGCAAACGACCCCACCAATCGGTAACCACCGAAGGTCACCTTTGGACCGAACGAACCGGGAAAGCTTTTGCTGCCTAACGCATAGACCAGGGCGTAGGTGCTGGCCAGACGCCTGTGAGTGATGGGCGTCGAAATAACCACTCCAGCAGCGAACTTCAGGCCCAGGCTTTCGTTCTCGTAAAATTGCCACTTGAAGTTGGGCTGTACCTTTATCGGTTGACTAGTTTCGGCTCGCGTGTAAAAAACATTGACGCCGACTTCCGTCTTACCGGGCAGGCCGACGACTACTCGTGGCCCATACGTCTGAAATCCACCATCGCGGTAGGAGGCATAGTGCATGATGAAGTCGCCCTCGACATAGACTCTGCCGGGACCCTCAACATTGGTGGAAGGCACATTGAAGATCGTTGATTGTGCCGGGACCGCAGCGAAACTCGCCAGCAAAAATGTGACGGCCAGGGCCAGCCTGGTGAGATTTAGTTTGAGCAAGAGATAGTCCTTTCCCGTTCGTCACCGAAAACAGGTCGGGCTACAGGGGCAATTGCGGCTCGATGCGGTGGGCGTAGTTAAGTGTGCTAACCCGTGTTTTAATTCATTAATAGAAAGATTGCAAGAGTTTGAGGTCGATTTAGAGGTTTAGAACACCCTTGCGAACAACCAGTGAATTTCGAGGCTTATTTCACAAAGGCATCGACGTCATAGCGTGTAACTAAATTGGTCAGTTAGCAGATGAGAAACGCCGAACACGCAAAAAGTCGAGTCAAACGCCGTGAAGACCTGCCGGAGTCTGGCTCTTGACGGAGGCCCGAATTCGAAGCTACTTTGCACCATGAAAGAAATCTCGATCAAAATTGATGACGAGCTATACCGTCGCGCGTCGCGGAAGGTTGGGGATTTGGAATCCGAGGTCAATCAGCACGTCACTGAGTATCTCGAATCCCTTGATGGCGACGATGACGTTCTACTCTCTGCGCGAACTCATATGGCAAAACTTTTCAACGCAACCAAGAACTTTGGCGTAGGCGAAAGGCCTTCGCGCGAAGAAATGCATGAACGCGGAAGTATTCATTGATACTAACGTTTTCCTTTACTCGCTCAGCGATCGTCCCGAAGAACAGGCGAAGGCTGAACGAGCCCGCCAATTTCTGCTGACTGAGAATTGGGGTTGGTCTGTACAGGTAGCCGGCGAGTTCTACCACGTGGCCACCTCTGCTAAGCGTCAGTTTCGATTGCCGCACTCTTCCGCGCTAGAGTACTTAAGAACCTGGCTAAATTTTCCCACTGCTTCGCTTCATCCCTCAACAGTTCGGAGCGCCATGAAACTGATAGAACGGTTTCAAGTGAGTTATTGGGATGCAGCGATCGTCGCGGCGGCTCACGAACTTGGTTGTGGCACCCTATATTCAGAAGACCTTAGTCACGGTCAGGACTACGACGGCGTTAAAGTAGTGAATCCGTTCCTCGATTCTCTCCAACGGGTTTGACTCTTCAATCATGGGCCATTATCAACGTCAGGCGTTGAAGTATTCACGAACACCTGACTAATCCCCCGCCGACCAACTGTTGACGCCGTATGCTACTTCGATAAGCCATCGAGACGTCCCGACTCTAATCTCGCGCGAAACTCTCTTTCCTGTTTTAGTGCCCTCAGGTCCGCCACCAAGTCTCTGGCAGTTTGATATCGAGAGCGAAGCGATCCACGAAATGACACGAAACAAAGCAACACGAAATGATCCCATAACCTAGCTACTGTTAGTGGGAGTTCGTGTTTCCTTGCGTGTTATTCCGTGGATCGCTTCGCTTGCCCCCTTCCCCACCTGAGAGGTTTCCACCCTCTTCGTTCTAAGCGCACAGTGCCAGTACTCGGTCTACAACACAAAAATCTCTTGCCAATGCGGGTTGGTACGTTTAAAAAGTTGGGGCTTGCGTTTGTGCAACTTTAAGCGACGTGGTGAGTTTAATAACGGCAGACCGTTTGGCTGTCAGGAAAAGGAGCTTGAGTGATGCATCGGATGTTGGTCTTTTCTCTTGCCGTATTGGCGCTAATGCTTTTTTCTGGCTCAGCTTCAGCGCAGAGATCAGGGCCCGAGTTTCGCCGGCCACTCGCCTGCGAGCCGCTGGAACCTCGCACCAAGCTGGAGGATCTTGAGTCGAGATATGAAAGAGTGATAACCAAGGGTTTTACTCGATATACCACCTTGAGAGCGGCTGACGTCGAGATCCGCCTGGATGCAGTCGAGATGAAGGATACAGCCAACTCCACGCGGGCCATGGGATTTATTGTCGCCCTCAGAGAAGTGGGTGAAAGGCCGCGCGAGAATCGATCGTTTATCGACTATGAAGAGATTGATCGGCTGATCAAAGGGATGGAGTCGGTATCAAAGGTAAACGAAACCATGTCCAAGCTGGCCGGCTTTGAAGCTCGCTACCGCACACTGGGGGACCTGGAAATTGTTGTCTTCCGGCAAACCCGAAGTGGCATAGCAGCGTCAGTGACGAGCGGTATCTGCGATCAGGTAACGGCGCGTATGACCCTCGATGATCTGGACAAACTCAGAGCATATCTGGTTGAAGCAAAGGCCCGGCTCGATGAAATCAAATAGATCTCTCAGCCCGCGTAGCGGGCGACAGCATAAAGCCTGGGGTGGAGCGGAGCGGAACCCCAGGTTAATGAGTGCAAAATAAAGTAGCCCGCGGTAGCGGGCGACAGTGTTTACATGCTGTCGCCCGCTCCGCGGGCTGCGGCTTTCTGATCTGCAAGTTCCTGGGGTTCCGCTCCGCTCCACCCCAGGCTTTATGCTGTCACCCGCTACCGCGGGTTGCCGTTGATTCTCAGCGACTAATCCAGTTCTACAACTCAGGTTCGAGCCTGGTCGCTTGTGCTAATTGCGACGCCGGCTGCACTGGCGGAACTACTTCGAGATAAGTCTTGCCGTAGTTGGCAATGATCCTGCGTACGTAGTTTTGAGTCTCGCTATACGGCGGTATGCCGTCATACTTGTCCACCGCGCCTTCTCCGGCGTTGTAACCAGCCAGTGCCCGGGTCACATCACCGTCGAATCTTTTCAGCAACCAGGCCAGATACTTTGTTCCAGCTTTGATGTTTGCGGCGGCATCGTGTGGATCGTCGCAACCAAATCTTTTGGCGGTAGCCGGCATGAGTTGCATGAGGCCCTGGGCTCCGGCATGCGACACTGCCTGATTTTTATAACGTGATTCCTGTTGAATAACAGCATGAACAAAACGCGGGTCAACGCCGGCTGCCTGGCTGGCGCGATAGATGGTCCAGTCCAGGTCGCAATCGCCGGAAACGGGAATATCCGCAGGTATTGCTTCCACCACCACCGTAACGTCGCCGGCGGAGAAATCAAAGGCCCGACTAAAAAGGAATCCAGTAAAGTTTGTCAGAAGGAAAAGTGAAATTAACGCAGCAGGCGCAAATTTTGCAGCATGAAAATGGGGAAGACGCAGGGGACAATTCATTCGTAAAGTTCTCCATGTGAGCGATGGCCCAAGGCCACCAGGTTTACCATTCTAATTTTCTAACCGAGGGGACATCGGCGGTTCTTGATCCGCATGTTTCCCTGGCTGGTATCGCTTCGCATGGCCGACCGATTCAAAGAGCTTTGCAACGAACTTGAAATCGAGACCGTGGCTATGATGGAGTTTGATTACGATGGGTTGCTGCTTTTCGTTCGCTTTCGGGGGTGTCGATGTGACGTACTCAAACGAGGCGCGTTATTGTTGCAGAGGGGTACAGAGCAGTCGTTCAACTTGAAGGGAGTTGGAGTATGAATAAGCGTTTCACGCCCTTTTTCATCAGATTTCTGTGAGTTCGTGGAAACTGATTTGTAGGGGTGACTCTCCGTGGGCCATCGCGCGTGAAGGTTGCGATATCGTTTCGAAATTGAGGCTGCCAAACACGGAAGGTGGCCACTGGGTTGGCCCCCTACAGTGGTTTTTTAGCGGCTGCCCGGCTTACGCACGGCCGGCTACTTCGCCCGTTTGCGTGTTCACGCGGACCACCTCACCTTCCTTGATAAAGAGCGGCACACGGACCACCAGCCCAGTCTCCAAGGTGGCCTGTTTAGTAGCCCCGCCTGCAGCGGTATCGCCACGATTTCCCAGTTCGGAAGAGATGACAGAGAGTTCCACATACTGTGGGAGCTGCAGCGAAACAGGAGCGCCGTTGTACTTCAAGACTTGTAACGACACCCCTTCCTTGAGGTAGCCGCGATCACTCTCCAGAGCTTCTTCGTCAAAAGTAAACTGCTCGTAACTCTTCTCATCCATGAAATGAAAACCCTGACCATCGCTATAAAGGAATGATGCCGGCGACAGCTCAATGTCGGGCTCCGCAAACTTCTCACTCGAGCGAAAGCTTTTTTCCATCACTGCGCCCGTCAACAACTGGCGTAGCCGCGTGCGCACCATGGTGGCCGCACCTCGCGCCGTTGGCGAAGCAAAGAACACCTCAAGGACCACGTAAGGCTGCCCGTCAACGGTGATCAGCAGTTTGCGTTTTAGTTCGTTGGCTGTAATCAGCGCCATTAGTTTTTCGTTCCTTCCAGAAACTCGGCAAATTCGAAATCAGGCAAAGCATTGTGCAGAAAGCAACCCGGCAGATTCAACTCACCAGCCTCCTTGGAGTGCGCCGGCCCGGCGGCGCTTTGGCCCGTTTCTCGGTCTCACTGACTTACTAACTACGGGCTTCGCAATGCTGTCGACGGTCCGCTGAATTTGAAGGCGGCGCTGGCCAACGTAGGCCAAAGCGGCGCCGGGCCGCCGCACTCCAGGGAGTCGACTTCTCCGCAAGGATCCGCTAAGGCTGCTCTCTACTCAAAAACGCGTGCGCAGTTTCCGTTACCTGATCAGCTGAACCACTTTCGCTGTGTGGACTATGACTAGCCTCGTCGAGTATTCGCATTTCAGCGCTCGGTAGTTCGCGCGAAACGGCGTCTAATTCGCCCGGCTCGGTACGAGGATCGAGTTTCCCGTGAATGAATAATGCCGGCGCACTGATTTCACCTAATCTGCCATTGTAGAGATCGTCACCACTTTCCTCGGCAATTCGCAACCAGGCTTTAGCATGGCCGATGATGAAACGACGCCAATCTGCTAGTCCAAACTCAAGCACGAATCGCTCGCGGAGTTCCGGGCCAAGCGCCTCCGGTTCATTCGCCAGCTTCTCAAAAAAGTCTCGCGACGCTGGCTTCATCCGGTAGTAGTGGAAAGCTTCGAATACCAAACCGCTTACACGTTCAGGAGCGGTGAAGCCCAGGATGGCGGCAATCACGGCGCCATCCGAATGTCCCCAAAAGTCAGCGCGTTCAATGCCGAGAGAATCCAGAAGGGCCAGGGTCTCGGCGGCGGCGCGACAGTGGAAGTCGGTTGAAAGGTCATTGAACTCGCCCAGGTGAGTTGAGCGACCATAGCCGGAACGATCGGGACAGATCACCCTGAACTCGTCACGAAGTTTCTCGGTCTGCCGGTTGAAGGGATACAGGCTGTTTCCCCAGCCGCCGTGCAGCAGGACGAGCGGCGATCCCTGGCCTTCATCGCTATAGTAAAGCTCGACTGGGTTGACGCCGGGATTCAGCGGCGAAGATGGTAGTGATATGGATGGCAATGGACGTTCACTCACAGTCCGCGTTTAGCGGACGACTGACAATAGCCCAGCAGTTCACTGCTGGGACGAGGAGCGAAAAGAATCTAGTCCGTGAAGCGGACGGTTGAAGTCTTAGGCGCCGGGCGCCGATCTTTTCAGTCGTCCGCTTCACGGACTTGAACTTGTCTTCTTGCGATCCCAGCAGTGAACTGCTGGGGCTACTATCAGTCGTCCGCTAACGCGGACTGGGTGAAATAACGTTTTAGTCGAAGCCGTAAGCGCTATTGCGGCGGCGGCGTCTCATCATCCGTCAGGCGATATTGTTCCTTCTCTTTCTCACGTTGCAGGTAAGGAATTCCTTTCTCCATCCACGCCGTCGTCTGCGCACCTTTCAGAAAGTGATCGAAAAACTCCTGCAGGCGGTGCGTGTAGTCTTTCTGATTAATTCGCTTGCGCAGGCCATGCTTTTCGCCGTTATAGCTGAACATGTAAACCTCTTTGCCCAGGCGTCGGAGCGCCAGGTAGTACTCAATGCCCTGGTACCATGGCACCGCGTCGTCTTCGTCGTTGTGAATCATCAGCAAGGGAGTTTCGACGCGGTCGGCTCGGAAGACCGGCGAGTTTTCCAGATAACGCAACGGGTAATCCCAGAGGCTCCCGCCAATGCGCGACTGTGATTGCTCGTATTGAAATTGCCGTGGCAAACCCGTGCCCCAGCGAATGCCGCTGTAGGCGCTGGTCATATTTGATACCAGCGCACCCGGCGCCGCCGCGCGAAAACGATTTGTCTGCGTCACCATGTACGCGATTTGATAACCGCCCCAACTGTGTCCCTGAATGCCAATTGCCTTCTCGTCAACGAAACCTTTGTCTACGACCGCTTGAATTCCCGGCAACACACACTTGAGTGCGCTCTGACCGGGATAGCCGATCGTATAAACAATGTCGGGCATGAAGACCAGGTAGCCATTGCTGACATAGTACGCAGCATTGATTGAGGTGCCTGGACCAGGGCTGCGAAAAGTGTGCAATCCCTGGGTCAACCGCTCGTAGATATAAACGATCATCGGATACTTCCGCTGCGG
>Ga0190274_10002675_pt1 | contig 10531 bp, 8 predicted proteins | sample Popmic531T_FD_133002 | JGI IMG/M metagenome (GOLD analysis project Ga0190274, IMG submission 133002) | Populus adjacent soil microbial communities from riparian zone of Yellowstone River, Montana, USA - 531 T | ecosystem: Environmental > Terrestrial > Soil > Riparian zone | place: USA: Montana...
CGGCCCACGCCGGCGTTGCCTACAAAGTCACGGACAACGTCACGATCGAGTTTGCCTACCGCTACGTCGATCTCGGCGACGCGCTCTCCGGCGACCTGGTCACCTATCTCGGGCAGAACAACGTCAACAACCCGATGCACTTCCGCAACATCACGTCGCACGACTTCAAGTTCGGCGTGCGATGGTTCCTCGATTCGGGGTCCAAATACGAGCCGATGCAATCGTATCCGCCGCTCATGCGGAGAGGCTAAGCAGGGCCATCGTCATGCGTGGGTTCAGGGTTCTTGTCACGGCGTCGGTTTGCGGTCTCGCGATGATCGCGCCCGCGCATGCGGCCGACCCGCCCGGCGCCTGGCTGCCCGATTTCAGGAAGCCGTACTACACCGAGTTGATCTCGGGCTGGTACGCGCGCGCCGATATCGGACCCGCACCAATCGCGTCGGCTCCGTCGATGCGCCCGCGCCGGACACGGTCACGGCATCGATCGTTCAGGACACCTTCGTGGTCGGCGCCGGCGGGCACAAATACAAATGGTTCCGCAGCGACGTCACGGTCGACTTCGCCAAGCGCGCGCAGCTTTACGGCGATACCGCGACCAACTCCCGATTTTACTCCGTCAAGATCGACGCCCTGACGGTGCTCGCGAATGCCTACCTCGACCTTGGCAACTGGGGTGGCTTCACGCCCTATGTCGGGGCCGGCGTCGGCATGACCAATCTTCGGGCCCACGAGTACACCACCAACGTGGTGTGGGAGGGCGCCAACGACGGCCGGAAATGGAATCCGTCCTGGGCGCTCATGGGCGGCGTCAGCTACAAGTTCTCCCCCTCGCTGCTGCTCGACCTGAGTTATCGCTATCTCAATCTTGGCGAGGTCGCGACCGGCCTGCTGCCGCCGGGCTACACCAGTCGCGTCACGTTCCGCGACATGACAGCCCAGGAAATCCGCCTGGGTTTCCGCTGGATGCTGGACTGACCGCCTGCCCGCCGTCTTGACGGGCGGCTTACCCTTCCTTATTGCCATCCGCGGGCCACTCCTCCCCACCGAGGAGCTTCTATCTGGAAGGGTAGATCAATGAGCAATATGCCCGGCGTGCGGCCGGCCATCCCGCACTTTTCGTCCGGCCCCTGCGCCAAGCGCCCCGGCTGGTCACTCCAAGCCCTCACCGATGCCGTCCTGGGACGCTCGCACCGCTCGAAAGGCGGCAAGGCGAAGCTCAAGCGTGCCATCGACCTGACGCGCGAAATCTTGCAAGTGCCGGCGGACCACCGCATCGGCATCGTGCCGGCATCGGATACCGGTGCCGTCGAGATGGCGCTGTGGTCGCTGCTCGGTCCGCGGCCGGTCACCATGATCGCCTGGGAATCGTTCGGCGAAGGCTGGATCAGCGACGTCAAGAACGAGCTCAAGCTCAAGGACATGACGGTGCTCAAGGCGCCGTACGGCGAATTGCCCAATCTGTCCACGGTCGATCCGGCGAGCGACGTGGTGTTCACTTGGAACGGCACCACCTCGGGCGTGCGCGTGAAGAACGCCGATTGGATCGCGGCCGACCGCCAGGGCCTCACGATCTGCGACGCCACCTCCGCGGCGTTCGCGCAGCCGCTGGAATTTGCCAAGCTCGACGTCGTCACGTTCTCCTGGCAGAAGGCGCTCGGCGGCGAAGCGGCGCACGGCATGATCGTGCTGTCGCCGCGCGCGGTGGCGCGGCTCGAAAGCCACAAGCCGGCGTGGCCGATCCCGAAAATCTTCCGGCTCACCAAGGGCGGCAAGATCAACGAGGACGTGTTTGAAGGCGGCACCATCAACACCCCTTCGATGCTGTGCGTCGAGGACTATCTCGACACGCTGGATTGGGCGAAGTCGATCGGCGGCCTCAAGCCGCTGATGAAGCGCGCCGATGACAACGCCAAGGTCGTCGCCGAGTGGGTTGCGCGCACGGCGTGGATCGCTTTCCTCGCGTCCGATCCCAGCATCCGTTCCAATACTTCGGTCTGCCTCAAGGTGGTCGATCCGGAGGTCGTGAAGCTGCCGGCGGATGCGCAGGCCAAGTTCGTCAAGGGCATCTCGGCGATGCTCGAGAAGGAGGGCGTCGCCTACGACATCGACGCCTACCGCGACGCGCCGTCGGGGCTGCGCATCTGGTGCGGCGCCACGGTCGAGGCATCCGACGTCGAGGCGCTCACGCTGTGGCTCGACTGGGCCTACCGCCAGGCCAAGGAAGCGCTGCGCAAGGCGGCGTAGTTCGCGGCCGCTCCACACATTCGATGTCATGCCCGCGAAGCGGGCATCCAGCAACCCCAGAGGTTCAATTTAATCGCAGACAACCGTGTTTACTGGATCACCCGCTTTCGCAGGTGATGACAGCCACAGGTGTCCTGCTAGTTTTGGATAAATTCACATGCCCAAGGTTCTCATTTCCGACGCTCTTTCTCCGGCCGCCGTGCAGATTTTCAAGGACCGCGGCCTCGAGGTCGACTTCCAGCCCAGCCTCGGCAAGGACAAGGACAAGCTCGCCGAAGTCATCGGCGGTTACGATGGCCTGGCGATCCGCTCCGCCACCAAGGTGTCGCCGAAGATTCTCGAGAAGGCGAAAAAACTCAAGGTGATCGGCCGCGCCGGCATCGGTGTCGACAACGTCGACATCCCCGCGGCCACCGCCAAGGGCGTCATCGTGATGAACACGCCGTTCGGCAATTCGATCACCACCGCCGAGCATGCCATCTCGCTGATGCTGGCGCTGGCGCGGCAAATCCCCGAGGCCGACGTCTCGACGCGCGCGGGCAAGTGGGAAAAGAACAAGTTCATGGGCGTCGAGATTTTCGGCAAGACGCTCGGCGTGATCGGCTGCGGCAACATCGGGTCGATCGTCGCCGACCGCGCGGTTGGCCTCCGGATGAAGGTGATCGCGTACGATCCGTTCCTGTCGGTTGAGCGGGCGGTGGATCTCGGCGTCGAGAAGGTCGAGCTTGAGGACCTGTTCAAGCGCGCCGACTTCATCACGCTGCATACGCCGCTCACCGAGAAAACCAAGAACATCGTCGATACGGCCGCGCTCAAGCGCATGAAGAAGGGCGTGCGCATCGTCAATTGCGCGCGGGGCGGGCTGGTCGACGAGGCCGCACTTTATGAGGCGCTCAAGTCCGGTCATGTCGCGGGCGCCGCATTCGATGTGTTCGTCGAAGAGCCGGCAACCAGCAATCCGCTGTTCACCTTGCCCAATGTCGTGTGCACGCCGCATCTCGGCGCCGCCACCACCGAGGCGCAGGAGAACGTGGCGCTGCAGATCGCCGAGCAGATGTCCGACTATCTGTTGCGCGGCGCAATCTCGAATGCCGTCAACTTCCCCTCCATCACCGCGGAGGAGGCGCCGCGACTCAAGCCCTTCATCGCGCTCGCCGAGAAGCTGGGCTCGTTCGCCGGCCAGCTCACCGAGGGCGGGATCACCAAGATTCAGATCAGTTACGAAGGCGCGGTGGCGCAGATGAAGACCAAGGCGCTCAACTCCGCGGCGATGGCCGGGTTCCTGCGGCCGATGCTGCAGGACGTCAATGTGGTGTCTGCCCCGGTGGTCGCAAAGGAGCGCGGCATCGTGATCGAGGAGATGACCCGCGAGGCCGAGGGCGACTACGAAAGCCTGATGACGTTCTCGGTGACGACACCGCAGCAGACCCGCTGGGTGTCCGGCACGGTGTTCGCCGACGGCCGGCCGCGCATCGTCAACATCAAGGGCATCCGGATGGACGCCGAGTTCGGCCCGTCAATGGTCTACATCACCAACCTGGACAAGCCGGGCTTCATCGGCAAGTTCTCCTCGACGCTGGGCGATGCCGGTATCAACATCGCGACCTTCCACGTTGGCCGCGAGGCACCGGGCGGCAGCGCCGTAGCACTGATCGAGATCGACGGCGATTTGCCGCCGGATGTGCTGGCCAAGGTGAGGGCGCTGCCGCAGGTGCAGTCCGCGCGGCCGCTGCGGTTTTGAGCCGCTCAGTGGCTTCTGGCGGATAACGCAAGCAATTGAGAAATCAGAGATTTTCGACTATGCTGCGCGCCAGCGCGGCGGCCGTTTGCCTTGCCTCGCGGGGCGTCATCCTTTATCCGGAATGAGGCCCCATCGGCTGTAGCGCGTGGGCGCGGGGCGCCGCCGGTCCGGGGGAAGGTTTTCGCATGGCGAATGTGGTGGTCGTCGGCTCGCAATGGGGCGACGAAGGCAAAGGCAAGATCGTCGATTGGCTGTCCGAGCAGGCCGACGTGGTGGTGCGCTTTCAGGGCGGGCACAACGCCGGCCATACCCTGGTCATCAACGGCGTCACCTACAAGCTGTCGCTGCTGCCCTCCGGCGTGGTGCGCAACAAGCTGTCGGTGATCGGCAACGGTGTCGTGCTCGATCCGAAGGCACTGATCGACGAGATCGGCCGGCTCAAGGAGCAGGGCGTCACGGTGACGCCGGAGAGCCTGCGCATCGCCGAGAACGTCACGCTGATCCTGCCGTTGCATCAGGAGCTGGATGTTGCCCGCGAAAAGGCCTCCGGCACGGGAGCCATCGGCACCACGGGCCGCGGGATCGGCCCGGCCTACGAGGACAAGGTTGGCCGCCGTGCGATCCGGCTGATGGACCTCGCGGACCTCCATGTGCTGAACGGCAAGATCGAGCGGCTGCTCGCGCACCACAATGCGCTGCGTCGCGGCCTGGGTATGGAGGAGATTGCTTCACGCGCGGTGTACGAGCATCTTGCCGCGGTCGCGCCGAAGGTGCTGCCGTTCATGGATTCGGTCTGGTCGCTGCTCGATGAGAAGCGCCGCGAGGGCAAGCGCATCCTGTTCGAAGGCGCGCAGGGCGCGCTGCTCGACATCGATCACGGCACCTATCCGTACGTCACCTCGTCGAACACCGTCGCGGCGCAGGCCGCGACCGGCTCAGGTCTCGGCCCCAACGCGATCGGTTACGTGCTGGGCATCACCAAGGCTTACACGACCCGCGTCGGCGCAGGCCCGTTCCCGACCGAGCAGCTCAACGAGATCGGCAAGACGCTCGGAACCAAGGGCAAGGAATTCGGCGTCGTCACCGGGCGCCCGCGCCGCTGCGGCTGGTTCGATGCGGCGCTGGTGCGCCAGACCGTGCGGACCTGCGGAATCCAGGGCATCGCGCTCACCAAGCTCGACATCCTGGACGACTTTCCTGAGATCAAGATTTGCACGGGCTACAAGCTCGACGGCCGCGAAATCGACTATCTTCCTGCCGGCGAACACGCGCAGGCTCGCGTCGAACCGATTTATGAGACAGCCGAGGGCTGGAGCAATGTGACGGCGAAGGCGCGCTCTTGGGCGCAATTGCCGGGAGCGGCAGTCAAATACGTCCGCCGGATCGAGGAATTGATCGGTTGTCCGGTGGCCTTGCTATCGACCAGCCCGGAGCGGGAAGACACTATCCTGATGCATAACCCATTCGAAACCTGAGCGTGACAGACACCAGGCACGATGGCTGACTATCACCCGCTCATCCTTCGCGCCGTCGAAGGGCTCGACAAGAACACCGGTGAGAACCGGCGCGCGCTCTATGAGCGGGCGCGCACCGCGCTGGTCGCGCAATTGCGCGGTGTCGTGCCGGCGCTGGATGAGTCGGAGATCACCCGCGAGCGGCTCGCGCTGGAAGAGGCGATCCGCAAGGTTGAGGCGGAGTCCGCCCGCCGCGCCCGCGAAGAGCCGCGCAAGCCGCTACCGCCGCGGCCCGCTCTGCCGTCTCGCCGGGAAGAGCCGGCACGCGCCGCGCCGCCTCCACCGCCGCCACCACCTTCGCCGCCGGCACCGCCGCCCGCACCGGATCCTTGGGACGACCTCGCACAGGCGGCCAGCCATGATAGCGGTCAAGAGCGCGGCCAAGAGCGTCACGATGCGCCGCGCGAGCGGCCGCAGGACGCTTCCTCGCTGACCGACGAGGCGGTGCGCGGATTCCGGGACGCGATGAGCGGACAGCCTGCCGAGGCGCCGCCGCGGATGCCGCGGCAATCGTATTCGTTCGAACAACCGGCGGCGCCGCGCCAGCCGCCGCCGCAGCCGCAGGACTTCAACCGGCAAGAGGCGCGGCCGGACACGCGTCACGAGACGCGCCACGAGCGCGAGAGCCAATACGACCAGCGGCGGCCGGAGCCTGTGCTGCCGCTGGAGGACCAATGGGCGCCACCGCCGGAACAGGAGCCGCCGCCGTCGTTCGAGTTTTCCGAGCCGCCGCCGCGCCCGCGACGGTCCGAGCAGCGCGGCCGCGAAGAGTCTCCGGAGCCGCGGCGGCCGCGAGAGCTCCGCGCATACGGCAAATATCTGACCATCGCAGCCATCGCTCTGTTCGGCATTGCGCTCGGCGTGCTGGCCTGGTGGCAGCGTGATGCGATCGGCGACGCTGCGAGCAGCCTCGTCGCCATGGTCAGCGGCTCAAGCAAGCCGGCAGCGCCGGGGACGACCACGCCGCAGCAGCGGCCGAAGATCACCGACCGGCTCGGCGGGCCGCAGACCCAGCCGTCCGGCGCGCCCGCCGTCGCGCAGCGCGTCGTGCTCTACGAGGAGGACCCGGACGATCCGCAAGGCAAGCGCCTGCTCGGCACGGCAGTGTGGCGCACCGAGATGATGGCGCCGGCGCCGGGCCGGCCGGCCGAGCTTGCGGTGCGCGCCGACATCGAAATTCCCGAGCGCAAGATGACGATGACCTGGTCGCTGCGCCGCAACGCCGATGCGTCGCTGCCGGCCAGCCACACCATCGAGATCATGTTCAACCTGCCGTCGGATACGCCGTCAGGCGGCGTGCAGAACGTGCCCGGCGTGCTGATGAAGCAGGCCGAGCAGAGCCGCGGCGTGCCGCTGGCCGGCCTCGCGGTCAAGGTGACGCCCGGCTTCTTCCTGATCGGCCTGTCGTCGATCGAGGCCGACATGCAGCGCAACATTCAGCTCTTGAAGGAACGCGGCTGGTTCGACATCCCGATGGTCTATGCCAACAACCGCCGCGCCATCCTGGCGATGGAAAAGGGCACGCCCGGCGAGCGCGCGTTCGCCCAGGCGTTCACCGCGTGGCGGCAGTAAAGCCGTTCCATTCGTCTCCGCGAACCGGGGCATAGGGCCACAAGAGGGTGACATTCATGAAACTGCGGATCGTTGGGCATCGGCGCCGATGCATCGCGGCAGGTCTTGCGGCAGGTCTTGCGGGCGGACTTGCGCTCGTCCCGGCTCAGGTCCTGAGCCAGACCAAGGAGTCGGCCTTGCTTGCCGATATCGACAAAGCGCATTGCACCGCCTTGTACGACGTCGTGGAACTGCGGTTGAAAGGCAAAGGCGACGAGATCGCGAGCATCACCACGCGCAATGGACTCAAGGATTTCTTTGTGACGAGGCCGGGTATGGTGGACTGCAGCGGCCAGCGCGAAATTCCATGGCGTGACAACAAGGATCGCGAGTTTATCGACGCAGTGCTCAATGCCACCAACGAGGCGCTCAAATCCAACGTCGACATGGCGAAAGCTTACGGCATCGGGCCGGCGCCCACCCCGACTGTGCCGATCCGCTGATCAAGCCTCCGGCGGCAGCACCACGCCGGTCTGACTGGTGATCCGGCCGTAATGCTCGATCCTGCGATGGCGCTGGAAATCGAAAACCGTCTGCTTGCCGAAGATCGTCGCGTCGAGGTCGCAGTCGGCCACCACCAGTTCATCCTGTTCGGTCGTGGCTTGCGCGACAACCGCGCCGTCGGGATTGACGATCATGCTGCCACCGAACAGCGGGTGCCCATCCTCGATGCCGCACTTGGCGGTGGCGACGACCCATGTTGAGTTCTGGTACGCGCCGGCCTGCAGCGACAGCTTATGCTGAAACATGCGCTGCTCGGGGCCTTCGTCGGCCTTCTGCGAGTTCACCGACGGCGTGTTGTAGCCCAGCATGACCAGTTCGACGCCCTGCAAGCCCATCACCCGGTAGGTTTCGGGCCAGCGGCGGTCGTTGCAGATGCACATGCCGAGGATGCCGCCCATGGTGCGCCAGACGTTGAAGCCGAGATCGCCCGGCTCAAAATAGCGCTTCTCGAGATGCTGGAACGCCCGCGCCTGATCGAATTCGGCGTGGCCGGGCAGGTGCACCTTGCGGTACTTGCCGACAATCTTGCCGTCGCGGTCGACCAGGATCGACGTGTTGAAGCGGTAGCCATCCGGCGCGAGCTCGGCGTAGCCGAACGAGATGCCGATCTTGTGCTCGGCCGCCCGTTCGAACAGCGGACGGGTGGCGGCATTGGGCATCTGGCGCTCGAACCAGGAATCGATTTCCGTTTGGTCGGTCATGTACCAGCGCGGGAAGAATGTGGTCAGCGCAAGCTCGGTGAACACCACCAGGTCGCATTTCTGCTCCTTGGCCTGATCGAGCAGGTCGATCATGCGCCGGACCACCGACTGGCGGCTGTCGGCCTTCTGGATCGGGCCGCTCTGCGCTGCTGCAACCCGCAATATGCGGCTCATGTTTGCCCTCTTGGCAGCTCTGCTGGTCCTAATCTTGCTTTTCGCATCCCGTGACCGTTGCTAACCTCGTCAACGATTTCAAGGACCGAAGTGATGAATTTGAACCGTCGAATGCTGCTGGCGGCGCCGAGCCTGTTGCTGGTGCGCCCCGGCGCCGCGCAGGGTGCATGGCCCACACGCGCCATTCGTCTGATCTCGAGTTCGCCGCCGGCTGGTGCGTCCGACATTCTGTCACGGACGCTTGGGAACTCGCTGCAAATGCAGTTTGGGCAGTCCATCGTCGTCGAGAACAGGCCGGGCGGCGGGGGCATCATCGGGGCCGACGCGGTCGCAAAGGCGCCGCCCGACGGCTACACATGGCTGACCACCGCTGTCGCCTCGCAGGCGATCAATGCGACGCTGATGCATCAGCCTTACGACCCGCGAAAGGATTTCCGGCAGGTTACAATCTACGGGCGTCTGCCGCTTGTGCTGCTGGTGAACAAGGACTTGCCGGTCAAGACTCTCGGCGAGTATGTCGCGCTCGCAAAAGCCAAGCCCGGCGCGCTCAACTTCGGCACCGGCGGCGTCGGAACGCTGCATCATCTAACTGGGGAATTGCTGAAGATCGCCGCCGGCATCGACATCGTTCATGTGCCTTACCGGGGCGCGCAGGCTTCGACGCAGGATGTGATCGGTGGCCGGATCGAATCGATGTTCGACAGCCTGCCGTCGGCTGCGCCCCACATCCGCTCCGGCCTGATGCGCGCCATCGCGGTCAGCGGGCCGCAGCGCAGCCCGACATTCCCGGACATTTCGACCATCGCCGAGCAGGGCTATCCTTCCATCGTCACGACCAACTGGTTCGGCATGGCCGGTCCAGCCGGGGTTCCCGACGAGATCGTGGCCAAGATGCACTCCGGCCTGGTGACGGCGCTGTCCGCGCCCGACATCAAGAACAAGCTTGCCGACCTTGGAGTCGAGCCGGGTGGCGACACGCCTGATGCCACTCAAGCCTTTGTTCTGAGGGAGATCGATCGCTGGGCCAAGGTGATCCAGCAGACCGGAACCAAAATCAATTGACACGCCGACAGTGCGGAGCGTTTGCAGGGAAGGGACGTCACTTGAACGATAGCGAAAAGGCGCTGTTGTCCAGCGCGAGACTCGACGACGCCTGGCCGCTGGTCGAGCTGTTTTCCACCATCCGCCGCGAGCATCCCGACGACTGCAATCGCGCGGCGCGGCACATGATCGATCGCCTGACGGCGCTCGGCGTGCCGGTGAAGGTCTATGAGCCGACGCTCTATCTGGCGCTGCCGAAGGGCGCTCATATCGAAGCCAACGGGAGGACAATGTTTGCCCGGCCCGCGCCGATGAGCAGGCCGGTGCCCGACGGCCTGAGCGCGCCCCTGGTGTTCATCGCCAAGCCGGTCAACCCGCCGCCGGGCTGGGACTGGGCCAATGCGGAGATGTTCGGTGACAATTTCGATCCGGCGCCCGGCACGCCGGACCTCAAGGGCAAGATCGTGGTGCAGCACGGCATGATCAACGCCGATCGCGCCGCTGCCGTTGAGTTGCTCGGCGCCGTCGGCATCGTCTTCGTCAATCCCGACAAATACGCGCACTGGGGCGGCGGCAGCTACACCTGGGGCACGTCGGACCTCGAAGACCTGCCGCACCGGCCCGGCATCCCGTCGGTCGCGGTCAACAACGAGGACGGCAAGGCGCTGATCGCGCTGGCGGAGAAGGGCGGCAGCGCCGAGATCGTCACCAAATTTGAAACCGGCTGGTTCAAGAGCGTCCTTCCGGTCGTTGAAATTCCGGGCAAGCGCGAGCCGGACAAGTTCGTGCTGCTGCACGGTCACTACGATTCCTGGGACGTGGGCGTCGGCGACAACGCCACCGGCGACGCCTGCATGCTCGAGATCGCGCGCTTGCTGTGGACGCACCGCGACAAGCTCGACCGCGGTGTCCGCGTCGCGTGGTGGCCGGGTCACTCCACCGGCCGCTTCGCCGGCAGCACATGGTACGCCGACGAGTTCGGCCTCGACCTGGCGCAAAAC
>Ga0190274_10002676_pt1 | contig 10530 bp, 4 predicted proteins | sample Popmic531T_FD_133002 | JGI IMG/M metagenome (GOLD analysis project Ga0190274, IMG submission 133002) | Populus adjacent soil microbial communities from riparian zone of Yellowstone River, Montana, USA - 531 T | ecosystem: Environmental > Terrestrial > Soil > Riparian zone | place: USA: Montana...
CACCCCAGCAACCCGCTCCTTCGCACTCAGGAGGTCCATGAAACTCGCTGTCATCAACTTCTCCGGCAACGTCGGCAAGACGACGGTGGGCCGGGCATCTTCTCGCTCCCCGGATAACGCGAGTGGTACACCGAAGCGGGCTCGCTTGAGACGCGTGATTTGCACTCAGGCATCGGCTGATGCGCGGCGGGCGGTTTCCTCGCCGGAGGCCCGATCGGGTTGGTTCCACTTCATGATCTCGTCCAACATGCGCGAGTACGAGCCGCCGAAGCGCGAGACGTCGTAGCAGCCGAGCGGCCCGGTGGTGGTGCGGCCGACACAGCGGTTGCAGCGCGTGCAGCGCTCCCTCAAGGGCACGTCCTTGCCATTGTTGAGATAGGCACTGACCAGCTCCGGATTGGCGATCAGAGCGCGCGCCATCGAGACCATGTCGCAGTGCGCGAGCCCCTCGTCGATCGACTCTCGGGTTTCGTAGGTACCGTTCGTGATCACCGTCATGCTGGGCACCTGCTTCTTGATTTCTTGGGCTAGGCTCAGGCTCTTGAAGGCCGGATCCCACCCGAGGTTCGTCAACCAATGGAGCACCCGTACGGGCAGTGGGAAATGCGCGAGCGCAGCGCGCCACTTGGCTTTGCCGCTCAAGTGGCGTACCGAGTCGAAAAAGATGCGGACCTCCTCGAACGGAAACGCTCCTGCCACGTCATGCGGGTTGGGGAAGCCGTACCCGGCGACCACATGCAGATAGTCGACCCCCTCCATCCGTTTCGCATAGCGCGCCATCTGGTGGACGTCATTGCCGCGGCGCAAACGCGCGGACACCAGCGGCGATGGCCAGCGCCCGGCCGCGAGCAGCAGCGGACTGGCATTGAAGTCGGCGCCTGACAGGCGCACGCCGACGAGGAAGTCACTCCCCACGGCGGCCCGGACCGCCTTCAGCACCTCAGCGAGCAAGCGAAAGCGGGCGTCCTCGCTGCCGCCCCAATCGTCTTTCCGGCGGTTGATCGCTGGATTCAGGAATTGGTGGATCAGGTAGCCCTTGCCGGCAGTGATCTCGACGCCGTCGGCACCAGCCTGACGCGCGCGCAGCGCTGCCGCGGCATGCTCGGCAATCGACTGCTCGATCTGCTTCGCGCTCATTGCCCGGCGCTTGTTGTTGTAGCCGAACCCGAAGTCTCGCCCGTCAGACGAACTCAGGCCATCCTCGCCTTCGGCGAACAGGCTGCTGTACGTCACGTAGCCTGGGTCGCCGATCTGCACGATGTAGCGGCAACGGCCACCCTGTTGAATCTCAGGCAGCCGCTGCTTCAGGTGCAACATGTGTCGCCCGGTCGCGATGGAGGGGTACTGTGGCGGCGACAGCCGCTCTTTGTTGACGTGGAAAGTGGTCGAGATGATGCCGCCGACACCGCCGTCAGCAAATCGCTTCTCGAAGTTCTTCCAGACATCGGTGACGGTGCCGTCGTAGTTGCAGGTTCGGCCACCGATCGACGACCGCAGCAGGCGGTTGCTGAAGCTGACGTTGTGGATCGTGATCGGTTCCTTGAATCTCGGTCCGACTGTCATCGTGCCCTCCTCCCGCTCATCGCTCAAGGCTCGCCAGGCTGGCCAGCGCCCGCGCCCGCAGCGCCCCAGCGGACTGCTGCGCTGCCACTTCCGCCGCGCGCTGCAGGCAGCGGCGCGCTTCAGCGCCTGGCCAGAGCAACTCGCCTTTGACACGCCAGACCTCGGCCTCCCAGTGGCGCTCGCCATGCCGCTCGATCGCGGCGAAGGCGGCGGCGATCTTCTGCAGCCCTTCATCGCGTCGGCCCAGACGCGCACAGCCCGCCGCCGCGATGGCCAGGGCCCAGGGCTGACCGAGCCCGGCGTGCAGCGCGTCGAACTCGCTCAGCGCGCGCTCGATCTCCAGCAACCCTTCCTCGTAGCGGTCGGCAGCCATCGAAGCCTGGCCGCGCAAGACCCAGGCGCATGCGCGCAGGAAGTCCAGCCGATGCTCGGCGGCGAGCGCGAAGAGCTCCTGGATCAGCGGCTCGGCCCGATCGTGCTCGCCACGGCAGGCGCGCACGGTGCAGGCAAAGAAGAGCGCCATCGTCAGTGCAAAGGGCTGCGCGAGGCTGCGCGCCGCGTGCACGGCGCGGTCGCCGGCTTCCACCGCGCCGTCGCTGTCACCGCCAATCCAGCACACCCAGCTCAGGTGCGCCATCGCGTTGACGCCAGGGTCGATCTGCGTCGCCAACGTCTTCAGGCGATGCTCCTCGGGGCAGTAAAGCGAGACGGCCAGTTCGAGCTCGCGGCGTGCAGCGGCGAACTCTCCCTGCCACATCGACATCGCGCCGAGCATCCACTGGCCGAGCATGCGCGCGGCGCGGTCGCCGCTGCTATCGCCGATATCGGCAACACGCTGGCCCTGGGCACGCGCGAGACCGAGCTCGCCCCGCGCGTAGTGCCATGAGAACAGGCCGCGGCGGACGTCAACCTGGGTGGCGACGTCGCCGAGGTTCTCGCTCAACTCGAGTGCACGCGCAAAACAACGTTCGGCATCGATCGATGCGAAGCCATGGACGGCTCGGTGGGCGGCGCCGCCGAGCATCGCCAGCATCAACTCGGAGCGCTCGCGCTCGCCGCTCGCGGGTACCGTCGCCAAGAGCTCGCTACCGCGCACGCAGTGGCGCAGCGCTTCGATGTTGGCCGAGCGCCCGAGGGCGCGCTGCGCTGCCTGAGCCCACCATCGCGCCGCTCGCAGCGGCTGGCCAGCCAACGCGTAGTGCTGGGCCAGCAGCTCCGGCTCAGCGTGAGCGCGCGCAGGGTCCTTGAGCTCGAGCGCCTCGGCGATCGCGCCGTGCAGCTCTAGGCGCCGGGTGCGCAACAGGCTGCCGTAGGCGGTGTCCTGGATCAGCGCATGATGAAACGCGAAGACCGGCCGCTGCGGTAGCGGCCGCACTATGGCGGACGCGACCATTGTTGCCAGCGCGGTGTCGAGTTCGGCCGACGGTAGCGGCAGCAGCGCCGCCAGCGAGTCGCGCGAGAATTCGCGCCCGATCACCGACGCGACCTGGGCGACTTCCTTTGCGCTGCCCAACTGATCGAGGCGCGCCATCAGCAGATCGTGCAACGTGTCCGGAATCTCCGAGGCGGGCAGCCCAGCGCCGATCGCCTTGGCGAGTTCCTCAATGAACAAGGGCACGCCATCGGCGCGCTCGACCACCTGCGCCAGCTGCTCGGCTGCCGCCGGCGTCGGCATCGCGACGTGACTGGCCAGTTCCGCTGCCTGTCGCGGCGCGAGCCGCCGAAGCTGAAGCACGCTCGCCCGCGGGCCTTGCAGCCAAGGTTGGCCGGTGTCTGCGACTCGCGAAGTCACGACCAGGAGCACGGGCAGCCGCGGCAACTCTGCGCCCAACAGGCCGAGCAGGTCCAGGGTCGAAGGATCAACCCAATGCGCATCCTCGAGCACCAGCAACACCGGACGCTGCAAGGCCAGCTCGCGCAGGCGGCCGAGGATGGCGGCCATCGTCTCTTGCCGGCGCTGCTCGGGTGGCGAGGGCTGCGGCGGCCCGGCCATCGGCAAGGAGAGTAGTTCGGCAAAGAGTGGCATGGCGTCGGCGAGCGCTGGCGACGCACCGCCGAGCAGCCGGCGCACCTTGTCAAGGCGGCTGGAAGTCGCTTCGCCGGGAGTGAACCCGGCGGCCTTCTCGAGCTGGTCGATGAACGGGTGAAACGCGCTGTCGACGTGATACGGTGAGCACTGATAGCAAATGCGATAGAAGGGCTCGCCCACGATTCGCTCGCCCAACGTTTGCACAAGGCGCGACTTGCCGACGCCGGCATCGCCGGCCACGAGCACGAGCTGCCCGGCGCCGTGCGACGCCTCGCGCCAGAGATCGAGCAGCCGCGAGACTTCGCCAGAACGGCCAACCCAGGGAGTGAGAGCCGCAGCGTGGGTTTGCTCAAAACGGCTGCGCTTCGGGTTGGCGCGCAACACGGTCCAGGCACGCACGGGTTGCAGGTACCCCCTGAGAGTGAGTTCGCGCGCTGGTGCATAGACGAAGCGCGATCCGGCGAGTTGTTGCGTTCGATCGGCGACCAGCACGGTCTGGGGTTCGGCCCACGACTGCAGCCGCGAGGCCAGATTCGGAGCCTCGCCGACGGCCGCCGCTTCCTCGGCAGCACCCGCTCCGATGCGGTCGCCGACCACGACCAGGCCAGTCGCGATGCCGACGCGGAGCGGCACCGGCCGCCCGGAAGGATCGAGCGGTGGGTCCAGCAACTGCGCGGCACGGACGATGCTGAGCCCGGCGTGGATGGCACGCGCGGCATCGTCTTCGTGGGCCGCCGGGTAGCCGAAGTAGACCAGCACTCCATCACCCATGTAGCGAGCGACGAAACCCCCATAGCGCGCGACAAGGTCGCGCACCAGCTGCTGGTAGCGCAGGATCAAGGCGCGCAGGTCCTCAGGGTCGAGCCGCTGTGCCATCGCGGTCGAGCCGGCCACGTCGCAGAACATCACCGTCAACTGTCGGCGTTCGGGGACGGCGGACGCTCGAGAAATCATCAACTCTCTCTCCGCGGTGCTGCTGACTCACGGCGAGTATGCGGTGTCCGGGTCGCTTGCGGCGGCAGCCTTCCTCAGTCATGAGGACAGCGGTAGCCACCCCAATTGGGGCACGCCGAACAGCGAATGGGCGGTACCGAAGGGCGGAGACAGCGCCCGGCACTCAGGAAACGCAAGACACTGCGGGGCACAGCCATTGAAAGAGGTCTCGGCAACGGCTGCTCCGAATGGCGGGGGTTCCAAGTGAACCTCGACATGACTTCGCTCGCGGAAACTGGAAGGCCCACCGTGGTCCCGGGGCAAACACGCCCTGTTTCGGGGCCCGCGTACACGCTCCAGCGCGCAGGGACCGCTGACTAGCTGGCCACCACCCCATAGCGTGATACGCACGCACTTCGGGGCGCTTGGTCTTTCAGGAAGATTCGTTGCGCGACCTTGTGACTTCTCGAGAGACAGAGACATGCCGACGGACCTGTCCGGCTTGTTCAACGCCAGTAGTTTTAACGATGACCATTTCGGTTGAACCGGTCACACTACAGTGGCAACGCCAGTTGGATCGACACCGGGATCCTTGAAGCCATGGCAGAAATGACCGACGCTGACTGGGACGAACTGCTTGGCAGCATGAGCGAAGGAATGGTCGTGCCTGTGGTCGGGGCTCGCCTGCTGCTTGAGGCCGATGGCCGCAGCTCGCTACAAACCCGAGTCGCAGAAAGGCTGCTCGCCGCTAACGGCGTCTCGCCGCCGGCAGGGGGGCTGCCGCCCTTCCGAGAGGTCATGGAAGCGGTGACGCTGCTCAAGGATCTGGGCAAAGACGTGCAGCGCCTGTACAACCCGATCCACCAGGCGCTCGAGGATCTGCGCAGGCAGGGTTTGCCAGTTCCCAGGCCGATGGAGCAGCTTGCGGAAATCACCGATTTCCGGCTGATCGTGACGCTGACCCCCGATGACCTGCTGAAACAGGCGCTCGAAGGGAGAAGTCGGAGCGTCAACGAGATCGTGCACTCACCCAAGCTGCCCACCGACCAGGGCTCCGACCTGCCCGGCGACTGGGCCCGCCTGGGGGGCCCGGTGCAACTGCTCTACCTTTTCGGCAAGTCGAGGGCGAACCCCCTGTACGCGATCCATGACGAGGACATGCTCGAGTACGCGCACAACATCATTGTCGGCGGCAGCAACACGCCCAAGGCCTTTCTCGGTGCGCTGCAGGACCGCAGCCTGCTGCTCGTGGGCTGCAACTTCCCGGAATGGATGAGCCGCTTCATGCTGCGCGCGACGCGCAAGGGGAGGCTCGCCGATCAGCGAGGTGTGCAGGGGTGGCTGGTCGAACCGCTGGGCCACGAAGACCCTGTCACCAAGTTCCTCGGCAAGTACAGCCCCGCGACCTCAGTGCTGAGCAGCGTCGGGCCAGCCCAGTTCGTTGACGAGCTGCATCGCCGCTGGATGGAAAGGCAGATGCCCGCTGGGCCTGAAAGCAGCACCAACGCGGCCAGGCCCACGATGCCCGCAAGCGCGATGTTCTTCATCAGCTACTCGCGCCAGACAGACCTCGCGCGCGCGGTCCGTCTGTTCGAATCGCTGCGCGGCCTGGGTGTGACCGAAAGCGAGATCTGGTTCGACCGCAAGAGCCTCGATCCGGGTGTCGACTTCGAACAGCGCATCTACGACGGCATTCGCAGGTGCCGCTACTTCCTGCCGCTGATCTCCCGGGCCGCCACCGACCGCGAGGAAGCCTGGGTATTTCGTGAATGGAGCGATGCCACGAAGCGGCTGGATGGGCTGAATCGACCTTTCCTGGTTCCGCTCGTGGTCGACACCGACTTCCAACCCGAGGCCTACCAGCAGCCGTCAGTGGTGAATTGGCGCGAGCGCAAGATCAACCTTGGCCACGCGCCCGAAGGAGCGCTCGATGCGCAGGCGGTCGACTACCTGACCAAACTCGTGCGCGGCGAACGCGGGGCGAGCTGAGCGACATGCCCGCTACCGTGGTCGCGCTGCAGCTGGACGACGACAACCCCTGGCCGGGGCTAGCGCAGTACACCGAAGCATCGCAGGACTACTTCCACGGGCGGGACCGCGACGTGGCCGAGTTGCTGCAGTTGCTGCGGCTGTCGCCCTTCGTCATGCTGTACGGCAAGTCGGGGTTGGGCAAGAGCTCGATGCTCCAGGCGGGCGCGTTTCCGCGGCTGCGCGACGCCCTTTGCCTGCCTGTGTACCTGCGGCTGAACTACTCCGAACGCGCCGAGCCTCCGCTGCAGCAGGCTTTGGCGCGGCTGATGCAGGAAATTGCCACCGCTGGCCGTGACGCGCCAACACCTGAGCCGAACGAGAGCCTATGGGCCTACCTCCAGCGGCGCGAGCGGCCGATCTGGACCGCCGACAATTTCCCCCTCACACCGGTGCTGGTGTTCGACCAGTTCGAGGAGGTGTTCTCGCACGGTGGCTCGCCCGAGCACGTCAAGTGGGTACTGGACAGCATCGCCGACCTCGTCGGTAACCGCCTACCTCGCGCGCTCGCCGACGACCCCAGCGCCGCCGAGCGCCTGAACCTGCAAACGCAGCAATACCTCGTCGTGCTGTCCTTCCGGTCCGACTTCCTTGACAAGGTGACGAGTTGGGAGCGGCAGGCGAGCCTGCCCAAGCACGAGGCACTCGACCTCAGTGGGATGACGCGCGAAATCGCCATCGCGGCCGTCGAGAAGGCGGGCGCGGCCGTCCTGGAGCCGGGCGTGGCCAAGGAGATCGTCAACTTCGTGGTCGGCCGCGATGACGCCGGCACCGGCGGCGCCGACATGGTCGAGCCGGTGCTGCTCAGCCTGTGCTGCTTCCAGCTCAACAACCGGCGCGAGCGGCCTGGGAAGATCGACGCTGGGCTGCTGAAGCGGGCGGGAGAAGACATCCTGCTCGACTTTTATGCCGGGGCGCTGGCCGGCACCGAGCCGCGCGTCGCGGTCTTCATCGAGGACAACCTGATCCAGGGCGGCCGCTACCGCAACAGCTTCCCGCGCGACGAAGCGATCGCAAGCGGTGCGCTGACCGCCGATGACTTGGAGCTGCTTCAGAGGCGCCGGCTTCTGCGCGTCGATTCGCAGGGCGGTGTGCCACGCATCGAGCTGATCCACGACCGGCTGGTGGGCATCGTGCGCGACGCGCGCGAGGCGCGACGCAAAATCGAGCAGGCCGAGGCCGAGCGGAAGGCAGCCGCACGGCAAGCCGAGGAGGCGCAGCGCGCCAATGCGCTGGCGCAGGCGCAGCGCGAGAGTCAACGAATTCGCCGCTGGCGCAACGGCCTGGCCAGCGTGCTCTTGCTGCTGGTGTTCGCGCTTGGCTGGTTGTGGCACTTCGCCAACCAATCCAACGACTACGCGAAGCAGGCCAGGGAGTACGCGGAACAGGCCAGCGTGAGGAAGGAGCTCGCCGAAGCGAACGCGGCACGGGCCGAGGAGTTCGCGGCCAGTGCCAGCGCGGCCGCCGCCTATGCCGAGACCGAACGTACGCATGCCGTCCGCGCGGCTGACGAGATGGGCGAGCAGAAGTCCGCGGCAGAAGCAGCTAAGGTGCGCGCAGAGCAGGCCGAGGTGCGGGCACGCGCGAGCAGCCTGCGGGCCGAGGGCTTACGGCTGGCCGTGGACTCGCAAGCGATGCTTGCCGGCACCAAGGCAGGCAGCGAGGAGCGGGCATTCCAGCAGTTGCTGGCAGCGCGCCTGCTATGGCCGGACCCGCGGATCGACGCACCGACGTTTAGCGCCTTGGTCTCGCGCCAGCACGTCGAGCGGTTCGAGCCGGTCGTGGTCAAGACAGAGTCGAATCCGACTGCGCTGACCTTCAGCAGTGACGGCCAGCTGCTCGCAGTCGGCCACCAAGATGGCTCGGTCAGCCTGCGCCTTGCGACGAACCCCGCCGAGCCTATCGCCGCGGCCCTGGGCCACAGCGAAACGGTCCAGGGCATCGCGATCACTCACGACGGCGGCCAAGTCGTTACCGCCAGCAACGACGGCACGCTGCGTCGCTGGCGGGTGCAGCCGCTCCGGCCCGAGGGTGAGCCGATGCGTGGGCACGACGGTGCCGTCTTTGGCGTGGCGATCAGCCCTGACGGGCGGCGCATCGCCTCTGCCGGCCGCGACGGTACGGTCCGCCTGTGGGACTTCGTCAGCGGAGCTGAGTTGGCCCGCGCCAGCCCGATGCCGCCTGGCAGCCTCTTTGGCGTGGCGTTCAACCCGCGAGGCGGCGCCACGCTCGCAGTCGTCACCGCCGCGTCGGATACCACTAATACCTCGAGCCTGGTGGTACTCGACGCTGAGACACTGGTCATCAAAGGCACGCCGCTGTATGCGCATTCCCATGACGCTTTCGCGTTGGCGTACAGCCCGTCGGGGCGCTATCTCGTTACCGGCGGCGAGGACGCCATCGTGCGCGTACGAGACTTGCGAGGCGATGGCGTCGCCACCGTCCGCATGATGGGTCGCGGCGATGGCGACCTGCTAACCGTCGCCTTCAGCCCCAATGAGCGCTGGGTGGCGGCCGGCAGTGTCCAAGGCACCGTACGGTTGTGGACCGCCGCCACCGGCGAGCCGCTCGGCCTGCCGCTAACCGGACATAAGAACAGCGTGTCCAGCCTTGTCTTCAGCCCCCGAGGCGACTGGCTGGCGTCTGGCGCCGACGACGGAACGATGCGTCTGTGGCGGCTTGACCTGTCCTGGACGGCACGGGGCGGCGCGGCGCCTGAAGGCGCGGTTAGCGTGGCAATCGGTCGCGACGGCACTCGCGCACTGTTCGGCCTGTCCAGCGGCGCGCTGCTGCTTCGAGACGAGGGGACAGCGCCGCGCACGTTTTCGCTTCCCGCCAGCGGCCCGTCCGCTGGTGCGGCACTGGCGGGTTGCAAGCCAGCACCGGCAACCGAGCCGCGGCAGCAGTCCTCGCGAGGTCAAAACGCACCTCCGCAGACGGACCGCGGTGCGTCCAGCGCGCAGGCGGCGCGCGTGGTCGTATTGGTAGGCGATGGCCGCATTGCGCTTTCAGGGCATCAGGACGGCACGTTGCGGCGCTGGAATCTCGACACCGGCGCACTCGTCGGCGCGCCGCTGCGTCCGAGCGAGTGTGCGCTGATGGCCCTAGCGGCCAGCTCTGATGGCAAGCGCATCGCGGCGGCCAACCGCGAGGGAACGGTCCTGCTGCTCGACGCCGCGGGCAAACTTCTGCAGACGCATTCGCTCAGTGCCCAGGTCACCGCGTTGGCGCTTGCCGGCGATGGTCTACAGCTCGCAGTCGGCAGCAGCGAGCCGCCGTCACTGAAGGTCTACGCCGCGGGGCAAACGAAACCCGAGTCGTTGGCGGGCGTGCTGGAAGTTCCCACTAGTCTCGCGTTCGGGCCTGGCGATGCCGTCATTGTTTCCGGCAGCGCCGAGGGGAACGTGCGCCTGTGGGACGTGCCACGCCGCTTGCCAATGACGGCGCCGGAGCAGGCTAGTCGGGGTCCTGTACAGGCCCTCACCTTCGGCAGCGATGGCAAGCGCTTCTATTCCGCAGGCAGCGACGGCGGCGCGCGACCCTGGCCGGCGCCGGCAAGCTGGTCCGACCTCATGTGCAAGAAGATCAGCGCCAACCCCAGCCGGAGATCCTGGCGCGAGTGGATTTCCGACGAGTTGCCATACCGTTGCAGTTGCCCCGGAAAGCCGATCGAACCGGACGACCCAGTCAACCCGCCGTCCAAGCCGGACATCTGTCCTGGCGTCGCCGGCTGATGCCTCACCGAGAATTCCCTAGATGGCGGGAGGCTTCGTCTTCCGGGTGGTCTGGCACGCGGAACGACTTCACCAACGTGCGTCGCCAACCTGCGCGGCGAGACCGCCATCACCGGTCTCACGGCGACGATCATCCACTCGGACGCAACCGATAGCTACCCCCGGTGCATCGCAAGCGGCGTTATCGCCAAGTGCCATTGGCTTGACAGGTCAGCCCGCCGATCTTTGTTCCGGTGGGATAGG
>Ga0190274_10002678_pt1 | contig 10525 bp, 7 predicted proteins | sample Popmic531T_FD_133002 | JGI IMG/M metagenome (GOLD analysis project Ga0190274, IMG submission 133002) | Populus adjacent soil microbial communities from riparian zone of Yellowstone River, Montana, USA - 531 T | ecosystem: Environmental > Terrestrial > Soil > Riparian zone | place: USA: Montana...
TATTTCAAACATTTGGTTTGACCACCACCACTGCAATGGATCAGGCCATTGATCTTTTCAAAATGATCTTCTAATAATTGTTTTAATATCGGTGCAAAAGTTCTTGTAGGACTTAAAAGCAATTCTCCAATCGAAGCAGATAATTGTTCGTTGCGTAAAGAATATTGAACATTTTCCCTGAGCCTGTGAGGGCCGATATACACAACAGAGTCGTCCAGAGAATTATCAAATGATTCACGATAATTCTCTGCGTAAATTTTTTCCAGCATATCATGTCTTGCACTGGTGAGTCCATTGCTTGCTATTCCGCTATTGTATCCGTCTTCATAATCAGCTTTTCCAAAACCAGCGAGACCAACGATTACATTTCCCGGTTTTATTTTTTCATTTGTGATCAATTTTGATTTTGGCCACCTGGAGGTCATTGTACCATTTACTGCAATTGTCCTAACAACATCACCAACATCGGCTGTTTCACCGCCCATGTATGTAATACTGATGTCAAAGGCTTTCATTTTATCAAAAAACTCTTGTGTGCCGGTTATTACTGCTTCCAGCACCTCAGCGGGGATCACATTTTTATTTCTATCAATTGTAGAGGAAAAAAGTAAACTATCATAAATACCTACACAAAGAAGGTCGTCAAGATTCATTACGATCGCATCCTGTGCGATACCTTTCCAAACTGAAACATCACCAGTCTCTTTCCAGTATAAGTAAGCAAGAATCGATTTTGTACCGGCGCCATCAGCATGCATAACGTTTACCCATTGATCATCGCCACAAAGCACATCAGGATAAATTTTGCAAAACGCTTTTGGATAAAGTCCTTTATCAAGACTTTTGGTAGCAGCATGAACTTCTTCCTTCTGCGCAGAAACTCCCCTTTTTGAATATAGACTCATGAATTGTATTGTGCCGCAAAAATACTTGAACAAAGAGTATTGCTAATTGAACATTGAACATTTATTTTGCATCTATGCAGGTACACAGGGATATTGATAATTTACCGCTTTTTCATAATGCAGTAGTCACAATTGGAACTTTTGATGGGGTTCATGCCGGTCACCGGCAGATCATAAATAAGTTAAAGGTCGAAGCCATAAAAGTAAGTGGTGAATCTGTTATCATAACGTTTCATCCTCATCCGCGGAAAGTTATTTCTTCCGCCATACTTGGTGTGCGATTGATAAACATTTTGGAAGAAAAAATTGAAGTTCTATCAGGACTCGGGGTTGATCATCTTGTAATTGTTCCTTTTACTGATGCTTTTGCCAATCAACCGGCGGAAGAGTATATCCGAAATTTTCTTTATGAAAAATTTCATCCCCATACTGTTATTATTGGTTATGATCACCGTTTTGGACGCGAACGGTTAGGTGATTATAAGCTATTGGAAAAAATGGCACCGCAATTTGGATTTAAAATAAAAGAAATTTCCAAACATATTTTAGAAGAGATCGCTATTAGCTCAACCAATATTCGGGAAGCTGTTCTTCATAACGACATTGGAATAGCAAATAAACTTCTTGGCTATACATTCTTTTTTGAAGGTGAAGTTGTTCATGGAAATAAATTAGGAAGACAATTGGGATATCCAACTGCTAATTTAAAAGTTCAAGACCCCGAAAAGATAATACCAGGCGATGGGATTTATGCAGTCTATGTAAGTATTAAGAAAGGAGTGCAAAACGAAGAATCGACCGTGGATGAGGTCAACTCCTTCCCTATTAAAGATTCGCAATACAAAGGAATGATGAGTATTGGTTTTCGTCCAACGGTTGATGGTAAAAAAAGAGTGATAGAAGTAAATGTTTTTGATTTCAATAGAGAGATCTATGGGAAAACAATGCGGGTTTATGTAAAAAAGTTTTTAAGAGCTGAAGTGAAATTTAACACACTGGAAGACCTGGTAAAACAAATTGATCAGGATAAAATTGATAGTCTGCAAGTATTATAAAAAAGCCTCCGATAAGAAGGCTTTCATTTAATATTCAATGTTGTATTCAAAATAAGAAGCATCTTCAAAGAAATCATCAAGTGTTCCTTCCATTGTAATTTTCTTTTTATCGTCTGAAAGTTTCAATCCTTTACCTTCCGCTTTCTTTGCGGGCTTAGGAAGATTGATAACTGTTTTCATGTTTATGGCCATTCCCAATTGAGCCATTTCCTGTAAAGACTTCAACGATTTATCATCTTCTACATGTGCATATTTCTCTTTATTAAGTTTACGGGTAATCTTGCCTTTTTCATAAACTGAAGTATAATATGTATCAACGTTTGCACCCATATCATCATTTTTTGCATCTTCAACTTGATCGCCAAGCAATCCTTCATTTTTGTCACCCTCCTCACCCATGATCTTTTTCATTGTATCATCAATGACATCTTGTTTTGCTTTTTTCAAAACATTTTGAATTCCGTCGATCTCGGAAATTTTTGAAAAAGGAAATGCGAATGTGAAGTTCATTTTATCATTGTTTGCATCTACCTGGATCTTTAGAGTGCCGGTTGCGGCTATATTTTTTTCTGCAGCATTTAAGTTTTTCATGCTGTCCTTAAGATCTTTTAAATAAATAACGGTATCCATTTTCAACTTGTCAATATCTTTCATTTCATCTTTGCCACTGCCCATTGTTTTTGCAAGACCTAGGATCTTTCCCATATCAAGGGTATTGACAAATGTGCCACTACCGTTTTCATTAATTGTAACTTCCTCGAGGGTATCAAAACATCCAGAAAAAACAACCAGCACAACAAGACCGGCGATCCAACTAATTTTTTTCATAAATAAAAGTTTACTTAACGAAGTTTCAACATTACAAAGAAACAGGTTTTGGCTTTGATAAGATGTTTAAGCTGCAATTATTTTAAATACCATTTCTTTTAAAAGTGATGCATCCTCGGTACCAATATCTGAAACGCCTACTGATCTTAAATTATATTGATGCAATAATAAAATAGCTTTCTCCACCTGAGGAAAACTGTATGCTTTTACAGCCTTTAAATAGTCTTTTACAAAAAATGGGTTTACACCTATAGATGCTGCCACTGCTTTCTCATCACGACTGTTCAATCCGTGTATCATATATAGCTTACTGAAAAATGAATAGAGTGATGGAAATATCAATTGAATTGGCGCAGCCTTAGGATTTGCTTCAAAATATTGAACAATACGAACACATCCCGAAAGATCTTTGTTAGCTAAAGCATTTTGAAATTCAAAAACATTAAACTCTTTACTTATGCCGATAAATTCTTCAATATCGTCTTCATTGATCATTTTCCTTTTACCAAGATTGACCAATATCTTCTCTATTTCATTTTCGATCCTGTTCAGATCATTCCCGATATGATCAACTAAGAGCATGAGGGCTTTCCTGGAAATTTCATATCCATGTTCATGTACGATCTCTTCGGTCCATTGCGGAAGCTGGTTTTCATAAATCTTTTTAGTTGAAAGCAAAACACCGCGGTCTTTTAACAGTTTTGCAAATTTTGTTCGACCATCAATCTTCTTTTCTTTATATGAAACGACAAGAATAGTTGAGTCCAACGGGTTTTCTATATATGACTCAAGTTTTTCAATGTCCCGCATTTGTTGTCCTTCTTTTAATAATACTACCTGTCGTTCGGAAAACATGGGATAACGGCGGCATGCGTTAATTACGTCGGGCCAGGCAGCATCCTTCCCGTAAAAAACCGTGAGATTAAACCCGGATTCGGCTTCGTTTAGAATATTATGCTCTGCGTAATCCACAACCTTGTCAATGAAGTACTCCTCCTCACCCTCGAGCCAGTAAAAGGGCTTGAAAACTTTTTTTTTCCACTCTGCTATTATCTTTTCATGAGACATAAGGCGCTAAATTACAACGATTCACACACAGAATCACGAATATTTGTTGACATTAGTTGTAAAGATTTTTTTGTTTTTTGGCATGGTTTTTCTTTAATGTGGTGTGACACAAAATTGTGATCCTGTTAATAAATAATCCAAGTTATTTTGAGCGAATCCAATTTATTTTGAAACTGTAAAATTCAAATAAAAATGACAAACACAAATTATCCATCTGCTTCGCCTACAACAACACCGCAGAGAAGCAGCAATTCAAAAAACATCGTTATTGGTCTGCTTGCAGTAGCCCTACTTGGTTCCTGGGCTTATTTTCTAATGAAAATAAACAGATCAGACAAAGAGATCCTTTCAAAAACCGAAGAAGGAGTTCATTATATGAGTCAGCGTGATTCATTAGAATCTCTTTACAAATTCACACTTGATAAGTATGACTCAGTTACTGTTGCTAACAATGACCTTTCTGGTAAATTGACCGGCAAACAATCTGAAATCACAAAATTAAAAGTTGAGATCAATAGCATTCTGAAAAAGAAAAATGCGACCTCATCTGAACTAGCAAGAGCAAAAACTTTGATCGAAGAACTTAATACTCAGATCGAAACTCTTCAAGCAGAAAATGCAAGATTGACTGGTGAAAATCAGACTTTGACAGCTGAAAAGACACAGCTTATCATTGAAAAAGATACTTTAACAGCAAACCTGACTACAACACAGGCAGAAAAGAAAGTATTGGAAGAAACAGTTGATGTTGGTTCTACGTTCAGCGCAAGCAACATCGCTATCATCCCAGTTAACGAAAAGAATGGTGGTAAAGAAAAAGAAACAACTACCGCTAAAAAAGTTGACAAACTGGTTGTATCCTTTGATGTTGAGAACAGGATTGCAAAAAGTGGCCCGGCTGATATGTATATAATGGTAACTGCTCCTGACGGAAAAGTTATTACATCTGATGCTACTGGCGGAACATTTACAACAAGAGAAGAAGGTGATAAAACTTTCACTTCAAAGCTTACAGTTCCTTATGAGCAAGGCAAACGTCAGAACGTTCAGCTTCCGTTAACACAGGATAAATTCCAAACTGGTGATTACAAGATCCAGGTTTATCATAACGGATTCAAGATTGGTGAAGGCGTAAGAACATTGAAAAAAGGTGGATTGTTCTAATCATATATAAAAATTGTCGATCCAATATTCACTGTCCCCTGGTTTAACCGGGGGACTTTTATTTTCACTTTCCCCCGGCATTTTTCCACATTGCCTTTTTGCCTGTGTGTTGTTTTCAATAATTAATTAGCTTGACCCCGAATGAGAGATAATAAATCGATCCTTTTGGCCCTGCTTGCCACTGGTCTTGTTATAACCTGGGTTTATCATATATATGATAAAAGCCACTATTCAAATCGTACACGAGAGGTCTTCGTTAAAGATTCGATTGCTGTAGCTGAAGCTGTATCTGACTCTTTGAGAATATATTATTCCCGTACTCTTGATCAACTGGGTGTTGAGAAATTACAGATCGATTCTACAAACAGTTCATTAAAAGGAGAAATAGGACAAAGAATTACAGAAATAAATAAGTTAAGATCTGAGATCGGTATTATTTTGAAAAGAAGGAATTTTACCCAGGCTGATCTTACTGAAGCAAAAACAAAGATCGATGATCTGCAAATGAGAATCGACGATCTGAAGACAGAAAATACTTCGCTTACCGACGAACGAGCAAATCTAAATGGTGTTCTTGCTCAATTAAATGGTGAAATGAATTCACTGCAGCAAAACATGCAAAAGGTAAGTGCGGAAAATAGAGATCTTACTCAAAAAATAAATGATGCTTCTGTTTTTATAGCATCAGAAATAAAGTTTGCAGCTGTAAATATTAAGGCTGATGAAAAAGAAAGTGAAACAACACAACAAAAGAAAGCGAACAAATTCGTTACCTCTTTCACTGTACAGAATAATATTTTAGATCTTCAAATCGCGGAAGTTGTCGTTGTTGTTACAGATCCATCCGGTAAATCTCTTAATACCGAAGTTTGGGACGCTGGTAGCATTGAAACAAAAACGGATGGAAGAAAAATTTATACACGAAAAGTAAAATTTGAATACAATAAAGGCGAAGCAAAACACCTGATCTTTTCCCTGGAGCCAGACAGCTTTGAAAAAGGAATTTACAAACTCAGTCTTTATCACAATGGAATTCGCATCGGTGAATCAAGCTGGAAGCTTAGTTAAATTCATTTTGGTATAAAAAAATATCCCCTAATTAAAAAACCAGGGGATATTTTTAGATCATTTCTTTGATGTTTAGAACATATTATATCCATAACTCACATAATATAAACCCCCAACATACGGGCTGCCATAGCCAGTTCTTGCATAGTGATTAAGTATATTACTACCGCCAATGCGGATCACACTTTTACTTTTTGGCATTCTGTAGCTGACCTGCGCATCAATCGCCCAAAATGCAGGTAAAGTGCCAGCAACAAATGTGCCTTCATAATGATTTACATCCTGCCATTTTGAAATAATATTAAATCCAACATTTTTCCAAACGTTATCATTTCTTAAACTCAGGTTAGCACGATACTTTGGAGCATTAAAGTAGCTTACAAAACCTGCAGGCACATCTTTTAATTTATCAGAAAATACATTACCACCAACAACATAACCGCGGCTCAACTGGTACTCAAGACCAATTCCCCAACCAGTTGCTTCGACTGCTTCGGGACTGTTTTGGTAATATGCATAGTTTGCTGATGCAAGTGGGTTAAGAACATTTGTCGGCGATGATGCTTTAACAACTGCTATCCTGGCAAAAAAATCCTGGTATCGGCTGAAGTAACCATATACATCTACAAATAGTTTTTTACTGATAAGTCCTTTGTAACCGACCTCAAAAGATGAAACACTTTCAGGATTTAGAGTTTCGAAAGTTGAAGGAACAAGCAGAGCTGGGTTAAATGCCTTTCTCGCAGCATCAACTGATTCAGCAGTGTAGGTACCTGTATTCAAACCATAGCGTGTAACAAACTCCGGCAGTGCACCCACCAAAGTTACAGATCCGGTATTCAGATCAATATATTGATCCTGGTTAGCCGGGAAGCGATAAGCTGTTTGGAATGATAAACGGATATTATTGTCTTTTGCAACACGCATTACTGCAGTAATTCTAGGCGTCCAGCGGCCGTCAAAATTTGTTTGGTTATCATATCGGATAGCTCCCGTAAGAGTCAGGAAATCATCAAACAATCTCTTCCTTAATTGTAAGTATCCGCCCTTCTCACTGATCTTGATTGGGCCAGCGGTGTCGGCAAAAATTGTTCCCTGTGAATTCATTACCCATTGTTTAAATTGCAATCCTGCCATTACTTCTATTACATCAGAAAAATCAAAGGCATCAGAAACATTTAATTGTACTTCTGCAGCCCAGAGATCAGACTTGTCAAGAAACTTAGCTCCACCTTGTCCTATAGGAGTTGTTCTGATCCTTTGTTTTGAATTTTCAAAAGCTGTTGATCCGGGTAAAGGCATTCCCGCATCACTAATTGATCGTGCAAATTGGTGAGCATTAAGTTCACTTGAAGCTGCTCCCCCAGGGGTATTATTTATATTGTTTTTATAATTAAAATATGCAAATGTATATTCAGGATACCATCCGCTGCCATCAGGACGAGCACTTGGCTTAAATGCTTCCTGCATTAACCGCCCAAGGGCTGTTGCCTGGTAAGCTTCTCCGGCATTTTCCTGTGTGGTATAGCCACGAACAAACCAGTTCTTATGACGTATTTCAAGTTTATGCTGAGCCATTTTAAAATTGCGAAGAGAATAACGATCAGTACCGGTATAAACTGTAGTTCCAGTGCCCCAGTATGTATTCCACGAAGCTTCAATACCCGGAGTTATCTTATAATGCAAGCCTGCTGTGAATTTAAAATTCATTGCTCCATAATCAACAAGATCTCTTTCATTATAACCTGATCTTGAAACGCTGGTTGTTTGTGGCAACCAACTATTGCGAAGACCCCAGTAAAGTGGGTCATAAAGATCAAGTGTTGGTTTTAAAGCAGCGGGGTACATTGTAGTATAAATGTTATTTCTATATGCCTGTGAAGAACCAAGAGGTATCAGCGCATCCAATTGTGCTTTAATATTCGGTATAGCTCCTCCAGTAGCTGAAGCCACTCCCGCAATAATTCCTTGTTGGATCGAATTGGAAACAAGAAATAGATTAGCGGAGGTTTCATCACCATAAACGTTTACACCATCATAGTTAGGATCATTGGTACGATTGCCTCCAGGTATGATCTTGCTATTTGTACTGGTTCTTGCAACATCATCAACGTCGTTAGCCTCCCAATCCTGTGCACTCATAAGTTGCCCTGTAAGTTTTATAGCAAACTTATTATTGAAAGCTTTTGCCCATCGTAATGACCAGTCATAAAATGGAGCGGCTTTTCTTTGCTTGCCATCAGTATGATTGATACCTTGTTTTATATTAAAACTTAGTCCCTGGTATTGAAATGGGTTCTTGCTATTAATAAGTAAAGTGCCGTTCATACCGCCAGAACCATACAACGCAGAAGATGCGCCTGATAAAAGTTCCATGTTTGCAACATCGGGTTCAGTAAGGCCAACAATATTACCAACAGAAAAATTTAAACCTGGGGCCTGGTTGTCCATACCATCTATTAATTGATTGAACCTGGTATTACCGCTTGCAACAAAGCCACGGGTAGTAACAGTTCTGAAACCTATACTGGCAGTATGCATATCCACTCCTTTCAGATTAGCCAATGCTTCGTAATAGTTAGGAACCGCAGCATTTCTAAGAGCTGAGCTGCTCAATCTTTCAATGGTTACAGGAGCATCAATGACTCGTTGTGGTGTACGGTTTGCAGCTACAACAACTTCTTGTCCTAGAGTTGAAACAGATACAAGATCAATCTCAAGTACAGAGGCATTGCTAACCGCTACTTCTTTTAATTCAAATCCAACAGAACTAAAGACTAAAGTCAACGGTAGCTTTGCTGTTGTGGAAATAGAAAAGGCACCTTTGTCATCAGTATAAGTGCCAGTTGAAGTTCCTTTAACAACAATAGAAACGGCAGGAACTCCCTCTTTTGAGGTCGAATTGCGGACGGTTCCGCTGATGGTTACGGTTTGCGCCAAAGCTTGAAGAGAAAATAATGCAGTAATCAGGCAAGCAGCCGTAAAGCGCAGGCTTTTACTCATATTAGATAATTTTGGTTTTAGAAATTGTGATGGAAAAGTAAGAATAGTAATTTGTATGTAAAAATCTAATTTTTAGACACTAAGGATAAATTGTTGAAATCTTGAACAGCCTGTTATTGGGCAAATTTTATCACCTGTTTACTTTCGGGCATGGCTAAATTTAACTTTCCGGGTCAGGCAAATTTTTACAAGGGAAAAGTAAGAGATGTTTATTTTATAGGTGAAGACTGGCTGGTGATGATCGCTTCTGATCGTATATCAGCTTTTGATGTCATCTTGCCCCGTCCTATTCCTTTCAAAGGCCAGGTGCTTAATCAAATTGCAGCCTATATGCTTGGTGAAACAAATGATGTTTGTAAGAATTGGCTGGTCGATGTGCCAGCTCCTAATGTTTCGATCGGAAAAAAATGTGAGCCATTTAAAATTGAAATGGTTGTTCGCGGTAATCTTGTTGGTCATGCGTGGAGGACTTATAGTTCGGGCAAACGAATTTTATGCGGGGCTACAATGCCTGATGGCTTAAAAGAGAATGATCTTTTTCCGGAACCTATTATTACTCCTTCTACAAAAGCTGATGCCGGTCATGATGAAGATATTTCACCCGATGAAATAATTGAAAAAGGTTTGGCTACAAGAGATGAATGGACCATGCTCAGTCAATATGCATTTCATCTTTTTGAAAAAGGAAAAGCAATCGCGGCAAAAAGAGGATTGATACTTGCAGATACAAAATATGAATTTGGAAAATTAAATGGGGAGATCTATTTAATGGACGAGGTTCATACACCCGATTCATCCCGCTATTTTTATGCTGAAGGTTTTGAAGAAAGACAAGAAACAGGAGAACGACAAAAACAGTTAAGTAAGGAATTTGTAAGAGAGTGGCTAATTGCTAATAACTTCATGGGCAAGGAAGGACAAAGAGTTCCTGAAATGAGTGATGAATGGGTAGATACAATTTCACAGCGATATATTGAGCTCTATGAAAAAGTGATCGGGAAAAAATTTATTGCGGAAAAATTAAGTGATGATGAAACTTACAAACAGATCATTTCATCGTTGAATAAATATTCTTCCACTTAAAAATCAATCATTATGTCACCTGATTCTATTTTTCAAACCTGCAGCACAATTGCCATGGCGGGTTGGTTGGTCTTACTTATTATTAGCCCATTCTGGAGCAGCTTTGATAAATTTCTTATAGGCATCATCATCACATTGTTAGCTATTGTTTATGGATGGCTTATTTTCCAGGTATTCACCCCTGGAGATTTTGAAAAGTTCAGTTCATTGAATGGTGTAATGGAATTATTTACTGATAAAACTGCTGTTACCGCTGGTTGGATACATTATCTCGCTATTGATCTGCTTACCGGTATTTGGATAAAAAAGAATGCACAGAAGTATAACATTCATCACTTGATCGTGCTACCA
>Ga0190274_10002679_pt1 | contig 10524 bp, 12 predicted proteins | sample Popmic531T_FD_133002 | JGI IMG/M metagenome (GOLD analysis project Ga0190274, IMG submission 133002) | Populus adjacent soil microbial communities from riparian zone of Yellowstone River, Montana, USA - 531 T | ecosystem: Environmental > Terrestrial > Soil > Riparian zone | place: USA: Montana...
GACGGCGAGGGCGGGATCGCGATCGAGCCGGTCGCGGGCACGCCTCGGGACGGGCCGAGGGAGCGGCGGCGCAGCGGCCCACCGCCGGCACGATACAAGGCGAAGCCGTTCCGGGGCGGCCGAAGCGCGGGCCCTAGAAGGTGACGCGCCGCGCCGCGGCCAGCTCGACGCCGCGATAGCCCCGGAGGGTCAGCTTGCCGTGGGCAAGCGCCGTCGGCAGGTCGACGGTGCGGCTGCCGTCGGTGACGTCGTCCGAGCGCTGCGGACGCCCGTTCAGCTCGAAATCGAGTCGCTGCACGTTGGCCGTGGTGACGTTGACGCGGAGGTTACCCCCCACCTTCGTCGCGGTCGCGTCGAGCGTGAAGCGCGGCAGGCCGGCGACCATGGCCGCCGCCGCTTCGATCAGGTCGAGATTGCCCTCGAGAATGTCGCGCCGGGTCATCTTGTGCTCGGCGTCGGGGACGACGCCCAGATCTTCGAGCTCGGTTCCCGCCTGCCGACCGACGCGGAGTGTCCTGCGAATGGCGACGCGCATGCCGCTGTTCCTGGGCAGCTGCGCGAGCGGCACCGGAGTGACGCCCGCGAGCAGCTGGAGCAGCAGCTGGTGCGTCCAGACGTTGGCGCCCCCCGCGCCCGTATTGTTGTCGACGCCGAGCACCTTGCCGATGCCATGATCCTGGAAGCCGGCCGCGAAGATGTCGGTCGTGCTGTAGCAACGGGCATTGGTGATCAGCACCACCGGGCCGTGGTAGCGCTGGCCGATGTCGTTGCACCGCTCCGGCGCGGTGATCGGGAAGCTGCACGAGAAGGAGGCGCCGGTCTCGACCGCGCGCGCGATCGAGGGCGCCCAGGCCGAAAGGTCGATCGAGGAGCCGGCGCCGTGCAGGCTCGACAGCGTCTTGGTCAGCGCGGTGTTGATGAACTGGAGCCGCTACGGTTCGATCCACTTGGGTGTCAGAACCTGGAGCAGGCGCTCGCCGGCATAGATCAGGCCGCCGCCATTGTCGCGAACGTCGATAATCAGGCCCTGCTTCGGCATCAGCTCGGCGAGGCGGACGAACTCCTGGACGAAGGCCTCGTCGTTGTTCACCGAGAAAGTCCGGATCCGGATATAGCCGAACGTTCCGCTCGCGGTCGTGACCGGCTTCGCGGTGAAGACCTCAGGCATGGTCGAGGCGGTGCCCTGGACGAACTGGGTGGAATCCCCGCCGGCGGCGGCGATGGCGAGCTGCGCCTCGGCGACGTGCGGCGCGAACAGATCCTGCCGAGCGCGCTGGACGGCAATCGTCTCGATATCGAAGCCCAACCCGGTCGCCTGCTCCGAGACGGCGTCGGGGTCGGCCCCCGTTATGATCGAGGGGAGGCCCAGCGTCCGCCATTCGAAGCGGGTTTCGCGCGCTTGGCCATCCAGCCCGATGAAGCTCACGCTCGCCCATTCCTCGTCGGGCGGCGGCACGACGATCAGCGGCCGCTGGGTGAGGCCGGCCAGTCCCCGGCTGTGCCGGGCGGCCGGATTGCTGCCGGCATGACGGTCGGCCGCGGCGGCGACCGCGCGATCGATCGGCACGCCATTCCAATGGGTAAGGACGACGCCGTCCTTGAACGCCGGATCGGGCATGGTTTCGGTCGCCGCGGTGACGGCGATGTAGCGCCGCTGGCCGGCTTCGAAACAGGCCTCCACCCGGAACGGAAGGATCGCCACCACCTCCGCATAAGGCGAGGGCAGCAGGTAATTGGTGTGGAGGTCGCGCACGCTGGTGAAGATCGAGGTCATCTCGGCGTGGAAGCGCGTCTCGCCGCCCAGTTGGCTCAGCCGGTGACGGAGCAGGCGCAGCCGCTGCAGCGGATCGACCGCGTGCATGGCGCGCTTCAGCGGCAGGTGGACGTAGAAGCCCTCGAGCAAGAGGATCGCCTGATTGACGATCGTCAGCCGCTCCGCGGGCGTCAGCGAGCCGGCCGTCGCCAGGAAGGTCTCCAGCTTGGTCGAGCCGTCCGCCGCGCTCCCGGCCGCCGCCACATTGGTGCCCTCGCCGTCCGCTTTCGCTTTTTTGCGCTTGGGTTGCTTTGCCATGGCTTCGCTCCTTCCGTCTCCGCCGCAGGCTGGGCAGCCCAGCGTCGCCGGTGCTGCGAATCGACTCCGCTTCAGAGCGCCAGCCGACCCTTGCTAGACGGTCGGCCGAGGGCGGTGCGTGACGGTCGTCACGCGGCGCGCCCGCGCCCGGCGGGGCTAGACGACTCCGAAGGCCAGCATCGCGTCGGCGACCTTCTTGAAGCCGGCGATGTTGGCCCCCTTCACATAATCGACATAGCCCGCCTCGCGCTGGCCATATTCGAGGCAGCGGGTGTGGATGCCGTCCATGATGTCCTTCAGGAGCCGCTGCAGCTCCTCCTCCTTCCAGGAGATGCGCGCCGAGTTCTGGCTCATCTCGAGGCCGGAGACGGCGACTCCGCCGGCGTTGGAGGCCTTGCCCGGCGCGTAGAGCAGCTTCGCGTCGCGGAAGACGTGCACGCCCTCGAGGTCGGTCGGCATGTTGGCGCCTTCCGAAACCGCGATGCAGCCATTGGCGACCAGGGTGCGCGCGTCCTCGCCGAGCAGCTCGTTCTGGGTCGCGCAGGGCAGAGCGACGTCGCATTCGACGCCCCAGGGCCGCTTGCCGGCATGGAAGGTCGCGCTCTTGAACTCGGCGGCATATTCGGAAATCCGGCCCCGGCGCCGGGTCTTGTGCGCCTTCACCCAGTCGATCTTCTCCTGATCGATGCCCTCGGGATCGTGGACGAAGCCCTCGCTGTCCGACAGGGTCAGCACCTTGCCGCCGAGCTGCACGATCTTCTCGGCCGCGTGGGTGGCGACGTTCCCGGAACCCGAGATGATGGCGCGCTTGCCGACCAGGTCGGCCCCGCGCGTCTTCAGCATGTTCTCGAGGAAATAGACGGCGCCATAGCCGGTCGCTTCGGGCCGGATCAGCGAGCCGCCATATTCCATGCCCTTGCCGGTCAGCACGCCGGTGAACTGGTTGGTGATGCGCTTATACTGGCCGAACATATAGCCGATCTCGCGGCCGCCGACGCCGATGTCGCCGGCGGGCACGTCGACGTCAGCGCCGATGTGGCGATAGAGCTCGGTCATGAAGCTCTGGCAGAAGCGCATGATCTCGCCGTCGCTCTTGCCCTTCGGGTTGAAATTGGATCCGCCCTTGCCGCCGCCCATCGGCAGGCCGGTCAGCGCGTTCTTGAAGGTCTGCTCGAAGGCGAGGAACTTCAGGATCGATTCGTTGACGCTGGGGTGGAAGCGGATGCCGCCCTTATAGGGGCCGATCGCATTATTGTTCTGGACCCGGTAGCCGCGCTGGACGCGGATATTATGCTTGTCGTCCTCCCAGGAGACGCGGAAGCTGACGATCCGGTCGGGCTCGGCGATCCGCCGCAAGATCTGCCAGCGGTGATAATCCTCGCGGCCCTCGATGAATTCGAAAATGTCCTCGGCGACCTCGCGGACCGCCTGAATGAACTCGCTCTGCCCCGGATTGCGCCGCTCGACGCCGGCCATGAAGCCTTCCAGATCGACATGCTCCGATTCGCGCGTGACGCCATCGCCCCTGCTCATTGATCGCCTCCCTTTTGCCCGGCGCGCTCCACCTGTCGCGGAGTCGCGAAGCCCGGGAGCATAACAGGTTTTTCCGGCTTGGAACCCGCTCTACGACGAGGGCGGCGGCCGCCGCGACCAAGGCGCTTCAGCGCATCGGCACCGGATCGCCGGCCGGCCAGGCGCTGTCGCCGATCCGGCGCAGGTTCATCTCGAAGATCCGCACCGGCGGCGCCTCGCCGGCGATGCGCTCGCCGATCTCGCGAAGCGTGCCGTCGCGGATGGTGGCGGTGTAGCGGACGATCGCCCCGGGCCCGGCCGGAGTCTCCCAGATGTAGCCGTCCTCGGTCGGGCGGATCGGGAACACGCCATTGTAACCCCGCGCCCAGGAGGAGATCGTGTAGGCGCGGGTGGCGGGATTGAAGGAAATGACGCCGAGCGCATTGAAGCCGACATTGCCGTCCGAATTGTAGCCGCGCCCCTCGACCACCCGAACGGTGCCGCCGAGGAACGGCCCGATCCGCTCGGTCTGGACGATGTCGTGGCGGCCATTGGGCGTGATCGACCAAGCCGGCCCGCGCCACATCCCGTCCATCCGTTCGAAAGCCGTCATCGCCTCGCGCTGCGAGGCCTGCAATGCGGTCGGATCGGATCGGGCCTGCGCGGCCGCAGGAGAGGCAAGGGTCAGGCCGAGAATGGCCAGGGCAATGGCAGTGCGTCGCATCGATTCGCTCCCTTACTTTGAATTACAAAGTACACTGTATTTGCCGGCAGGTCAAGCTCGGTACATGTATGGCGGCGGAGGTGCGCGATGGGCCGGTTGATCATTCTGCTCCTGCTGGCTCTGCTCCCCGCGGCAGCGGCTGGGGGCACGCGCGCGACGTTCATCGACGAGATGGGTTTCCGCCAGACGATCGTCATCGCCGACAATGGCGATCTGGACGTCGAGCTTCGGGCGAGAGGGCGTCTGATCGTTCGGGACGGCCGCGCCTATATCGTCGAGGAGCGGCTGACGGGGCCGCTGGTAACGCCGCTCGATGAGCTGGAAGCCGCGGCCCGTGAGCCCCGCCCGGCGCCCTTGCCGCGATCCCCCGAGGTACAAGCGGCGATGGACGCCGCCATGGAGGACCTCGAGGCAGCGGTTGATGACATGTCCGTGCCTGACGAAGGGCCCGCCGTTCCGACCGCCAGCCGGCCCCGGCCGTCGCGTCCCGCGCTGGTGCGAAGAGACGGGATAGAGGTCAACGGCCGCACCGGCCGCGGCTATTATCTCCCCGCCAACGACTTTCAGGGCGAGGTCGCTTTCGCGGTGATCAGCGACGATCCGGCGCTCGCGGCGATCGGGGCGGCCTTCCGTCAGGGCCTCGAGGCCGAGAAAATAATCCAGCGCCTCACTTGGGAAGGTCCGTCGCCCCCGCCGGAGACCGACGCCGAATCGCTCGCCATTCTCGCCTCGGGGACGCCGATCCAATATTACGACACCCGGCTGCGCGATGTGGAGCGGGCCGCGATCCCGTCCATTCCCCTTCCCGCCGAACCGGAATCCGGTGCGGCGCTGCGGACCCGTCTCGCCGCCGAGGCCGCCGACGACAACGCGCCGCCGGCGCCCGAGAGAATGGCATCCCGCGCGATTTTCGCCGGCGGACGGCTCTATCTGGTCGCCGGCAACCGCCGGTTGCTGAGCCTGGCCGAGGGAGAGTCGTCGCTGACTTCCCACGACCTCGGCGAGCCGGTGCTGGACGCCTGCGTCCAAGGGGGCGAGCCGCTCGTGCTGACTGGCGCAACGCAGGGTGCGACGGCCTGGACGCTCCGCCGCTTGCGCGCCGGCCAATGGCAGGCCGAGCGGACGATCGCCCGCGAGAATGACGAGCCGGTCGCGCTCGCATGCTCGGCGGAGGGCGCCTTCCTCCTCACCAGCGGGCGCTTTCTCGACCTTACGCAGGCGCGCGCGAAAATACTTCAGCTTCGGGGCGGCCTGATCCAGGCGCTGGTCACCGCCGCCGTGCACGTTACGCCGCAGGCCGTGTTCGTCGGTCTCAACGCCGGCGAATGGGGCGGGGGTCTCCGCCGCATCGACCGGCGCAGCGGCCAGATCGAAACCATCGAACGGAACGCGACCGCCGAACTGTGCGACGGTCCACTCAACACGGCCTGCGATCCGGTCCAGGGCCTCGCCCCCATCCCCTGGCGGCCCAATTGCGTCGCCGCCGCGATCGGGCTCATCCACATGCTGGCGCATGGCCGGCTGACCGCGGTCTGCCCCGACCGCGTCGAGCAGCTTTATGCGGCCACCGAGGGCGAGCTCGAGGATCCTGAAAGAGCCCGCGAGGCGGCGCGGGGCGGCTATGGCTCGATCGCTTTTTTCGGCATCGCCGCGACCGGCGACGACCTGCTGGCGGTCGGCCATAACGGCCTTCATCGCCTCGCCGCGGACGGTAGCGCGACCCATGTGCCGCTGCCGCGCTTCACCCGCGTCGACGACCTGCTGGTCAGCTTTGCGCTGCCCGATGTCGTGCTGGTGGTGACGGGCATTAACGGCCGCGCCTCGATGAGTGGGGCGGTGCCGATCATGGCCATACGCTAGGCGATCCGGGCCTCGCGGCTCAGCCGTCGAGGATCGCCCCGATCGCGGCGCTGACCTCGTCGACGGTCGCCATGCCGTCGACCCGGCGGACGATGCCCTGCGCTTGGTAATGCGGCAGGATCGGCGCGGTCTTGGCGCGATATTCGGCCATGCGGGTGCGGACCGCTTCCTCATTGTCGTCCGGGCGGCGCTTGAACTCGGTCGAGCCGCAGACGTCGCAGACGCCCGGCGTCTGCGGCAGCTTGTAGCGGTCGTGATAGGGCGTGTTGCACCGGGCGCAGGTGAAGCGGCCGGTGATCCGGTCGACCAGGGCGTCCTCGTCGACCTCGAGCTCGATGACATGGTGGAGCTTCAGCCCCTTGGCGGCGAGCAGCCGGTCGAGCGAGGCGGCCTGGACGGCCGTGCGCGGATAGCCGTCGAGGATGAAGCCGCGGCCGATATCGTCCTCGTCCAGCCGCGCCGAGAGGATGCCGTCGACGATCTCGTCGGAGACCAGCTCGCCCGCCGCCATCACCGCCTTGGCCTTCAGGCCGATCTCGGTGCCGGCGGCGACCGCGGCGCGGAGCATGTCGCCGGTCGAGAGCTGAACCATGCCGCGCTCCTCGACCAGCCGGCTCGCCTGCGTGCCCTTGCCGGCTCCGGGCGGCCCCAGGAGGATGATGTTGAGCGCCATCGCCTATCGCCCGCGCAGGCTGCCCTTGAGCTTCGCCTTCTTGATCAGGTCGCCATATTGGTGGGCGATGAGATGGCTCTGGATCTGGGTCACCGTGTCCATCGTCACGTTGACGACGATGAGCAAGGAGGTGCCGCCCAGGTAGAAGGGTATCCCGGCCCGGGCGATCAGGAATTCCGGCACCAGGCAGATGACGGTGAGATAGGCGGCGCCGACCACGGTGATCCGGGTCAGCACGTAATCGAGATATTCCTCGGTCCGCTTGCCCGGCCGGATGCCGGGGATGAAGCCGCCATATTTCTTGAGATTCTCCGCCGTCTCCTCGGGGTTGAACACCACCGCCGTGTAGAAGAAGCAGAAGAATACGATCCCGGCGCCGTACAGGAACATATAGAGCGGCGCGCCGTGCTGAAGCGCGGTCGTGATCGAGATGATGATGTCGCCCCAGGCGCTTTCGCCGGCGGTGCGGTTGCCGGCGAACTGGACGACGGTGAGCGGCATCAAGAGCAGCGATGAGGCGAAGATCGGCGGGATCACGCCCGACGTGTTGACCTTCAGCGGCAGGTGCGAGCGCTCCTGCTGGATCTGGCCGCGGGCGGTCTGGCGCTTGGGATATTGGATGAGGACCCGCCGCTGGGCGCGCTCCATGAAGCAGATGAACAGCACCAGCACGAGCGCCATGGCGATGATCGTCATGATGATGAACGGATCCATCGAGCCGGTGCGGCCGCCCTCCAGCATCTGCGCGATTGCCTGCGGCAGCTGGGCGACGATGCCGGCCATGATGATCAGCGAGATGCCGTTGCCGATGCCCCGGCTGGTGATCTGCTCGCCCAGCCACATCAGGAACATGGTGCCGCCGACCAGGTTGATCACGGTGGTGATCCGGAACAGCATACCGGGGTCGATCACCGCCGACTGGCCCTGCTGAGCGCCCCAGCTCTCCAGGCCCACGGCCATGAAATAGCCCTGGATCGCGCAGAGGAAGACCGTGCCGTAGCGGGTGTACTGATTGATCTTCTTGCGCCCGGATTCGCCCTCCTTCTTGAGCGCTCCGAGCGTCGGCGACATCGTGGTGGCCAGCTGCATGACGATCGAGGCGGTGATGTAGGGCATCACGCCCAAAGCGATCAGGCTCATCCGCTCGAGGCCGCCGCCCGAGAACATGTTGAAGAAATCGAGCACGCCGCCCTGGGTCTGCTGGAAGAGCTGGCCGAGCGCGCGCGGGTCGATGCCGGGCAGCGGCACGAAGCTGAGCAGCCGGAAGATGATCAGCGCGCCGAGCGTGAACCAGAGCCTTTTCTTGAGGTCGGTGGCCTTGGCGAAATTCGCCAGGCTCATCGTCGATGCCAGCTGTTCGGCGGTGGTTGCCATGGATGTACGTGCCTTCAAGAAATGAAATGGCGGCGGGAGCTGGACGCCCCCGCCGCCTCATATAGTGACCGTTTCCGGCTTGTCAGCCTTCACCGGTAAAAGCGGCGAGGTGAATGGAGCCGCATCGTCCCGCGGGCGATGCGATGGGAGCCCCATTCAGGCGTCCGCCCTGGCCTTCGCTTCCGCCTTTGCCTTGCCCTTGACGCTGCCCTTCTTGGCGGCGGCTTTCTCGGACGCCGGCACGATCTCGATGATCTCGACGGAGCCGCCGGCCTTTTCGATCGCCTCGCGCGCGCCCTTGGACGCGCCGGCGACCTTGAACGAAAGCTTCGCCTTGAACTCGCCCTTGCCGAGGATGCGCACGCCGTCCTTGCCGCCGCGGGCGACTCCGGCCGCCTTCAGCGCCTCGTGATCGATCACGCCTTTGGCGTCGAGCTTCTTGGCGTCGACCAGCTTCTGGATAGCGCCCAGGTTCACCTCGGCATAATCCTTGGCGAAGATGTTGTTGAAGCCGCGCTTCGGCATCCGCATGTGGAGCGGCATCTGGCCGCCCTCGAAGCCGAACACCGAAACGCCCGAGCGCGCCTTGGCGCCCTTGTGGCCGCGGCCGGCGGTTTTGCCCTTGCCCGAGCCGATGCCGCGGCCGACGCGCATGCGCCCCTTGCGAGCGCCCTTATTGTCGCGGATGTCGTTGAGTTTCATGTCGTTGCACTCGCTTTCGCTTTTGTCGCGCGTTGTGAAGACGAGGACAGTTGCTGGCAACTGTCTCCATTCCTGCGTCAGCCCTCGACCGACACCATATGCCGGACGGCGCGGATCATTCCGCGCACCTCCGGCGTGTCCTCGAGCTCCACCGTGCGATGGCGCTTGTTGAGGCCGAGGCCGATCAGCGTCTTGCGCTGGTCGCCGGTACGGCGGATCGGGGAGCCCGTCTGGGTGATCTTGACGGTCTTTTTGGGTTCTTGGGCCATCATGCTTACTCCGCGACCGCCTCGGCTTCGGCCGAAGCCTCGGCCGCGCCGGCAATGCCCTCGCGGCGGGCCATCAGATCGGCGATCTTCTTGCCGCGGCGCTGGGCGACCGACTTCGGGCTGGTCTGCTCGCCGAGCGCCTCGAAGGTCGCCCGGATCATGTTGTAGGGGTTCGACGTGCCGATCGACTTGGTCACCACGTCGGCGACGCCCAGGCTCTCGAACACGGCGCGCATCGGGCCGCCGGCGATGATGCCGGTGCCGGCCGGAGCCGAGCGGACATAGACCCGGCCGGCGCCGAAATGGCCGAGACCGTCATGGTGAAGGGTGCGGCCGTCGCGCAGCGGCACCCGGACCATCGCCTTCTTGGCCGCGGCGGTCGCCTTGGAGATCGCCTCGGGCACCTCGCGCGCCTTGCCGTGGCCGAAGCCGGCCCGGCCCTTGCCGTCGCCGACGACGACCAGAGCGGCGAAGCCGAAGCGCTTGCCGCCCTTCACCGTCTTGGAGACGCGATTGATGTGGACGAGCTTCTCGATGAACTCCTCGCCGCCCTCGTCGTCGCCGCCGCGGCCACGGCCACGGTCGTCGCGACGGCCGCGATTGCCGCCGCCGCGATTGTCGCGGCCGCCGCCGCGCCCGCCACGGGCGCCGCGCTCGCGCCGCCCCTCGGGACGGTCGCTGCCGGCCGCAACGGGAGCCTCGGCCGCCGCCTCGGGGGCAGCCGCTTCCGGAGCCGCGGCCTCGGGGGCCGCCTCGGCCGGGGTTTCGGCGTTCGGGTTGGTTTCGTCAGCCATCATTTAGAACTCCAATCCGCCTTCGCGGGCGGCGTCGGCCAGCGCCTTGACGCGGCCGTGAAACAGGAAGCCGCCGCGGTCGAACACCACCCGGGTGATGCCGGCCGCCTTGGCGCGCTCGGCGAGCTTGCGGCCCACGTCCTGCGCGGAGGCGACGGTCGCGCCGGACTTGGCCCGGCCTTCCTTCTCCAGCGTCGAGGCGGCGGCCACGGTGCGGCCCTCGCCGTCGACGATGATCTGCGCGTAGATGTGCCGGCCCGAGCGATGGACGCTGAGCCGCGGCCGATCGCCGGCGCGGGCGCGCAGCGACGTGCGGACACGCTGGCGGCGCTTATCGAATGGGTTGAATCTCGCCATGGCTTATTTCTTCTTGCCTTCTTTGCGGAAGATATACTCGCCGCGATACTTGATGCCCTTGCCCTTATAGGGCTCGGGCTTGCGCCAGCGGCGGATCTCGGCGGCGAGCTGACCGACCTTCTGCCGGTCGATGCCGCTGATCTCCACCGTGGTGGCGTCGGGCGTCTTGACCTCGAGCCCGTCCGGCA
>Ga0190274_10002680_pt1 | contig 10523 bp, 8 predicted proteins | sample Popmic531T_FD_133002 | JGI IMG/M metagenome (GOLD analysis project Ga0190274, IMG submission 133002) | Populus adjacent soil microbial communities from riparian zone of Yellowstone River, Montana, USA - 531 T | ecosystem: Environmental > Terrestrial > Soil > Riparian zone | place: USA: Montana...
GTTCCGTATCGCGGCGGTGCGCCGGCCGGTATGGCGACGGTGGCCGGGGAGACTTCGGTGGTGCTGGCGGGCGCGTCCAACGCAGGCTTGCTGCGCGGGGGACAGTTGCGCGGCCTTGCCACCACCGGGAAGAAGCGCTCGCCGCTGTTCCCGGACATGCCGACCATCGCCGAATTCTATCCGGGCTACGATCTGACGATCTGGCTCGGCTTGTACGCACCGGCCGCGACGCCGGAGCCGATCGTCGCCAAGCTGCGGGAGGAAGTGCAGAAGGCGCTCACCGATCCCGAACTTCTGAAAAAGCTCAACGTGACCGGTGCGCTTGAGCCGCTCGTACTGCCGCCTGCTGAATTCGCCGCGCTGATGAAGCAGGACTACGAGAAATACGGCAAGCTGGTGCGCGACGTCGGCGTGAAGATTGAGCAGTAAGCTATTTGTAACGGAATGTCGCCGAGACCAGCTTGCAGCGCTCGGCGCTGCCGCCAACGAAAACCTGAAACTCGCCGGGCTCGACGCAAGACTTCAAGTCGCGGCCGAGGAGTGCCAGGTCTTTACGCGAGAGCGCAAAGCGAACGGTCTTGCTCTCACCCGGCTTGAGCATCGCCTTGGCAAAGTCCTTTAGTTCCAGCACCGGCCGCGCGACGCTCGCAACCGGATCGCGCAGGAACAGGAAGAGCGTTTCCTCGCCGGCCACGCTGCCTTCGTTGGCCACCGCGGCTTCGATCGTCACTGGCTCATCGCCAGAAATCTCCGCCGGCGTCGCACTGAGTTTTGTCACCGCGAAGCGCGTGTAGGACAGACCGTGCCCGAAATGGAATTGCGGCTCGATCGGCAGGTCGGCGTGGCGGTTGCAGTAATAGACATTGGGCGCCGCCGGACGGCCAGTCGCGCGATGCGAATAGAAGATCGGGATTTGCCCCACGTCATGGGGCCAGGTCACCGACAGCTTGCCGCTCGGATTCCACGCGCCAGTCAGAACGTCAGCGATGCCGTAGCCGGCCTCCGAGCCGAGGAACCAGCCCGCGAGTGCCGCGTCCGCGCGCTCGAACAGCCATGGCAGGGTGAGGGGCCGTCCCGCGAACACGATCGCCACCGTCGGCTTGCAGACGGCGAGGACGGCTTCGGCGAGCTCGCGCTGGCTGCCGGGCAGTCCCAGATGGCCGCGGCCCTGGGCCTCGCCGGTCCATTCTTTTTTCTCACCAACGCAGAGGATGACGACGTCGGCCTTGCGCGCAGCCGCGACAGCCGCTGCGATGCCGGCTTCGCCCGGCTCCTCGATGTGTGCCCCGACCTCGTGCGCGATCTCGGCCTGCGGCAACGCCGCACGCAATCCGCGCACGACGGTTGCCGAGTCCATTCCGGCGGCGGCGAACCAGCAGCCGAACATCTGCAAAGGGTCGTCGCCGAGAGGGCCGATCACCGCGATGCGGCGCGTATCGGGCTTCAACGGCAACACGGAGTTTTCGTTCTTCAGCAGAACGGCGGAACGTCGCGCCGCGTCGCGCGCCAGTGCGTCATGATTATTGGCGGGCAGAGGTGGGGCGGAGGTGCTGGCGTAAGGATCGTCGAGCAGGCCAAGCCGTTCCTTCAGGGTGAGCACGCGGCGCACCGCGCGGTCGATGTCCGCCATCACGATCAGTCCACGCTTCAGCGCATCCGGCAGGCCGCGCACATAGGCCTCGTCCTGCATGTCGATATCGACGCCGGACTTCAGCGCCAACGCCGACGCTTCCACCAGGTCGCCGGCCACGCCATGCGCGATGAGTTCGACAACCGCGGTGTAGTCGCTCACCACGATGCCATCGAAGCCCCATTTTGCGCGCAACAGATCGTTGAGAAGCGCGCCATGCGCGGTCGCGGGAATGCCAGAGACATCGTTGAACGACGGCATGATAGCGGCGACGCCGGCCTTCACCGCAGCTTCGAACGGGGGCAGGTAGACCTCCGCCAGTTGCCGCTCCGAAATATCGGCGGAGCCGTAGTCGCGGCCCGCGGCCACCGCGCCATAGGCGCCCATATGCTTGGCGGTGGCGGCGACGCCTTCGCGCAAAGTCTTGCCCTGGAAGCCGCGCACCTTGGCTTCGGCGTAGCGGCTCGTCACCAGCGTATCCTCGCCGGGCCCTTCCGCGATGCGGCCCCAGCGCGGATCGCGGCAGACGTCCAGCATCGGCGCGAAGGTCAGCGTGATCGCGGCGCGGGTTGTCTCCTCTACGGAGGCCTTCGCGGTGCGCTCCCAAAGCTCGGGATCGAATGCGCAGGCTTCCGCGATCGGAAGCGGGAAGATGGTGCGATGCCCGTGCAACACGTCGAGCCCGAAGATCAACGGAATCTTCAGCCGGCTTTCCATCGCGATCTTCTGCAGGCGGTTCAGCCGCTCGGCGCCGTGGATGTTGAGCAGGCTGCCGATCCGGCCCGCCGCAAGCTGGCGCTCCATCTCCGGCTCGCCCATCGGCGGCGCGCCGGCGTCGATCATGTTGAGCTGGCCGAGCTTCTCCTCAAGCGTCATCGACGCGAGCAGCCGCTCGACCCGGTCCTTGTCGGCCACGTGCGAACTCCCGTGCTTCCGAGGTCAGCCGCCCTTGTATCCCGAGCGGTCGAAGTTCGCGAGGTCGGCGCGATACTCCGCCGGTACCTCGCAGCCGCAGCGCAGGTGCCAGCGCCGCACCATGTAGCTGAAGGCGTTGCCCTGCGAGTCGCCGCGGTTGGTGCGCGCGCGCTTCGCTGCCAGCTCCTCGTCCTTGACGAACAGCTTGGGGCCGCCCGCCATTTCGGCGAGCATCTGGATGCGGCAGGCCTTCTCCAGCTTCACCGCCAGGAACACCGCTTCCTCGATGGTGCGGCCCGCGGCGACCAGGCCGTGATTGCGCAAGATCAAAATGCCGCCCTGGCCGAGCGTCTTCGCCACCGCCTTGCCGCGCGGCTGGTCGGTAATCAGGTCGGTGGTCTCGGAGAACACCGGCACGCCGGCCGAGAACATCGTGCCGTCGTTGCTGATCGGCGCGAGCGGCTTGCCGAGCGAGGAGAACGCCACGACGTTCTCCGGGTGCGTGTGGATCACGCAGTTGATGTCCGGGCGCGCGCGCAACACCTCGGAATGGATGAACACCTCGTTGTGGCGCGGCCATTCGCCAGCGACTCTCTCGCCTTCGATGTCCACGGTGATGATGTTGTCCGGCGTCATCTCCTCGACGCCGACGCAGCCGGGCTTCATCAGGAAACGGTTGGGATTGTCGGGGAGCCGCGCCGAGATGTGGCCCCAGACGTAGTCGCCCTGGCCTTCGTCGACGAGAACGCGCCCGGCGTTGATCAACTTCTCGCGCAGCTTGTCGGTCATGACACGGGTTCCTGTTGCTGTTTGATGGAAATTCTCTCGCCGCGAACGGCATCGATCAGCGCGCCGGCGTCGTCGGGCTCGCGGTCGGCGCGCCAGGCGACGTGGCCATCGGGCCGCACCAGCACGAGGCGGCGTTCATAGGCGTCGAGCACCTGCCGCTCGGAAAGCGCGACGCTTTGCAGGGGAACGCCGCGTTGCCGTGCTGCACTTTCGATAGATTTCCCGGCAGGCGTATTCTCACCGAGGCGCAGCAGCGTGAAACCGCGGCCAACGAGATCGAGCGTCGAGCGGCCGTCGTCGAGCCATGCGTGCGGCGCGCGCGCGCCCGGCCGCGCGGTCTGCCTGTAAGGATGCGAGAGGTCCGGCGGTGCCGGCGTGCCGTCCGGCACGACGATCGGCGATTGGTCATAGCGGTAGCCGAGCATCACACCGTTCGCGAACCATTCCTTGCGCATGACACCCGCAAACCAGCCACCGTATTCCTTGCGGGCCGCGTCGTTCGCTGCGCCGGGCGCAAAGATGTCCGGACCGGGCAGGTGCTCGCGCGTGGACAGCATCCGCTTCAGGTTGCGGCTCGCCTCGGCGACGTTGCGCAACCCTATCGGACGGCGCTCGGCGTCGTAGGTTTGCAGCAGCCCACGGCCGCCCCAGCCTTTGTGAACGGCCTCGAGCTTCCAGGCGAGGTCGACCGCATCGCCGATCCCGGTGTTCATGCCGAAGCCGCCGGTCGGCGACATCAGGTGCGCGGCGTCGCCGGCAATGAACACGCGCTCGGTGCCGTAGCGGTCGGCCACCAGCTCGCGCCGCACCCAGCGCATTACGGAGAGGATTTCGTAATCGAAGTTGCGCCCCATCGCCTGCTTGAGCGCGGCGCGGACATCGGCCTCGGTGTGCTCGATTTTCTGCGGAGTGCCGACGATCGACATGCGGAAGCGGTCGGCGCCGTTGACCGCGACGATGGTCAGCCACACCCCCTCGGGTCCGATGAAGATGAAGCGGTAGGCTTTGCCCTTGTCGTGCAGCTTGTGGAAGTCGGGGCAGCGGAACATCACGTTGGTGGTGTAGGTCAGCGCGGGGTTGCCGCTCATCCCGATGCCGAGCGACTCGCGCACGGTGCTGGCGCCGCCGTCGGTGCCGACCACGTATTGCGCGGCGATCGTTTCGGTCTTGCCGCCGGATTTCACGGTGGCGGTCACTTCGTCTTTTGTTTCCTTCACCGCGACGAATTCCGCTCCATAGCGGAGCGTCACGTCAGGGAACGACCGCGCGAAGCGCGCCAGAATCGGATCGAACATGTCCTGCGGCACGCGCTCGCGCTTCTGCGGGCTTTCGGGCGGGCACGGCTCGAATCCGCGGCTGGGGAACGGCTCGCGGCCGAGCTCATAGCCGTTCAGCGCGGTGAGATAGACGTAGTCCTGCGGATAATCGGGCGGGTAGGGCGCGTCGCGCACCCAATCGAGGATGCCCCAGCGCCGGCAAAATTCCATCGTGCGGATGCCGACCAGATCCATCTTGGGCTGCTCGATCGCGCCGTCGGTCTTCTCGATCAGTGTGCAGGGCACGCCGCGCCAGCCGAGGTCGCCGGCGAGCGCCAGACCGACCGGCCCGCCGCCGACGATCAGCACGGGAACGTGCCGCGTCATTTGTATTTGCGCTCCAGGGCCTGGAAGCTCGCAATGTCGACCAGCCTCTGGCGCTCGGCGAAGGTGGCGAGCAGGTCGTGCTTGTCCCCGATGCTGCCGGTTTCCTTCAGGTGGGCGAGCGCGCGCTGCATGCCAAGCACCGCCGCCTGCAGCGCGGTGTTGGCGTAGATCACGCCGGCAAAGCTCAGCTCGCGCAGCTTGGCGTTCGGCAATTCCGGGGTCTTGCCGCCGATCACGATGTTGGCGAGCTGCGGCCACGGCAATTTTCCGATTGCCGCGATCTGTTCGGGCGTGGTCGGCGCCTCGACGAAACCGACGTCGGCGCCGGCCTCGCGGAAGGCGTGCGCCCGGTCCATGGCCGCATTGAAGCCCTCGACTGCGATGGCGTCGGTGCGCGCCACGATCATCAGGTCCGCATCGGCGCGCGCATCGACCGCAGCCTTGATCTTGCTGACCATCTCGGTGGCAGGGATGACCTCCTTGCCCTCGAAGTGGCCGCAGCGCTTCGGAAACACCTGGTCCTCGATCTGGATTGCGTCGGCGCCGGCGCGCTCCAGCACCTTGATCGTGCGTCCCATGTTGAGCGCGTTGCCGAAGCCGGTGTCGGCGTCGACCATCAGCGGGCGAGGGAACACATCGCGGATCGCGTGGACGTGGTCGGTCAGCTCGGTGAGCGTGACGAGGCCGTTGTCGGGAATGCCGAGGTGTGTGTTGGCGATGCCGGCGCCGGTCACGTAGGCGGCCGAAAATCCGGTATCGGCGACCACGCGTGCGGCGAGCGCGTTGGCGACGCCCGGCAGCAGCAGCGCGGCGCCGGGCTTGAGCAGTTCGCGGAACTCGCGGCGGGTGGAATGCGGCATCGGTGGATGGTGCAGGATCGCGCTCCAAGCCTCAAGGAATCAGCAGCACCGACCCCGTGGTCTTTCGGCTCTCGACGTCGCGATGTGCCTGCGCAGCCTCGCGCAGCGGATAGGTGTGGTTGACCTCGACCTTGATCTTGCCGCTGCCGGCCATGGCGAACAGGTCGTTCGCGGTCTCCAGCAATTCGGCCCGCGTCGCGGTGTAGTCGATCAGGCTCGGATGCGTAACGTAGAGCGAGCCCATGTGGCCAAGCTCGCGCACCGACACCGGCTCGGGATCGCCCGAGGCCTCGCCGAACGATGCCAGGATGCCGCGCGGCCGCAGGCACTTCAGCGAGCCCTGGAACGTGGTGCGCCCGATCGAGTCGTAAACCACCGGCACGCCCTTGCCGCCGGTGAGCTCGCGAACCTTTGCGGAGAAGTCGTCGTAGGAAAACACGTGGTCGCAGCCGTGCGCCTTCGCGATCGCGATCTTGTCCGGGCTGCCGACCGTGCCGATCACCGTGGCGCCGAGATGCTTTGCCCATTGGCTGACGATCTGGCCGATGCCGCCGGCCGCGGCGTGGATCACGATGGTGTCGCCGGGCATCACCTTGTATGTCGCATGCAGCAGGTATCGCGCGGTGAAGCCGCGCACCATCATGGACGCCGCGGTGCGCTCGTCGATGTTGGCCGGCAGCTTCAGGACGCGTGCGGCGGGCGCGTTACGCGCCTCCGCGTAGGCGCAGTCCGGCCGGCACACGGTCGCGACCCGGTCGCCGGCCGCGAAATCGGTGACGCCGGGGCCGACCGCCTCGATCACGCCCGCGCTCTCGGTGCCGAGCCCCGACGGAAGCGTCACGGCGTGCTGGCCGCGGCGCACCAGAATGTCGCGGAAGTTGAGCGCCACGGCGGTGTGCCGGATGCGCACCTCGCCGGGGCCGGGAGGCCCGAGTTCCAAATCCTCGAAGCCTAGCACCTCGGGGCCGCCGGTCTGGTGGAAGCGGATCGCTTTCATGGTCACCGTCATGGCCTCTGTCATGACATGGGTGCGCCGCCCGAAAAAGAGGCCGGCAGCGCTTGCCGTTGCGGCACCGCCAAGGCAGCATGATCCGAACAATCGCCACGGAGGAGCGTTGATCATGGCCGCCCGACGCAAAGCCGCCCGCCGTTCAACCGTCAAAGCCCGCGCCAAAAAGCCAATGGTGCGCCGGAGCCCGAAAGTCAGCGCCAAAGCCAAGCCGAAGCGCAAGGCGCACAAGTTCGTGGTCAGCCGGCTGCGGCCCGAGGATTTCAAGACCGACGGGCTGCGCAGCTACGCGCAGTACCGCGATCTCGGCATCAAGGACGCCACCAACGGCATGGCGGTGGCGCATGTGATCCGCTTCGTCGGCGCCTGCGATCCCAAGGTCGCGTCCAAGGAACATCTCCACGAAGCCGAGTTCCAGATGATCTACGTGCTGAAGGGCTCGATGGTGTCGAGCTTCGAAGGACACGGCACGCACACGATGAAGGCCGGCGACGCCTGGTTGCAGCCGCACAGCATCAAGCACAAGGTGCTCGACTATTCGTCCGACTGCGAGGTGCTGGAGATCGTCATGCCGGCGAACTTCAAGACCGTCGAGCTCGAGACGTAGAAGCCGCGCCAGCGGGGCGCTCCGATGGACGCCAAGACCGATACGCCGACCGCTGCCGAGATGATCGCCCGCGCGCGTGCGCTGATGCCTGCGCTGCGCGCGCGTGCGTCGAAGGGCGAGAAGGACAGGCGGATCGCCAAGGAGACCATCGCGGAGATGCAGGAGGCGGGGCTGTTCCGCGTGCTGCAGCCGAAGCGCTGGAGCGGCTTCGAGCTTCCCATCGGAACGTACTTCGACGTCGAGATGGCGCTGGCCGAAGGCGACATGTCGGTCGCCTGGGTCTATGGCGTGGTCGGCACGCATCCCTGGGGATTGTCGCTGTTCGATGACCGTGCCGCGAACGATGTCTGGGGCAAGGACCCATCGACGCTGATCTCGTCGTCGCTGATGCCGTCCGGCACCGCGATGCCGGAGCCGGGCGGCTACCGGGTGCAGGGCCGCTGGAGATATTCGAGCGGCTGCGAGCACTGCGACTGGGCGTTTCTCGGCGCGACGATCGAGGGCGCGGCGGGCGGCTATCCCGACCGCTGCCTGTTCCTGATCCGGCGCAGCGATTACGAGATCATCGACACCTGGCACGTCTCGGGCCTCAAGGGCACCGGCAGCCACGACATCGCGGTGAAGGGCGTGTTCGTGCCGGCGCACCGGATGATCCGGTACTCCGACAACTTCAAGGGTGTTGCGCCGGGACTGGCGGTCAACACGTCGCCGCTCTACCGGCTGCCGTGGGGCCAGGTGTTCTTCCGCGGCGTGGCGACGGCGTCGATCGGCGCGCTGCAGGGCATGCTCGATATCTTTCTTGAGTACGGCAAGTCGCGCGTCAACCGCATGTTCGGCACCAAGGCGTTCGACGATCCGCAGGTGCAGATGACCTGCGCGGAGGTGGCGGTCGGCCTCGACGAGATGAAAACGATCCTGCACCGCAACCTGCGTATCCTGGAAGGCTATGCCGCACGCGGCGAAATGCCGTCCTATCCGGAGCGCATCCACTTCAAGTTCCATTCGGCGACGGCGGCGGAGCGCTGCACCGTGCTGGCGACCAAGCTGTTCCGCGCCGCCGGCGCCGCCGGCATCTATGCGGACATGCCGTTCGGCCGGATCCTCGCCGACATCACCGCCGCGCGTCAGCACGTCTCGAACCAATACGAGACGATCGGGCGCAATGCGGGCGCCGCCATGTTCGGCGCCGAGGAGACCCGGGATTTCTCGCTGTAATGTTTTGCATTGAGGAGTGGAAATGAAAATCTGCCGCTACGACGACGACCGCTTGGGCATCGTGATCGGCGACAACGTGCACGACGTCACCGCCGCGCAGACCGAGATCAGGGCGGCGGCGCCTTACACGGCGAAGGCCGATCCGGTGATCGCGGCGCTGCCGCAGTGGCGAGGGAAGCTCGAAGCGATGGCGGCGAAGGCTGCGCCCGGCAAGCCGCTGTCGCAGGTCAAGCTGCTTCCGCCAGTGGCGCGGCCGCCGAAAATCCTGGCGGCGCCGACCAACTACGCCAAGCACGTCGCCGAGATGCAGCCGATGCGCGACGCCGTGCCGGGCATGGCCCGCTTCTCGCCGGACATCGAGAAGGCCGGCATCTTTCTCAAGTCCAACACCTCGCTGGTCGGGCCGTCGGAGGGCATCCCGATGCGGTTTCCCGACCGGCGCAACGACCATGAGGCGGAGCTCGTCATCGTGATCGGCAAGCAGGGCAGCGACATCCCGAAGGAGAAGGCCTACGAGCACATCGCCTGCTACGGGCTCGGCCTCGACATGACCGCGCGCGGCCAGGAAGACCGCAGCTTCCGCAAATCGATCGACGGCTACACCGTGCTTGGGCCCTGGCTGGTGACGCCGGACGAGATCCCCAATCCGGCCGACGTGCCCTTTACACTCACCGTCAACGGCGAGAAGCGCCAGGAGAGCAACACCAGCTTCCTGATTTTCGACATCCCGCGGCTGATCGAGTTCGCCTCGTCGTTCTACACGCTCTATCCCGGCGACATCTACTACACCGGGACCCCGGAGGGCGTCGGCCCGGTCAAGCCGGGCGACTGGATCAGCCTGAAATCGCTGCCGCAGCTCGGCGAGCTCAAGATCCAGGTCCGCGCGCACGCGAAGTAGATTCATAGCCCTCGCTGTCATCGCCCGCTTTCGCGGCCGATGACGGCGGGGGTGCCATCCCGGATAGCGATGGCGGCGCGGGCCGCCCCCATGATAAATTGGGCCCGCAATCGAGAAGGAGCCTCCCATGTCCGCACGGCCCGTCATCAGGATCGCGCCGAACAACCAGGTGTTCGACCTTCCGGTGATCGTCGGCATCAAGGAGGGGCTGTTCGCCGGGGCCGGTCTCGACGTGAGCTTCTCCGCCACCCACGCCGACCGCGAGAAGGATTCCGCCGAGCGGCCGATCATGTCGCGGCTCAAGGAGCAGCAGTTCGATGGCGGCAAGGCCGACAGCTACAACGTCTGCGAATGGGCGAGCATCGACCGCCTGGAGCGCGGCAAGCGTGGCGGCAACATCGCGGCGCTGCGCGCCGCCGTCGCGGCGCAGGCGATCGTCACCTTCGACGAGGCGCTGCAGGTCCCGCGCGACATGGCGGACGTGCCGGTGGTGGTGCAGGAGCTCACCGGCTCGCACTACACCACGGTTCAGATGCTGGAGAGCGCGATCGGGCCCGAGCACATCAAGCTGGTCAACGGCCGGCTGCCGCAGATGCGCTGGAACGGCCTGAGAGACGGCACCTATCGCGCCGTCACCGTGATGGAGCCGTTCATCAGTCTCGCCCTGAAGGAGGGCGCGCACATCGTGGCGGCATCGTTCTACCGCGGTGGCGAGGTGGTGGCGCCTGGCCTCGACGACGAGCAGCGCAAGGCGTTCTACGAGGCCGAGAACAAGGCGGTCGATCTGATCAACGCCGACTTTTACAAGTACGCCCACCACGTCACGGCGCACGCCAAGGGCGCGCTGCAGCCGAACGAGCTACTGCGCGCATTCATCCGCTACAAGCACGTCGACTACTATGACCTGGGCCTGTTCGGCCGCGCCTACGACTGGATGAAGGCGCGCGGCCTGACCGA
>Ga0190274_10002681_pt1 | contig 10523 bp, 11 predicted proteins | sample Popmic531T_FD_133002 | JGI IMG/M metagenome (GOLD analysis project Ga0190274, IMG submission 133002) | Populus adjacent soil microbial communities from riparian zone of Yellowstone River, Montana, USA - 531 T | ecosystem: Environmental > Terrestrial > Soil > Riparian zone | place: USA: Montana...
CGGCGCTGACCGCCGGACAGGGTCTTGAGCTGCTGGGTGAGGATCCGCTCCTCGATGCCCAGGCTGCTCGCGATCGTGGCCGCCTCGGACTCGGCGGCGTACCCGCCACCGGCGTGCAGCTCGGCGTCGGCGCGTTCGTAGCGGCGCATCGCCCGCTCGTGGACCACCGGGTCTTCGCTGCCCATGTCGACCTCGGCCTGCCGCAGCCGGCGTACGACGTCGTCGAGCCCGCGCGCGGACAGGATCCGGTCGCGGGCGAGGACCTCGGGGTCACCGATGCGCGGGTCCTGCGGGAGGTAGCCGACCTCGCCGGTCGCCTGCACCGACCCGGCCGCGGGCAGTGCCTCGCCGGCGAGGATCTTGGTGAGCGTCGTCTTGCCGGCGCCGTTGCGGCCGACCAGACCGACCTTGTCGCCCGCTGCGACCCGGAAGCTGACGTCCTCCATGAGCAGTCGTGCTCCGGCGCGGACCTCGAGCTTGTGGGCGGTGATCATGAGGGTTCAAGGGTAGTTGTGGGTACGGTCCATCCGGGCATCGGCGCTGGTGTCTCAGGTCACGTCAGCAGGCACGTCAGGAGTGCGGATGCGGTTCAACCCCAAGGCTCGGCTCGACACCAGTCGGATGGGGGACGCCGGGCGCGGTTCGGGCAGCTCTCGCGGTGGCGGCGGCATCCCGATCCCCGGCGGCGCCGCAGGCGGTGGCATCGGGACCTTGGTCGTCATCGCGATCGTGGTGGTCGCGTCGCTCGTGCTCGGCGGTGGCAACGACGACAACCCGGGCGCCGACACCGGCCGCTACGAGCAGTGCGACGGCGGCGAGGACGCCAACAGCAGCGCCGACTGCGCCCGAGTGGCGATCGAGAACTCGCTCTACGACTACTGGTCCGAGGCGCTCCCGGCGCAGTCGGGCGCGCCGTTCGAGGCCGAGCGCAAGATCGAGACCTTCACCGACGGCATCAGCACCGGGTGCGGCTCCGCGAGCGCCGACGTCGGCCCGTTCTACTGCCCCGCGGACCGGACGATCTACCTCGACACGACCTTCTACGACGACGTCCTGGAGCAGCAGCTGGGCGGGCCGGACGGCGGCTTCGTCGAGGCGTACGTGCTCGCCCACGAGTACGGCCACCACATCCAGAACCTGCTCGGCACCATGGGCAAGGTGAAGACCCAGCAGGGCCCGAAGAGCGACGCCGTACGCCTCGAGCTGCAGGCCGACTGCTACGCCGGCATGTGGGCGAAGGCCGCGACCTCCACCCAGGACACCGACGGCATCACGATCTTCTCCGAGCTGACCGACGAAGACATCCAGCTCGCCATCGAAGCCGCCACCACCGTCGGCGACGACCGGATCCAGGAGTCCTCCGGCGGCGACGTCGACCCCGAGTCCTGGACCCACGGCTCGGCCAAGTCACGGGTGAAGTGGTTTATGACTGGTTACACCGAGGGCACCCTGGACGCCTGCGACACCTTTGCTGCCGGGGCGCTCTGACGGTCTCGGGCACGCGGTTTGGTCACCAACCGCAGATTTCAGGGCCGAAAACGTGCGGTTGGTGACCAAACGGCGACCCTCGACCGGCCCGAGTCAGCCCTCGGCAGGCCGAGGAGCCGGCGGCGGGGGCGGCCAGACCACGCTGCCGTGGAGGCCCGCGTCGAGCAGGCCGACGTGCACGGCCTCGGTGACGCGCGACCGGACCTCGACGCCGGCGGCCGGGTCGTGCCAGACCGAGAGCCGGAAGACGGCCCGTTCCGGGCCGAGGCTCGTGAGTGCTGTGACCGGCGCCGGCGATGCGCTCACCCCACGTACGCCGGCCGCGGCGGTCCGGGCCGTCTCCGTCGCCCGGTCGACCACGCCGTCGATCCCCCTGACCACGGCGACCTCGAGCTCGGACCGGTTCGCGCCGCGAGTGGAGTAGTTGAGCAGCGGCGTGTTGAGCACGTCGTTGTTGGGCAGGTGCACCGTGACCCCGTCGGCGGTGTCGATGACGACCGAGCGGCTGTTGAGGTCGGTCACGTGGCCGAGGAACCCGGAGGACTCGATCAGGTCGCCGAGCTTGATCGTGCGTCGGGTCTGGATCACCAGACCGGCACCGACGTTGTCGGCGACCCCGCGGCCGATCAGCACCAGGGCGCCGACGATGACCAGGAGGGCGACCAGGACCGGCTTGATCGGTGCGCCGAGGACACTGAGCACCACACCGATGCCGAGCAGGTAGACGGCGTACCGGACGACCCGCGACACCTGCACGACCGCGTCGTGCTGCACCCCGGTGAGTCGCCCACCGAAGCCGATTGTCGCGCGCGCGGCGTACCGCGCCACCAGCACCGTCACGACGGCGACGACGCCCGCCCACACCACGGACCAGCCGTCGATGTCGAGCTCGTCGAACGAGATGTTCACGCGCGCCCCTCCACCAGCGCCTCGATGTGCGGGAACTGCCGCTGCAACGCCCGCAGGTGTGGGGCGACCGCGGGGTGCCGGAACTTCCCGGCCAGGGCGCCTTCACCACGAGCGGCGCGGGCCAGCGCCCACTCGGCCCGGTTGAGCACCGTGTAGACGGCCGTCACCCGGGCGCCGAGCGTCACCTCGTCCCGGGTCGCCAGGCCGTCCGGCAACCCCAGCAGGTAGGCGTCGACCAGCGGCTCGAGCTCCTCGCGGGCGCTCAGCGCGAAGTAGCCGAGATCGGCGCCGACGGGGCCGGTCCCCAGCGTCCCCCAGTCGATGGCGATCACGTCGTCCGACTCACGACCCAGCAGGTTGGCGGGTACGGCGTCGCCGTGCTGCGGCACCTGCACGAGCGCGTCGATCGCCACGAGCAGCTCGACCCGACGGCCCCAGAGGTGGTCGGCCACGTCGGCGACCGTGGTGCGCGCGAGCGTCGGCCAGCCGCCGTGCCGGTCCACCCGGGTCAGCCGGTCGCGGAGCTGGTTGCGGGCCAGCCACGGCGCCGCCGCCAGCTGGGTGCCGGCGAACCGGCCCATCGCGCGAGCGCAGAAGAGCCCACTGAGCGAGGCGTCCTCCACCCACTCCTGGGTGATCGTGATGCCGCCCTCGTCCTCCTCGACGGCCCCGAGTCCGGCCGCGCGCAGGCCCGGTGTCTCCACGACGGTCGCGGCGGTGACCACGTCCGCGGCGCGCCGCCAGTAGGCGAAGTGCCGCGGGTTGGTGAGCTCCGCGGGGTCGTCGTCGGCGGGCCGGGCCAGTCGCTTGACGACCACGGGCCGGTCGCCGAGGACCGTCCTCCAGACACCAACCGTCGAGGCACCGCTACCGCCGGGCAGCGGGTGCCACCCGGCTTCGGGCTGCCACATGTCCGGCACGCTAGTGCACGTCGCGCCTCGCGAACGCGACCTGGCCCGCGACACTCAGGACCAGGGCCACCACGGACAGGGCGAGCACGGGCCACCAGGAGAAGCCCTCGGCCGGCACCATCGGCAGGTGCTCGAACGGCGACAGGTCCTGGAGCCACTGCGGGAGCCCGAAGAGGTCGCCGAAGAGCATCACCACGGTGGTAAACGCGAGCGGGGCCCACGCCAGGACGGTCCAGCGCGGCACGACGCCGTAGAGGAGCCGGCCCAGGCCGCTCAGGACCAGCACCGGCGCGGCGTACTGGACCACCGGCCAGGTGATCTCCCAGGCCGCGCTGCCGTCGCCGGTGACGAGCAGGTAGCCCGCCCCGAGCCCGAGGCCGGACGCGACCAGGACCGACCCGACTCCACCGACGGTGACGACGACGTGACCCAACAGCCAGCGGCCGCGCGGAAGGGCGGTCGCCAGCAGCACCTCCAGGTGGCCGTTCTCCTCCTCCCCGCGGGGACGGAGCGCGGAGGAGATCGCAAAACCGCAGCAGATCACCGCCAGCATCAGGATCGAAGTGCCGTAGAAGCCGGTCACGACGTCGCTCCCCGACTGCACGAAGACCTCCTGCGAGGTCTCCGAGTCGCCGATCAGCGACTCGACGTCGTCGCCGATCGCGCCGTACGCCAACCCGGCGAAGAGCATCCCGGCCGTCCAGCCGATGACGGCGCCCCGCTGCAGGCGCCACGCCAGGCCGAAGGCGTTCCGCAGCCCGTACGACGCGCGTGCCGGGCCGGGTCTGGCCGCCAGCACACCGGACCCGTAGTCGCGCCGGGCGAAGAGCGCGAACCCGCCGGCCAGTGCCGCCGCGGCGCCGGCCAGCATCAGCAGCATCGGCCACCAGCGCAGGCCGGAGAACTGATGCATCGCCTGGTACCAGCCGATCGGCGACAACCAACTGAGCACGCCGTTGCCGACGTCACCGACCGCCCGCAACACGTAGGCGATCGCGATGAAGCTGCCGGCGATGCCGTACGCCGACCGAGTGCTCGCCGTCAGCTGGACGGCGACCAGCGCCGTACCGGTGAAGACCCAGCCGCACGCCGTGACCCCCAGCCCGAGGCCGAACGAGTCGGCCGCCGCGAGCCCGTACGCCGTCAGCCCCGCCGACACGAGGAGCCCGAGCACCAGGTTGGCGATCAGCGCAACGAGGACCGCCGCGGTGGTCGGCGCGTACCGACCGACGGCGGCCGCGCGCAGCAGCTCGTCGCGGCCCGTCTCCTCCTCGGCGCGGGTGTGCCGGCCGACCAGGAACATGCTCATCAGCGCCGCGACGATCGCGCCGAACGCCGTCGTCTGCCAGGCGGTCTGACCGCCGAGGGTGTCGAGCGCCCGAGGTGGGCCGGCCATCGCGGTGAAGGCCGCGTTGGAGCCGGCGCTGGCCGCAGCGGCCTCGTACTCGGCCTGAGTCGTGTAGAGCCCGTCGACGCTGTAGACCGTGGCCAGATAGAGCAGCACGCCGCCGAGGACCCACCACAGCAGCAGCCACCTGTCCCGGCGCAGGAACGTCAGCAGGAAGGTGCCGGTGCCGGTCATCCCGCGTCCGGGTCGGTGTCGATCTCGTCGCCGTAGTGCCGCAGGAAGAGGTCCTCCAGGGTCGGCGGCTGGCTGGTCAGGGTGCGCACCCCCGCGCCGACGAGTGCCTGGAGCGCCGGATCGAGCCGGGCGGTGTCGACCTGGAACCGGACCCGATCGCCTTCCACGACGAGGTCGTGCACGCCGTCGAGATCGTCGAGGCCCTGCACCGGTCGCTCGACCTCCGCGTTGACCGAGGTGCGGGTCAGGTGGCGCAGGTCCGCCAGCGTGCCGCTCTCGACGACCCGACCGGCACGGATGATGCTCACCCGGTCGCCCAGCCGCTCGACCTCGGCCAGGATGTGGCTGCTCAGCAGCACCGCGTGACCGCGGTCGCGGAACTCGTCGACGTACCTCTGGAAGACCGACTCCATCAGCGGGTCCAGGCCGGACGTCGGCTCGTCCAGGACGAGCAGGTCGACGTCGGAGGCGAGCGCCGCGACCAGGGCGACCTTCTGCCGGTTGCCCTTCGAGTAGGCCCGGCCCTTCTTGGTCGGGTCGAGCTCGAACGCGTCGATCAGCTCGCTACGCCGGGCCTCGTCGATCCCGCCACGGAGGCGCGAGAGCAGGTCGATGACCTCGCCACCGGTCAGGTTGGGCCACAGGTTCACGTCGCCCGGCACGTAGGCGAGCCGGCGGTGCAGCTGGGCCGCCTCCCGCCACGGGTCCCCGCCGAGCAGCCGTACCTCGCCGCCGTCCTTGCGCAGCAGCCCGAGCAGCACCCGGATCGTGGTGGACTTGCCGGCGCCGTTCGGGCCCAGGAAGCCGTGCACCTCGCCAGTCCGGACCATGAGGTCCAGGCCGTCGAGCGCCGTGAAACTCCCGAACCTCTTCACCAATCCGTTGATCTCGATGACGTGCTCGTCGGTCACCCGACCGACGCTACTCCGACTGGTGCTCGGCTGCGGACGTCGTACGAACGGTGGTTCCTGACCCACGATTCGTATGACGTCTCGGGCGCGGCCTGCGCCCCTAGGCGTTGTGCACCTCGACCTGGACGGCGCACGCGTCCAGGACCGCCTGCTCCAAGACCCCACGACGCGGGTCCGGTACGGCGAGCCACGGGCCGACGACCGTCAGCGTCCGCAGCCGCGGATCGAGGAGCACCTCGTCGACGGCGGTCCGGTCACCACCGGTGACGACCAGCCCGGTCAGTCCCCCAAGGATCCGTGCAGCGTGGTCGGCTGCGGCCTCGTAGGCCTGCCGGGCCTGGTTGTCGCGACGGCGTGCGAAGCGCTGCTGGCTCTGTCCTCCGGCCTTGGTGCGGCCCTGGACGTGACGCTGCCCGACCTTGCTGTCGGTGATGGAGGCCCCGGTCAGCCGGGCGACGGCGAAACCGCCCTTGCGCACCAGGAGCACTCCCCACGTGTCGGGCACCGCCACGGCATCCGCGAAGGCCGCGGCATCCGGCTCGCCGGCGTACGGCGTCGCGAAGGGCAGCCGCGCCCGGAAGGTCGAGCCGTCGCCGGCGATCCCGGTCAGCGCGCCGTCCTCGGCGCCGAGCACGGCGCCGCCGTGGCGGTCGTCGAAGTTCGCCACCCAGCGGGCCAGCCGCTCCCGGGGTACCGCTACCTGAGCCACGCCCCGCAGCGTACGGCCGTCACGCCCGGAAAGTCGGGACGCCCGCCCGCTGATCTCGGGACGCCGGGCGCACCAGGATCGGAGCAGCGCCTTCTCGGCAAGCCCCCGCGCGGCACGCGTCAGTCCCCCGGCGTGTCGCGCGGGTCTCGGGCTGTGCAGACGGGACTTCTCAGGCAGAACTGTCACTTCTCAGGCGTTGCAACGGCTGAGAAGTGACAGTTTCCCCGGTGCACCGGGGAAACCGACGGGTCAGGTTTCGAGCCGCCCGTCGCGGCTTCGCAAGCTCAGCCGCGGGGCTCCCTCAACCTCTTCGGGTTGCTGCCGCTCACTTCGTTCGCGGCAGCACCTCAGACGTTGAATCCCAGCGCGCGCAGCTGCTCGCGACCGTCGGGGGTGATCTTGTCCGGGCCCCACGGGGGCATCCAGACCCAGTTGATCAGGACGTCGTTCACGAGGCCCTCGAGGGCACCGTTCGTCTGGTCCTGGATGACGTCGGTCAGCGGGCAGGCCGCGGAGGTCAGCGTCATGTCGATGACGGCGTTCGAGTCCTCGTCGAGGTGCACGCCGTAGACCAGGCCGAGGTCGACGACGTTGATGCCGAGCTCGGGGTCGACGACGTCCTTCATCGCCTCGGTGACGTCGTCGATCGACACCGTCGAGGTGCCGACACCGCCGGTCGCTTCCGGGACCTCGGGCAGGTCGGAGTGGTCGATGGGCTGAGTGTCAGGCATGGGAGTCCTCCTGGGCTCGGACGAGGGCGTCCTGGAAGGCCATCCAGGACAGGAGTGCGCACTTGATGCGCGCGGTCAGCTTGGCGGCGCCGGCGAAGGCGATGGCGTCCTCAAGGACGTCCTCGTCGGGCTCCACCTGGCCCTTGCCGCGCATCATTTCGAGGAAGGCATCCTGGATCGGCTGGGTCTCCGCGACCGTCTTGCCGATCAGGAGCTCCGTCATCACCGACGCGGACGCCGACGAGATCGAGCAACCCTGGTTGTCGTAAGAGATGTCGCGCACGACGTTGCCGTCGAGGTGCAGCCGGAGGGTGACCTCGTCGCCGCACGTCGGGTTGACGTGGTGCACCTCGGCCTCGAAGGGCTCGCGCAGGCCGGCGTTCAGCCGACGCTTCGCGTGGTCGAGGATGATGTCCTGGTAGAGGCTGTCGAGTTCGGTGCTCATCATCAACCCAACTTGAAGTACGAGCGGGTGTATTCCAGGCCCTCGACCAGCGCGTCGATCTCGGCCGGCGTCGTGTAGAGGTACGACGACATCCGGGTCGAGCTCTGCACGCCGAACCGCGCGTGCGCGGGCTTCGCGCAGTGGTGGCCGGCCCGGACGGCGATGCCGCGTGAGTCGAGCACCTGGGCGATGTCATGCGGGTGCACGCCGTCCAGCTCGAAGGAGATCGCTCCCCCGCGCTCGGCGGCGTCGAGCGGGCCGAGGACCTTCAGGCCCGGCACGGTCGCCAGGCCCTCGAGCGCGTACGCCGTGATGGTCTGCTCGTGCCGGTGGATCGCGTCCATCCCGATGTGGGACAGGTACTCGACCGCCGCGCCGAGCCCGACCGCCTCGACGATCGGCGGGGTGCCGGCCTCGAACTTGTGCGGGATCCCGGCGTACGTCGAGCGCTCCATCCGGACCGTCTCGATCATCTCGCCGCCGCCGAGGAACGGCGGCAGCTGCTCGAGCAGCTCGCGCTTGCCCCAGAGCACGCCGATGCCGGTCGGGCCGACGACCTTGTGGCCGGTGAAGACCACGACGTCGGCACCCGACGCGACGACGTCGACCGGGAGCTGCGGCGCGGCCTGCGAGGCGTCGAGGACCACGATCGCGCCGACCTCGTGGGCGCGGCGGGCGATCTCGGCGACCGGGTTGATCGTGCCGAGCATGTTGGACACCCAGGTCAGCGTGACGACCTTGGTGCGCTCGGTGATCAGCTCGTCGATATTGGACAGGTCGAGCCGGCCGTCGTCGGTGATCCCGAACCACTTGAGCGTCGCGCCGGTCCGCTCGGTGAGCAGCTGCCACGGCACGATGTTGGAGTGGTGCTCCATCTCGGTGGTGACGACGACGTCACCCTCGCTGATCGCGAGCGTGCCGCGGGCCCACGCCAGCGTGTTGGCGACCAGGTTGAGCGCCTCGGAGGCGTTCTTGGTGAAGATCACCTCGTCGCGGCTCGGCGCGTTGATGAACGCGGCGACCCGGTCGCGGCCCTCCTCGAACGCCTCGGTCGCCTCGGCGCCCAGCGTGTGCATGGCCCGCGCGACGTTGGCGTTGTGCCGCTCCAGGTGGTCGACCATCGTGTCGATGACGACCTGCGGCTTCTGCGAGGTGTTGGCGCTGTCGAGGTAGACCAGCGGCAGGCCGCCCGCGACGCTGCGGCCCAGGATCGGGAAGTCGGCGCGGATCACCTCCAGCTCGGGGAGGAGGCCGGCCAGCTGGGTCGTGGTCATGCTCAGACCGCCGCCGTGAGGTACTTCTCGTAACCGTTCGCTTCGAGCTCTTCCGCCAGCTCGGCACCGCCGGACTCGGCGACCTTGCCGTCGACGAAGACGTGCACGAAGTCGGGCTCGATGTAGCGCAGGATACGGGTGTAGTGCGTGATCAGCAGGACGCCCTTGCCCTCCTGCGCGCGGAACCGGTTGACGCCCTCGGAGACGATCTTGAGCGCGTCGATGTCGAGGCCGGAGTCGGTCTCGTCGAGGATCGCGACCTTCGGGTTCAGCAGCTCGAGCTGGGCGATCTCGTGGCGCTTCTTCTCGCCGCCGGAGAAGCCCTCGTTCACGGAGCGGGTGCCGAACGTCGGATCCAGGTTGAGCTTCTCGAGCGCCGAGTTGACGTCCTTGACCCAGGTGCGCAGCTTGGGCGCCTCGCCGTCGAGGGCGGTCTTCGCCGTACGCAGGAAGTTGGAGACCGAGACGCCGGGCACCTCGACGGGGTACTGCATCGCCAGGAACAGCCCGGCGCGCGCCCGCTCGTCGACGGTCATCGCCAGCACGTCGTCGCCGTCGAGGGTGACGGTGCCACCGGTGATCGTGTACTTCGGGTGGCCCGCGATCGAGTAGGCCAGCGTGGACTTGCCCGAGCCGTTGGGGCCCATGATCGCGTGGGTCTCGCCGTCCTTGATGGTCAGCGTGACGCCCTTGAGGATCTCCTTGGGCCCGTCCTCGGTGTCGACGGACACCTGCAGGTCCTTGATGATGAGCTCGCTCATGAGGGTGTGACTCCGTTCAGGGTGGTGGTGGTGTCTACGTAGATGTCGTCGCCCTTGACCTCGATCGGGAAGGTCGCGACGGGTTCGGTGGCCGGCAGCCCGGTGGGCTTGCCGGTGCGGAGGTCGAAGCGGGAGCCGTGCAGCCAGCACTCGACCGTGCAGTCCGCCACCTCGCCCTCACTCAGAGCGACGGCGGCGTGCGAGCAGAGGTCCTGGATGGCGAAGAACTCGTCTCCGTGACGCGCAACCGCGACGTCGTACGCACCGATCGTGACGCCGAGCGCCTCGTCGGTGGGTACGTCGGCGACAGTGCAGGCCCGCTCGAAAGCCATCAGTCGAAGTCCTTGAGCACGTTCTTGGCCAGCTCGGCCTCGACCGTCTCGAGCAGCTTCGCCTCGATCGACGGGATGCCGACCTTGCGGATCAGGTCGTTGAAGAAGCCGTGCACGACCAGGCGCCGCGACTCCTTCTCCGAGACGCCGCGCGAGCGCAGGTAGAAGAGCTGCTCGTCGTCGAAGCGGGCGGTCGCGGACGCGTGGCCCGCGCCCTCGATCTCGCCGGTCTCGATCTCGAGGTTCGGCACCGAGTCGGCCTGGCAGCCGTCGGAGAGGACCAGGTTGCGGTTCTCCTCGTAGGTCTCGATGCCCTCGGCGACCTTGCGGATCAGGACGTTGCCGATCCAGACCGTGTGCGCGCCCTGGCCCTGCAGCGCGCCCTTGTAGAGCACGTGGCTCTTGGTCCTCGGCGCGTTGTGGTCGGCGAAGAGACGGTGCTCGAGGTGCTGGCCCTCGTCGGCGAAGTA
>Ga0190274_10002682_pt1 | contig 10522 bp, 12 predicted proteins | sample Popmic531T_FD_133002 | JGI IMG/M metagenome (GOLD analysis project Ga0190274, IMG submission 133002) | Populus adjacent soil microbial communities from riparian zone of Yellowstone River, Montana, USA - 531 T | ecosystem: Environmental > Terrestrial > Soil > Riparian zone | place: USA: Montana...
AGGACCCGAAGCTGGCGCGGCCGATCGTCCCCGGCCGCCCCGACCTGCTGGCCGAGGTGGCGATCGCCGCCCGCCGCGAGCAGGCCCGCTGCGTCGCCGACGTGCTGCTGCGCCGCACCCGGCTCGGCATCCTCGCCGCGCCGCAGCTGCGCGACGCCGCCTCGGCCCGGCCGATCGCCGAGGTGCTCGGGGCCGAGCTGGGCTGGTCGCGGCGCCAGGTCAAGAAGGAGGCGGAGGCCTGGCCGCAGGCGGCGGCGCTGGAGGGCATCGACCCTGCGGCCTCGGGTTGAATAACCTGCCGCTTCGATGACCAAGGCCGAGCTGAACAACAAGCCCCTGTCGGAGCTGCACTCGCTGGCCGCCAAGGCCGGCGTCGAGCGCTACCGGATGCTGCCGCGGACCGAGCTGATCGAGAAGCTGGCCGGGGGCGATTCCCCCCCGAGCCCAGAGCCCGCGCGAGGCAGGCAGGGAGAGCAGGGTGGGGGAGAGCAGCGCAGCTCCGCGCCGCGCGATCGCCCGCCGCGCCGCCGCCGTCGTCGCTCTGGCGCCAAAGCCGACTCCGGCGACGAAGGTCGGGCGCCGGCATCCGGTCCCACTCCGGCATCTGGCCGCGAGCCGAGAGCGCCGCGCGCTCCGCGTGAGCGCAAACCGGCACCCGCTCCGACCCCGGAGCCGCCTGCCGTTCAGCCGCCCGCGGCGCCCGCGCCATCCGCGCCGGCGGCCGCCGGCGATCCGTCCTCCCGTCCCAAACGCCGCCGTCGCCGCCGCTTCGGCCGCCGCGGCAAGCAGGGCGTGACCTTGCAGGGGCTGTTGCTGCCACCCGAGGCCGGCCGCCAGGCGCTCGTCTGTGCCGAGACCCGCGAGGCCTGCACCACGCTCCTGCGCGGCATCGCCGCCGACCTCTCCGGCGATGCCGACGGGCCCGACCCGGTCGCGCTGCTGATCGATCCCAGCCCCGAGGAGCTCGCCGACTGGCGCCGCGAGGCCCCGCAGGCGGAGATCGTCGCCGCCGGCCAGCCGCGCCACGCCAGCGACGCCCTCGCCCAGGCCGCCAGTCGCGCCTCCAGCGGCGACGACGTGATCCTCCTGGTCGATTCCCTGACCCGCCTCGGCGACGCCTACGAGGACGCCGACGCCGCCAAGCAGTTCTTCGACGCCGGCCGCATCCAGCCCGGCACCGGCACCCTGACGGTAGTCGCCGCGCTCGAGCGCCCGGCTTCCAGCTAGCCACGGCCAAGGGTCGTCTTCAGCTGAAGAGACCGGCGCCGTATCGCCCCCCGCGCTCGCCGGCCGGTCCGGACAGGGCCGAAACGTCTTGCACTTTTTCGCAGTGTGAAGTTCGGACGGCCCGGGGCGCCGTCGAAAAAGTTAAGTGAAGGCCCTGTCCGGACCCGGCCCAATTACCGCCTATAGGCGATGCGGCGCCACGAGGGCTCTTTTGAGAGCTCGATCAAGTCGGCGCTGCGGTCCGGCTGCACGTAGCCGAAGGTCTGGGTGCGCTCGTCGAAGACGATGTCGAGCTCACCCTCCTTGACCCGCTGGTCGAGCCAGGCACCGCGGAAGACGAGGCGGCGGATCCAGTGGACGAGGCTGCGGTTGGCCGGGCCGACCAGGTCCTCCCAGTTCTCGTTGATGTGCTCGCCGAGGCGGGAGCTGGGCTCGGCGATCTCGCCGCTGACGGCGAGGTCGAGGAGGTCGTCCAGCTCCTCCTGGCTGAGGCCCTGGTGGACGAAGCCGAGTTTGACCGCGGCCTGCTCGACCCGCTGCCCGAAGTCGCCCTCGTTGAAGGCGAAGCGGAGCTCGCCGTACTCGAGCACGTAGTCGGAGCCAGACTCGTAGTTCCCTCTGCGGGTCGTTTTCTTGTCCATGAGTTGAAGCCCGTCTGTTCCCACAAGCCCAGCGGGAGCAGGTCCATGATCTTGCCGATCATCGTACGCCGGTGCCTGGCCGGGGCGGTGCCTGAACGACCGTTTGCACCCGGCAGCCCGCAGAGGTGACGGAGGGGGAGAGACGCGGGACCGCGGCGACTTGACCTGACATGCGCGTCAAACGCGGTCCCGACCGCTTCGAGGAGCTGCCACGGCGCCGGATTCAGGGACATGTCGTCCCGGTTGCGACGGGCTTCGGCAGCCGCTTCCTCGGCCTCGCCGGACTCGATCGCGAGGAGGCCGGCGCCGGCCTCCTGATTCCCCACTGCGCCAGCGTCCACACGGTCGGCATGCGCTTCGACCTCGATCTGATCTTCCTCGACCGGCACGAGCGTCCGCTCGCACTCGTGCGGCTGGCGCCACACCGCCTCGCCTGGCGGCGCGGCGCGGCCGGCGTTTTGGAGATTCCCTCGCCGCAGGGGGGAGAGTTTGCCGCCCGCCGGGACTTGGGAGGGACATGTTGCCGCAGCGAGAGGAGATAGCCAGCGTCGTCGTCTGCGAGGACGACGCGGTCACCCTGGAGCTGCTCTGCGACCACCTCGTCGCCGACCGCTTCGGGGTGCTGCCGGCGCCGAGCGCCTCCGACGCGTTGCGACTCTGCCGCTACAACCAGCCCGACCTGCTCCTCCTCGACCTCTCGCTGCCCGACGCCTCCGGCCTCGACGTGCTGCGGGAGATTCGCGAGTCCGACGGGGCCGAGTCCCGCTTCGACCCGCAGTTGCCGGTGATCGTCCTCACCGGTCGCGGCGCGGCCACCGATCGCGTCCGCGGGCTCAATGCGGGCGCCGACGACTACTTGACGAAGCCGTTCAACATCGAAGAGCTGCGAGCTCGGATCGGCGCCGTGCTCCGCCGCCGCGCAGCCCGCCGCGACGGGCCCTGCCGGGTCGGCGAGCTGACGGTCGACCCGGTGCGCCGCAAGGTGACCGTCGGCGAGCGCGAGGTGGAGCTGGCGAAGAAGGAGTTCACGTTGCTGCGGGTCCTGGCCAGCGACCCGACCCGTGTCTTCTCGAAGGAAGAATTGCTCCAGGACGTGTGGGGCTATCGCAGCCCCAGCCGGACTCGCACGCTGGATTCGCATGCGAGCCGGCTGCGCCGCAAACTCGATCCCGAGCACGGCCTCTACGTCGTCAACTGCTGGGGGATCGGGTACAGATTGCTCGACGGCTGAGGTTCAGCCGCCGCCGCGGTCCTACTTGGAGTCGCCCTTGGCCGTCGGGGTCTCGAAGTGGAGGATCGCCAGCTTGGTGGGGAACCCCTCGCCTTTCTCACCGCTGAGCCGGGTCGCCGCTTCCTCCTGGATCGCGATCGCCTTGTCGAGCGTCTCCGCCAGCAGCGCGGCGACGTCGGTCCAGCCCTTCTCGTCGACGACGAGCGGGGTGCGGCTGACGTGGGAGTCGGTACGGGCGTCGATCGTTCCCGCCATCAGGGCCTCGGTCGCGTCCTGGCCGACCGTCTCGAGGATCGAGCCGCAGATGCCCTTGCGCGCCGAGGCCGGGATCTTCTCCCAGTCGCTGGTGCTGAAGAACGCCCGCTCGGTGGCGCAGTAGAAGTGCTCGACGGCGCCACGGCGCGGCTCCGTTTTGACCAATTCGACGCAGTCGTACTCGAGCAGCGTTTTAACGTGATAGCTGACGTTGCCGAGCGGCTCGTTGAGTTCCTGCGAGAGCTGGTTGGGGCTGGAGACACCCTTGTGGAGCGAGCTCAGGATCCTCACGCGCAGGGGGTGGGCGAGAGCTTTCGCCAGCTGCTGGGTGATGCCCTCGGGCGACGACGTTTGAGTCTGGGCCACGGGAAATTCTCCAATCGTTAAGGGGCCGGGACGGGTGGCACCGGGATGACTTCCACCTCGGGGTGTACTGCATCAAGTATCTCAAAGCGCTCCGTCGTTTCCGCGGTTGAAGATTTTTTCCAATGTAAAAAAATCGCGGGTAGCGAAACGGTGATTGACACCAATCAATGGAATATGTGAATCCGTTTTAGCGTTTAACTGGTCTAATGCATGCGCACCCGCCGCCCCGAGGCGCCTGGCCGAGACCGCTTTGGGATGGCGGGTGCGCAGTTTCCGCTCGCCAGAGCCAAGGATTTGCCCCAGGGGGGAGAGATCGAGCGTCCCCGTCTCTTGGCAGGCCATGGACGTTTGGGGCCTTGGGGACTACTCGTGGTGACGCCGGAGCTGGCACAGCTGGTCGCGGCCTGGCCGCTTGGCGCCTCGTTGGCGGCGGCAGTAGCGGTGCGGGGTTTCCATCTGGGACGTCGCCGTGCGGTTCTGAACGAGGCGCTGCACGAGCTGCGCCGGCCACTTCAGGCCCTTGCTCTGGCGCTCCCTGGCGGCCATCGGGGTGAGCCATCGACGAGCCAATGGTCGCTACAGATGGCGACCGCCGCGCTGGAGCGCCTCGAGCGCGAGATCAACGGCGAGACGGTGGCGGCGGCCCGCACGTCGCTGCTCGCTCGCCCGCTGGTCGACGCCGCGGTCGATCGTTGGCAGACGCAGGCGGTCATGGCCGGCAGCTCGCTGGCGCTGCGGTGGCATGGCGGCGAGGCGAGGATCGACGGCGACCGCTGCGCGCTCGCGCAGGCGCTCGACAACCTGATCGTCAACGCGATCGAGCACGGCGGCTCCGACGTGCTCGTCGAGGCTGAGACCTGCCCCGGTCGGTTCCGCGTCTCGGTGGGCGATCGCGGTCGCGGATCGGATCGCGATCCACGGCGCGAGCTCCGGGCGGGGCCGATCGACCGGCTCCGGGGCCGGCGGCGCCATGGTCATGGGCTGCGCGTCGTCAGGCGCACGGCAGCCGCGCACGGCGGCGACTTCCGGCTGCGCTGTTTCGATCGGGGGGCGGTGGCCATCCTCGAGCTGCCGCTCTCAGGTGAGCCGGCATGAGCCGGCGGAGTCGCGCTCTCGCCTTCGTGCTCGCGGCGACGGTCGCCGCCGCCGCGGCCGCGGCGATCGCCGACGGCTACGGGGCCAGGGTCGCCCGCGGCTACGGCGAGCTGCGTCCGGTGGTGGTCGCCCGAGTCGGCTTCGAGGCTGGGGAGGCGATCGATCCGCGGATGGCGGCCGAGCTGGAGGTGCGTCGGATCCCGGCACGGTTCCTGCCGCCGGGGGCACTGCAGGATCCGGCCGCGGCGATCGGCCTGATCCCCGGCACGGCGATCCCCGCCGGTTCCTACCTGCTCGCTTCGCAGCTACACCCGCCGCATGTCGACGCCGGTGCCGGTCTCGGGCGCGGCCGTCACCCGGTGGAGATCTCGGTCAGCGGTGCCGAGGCGCTGCTGGTGGCCGGGGTCCAGCCGGTCGGGGAAAGTGTGGACGTCGTGGTGACGACGGAACCGACCGGCTCGGGGCCGGGACGCACCTACGTCGCCGCCGCGGCGGTGCCGCTATTGGCGCTGGCGCCAGGCGCGGTGGGGATGGCGGCCGAGGGCACCGCCGCGGCGACCCTCGGCCTCAGTCGTCGCCAGGCGCTGCGGTTGATCGCGGCGGAGAGCAGCGCCCGCCGGGTGACCCTGCTGTCGCGAGGTTGAGCGTGGGCGCCCGCGAGCGGAACGTGACCGGGCTGGCGGCTGAGCTCCGTGCTCGCCTGGTAGAGCGTCGCCGCGCCGAGGCGGCCAGCGGTGGCGAGGGCGGCAATCTGCAGGCGGCGGTGCGGCGGCTGGTCGACGAGGAGGCGGTTCTGCTTGGCGCCGCGGATCGCGACGAGGTGGCGGCGCGGATCGTCCGCGACAGCGTCGGGCTCGGTCCGCTGGAGGTCCTGCTCGCCGACGCGGCCGTGGAGGAGGTGATGGTCAACGGGCCCGGTGCCGTCTACATCGAGCGCGGCGGCCGAATCGAGGCCACCGACGTCGCCTTTGCCGACGAGGAGGAATTGCGCAACGCGATCGAGCGGATCCTGGCCCCGCTGGGCCGCCGCGTCGACGAGCTCAGCCCGATGGTCGACGCCCGCCTTGTCGACGGCTCCCGGGTCAACGTCGTGATCCCGCCGCTCGCGATCGACGGTCCCCTGGTCTCGATTCGCCGCTTCGGCGCCCACCGGCCCGGCCCCGCCGAGCTGGTCGAGCTCGGCACCCTCAGCGCCGCGCAGCGAGACGCGTTGGAGGCGGCGGTCGTGGGGCGCCGCAGCGTCCTCGTCAGCGGCGGCACCGGCTCCGGCAAGACGACCCTGCTCAACGCGCTCTCCAGCTTTATCGCCGCGGCAGAGCGCGTGGTGACGATCGAGGACGCCGCCGAGCTGCGCCTGCAGCAGCCGCACGTGGTGCGCCTGGAGAGCCGACCCGCCGGCGTCGAGGGGCGCGGCGCCGTGACGATCCGCGACCTGCTCCGCAACGCCCTGCGGATGCGACCGGACCGGATCGTGATCGGCGAGGTCAGGGGAGAGGAGGCCCTCGACCTGTTGAGCGCGCTCAACACCGGTCACGACGGCGCCCTCTCGACCGTCCACGCCAACTCGCCCACCGACGCCCTGAGCCGGCTGGAGACGCTGGCGCTGATGGCGGGGGTGGGGCTACCGCATGCCGCGGTCGCCGAACAGGTCCAGCGCGGAATCGACCTCGTCGTCCAGATCGAGCGCCGCGCCGACGGCGCTCGCGTCGTCAGCGAGATCGCCGAGGTGGTGCGTGCCGCCGGGACCACGGCCGTTCGCTCGATCGACCCGGTCGGCGCCTCGTGATCGGCGCCTCGGGTGTGCTGCCGACCCTCGTCGGCGCGGCGGCCGGGGGCTTGCTGGCGCTGGCGGCAAGGGAGGCGTTGCTCGCCAGCCCGGCCGCCGCGCGCTGGCTGCGACTGGCGCTGGAGCCGTTGCGGCGGGCGGGGCGCGAGGGGTACGCGCCGTCGAGCGTCGAGCGCCGCCGGCTGGCCGCTTTGGGGGCCAGCGCCGCGGTCTGCGGAGGCTGGCTGCTGGCCGGGCCGGCGCTGGCCCTGCCGCTTTCGGTTGCCGGCCCGGCCGCCGCCGGCTGGGCGATCTCCAGCCGCCGGCGCCGCTATCGCTCGGCGGTCGAGCGCTCGCTGCCGGAAGTTGCGACCGCGATCGCCGACTCGCTCGGCGCCGGTCGCTCGCTGCGCGCCTCGTTGCCGGCCGCTGCCAGCTCGCTCGACGGGCCGCCCGCCTCCGAGCTGGCCCGGCTCGGGGCCGAGCTCGATCTCGGAGCCTCGACCGCCGCGGCGGTCGAGGCCTGGCGCCGACGGATGCGCTCGCAGCGCGTCGACGCCTTCGCCGCGGCCCTGCTCAGCCAGCAGCTTGCCGGCGGCGACCTGGCCGGGCTGCTGCGTCGCTTTGCCGCCGGCGCGGCCGAGCGCGATCGCGCCGCCGAGGACGCGCGGGCGGCGACGGCGCAGGCCCGCTTCACCGGCCTGCTCGTGGTGGCGATGCCCACCGGCGGCGCGCTCTTCGCCGAGCTGATCCAGCCCGGCTTCTTCGCCACGCTGTTCGGCTCGCCACCCGCCGCGATGTTGCTCGCGTTCGCCGCTGCGCTTCAGCTCGCCGGCTTCGTTGCGATCAAACGGCTCTCGCGGGTGGTCGAGTGAGCGGGGCGGGAATGCTGGCGGCGCTTGCGGTTCTACTCGGCTTCGCCGCCGGCCGCGAGCTGCTCGCCGGTCGTACGGACGACGTTCTGCCGCCCCTGCCGTTCGGACTCAGCGGGCGCTCGGCTCGGGCGGCGCTGCGGCTCGGGCTGCCAGAGCGATTGCGCCGCTCCGGGCTGGAGTCGAGGCTGTCGCTCGCCGCCGTGCTCGCGAGCAAGCTCGCCGGCACCGCTTGCGGCGGTATCGCCGCCCTGGCGGCGGCGCCGGCGGCCCCGGGCCGGACGGCGCTGCTGGTTGCGGTGGGAATGCCGGCGGCCGGCTTCCTCGTCCCCGACGCGCTGCTCGAGCGGGAGGCGCGCCGGCGCCGGCGACGGTTGCTGGCGGCGCTCCCCGACGCCCTCGACCTGCTCGCGGTCAGCGCCGGCTCCGGCCGCGGCCCGGCCGCCGGTCTGGAGCAGCTGGCGCGGGCCGGACAGGGGCCGCTCGCCGAAGAGCTGCGGCTGACGGTCGCCGAGCTCGGGTGTGGCGTGCCGCTCGGCGCGGCGCTGCGGTCGCTGCGTGGCCGCGTTCCCGGCAGCGAGCTGGCGACGCTGGTCGCCGCGATCGAGCGCTCGCGCCGCTTTGGCTCGCCGCTGGCCGACCAGCTTCGCCGTCAGGCGGGTGCCCTGCGCCGCGACGGACGGCGCGCCGTCGAGGAGCGCGCCGCCCGTGCCGCGCCGAAGATCCAGCTGGTCGTCGCCCTGGTCCTCGTTCCCTCGGTCCTGCTGACGATCGCCGCCGGCCTGATCGCCAACGCAGGCACCCTGTTTGCCGGCTTCTGATCGCCGCTGGCGCCTTTGTCGCGTTATGGGCGACAAAGGCGACAGCGCTTACTCCAAGGACTCCTCGCGCAGCCGCTTCGCCACGGCGGCGGTCGCGGCGCCGATCTCGTCGAGCTCCTCGGCCGTCTTCCTGTGGCCGTTGACGTAGCAGCAGAGGGTGCCGCCGACCAGCTCGAAGGCGAACTTCTTCGGCGCCGAGTCGGTCAGCCAGACGATGAAGGTGGGGGCGAAGAGCTGGCGCAGCCAGTTGCCGTCCTGGCCCTTGCCGGCGAAGATCTCGTACTTCTCGTCGAGCGCCTCGCTCTCCAGCTCGACCCGCTCTTTGGAGCGGCGGAAGACGTCCTCGAACTTCTCCAGCGCCCGCAGGCCGAACTTGCGCTGGCAGTAGAGCTCGGGAACGAGGCCGGCGCACTCGGGGACCTGGACCAGGCCCAACGTGTAGCGGTAGTAGTTGGTCTGGCGGTTGCCCTCGCTGTCGGTCGTCTCCTCCTCATACGTATAGAGAGCGAGGGCGCCCTCGAGTCCGTCGGCGAGGGCGCCGGCGAGGGTGCGCTCGGCGTAGCGGTCGTCGCCTTTGCGCAGCAGCGGCGTCACCGGCGGCAGCGGCCCGCGTTCGCCGAGGACGAGGCCGCGCTGAGCGGCGTAGGTCTGGAAGAAGGCGTCCTCGGCGCGGGAGTCGGCGATGCCGAAGACGATCAGCAGCGAGAGCAGGAAGGCGGCGACCGCGGCGGCGCCCCCGATTGCCGGTCCGACCAGAGCCGCGCCGGCGACTCCGGCGGCGATCGTGAAGGCCGCGATCAGGACCAGGGTCAGGGTCTTGCGCAGCAGCCGCCTGAAGTGGAAGCCGCGGAGATCGTTGGCGTCGTCGGGCGCCGCTGCGACCGCGGGGTCGGTGTCGTCGATCGCTGAAGCGGAGGGCGCACTCGGGTCCTGCGGGGAGCTCACGGGCCGAACCTACCGCGCCGGGGCGGATGCAAATGGGCTTGCAGAGGGGGGTCGTGTTGCAAAGTGGGGGAGTGTGGGTTATTGTGGCGCTCGAGTTGAAGCCCAGGACCGGGGTGGTGAGGTTCCTCCCACCTCATCACTCCGGTCCCAACTCTTTCCCTGGCCCTCCGCTCAGAAAGGACTCGCCGAGGTGGCATTTCGGGGTCTCTACGAGCACAGTCTCGATTCCAAGGATCGACTCACGGTTCCCTCGCGGTTCCGCGCCTCGCTCGCCGACGGCATCGTTCTCTCCAAGGGCTTCGACCCCTGCGTCTGGGTCCACACGACCGCGGAGTTCGAGCAGCTCTCCGACACCTTTCTCTCGCCGCACAGCCCTTTCGGGCGCGACGCGCGCCAGCTGCGCCGCCGCTTCCACGGCGGCTCCTTCGACGAGAAGCTCGACTCGGCCGGCCGCATCCGCCTGCCGAAGCCGCTGATCGAGCACGCCGGGCTCGACGGCAACTGCGTCGTGATCGGGGCGGGGGAGTACCTGGAGATCTGGAACGCCGAGGCCTGGGCCAAGCAGGAGGCCGAGCTCGACGCCGCCGCCCCCGAGATCGCCGAGGGCCTCGCCGCCGCCGGCAGCGCGTGATCATGAGACTCAATGCCGCCCGCATCTCTACCCACCACAACCGCCCGTCGACGGGCCGGAATCCCACGCTGGTCGTGGGAAGCCGGCCGATCGACCTCGATCTGATGGAGCACGAGCCCGTAATGGCGCCGGAGCTGACCTCGCTGCTCGCGCCCGAGCCGGGGCAGACGGCGGTCGACTGCACCTTCGGGGCGGGCGGGCACGCGCGGGCGATCGCCGCCCAGCTGGGCTCGACCGGGACCCTGATCGCGATCGATCGCGACCCCGCCGCCAAGGCCCGTTTCGCCGAGTTCGCGGTCGAGGCGCCCTGCCGCACCCGTTTCCTAAATGTCGACTTCGCGGAAGGTCTGCGCACCCTGCGCGGCGAAGGCATGCGCCCAGAGATGATTTATGTAGACCTCGGGATGTCCTCGATGCAAGTAGATGCCTGGGAGCGGGGCTTCTCCTACGCCTATGACGCGCCCCTCGACATGCGCATGGACACGCGCCAGGACTTCGACGCCGCCCAGCTCGTCAACGAGTGGCCGGAGGCGCGGATCGCGCAGGCGCTGCGCCAGTTCGGCGAGGAGCGCTACGCCGGCGGGATCGCCCGCGAGATCGTCCGCCGGCGCCCGCTCAGCACCACCTCCGAGCTCGTCGCCGCGATCAAAGCCGGGATGCCGACCGCGGCCCG
>Ga0190274_10002683_pt1 | contig 10518 bp, 10 predicted proteins | sample Popmic531T_FD_133002 | JGI IMG/M metagenome (GOLD analysis project Ga0190274, IMG submission 133002) | Populus adjacent soil microbial communities from riparian zone of Yellowstone River, Montana, USA - 531 T | ecosystem: Environmental > Terrestrial > Soil > Riparian zone | place: USA: Montana...
GCTCGCGCCGATGGCGATGGCGACCGCGTTGCGCATGAACATCTCGCCGTTCCTGATGGCGATCATGGTCGGCAACGGCTGCAACTCGGGCTCGCTGTCGCCGCTCGCGCCGACGGGCATCATCGTGTCGCAGCTCATGATTCGCATCGGGTTGCCCGGCAATGAAATTTCGACGTGGCTCTACAACATGCTCGCGCACGCGATCGTGGCGTTCGGCGCCTATTTGATCTTCGGCGGCGGCAAGCTGCTGGTGCGCGCGGACCGCGTCGAGTTGGCGGGCGAGCCCGTGCAGAAGCTCGACCGGCACCAGGTGCTCACGCTCGGCATGATCGGCATGCTGATCCTCGGCGTCATCTTCGGCGGCTTCGACATCGGCATGGCTGCGTTCGCGGGTGCGGTGCTCTTGAGCTTGCTGCGCGCCGCCGACGACGGCGAAGCGATCAAGAAGATGCCGTGGAGCACGATCCTGATGGTGTGCGGCGTCACGATCTTGATCGGACTGCTCGAGAAGACCGGCGGCATGCAGATCTTCGAGGATCTGCTTTCGAGCGTCGCGACTCAGGCGACCGTGATTCCGTTCCTCGCCGTGGTGATCGGCATCGTGTCCGCGTACTCGAGCACGTCGGGCGTCGTGCTGCCCGCGTTCCTGCCGACGGTGCCTGGGCTCGTCGAAAACCTAGGTGGCGGCGATCCGCTCGCGATCGCGTCGACGATGAACATCGCGGGGCACCTCGTCGACGTGTCGCCGCTCTCGACGATCGGGGCGCTGTGCATCGCGGGCGTGGCCGCGGGCGAGCAGAGCCGGCGGTTGTTCAACCAGCTGCTCGCGTGGGGGCTGTCCATGACGGTGGTCGGGGCCTTGCTCTGCTGGATTCTGTTCGCCTGATGGAGCGAGTCATCGTAAGCGCTCGCTAGGTTCGCGCCGCCCCGAGGGGGTGGATTCGGAAGCATTCCGTCATGTTTCGAGTCGGGCTGATCTCAGACACCCACAACCTCCTGAGACCGGAGGCCGTGGACTTTCTGCGCGGCAGCGACTGCATCGTCCACGCCGGCGATGTCTGCGATCCGCGTATCGTCGGCGAGCTCGCCGCATTGGCGCCCGTCACCGTCGTGCGAGGCAACAACGACCGAGGTGCGTGGGCTACGCGCCTGAGCGAAACAGAGCTCGTTCAGGTCGGCGATATCTTCGTCTACGTCATCCACGATCTTGCGCAGCTCGATCTCGATCCTGAAGCGGCTGGTGTTCGTGCGATCGTGTCAGGTCATTCCCACAAGCCGCACATCGAGCAGCGCGACGGCGTTCTTTACGTGAACCCAGGGAGCGCGGGGCCGCGCCGCTTCAAGTTGCCGATTGCCGTCGGCGAGCTCATCGTTCGCGGCGGCGCGGTGTCAGCGCGGATCGTCGAGTTGCCCGCCCCGAGCTCCGACCGTCGTTAGGCGGTTCCACCCAACGCGCAGCGATGAATAAGCGGGCGTCGGTGCGCCGCGATGCTTTGCAGGGATCGCCGGGTCCGGATCGTCGTCCGTTTCTTGCCAGCGTGGAAACATTGTAGCCAAGCGCCGCCGGTTCGAGGAGACTGCCGCCGCGACCCGAATTCGAGTAAAACGCCGCACTCGTTCTCCAGCAAACGACGGAGCGTGGCGATGAAGGTGCTGATCTCCTCGATCGGAACGCGCGGAGAAGTTCAACCGATCCTCGCGCTCGCACTCGAGCTCCGCGCGCTCGGCCACAGTGCCGAGCGATGCGTCGCCCCGAACTTCAAACCGTGGGTCGAGTCGTACGGTGTCCCGTGCACTCCGGTCGGACCGGACGTGCAGAAGTTCATGGCAACCGGCTGAGCGCGCGAAGCTAAGCATGAACTCGCGACGCCGCGACGATCGGCTCGGTGGCGAAGCTGATGACCTTCGCGCAGCTTGCGTCGCGACCGGGGCGTAACTAGGGTGAGCTCCTCACATTTCGGAACACGCCCGGCCCATGACTGTCTGCAAGCTCGAGAAGCCGCTGCGGCGATTCACGCTGCCGTCCGCCGTGCTTTTCGACTTGGGCAACACGCTGGCTCGGTACTATTCCAGCGATGAGTTCCAGCCGATCTTGGAGCGCGCCGTCGACAGCGTCATCGCCGAGCTCGGCGCAAGGGGTGTCGCGACGGTCGATCGTGCGACCGCGCTCGTAGCCGCCGGGGCGGAGAATCGCGAAGCGAGCGACTTTCGCGTGACGCCGATGGGCGAGCGGCTCGTGCGAGTTTTCGGGCTGGCGCCCGACGATTCGGCCGCGATCGAGGCGCTGTGCGAGCGCTTTCTCGAGCCGATCTTCGCGATCGCTCGCGTCTACGACGACGTCGTGCCGGTGCTCACGCAGCTTCGGGACGCCGGGTTTCGAACGGCGATCGTTTCGAACGCGCCGTGGGGAAGCCCTTCGGCTCCGTGGCGGCGAGAGATCGAGCGGCTCGGGCTGTCGAGCCTCGTCGACGCGACCGTGCTGTGCGGCGACGTCGGCTGGCGCAAGCCCGCGCGGCAGATCTTCCTGCACGCCGCGGGTGAGCTTGGCGTCGATTGCCGGCAATGTGTGTTCGTGGGCGACGACCTGCGCTGGGACATCGAGGGAAGCAAGGCCGTGGGAATGCGGCCGGTGCTGATTGACCGCGACGACCGTCATCGAGGATTTCGCGGCGACCGAATTCGCGATCTGCGCGGAGTCCTGAGGTATTGCGGCGGTGCGTGATCGGCTCGGCGTTACCGTCGCTCGTCGACTACGCAAGCGGCGACCGCACGCCGAGCACGCGTTTACGGGTGATCGCCGACCGAGCCGCGGCTACGGCGTTTTCTGTTCCGCGAGCCGCGCGGCGCGCAGGATGTTCGCGAGCCCGTAGTTGCCCTCGTGGCAGGCGTACTCGTAGATCAACTCGTCGGTACGGCGGATCTCCATCTCGCCGGACCACGGCGATGTCCACGTATCAGGATCCTCGACGGTGAACGCGTAGTGCATCGTGTCCGCGCCCGTGCGCGTGAACCGCTCGATCACGTGCAGCTTCTCGCTCGCGAAGATGTCCTGGCGCGTGTTCGCCGGCGACCCTCGGAAGTTCGTTTTATCGGTGAAGTTCGTCGTGTCGACCACGAGCGTCTGGCCTTCCCAATGGCCCACGGAGTGGCCCGCCATCCACTGAACGTCCGGGCCCGGATGGGGGCGGCCGTCCAAGTAGACGATTCGTGTGTCGTGCATGAGCTCGTGGCGCATGACCAGCGAGTCGCGCGACTGGATGAACTGCATGTTCGCGTTGTAGGTCGGCGGCACCATCGGCGGGCCGACGTTGCCCCACGAGATGCAGCGCTCGGCGAGCGATCGGCTCTGCGCGCTGTCCGAAGTCGAGGTCGCTCGCTGCGTTCCTTTCTGGTGCGCGAGCTGCGATTGGCCGAGAGCGGTGAGCGGTGGGAGCTTTCCGTCGCGCGGCTCGACGATGATCGACGTGCGCCGGCTCGCAACCTTGTCGTAGTTCTCCGCCTGCCAGATCGCGTCGTCGTAGTGGATGTCGTCCTTCGACTGGCCCTCCAGCCGATCAGTCCGCGACTTCACGAACGCGGCAGCTTCCTCCGGTGTGAAGAACTCCTTGCCGCCGAGATCCGCCGGGCGCTCGAGCGGAGTGTAGGTGTCGTTCGTCCAGTAGCCCTGCAGGTTCGGTTGTCCGTCGGCGGTTCGCTCTTTCGCCCATGCGTCGCCGCCAATCGAACCTTCACGAAGCGACTGTGCAGCAAGGGCGCCCGTCAAGACGACAGCCGTGACGAGCAGCGCAGGAGCTGCGAGATGCCGCAATCCAGGGCCCATAAGACCTCCAATCCGCGACGCGCAACCATAGGACGCTACGACCGCCTGACGACGGCGTCAACCTCGAGCCGCTCAGCGACTCTGCCGGAGGGTCTCGTCCATCGCTGCAACGTGCGTTTGCCGTATCGCGTCGATGACGAGCTCGGGCTCGTCGTCCTGGATCATGTGATTGCTGTGGCGGGCTACGACGAGCAGTCCGGCCGACGACAGGCGCGCAAGCCGCTCCTGTCCAGCCGCCCAATGCCGCTCGACCACGGCGAGCGGCCCCGGAAACGGCTGCCCGTGTGTAATCACGGTCAGCGGCAGCGAGCCAAAGCTGTGAGCCGGCCAGGGCTGCCGTTCGGCCGCCGGTAGCTGCGCGAGGGAGCTCATGTCGTTGCGCATACCGAGGAACATGCTTGGACGAAGGCTCAGCGCCGCCAACGCGGCGAGGCGCCGATCCGACCGCGTCTTCTTGTCCGGAAACAACGTCTGCCAAAGGCGCAGCACGCCGAGAAACTGGCCCGCGGCCAGCACCGCGAGCAGCACGTTGAAGCGCCCGTAGAGCTGCAGCACTTCCGGCTGAAAGTGAACGCCTTCCTCGACCGTGTCGACCAGAACGAGGCCCGCCGTGTGCTCCGGATGCCGCCGCGCGAACTTGCGGACGAGCAGCCCGCCGTAAGAGTGCGCGACGAACAGATAGGGGCCCGCGACCTCCGCCGCATCGAGCAGCGCACGCAGGTCCTCGACGCGCTCGTCGATGCCGCGCCGCGCTGGCGCGGGGTCGCTCCAGCCTAGGCCGAGCCGGTCGTAGGTCACGACCGTCGCGAATTCGGCGAGCGCATCCTGAACCGCCCACCACAACACCCCGAAACCGCCCGCGCCTTGCTCGATCACGATGGCCGGACCCGGACCCGAGCCCTTGATCAACACGTGCAGCCGTCGACCGGCCGGGCCGACCAAGCGCCCGGGCGGCGGAAAGCGCCGCGCGTCGCGGCGCTCGCCAACGACCTGCAGCAGACGCAATGCCGCGAGGCAGGCGGCGATCGCGCCGATCACGAGGTACCACGTCATTGCCAGCCGCTGCTCCAGTCGACGACGCCGCTGAATATACGCTAGTGTATAAAATACGTCATTGTATTTTCTGAAGTGGCTTGCCATGGTCCCGGAGCTTCGCTCACCCTCTACCGCGCCGCGTTACCGACTGGCGCGCTGCGAGTCGCGACGCGAGCCTGCGCAGAAGCGGGCGGCAGCCGGCGATCGCGGCTCAGAGCTCGGCTTCGATCAATCGCGCGGCGCGAGCGAAGTCGACCGCGCCGACTGTGTCCGCCTGCGACGTGAGCTCGTGCAGGATCCGCGCCTGAATGGCGCCGCGCCGCTGCGCCTCGGCGTACGAGATCTCGGGGTGGAACATCACCATCGCATAGCGCGGGACGAAGCGCTGCGGGAAACGCCGCTCGAGCTCGAACGACAGCTCCGCGCGCAGCTGGAACTTGGCGTCGCGGACGTCATCGCGCATTTCCCGATAGTTCTCGATCGCCATCTCCGCGATCGCGCGTGTATTCGGCCCGCGGAGCTGCTCGAAGTCCGCGAAGATCGCGGGCCAGTCGCCCGGACCGGCCGAGCCGCGCTGCTCGAGCAACTGGTCCAGCACGACGCAGTCCTCGAACGCGGCGTTCATGCCCTGGCCGTGGAACGGCACGATCGCATGCGCCGCGTCGCCGACCAGCAGGAGCTTGCCGCTGCTCCACGGCTTGCAGGTGACGGTGCCGAGCACGCCGGTCGGATGGCTCACGTAGTCGCGGTGCAGCGCGGGCATCAGCGGCACGGCGTCGGGAAACTCGCGCCGGAAGAACGCGTCGACGGCGCTTGCGCCGATCGCCGCGAAGCCGTTGTCACCCACGTGCGGCAGGAACAGCGTGGCGGTGAAGCTCCGGTCGAGGTTCGGGAGCGCGATCAGCATGAACCCGCCGCGCGGCCAGATATGCAGCGCCCCGGGCTCGAGCTCGAACTCGCCGTCGGTGCTCGCTGGGATCGTGAGCTCCTTGTAGCCGTGATCGAGCAGCTCCTCGGTCGCTTCGATCGCGCGCGCGTCGGCGAGAGCGCGGCGGACCTCCGAGCCGGCGCCGTCGGCCGCCAACACCATGTCGGCCTCGAGAATAGTGCGGACCGTCGCTCCTGGCGGGCCGCTCTCGATCACGGGCATCCCGGTCGCCGCGTCGACGTCTACGCAGCGCTCGCGAAACCGGTACGTCACGCCATGGCGCTCGGCCGCCAGCCGGTAGAGCAGGGCGTTCAGCGCGGCGCGCGACACGGAGTAGATCTCCTCGGCCGCGCGCTGGCCGTAAGCGAGGAAGCGCTGGCGGCCCGACGGCTCGTGGATCATCCGGCCGCGCATCGGAATCATGAGCTCGCGTACTTCGCGGTCGATGCCGGCACGGCGCAGCGCTTCGATGCCGCGCGCCGCGAGCGCGAGGTTGATCGAGCGGCCGCCTTTCTGGCCCTCGGGAGTGAATGGCGGGCTGCGCTCGATCACGACGGGCGCGAAGCCGCGGCGCGCGAGCAGGATCGCGAGCAAGCTGCCGGCGGGGCCGCCGCCGATGATCGCTACCGACACGCTCACGCGTCGAGTGTGCGCTTCAGCGCGCGTACTGCGTCATAGACGTCGCGGAAACGGTTGTAGAGCGGCACGGGTGCGAGCCGCAGCACGTTCGGCTCGCGCCAGTCCGCGACGACACCCGCGGCGCGCAAGCGCTCGGCGAAGCGCGCGCCGTGCCGCGGCGCGGGAGCGAGCTGCAGGGCGATCTGTGCGCCGCGGCGCTTCGGGTCCGCGGGTGTGAGCAGCCGTGCGCGCTCGCCGAGCTCGGTCGCGAGCAGATGCGCGAGGTAGCCCGTCAGTTTCTCGGACTTGCGCCGGAGGCGCGCGAGCCCGGCCTCCTTGAACAGCGCAAGCGACGCCGCGAGCGGGGCGAGGGAGAGAATCGGCGGATTGCTGAGCTGCCAGCCCGCGGCGCCGCGCAGCGGCGCGAACTCGGTCTCCATGAGGAACCGGCGCTCGACGTCGTGCCCCCACCAACCCGCGAAGCGCGGCAAGTCGGCGCGCGCCGCGGCGTCGCGATGCACGAAGCAGCCGCCTACCGCCCCGGGGCCCGCGTTGAGGTACTTGTAGCTGCACCACACGGCGAAGTCGGGCGCGTCGCGGTGCAGCGCGAGCGGCACGTTGCCGATCGCGTGCGCGAGGTCGAAGCCGATCGCGCAGCCGTGGCGCCGCGCTGCGGCTGTGAGCCCGGCGATGTCGAGCCGCTCGCCGCTCAGGTACTGCACGCCGGGTAGAAGCACGAGCGCGATGCGTTCACCTTCGCTTGCGAGCAGCGCGTCGAGCCGTTCGCGGTCGAGCTCGAACGAGCCTAAGCGCGGGCCGACCTCGAGCAGAGCGTCGCGCGGATCGAGGCCGTGGAAGCGCAGTTGCGACTGCACGGCGTAGCGGTCCGACGGAAACGCGTCGCGCTCGATGAGAATCTTGTAGCGCTGCGGGGTCGGCCGGAAGAAGCTCACAAGCATGAGATGCAGGTTCACCGTGAGCGTGTTCATCGCGACGACTTCGTCCGGCCGCGCGCCCGTGAGCGCAGCGAGCGGCGCGGCGAAGCGCTCGTGGTAGTCGAGCCAACCCGCGCTCGGCCGCTTGCGTTTACCGCGGTGCGGCTCGTCGTCGAAGTGGCCCTCGACGCCGTGCGCGGCCCAGCGGGCGAGCTCGGCCGCAACCGCGTCGAGCGCCGAGCGCGGCATGAGGCCGAGGGAATGGCCGGCCAGATAGCTCAGCGTGCGCTTGCCGTCTTTCGGCAGTGCGAATCGGGTGCGGAACGGGGCGAGCTCGTCGGCCCCGTCGAGCGCGCTTGCGCCCGCGGCGCCGCGGTCGAATTCGCGCGGGGCCACCGCGACTACCTAGGCGGCATGACCGTGCTGCAACGCTTGCACGTGCGCGCCGCGGCGCTCGAGTAGAATCGCTCGAACACGGGCGGCAGGTCCTTCACGATGTCCGCCACGTGCAGGTATTCCTCGTGGAGCTTGTTCGCGCACCGCGGGCAGAACCACATGAAGCCGTCGAGCTCGCTTAGGGTGCGTTTACGCTCGACCACGATACCTATCGTGTCCTTGAAGCGCTGCGGCGAGTGCGGCACGCGCGCGGGCAGCAGGAAGATGTCGCCTTCGCCGATCGGGATGTCGACGAACTGGTCGTCTTGCACCGTCTTGAGCAGCATCTCCCCTTCGACTTGGTAGAACAGCTCCGGGCCTTCGTCGAGATGGTAGTCGGTACGCGAGTTCGGGCCGCCAACGATTTGCACGATGAAGTCGCCGCCGTCGTCGAACAGCTGCTTGTTGCAAACGGGCGGTTTCAGGTGCTCGCGATTGTCGTCGATCCAATCGAGCAGCTTGAACGGCATCATCAGACTCATCGGCCACCTCCGTCGCACGGGGTCGGCCTTGCGGGGGCGCGACCGCGGTCGGGCATTATGCCCAAAAGACGGGGGAGAGGCAGAAGTCTCAGCGGCGCGCGCGCGGGTCGCGGCCGAGGAGCGCGGCCGTGCACTCGACTTTGACCGGCCGAGCCGGCTTGTCGAGCCGAACGGCCGTGAGGCAGTTGCCCCAGACGCAGCCGCTGTCGAGGGCCGTGACGTCCGGGCGGCGCAGGACGCCGAGCGCGGCCCAATGGCCGAACACGATATGCGCGCCGCGCGAGCGGCGCTCCGGAAAGTCGAACCACGGCAAGAGCCCCTTCGGCTGCGATCCCGGCGGGCCTGACTCCCTGAGCTCGAGCCGGCCGCGGCGATCGCAGTAGCGCATCCGCGTGAGCGCGTTGATCGTGTAGCGGCGCCGGGCCTCGCGATCGAGCTTGCGGCTCCAGGCGGCGGGCTCGTTGCCGTACATCGATCGCAGCGACGCGCGCCAGCGGCGCCCGCGCAGCAGCGCCTCGACGTCGCGCGCTTGCTCGCGCGCCTGTGCGACCGTCCAGGCGGGAGGGATGCCCGCGTGCACCAGCACGTGCTTCGTGCTCGCGTCGTAGTGCAGTAGAGGGCGGCGGCGCAGCCAGTCGATCATCTCATCCGCGTCCGGCGCCGAAAGAATGTCGCCGAACGTATCGGCGGGCGAGAGCTCACGCCGGCCCGCCACCGTCGCGAGCAGGTGCAGGTCGTGGTTGCCGAGCACGCACGTAACGCTGCGGCCGAGCGACATTACGTGGCGCAGCACGCCGACGGAGTCGGGCCCGCGGTTCACGAGATCCCCGACGAGCCACAGCCGGTCTCGCGACTTGCGGAACGATAGCTTCTTGAGCAGGGCGTCGAACGCCGCGCCGCACCCTTGGATGTCGCCGATTGCGTAGAGGGCCATTCTCGTTAGGACACTAACGCATCGCGTGTTTGCGAGTCGAGAGCGGCGAGCCTCGCGAAGTCGGCAGGCAGCAACGTCTCGGGGCGCGCGATCGGGTCGACTCCCGTCGATGCGATTTGCTGCGCGGTCAGCCGTCCCTTGAGCGCGCGGCCGAGCGTCTTGCGCCGCATCGAGAACAGATGCGCGACGAGGGCTGCGAAGCGCGTGCGGTCGCCGATCGCGAAGTCGGGCGCGCGCGGCGTGATGCGCACGACGGTGCTCCAGACCTTGGGCGGCGGCGCGAACGCGCCTGGGCCGACGTCGAAGCAGGCTTCGCACTTCGCCGCGATCGCGAGCATCACGGTGAGGCGCCCGTATTCCTTGCCGCCCGGGCTCGCGGTCATCCGGTCCACCACCTCGCGCTGCAGCATTACGTGCATGTCCTTGATCACATCGGCGAAGGTGAGCAGGTGGAAAAGCAGCGGCGTCGAGATGTTGTACGGCAAGTTGCCGACCACGCGCAGCGAGCCCGGGCCGGCGGCGAGCGTGGCGAAATCGAAACGCAGCGCGTCCGCCTCATGGACGATCAGACGCTCCGCGTGCGCGACGCGGCCCGGGAGGTCCGCCGCGAGCTCGCGATCGACCTCGATCACATGCAACCGATCGAGCCGCTCGAGCAGCGGCCGCGTGAGCGCGCCGGGGCCCGCGCCGATCTCGACGACGCAATCGTCTGCGGCCGGCGCGATCGCACCGACGATGCGCCGGATAACCGCAGGATCGTGGAGGAAGTGCTGGCCGAGCCGCTTCTTCGCCCGCACGCGCGGGCTCACACGAGCTCGAGCGCGAGCTCGACGGCCGCGATGAGGCTATCGGCTCGCGCGCGGCCCGTGCCTGCGAGATCGAGCGCCGTGCCGTGATCGACGGACGTGCGCACGATCGGGAGCCCGAGCGTCACGTTGACGATCTCGCCGAACGACAGCGCTTTGAGCACCGGCAGCCCCTGGTCGTGGTACATCGCAACGACGACGTCGCAGCGCTCGAGCGACGCCGGAGTGAACGCGGTGTCGGCCGAGACCGGTCCGAGCACCGCGAGCCCTTCCGCCGCAAGCTTGCGCACCACCGGCTCGATGATGGCGCGTTCTTCGCCGCCGAGCGTGCCGCTCTCGCCCGCGTGCGGGTTCAAGCCCAACACGAGCAGGCGGGGCCGGTCGACACGGAAACGCTTCTCCAGATCCGCGTGCGTGATCCGCAGGATGCGCTCGAGCTTGGTTGCGTTGAGCGCGTCCGGCACCGCGCGCAGCGGCAGGTGCGTGGTCGCAAGTGCCACGCGCAGCGACTTGCCCGCGAGCAGC
>Ga0190274_10002684_pt1 | contig 10518 bp, 7 predicted proteins | sample Popmic531T_FD_133002 | JGI IMG/M metagenome (GOLD analysis project Ga0190274, IMG submission 133002) | Populus adjacent soil microbial communities from riparian zone of Yellowstone River, Montana, USA - 531 T | ecosystem: Environmental > Terrestrial > Soil > Riparian zone | place: USA: Montana...
CCGCCGGACTTGATGACGCCGGCAAACGCGTCGAACCCCTTCATGAATGAGACCGGGCCCGACGCCGTGCCACCGCCGGCCAGCACCTCGCGCGACGACCGGATCGACGACAGGTTGGATCCGGTGCCGGATCCGAACTTGAAGAGCATGCCCTCGGTCTTGGCGAGCGTCAGAATCGACTCCATGGTGTCCTGCACGGAGTTGATGAAACAGGCCGAGCACTGCGGCGCTTTCTCGAAGCCGCAGTTGAACCACACGGGACTGTTGAACGAGCCCTTCTGATAGACCAGGAGGTGCTTGAGGTCGTCGCTGAACGACTGCAGGTCGTCCTCGGAGGCGAAGTACTCCTGCTCGCGAGCCCAGCGCGTGATCGTCTCGACGACGCGACCGACGAGCTGCTTGACGGAGCGTTCGCGCTGCGGTGTGCCGAGCTGCCCCCGGAAGTATTTCGAGACGACGATGTTCGTCGCCTGCTGCGACCAGAAACGGGGGAACTCGACGTCGCGCTGTTCGAAGACCAGCTCGCCGCGTTCATTGCTGATGACCGCGGAGCGCAGCTCCCATTCGATTTCGTCGAAGGGATCGACACCGTCCTTGGCGAAAAACCGCTCATATTCGAGCCCGGTTACAGACCGTCCCGGACCAAAGGTCCGATCGGTCGCCTGAGTGGTGTTTTCCGCCTGCTGAACCTGCATGCTGCCTCCCCCCATTTCGTACACAGCGACGCTTTCGCCTCGTCGAACCTTCTCGAGTTGTCGAGTGGTCGGTTCCCTCGCGGGCGCGTCCCGCGGAGACGGAATATGCGCCTCGGTTACTTTCTTGTCAAGACGTTCCTACGACATATTGTGTCGCCTCAGGCGCCGTAACGCCAGATATTGACAACCGGCCGCATTTGTACGCCGGTTCTTGCACGTGCCCTAATTTCGATGTCAGACAAGCCGGTGGCGTAGAATCGCGTCGCCCCGAAATGACCGGGGCGAAAATGACCTTTCCCCGCAAATGGACGACTGCCGCGCTCTGGCTGGCCGCCTCCCGCGCCGTGATCCTCGTCATCGGCCTGGTCGGCGCGGCCCTCTTCGTCAACCAGCGAACCCTGGAGATTGCGGGGCCCGCCGCGCTCAATCCCGAGACGGTCTGGCAGAAATGGGATGCGGTCTGGTACGAACGCGTGGCGCGCGAGGGCTACGTGGCGGCGCCGGACGATCCGGTCGGCCAAGCCAAGGCGGGCTTCTTCCCGTTGTATCCGTGGCTCGTGGGGCTCGGACTCAAGGTCATGCCTTCCGCCTCGTTCTTCTGGGTCGGCTCGATCCTCTCCAACCTCCTGACGTTCATCGCGCTCGCCTGGCTCGTCTCATCGCTGGCGCCAAGCGGCGAACATGCCCGACGCGCGCTGCTCGTCACGGTCACCGCGGCCGGTTCGTTCTACCTCTCGATTCCCTATACCGAGGGTCTGTTTCTGCTCCTCGTCGTCGCGACCATGGTCTTCACGAGACAGAGACGGTACTGGCTCGCGGCCGTGGCCTGCGGCCTCAGCGGCGTCACGCGCATCCATGGCCTGGCGCTCATCGCGGTGCCGGCGATCGCATGCCTTACGGATACGAACATGCCGCGGGCCGTGCGCGTTCGTCACGTCATCCTGATGGGCGCGATCTTCGCGGTGCCACTCGGCGTGCACATGGCGCATCTCGCGGATGTCCAGGGCGAGGCCGGCGCGTTTGTCACGCGGCAGGCTCTCTGGGATAACGCGTTCCCGTACCCGTTCAAAGCGATTGCCGGGTTCGTCGTTTTTCCCCGACGCGTATCAGGCTGGGTTCACGGAGCGTTCTGGTTCACGTACGTCGCGCTGCTCGTGCGCTACTGGCGCAAGCTGCCGCTTGGTGAAGCGCTCTTCTGCGCGGGCGCGCTCGTGATCTCGACGCAACAGGAGACGTTTCACGGTATCTACCGCTACGTGATGGTGCTCGTGCCGATGACACTGGCGCTCGCTGACGATGAGCGCGCCGATTTGCGCGCGGTCATCATCGGACTCAACCTCGTGTTCGGCACGATCATGATTCTGGCGTTCGTGACGAATAACAGGCTTGTCGTCTGAAGCCCCAACGACGCGCAGCACCACGGGATCGACAGCCTCACTCCACGACTGCCAACGGCCCCACCATGAGCCGGCAGCGGGCGTCGGAGACCTGCAACTGGAGCTCGCGCACGTCCGCCGGCGAGGAGGCCGGTGGCAGGCTGAAGCGCAAGGGCATCCACGCCTTCGTGTCCGGGCGTACCTGATCGGCGACGCGGCCATCGAAGACCACGTTCACGCGGCACTCGGGCGGCGCCGGTTCCTCCCAGCGCAGCGGCAATGTCACGACCCGAGCCTCGGATGCGATGCGCCAGGTCGACTCCGCTTCCGCGATCCGATACGGCACGTCGTCGATCGTACCCACGACACGACTCAGTCCTTCGTCGTCACGCGCCGCCGCCCGTGCGTCGAGAATGCGCCACGGAAGTGAGACGACGACGCCGAGAATCGCGGCCCACAGGACGACCTGTCCCGCGCGGCCTTTGTCGGCAGGCAGGGGAAGCAGCGCGGACGTCAGGCCGAGCGACAGGAAAAACGCCGCCGCGACCTGTGGCACGAGCAAAGGGTGGCCAAAGATGGCGCTGATGAGGAAGGTCGCAAGACCCGCGGCCATCGCGCTGGCATAGACGACGGTGTCGGACGCGGATGCCGGCTCCCAGGGCCACCGGCGGGCCACGGGCAGGACGAGCCACAAGAACGCGAGCAGCGCAGGTATTCCGAGTTCCCCGAGGATCTGCAGGAAGTTGTTGTGCGCGTTCTGGCCGTTGGGCGCAAAGCGCCTCAGTTGGGGATACTCGTCAGTGACGTAGTGCCGGGAGGCCGATCGAAAGTTTCCGATTCCCACGCCAAAGGCCGGATGGTCACGGGTCATGTCGAACGCCAGCAGCGACATCTCCTGTCGAATCGCCGCCGCGCGACCGAGCGAGGCGTGCGAGGAGCGGGTGACAGCGCTCGCGACGAATCCCAGGAGTGGAACCAGGATCAGCACGCTCGTCGCCAGCACGAATCGCCGTGACTTGAGCATCGCCATCACGGCCACGACGCCGAGCACGATCCCGATGGCCAGCATCGCAGCGCGGGACTTTGCGACCACGAATGCCGCGCCAACCAGCGGAATCACGCCGAGCGTCAGCCACACACTCCGATGGCGAAGGGCGATGATGAGCGCAGGCACGAGAATCAACGCGAAATAGGACCCCGCGGCGTTCGGATCCTGGTGAAGTGCCGAGATGCGCAACTCGCTGAGGATGTGTTTCAGAATCACCCACCGATCCGGGTCGATTCGCCGTTCGAGGAGCAGCGTCCCGACGCGGAGGACGGCGAACGAGGCCGCGGCCGCTCCGCCGACCAGGAACATCCGCACGACCATTGGCGCGACCGCTGGCGCGCGACGCATCGCGCGCTCCGCGAAGACCCCAAGGGCGAGCGCGGAAATCCATCGGACGGCCTGGTGCAGGTCACCCCACTGACCGATGGCGAACAGGTACCGGGTGGTGACGTGCCGCCAGAGGTCGGACGTGAGGTCGCGCCTTGGCGTCGCTCCCTGCTGCACGACGAGCGCGACGATCGCGGACGCCGCGATGAGACTGCCGAGAAGCAGCGCGGGCCGGCTGAGCCGGACGCCGCCCGCAGGCGCCGGCACGATCAGCCGAAAGGCCGCGCCACCCGCAAAAGCGAGCAGTATCGCCTCCGTGATGCCCGTCGCGGACGGCACCGGTCCGAGAAAATACTCGATCGGAACGGCGAGCGGGAGCAGGACGGCGACCGCGAGGACGCTCGCCGCTGGCCACGACACCGCGACAAGCCAAATCGCGGCGATGAGCAGCTTCATGCCGAGCGTGACGCGTGCGTGCATGAACAGCGACATGAGCGGCAGCGAGATCAACCCGCCGAACATCACCGCGAACGTCAGCTGACCGGCCCGAGAGATCGCCGAACGCACTGCGGCCCAGCTTACCCCAGAGCCTCTCGGACCCCGTGGAGTCGGGTGATACAGTGCTGTCGTGGACGAACGAGAGGCGGCATTTCCGCTCGCCGATTCGGCGGCGCCTGCCGTGCTCACCGCGCCGTCACCCGTGCTGTCCCGATGGTCGGCGGCTCTGCAGATCCTGATGGTGAGCGGCATCCCGACGCAGTTGATCGCGGCCTCGATTCTCGTCATCGGGTTGCACATGCCCCTCGCCGACGGAAACGGCATCTCGTTCGAATTCATCGCCGTGGTGAGTCTCGTGGACACTGCCATCGTCGCCGTGCTCATCCGAATCTTCCTGGCGTTCAGCGGCGAACAGTCGGCGGATGTCTTCGTGGGGCCGCGTCCCGTCGTCGGCGAGATCCTGCGCGGCCTGGCATGGCTACCCATCGTCTTCGTGGGGGTCACGTCGATCGTGCTCGCCATTCGCGCCATCGCGCCGTGGATGCACAACGTCGAGACGAGCCCGTTCGAGGCGTTCCTCAAGACGCCGCTCCAGGCCGCCATCTTTCTCGTGGTCGTGGTGCTCGCCGGTGGCGTGCGTGAAGAACTGCAGCGCGCATTCATCCTGCACCGGTTCGATCAGCGTCTCGGAGGCGCACGGGTCGGACTCGTGCTGTTCACGATTGCCTTCGGCGCGTTCCACCTCGATCAGGGCTACGACGTCGCCCTGGCCATCTGTTGCTTGGGCTTGTTCTGGGGTCTCGCCTACATCCAGCGCCGTTCCGCCATCCTCCCGATGGTGAACCACGCCAGTTTCAACGCCACACAGGTGATCCAGATCATGCTCGCCAGGGCCCTGAACGCCTGAGCGCATGCCCGTTCGCACCCGGACGACGGCCTGGTCCACCGCGGCCCTCGCTCTCATCTTCGCGTTGTCACTTCCTGCCGTCACAACGAGGTTCTACGCGTCTGATGAGGTCCAGTTCTTCGCCTGGCTTCGATCCGCGGCCTTCGACCGCGACGCCGACTTCGACAACGAATACCGGTATTTTGCGGACACAGGCGCGATGCGCGACGAAGGGTTTCGGATCACCTTCCTCGACGAGACCAACGAAGCTGGCCGCCGGCGTAACTTCACACCGATTGGCACCGCGATCCTGTGGGCGCCGTTCTTTGCGCTGGGACACGTGGCAGCACTGGCGACCGGAGCACCGGCGAACGGGCTCAGTCAGCCGTACATCGCCGCGGTCACCTATGGGTCTGCGATGTACGGCTTCCTTGCGCTCCTCCTCACACACGCGATCGTTCGGCGCGTGGTCGGGGACGCGTCCTGGATTCCGACGTTCGTCGTGTGGTGTGGCACGCCCCTGCTGTTCTATATGTACGTCGCGCCCGGTTTCTCGCACGCCTGTTCGGCTTTTGCGGTATCGCTCTTCCTTTGGATCTGGCTCCGCGTCAGAAGCGACTGGACGCCAGCGGGCGCTGCGTACCTTGGAGCGAGCGCCGCACTGATGGCGATGGTGCGCGAGCAGGATCTGTTCTTCGCGGCGGGTCCAGCGCTCGACTTTCTCCGATGGTCGTTCCGCGGAGCCCCGATCGCGGCAGTCGCCCGGTCAGCCGCCACTGGCGTTTTCACGACGGCGCTCGTCTACTTGCCACAAATTGCCGCCTATCAGGCGCTGAATGGCCATCCGGGGCCGGGGCGCGAGGTGGCACGGAAGATGACGTGGTGGTCGCCGCATGCGTTCGGGGTGCTCTGGTCCACCGAACACGGACTGTTCTTTTGGACGCCGCTCGCCCTGGTGGCTGTCCTCGGGCTGATTTGGCTTGCGATTGGCCGGACGAGGCATTCAGCGCCCGACGCCTCGTGGGTCGCACTCGTCGCCATCATCATGGTCGGGCTTCAGATCTACGTGTCCGGCAGCGTCGAATCGTGGACAGTGGCTGGCTCATTCGGCCAGCGCCGTTTCGTCTCCCTGACGCCGATCCTCGCGCTCGGTCTCGCGGTCTGGATCGCTCGAGCGAGAGCGGCGTCGCGGCCCGCGCCGCGCGTCCTCGGAGGCGCCCTGATCCTCGTCCTCGTCTGGTGGAACCTCGGACTCATGGCACAGTTCGGTCTTCACCTCATGGATAGGCAACGGCTCTCGCTGGGCCGCAACGCGCGAACGACGTTCGTGGATCTGCCACTCGAGATGCCATCGCTCGTGGCGCGCTACTTCACGGACCGCTCGTCCTTCTACCGGCAGCCGAGACAGGACTGAGAATAGAGGCATCGTGACCGTGCTCTATTTCGCCGACACGCGATTTCCGATCGAGCGCGCCAACGGGGTGCAGACGATGGCGACCTGCCACGCGCTCGCCGAGCATGGGCGCAACGTCGTGCTCGTCGTGCGGCCAGACACGGCGCCGGCTGCGCGAGATCCGTTCGAGTACTACGGCGTTGTCCCGTTGCTGCGGCTGACGGTTCTTGAGATCGCTGGCCACGGGAGTCAGCACCGGCGCCGGTTTCAGTTCCTCAAGGCGGCGTACAAGATGCAGAAGAGCCATCGAGCCGCCGTGGTGTACACGCGCGACCTCGGCCTCGCGGCATTGTTTCTGTCGCTGCCGCGGGCGTATCGCCCTCGACTCGTCTACGAGTCACACGGCATCGCGCCGATCGTCAGCGCCGAGATGCCGGACCTTCTCGGTAACGGGCGCGAGAAACCCTCCGCCGCGAAGCTTCGACGCCTCGAACGCCGCGAACGTCTGGTGTGGACGCGCGCCACGGCCTACGTCACGATCACGCGGACTCTTGCCGATGACCTGACGGCTCGATATGGCGCCCGGACTCGGGTCTTCGTCGTGCCGGACGGCGCCCGCGCCGTCGATGCCGCGCGTGACCACGACGGCGACAGTGCGACGGGACCGATCGCGGCCTACGCGGGTCACCTGTATCCCTGGAAGGGCGTAGATGTCTTCGTGCGGGCGCTCGCACTCGCACCCAGTGTTCGTGGGTTGATTGTCGGCGGTCACCCCGGCGAACCGGATCGTGCGCGCATCGAACGGCTGGCTCGAGAAACCGGCGTGTTCGATCGGCTCGAGATCACCGGGCTCCTGCCCCCAACCAAAGTCGCGGCCGCGCTCGCGAAAGCGACAATGCTCGTCCTGCCCAACACGGCGTCGGCCATCTCGGAACGGTTCACGTCGCCGTTGAAGTTGTTCGAGTACCTGCAGATCGGCCGCCCGATCGTGGCATCGGATCTTCCGGCGCTCCGCGAGGTGCTCACGCCGCAGACAGCGCTGTTCGTTCCGCCCGGCGACGCACCCGCCCTCGCGAAGGCTCTCGAGCGCCTGGCGGCAGACTCCGCCGAATGTGCTTCCCTCGCCCACGCGGCGCGCGCACTCGCGCCCGACTACACGTGGGCACGCCGGGCGGAGCGGCTCGACGCGGTGTTCGATGCCGCGATGACCCGATGATTTCTTCGAGCCTCTTCGACATCGTCGAGTGCCCTGACTGCCGTGGGCGAATATCCCCGGCGAGCGGGGGTGCGCAGTGCGGCGGTTGTCAGCGGGTGTTCGACACGTCGCGCGGGTACCTCGATTTGCGTCCTGCGTCAGCGTTCGCCGAACAAACGAAGTACCTGGACGCTGAGCTCCATGCAGACGCGCGGCACGAATCCATCGCCCCGCCGCTTCTCGGATCGCGAATTCGCAACGACATGCTCCAACGATTTCTCGATCTGGCCCCGGGCGACCGTGTGATCGACCTGGGCTGCGGCAACGGTCGCGCCATCGCCTGGAACGCCGCGTCAGGCGCGGCGTTTTGCGGTATCGACATCAGTCCGTACTTTGCGGCCGAGGCGGTCGAGCAGTCGGACCTCGTGCTCGGTGATTTACGCCGCCTTCCGTTGAAGGACGGCGCCTTCAACAAGGCCTGGTCGCTCGACGTGCTCGAGCATCTCTCGCCCGCCGCCCTTCGCGACGTGCTCGGCGAGGCACGGCGCGTCCTGGCGGACAACGGGGCGCTCTTCATCTACACGCACGTGCGAAAGAACGGATGGGCGGCCGGCGGTGTGCGCGCGGTCAATCGGCTGGCCGCACGGCTGGAACGCCTGGGCTGGCTGGACCTCCGCCGTGAGCGGCTGCGTAAGTCGGACCATCTCAATCCGATCGCCGACCATGACGAACTGCGGCGGGTCGTCGAGGAATCCGGCTTTCGCCTCGAACGCGTCACGTACTACACACCGGTGATCGGCGCCTTCGTCGAAAACATCCTGGCGCGCATGGCGGAGCACTGGCTGGCTCGACGGTCGGGTGCGACGAACGGCGCGGGCGATGGCGACACCGGTGAAGCCGTTCGCGCCGCGCGCACGGCGGCGCAGGCGCGCGTCCGCCGTCGTGGCCTGACGTACCAGGCGCTCGTCGCCACGACCGCCGTGATGAAACTCGACGTGCTGGTGCTCGGACACATTCCGTCGGGTCCGTTCTTCGCGTTGCTCCGGAAGATCCCGAAGGCCTGACGTGCGAATCCTGTACTGCGCCCTCGATCAGCAGGTACCCGGCACGCTCGGCGGGTCCGTTCACGTGCAGTCAGTCGCGGAAGGGTTGGCTGCGCGCGGCCATGAGGTTCACGTGGCGACCCAGCCCGGCAACGGCTGGCCGCCGGGCGCCGTGCGCTGGCACGCCATGGGCCCGCCACTTGGCCGGCAGGAATTGCGCTGGATGCGGACGGGCGCCGTCACCGATCTCGCGCGGCGCGTCGAGGCCGACGTCGTCATGGAGCGCTACTACAACTTCGGCGGTGAGGGCGTGTTCGCGGCCGCGCGGCTTGGGCGTCCTTCCGTCCTCGAAGTGAATGCCCCGATCGTGGATTACCCGGGCTCGCCGAAGCACCGGCTCGATCGGGCGCTGCTCGTCGAACCGATGCGCCGATGGCGGGACCGCATCGCGCGGCACGTGCACTTGTTTGTCACGACCACGGTAGACATCCTGCCGCCTTGGGTCGATCGAACTCGTGTGCTCGAAATCGAGTGGGGCGCCGACGTCGAGCACTTCCACCCACGCCGGCCTGACGAACGCCGGATCACCGGCGATCCGAACCGAGTTCAGTGCGTGTTCGCTGGGGCGTTCCGCTCGTGGCACGGCGTTGTGCAACTGTCGGCCACCCTGGCCCGCCTGCACGAAGCGGGCGACCATCGATTCGGTGCGATCTTTATCGGCGACGGTCCGGAGCGGGCGGCCGCCGAACGCGTCGCGCGCGGCCTTCCCGGCGTGACATTCACGGGCGCCCTTCCCCACTCAGAGTTGCCGGCGGCGCTGGCGTCGGCTGATATCGGCGTCGCGCCCTTCGATCCCCTGCGCCACGCGCCACTCCGGCTCGGCTTCTACTGGTCGCCGCTGAAAATCTACGAATACATGGCCGCCGGCCTGCCGGTCGTGGCGCCGGCCCTCCCGCGGCTGAGCCGTTTGGTGGAACACGGCCGCGAAGGAGTGCTTTACGATCCAGCTGAGCCCCGAGGTCTCGACCGCGCGATCGTGTCGCTCGCCGACGCTGCCCTCAGGCAGCGCATGGGTGAGGCGGCGCGGGCTCGTGTCGTTCGTGACTTCAGCTGGGCTGCGCATTGCGCCTCGCTGGACGTCCGGCTGCGCGCCCTGGTCGCCCGATGAGTTTGCCGCTCAACGTTCTCGTCGTGACCGACTCCTTTCCGCCTGTGTGCGGCGGCAGCGGATGGAGTACGTGGGAGCTGGTACGTGGGCTGCAGGGCCGCGGCCACCACGTTGAAGTGGTCAAAGTGGAAATCGGATCGCCGGCAGGCATCGAGTCCGGCCACCACGAATCGGTGCCGCTCACGATCTTCCGCCGCGCGGCCCCGAACGTCCCCGCGCTCCGCAACATGCTCAAGAACGAGGCGCTCTGGCGCGACCTGACAACCTACTTGACGCGCAAGCGGCTGGCCGGCGGCCGGGTGGACATCATCCACGCGCAGCACGTGATGACGACGGTGCCATCGGTGCGGGCCGGCTCCGCGTTGGGGACGCCGGTGGTCGCCACGGTGCGCGATTACTGGCCGGTTTGCTACTGGTCCGATTTGATCTACGACCCGTCGCAACCAACGCTCTGCCCGGAATGCTCGGTGCGGATGATGACCGAGTGCATCAAACCGCGCGCCGGCGCCGCCGCCGTGGCGGCGTGGCCGCTGATCCCGTACATGCGCGCCAACCTCCGCGCGAAGCGGCGCACGCTCGCCAAGGCGAGCGCTGTCATTGCGGTCAGCTCGACGATCGCGCACGATCTCCGTGCCCGCGCGCCGGAGCTCGCCGGCACGCTGCTGTACACGATCCCGAATCCGGTCGACATGACCGCGCTCGATCGGGCACGCGCGTCGAGCGCGCCGACCGACGGGCCGTACATCCTGTATGCCGGCAAGCTCGCGACCAACAAGGGCGTTCAGTACCTGCTCCCGGCCATCGAGCGCGCGGGCATGGATTTGCCGATCGTCATCGTCGGGGACGGCCCGCGGCGCGATTCAATCGCCGGTGAGGCGAGGGGGCGGAA
>Ga0190274_10002685_pt1 | contig 10514 bp, 8 predicted proteins | sample Popmic531T_FD_133002 | JGI IMG/M metagenome (GOLD analysis project Ga0190274, IMG submission 133002) | Populus adjacent soil microbial communities from riparian zone of Yellowstone River, Montana, USA - 531 T | ecosystem: Environmental > Terrestrial > Soil > Riparian zone | place: USA: Montana...
ATTCCATCATCAGATACCGCTGCTATGATGAAAAATCAACAACTAATCTATAAGGTAGTTGGAAGCAAGCTGGTAGTGCTGGCGAAAATACAAACCGAAGGGCCCGACCTGGATAAGCCCTTTGTGGAACTCGCCCCCGCAAAACGATTTCTTTTTTATCTCGACCTGAATAACAGTTTATTCACAACTATTACAAATCTTGATGCTGATCTTTTCCGTCAACGAAAACGTTTTTACTTCACCAATCTGCATGAGAATAAAGCCGGTACTGCCCTTCATCTCAGCGCCAAGATTGATAATTATGCGAATGGTACTTTTTACAAACCCGGGGATATGGCCGACAATGGAGCCGGGGTAGTTTTTGAAAACATCAAACTCTCACCGGGTGGTAATGATACTACGAATAGTAATTTCTGGGCGCAACGCGGAGCGAAACAATTTGTTTCTTCTAAAGACATGTTGTCGTTTGTAACTGCTGTACACACTTACGAAACAACCATTGCCGCTAAACAATTTTCTATTAAAGCTTTTGGCTTGAATATCGCTAATGGGCTTTACGATAAAGAAATACCGATCACTAAAAATAGTTTTACGAGCGATAAGCCAACGCAGTTTGTACAAGCTGATCTTTCCGAATTACCCCCAGCCCGGTACAAGATTCGGATCAATACGACTGAATTCGATGTGTATATCGATAATGTAGCCGTACATAACAACATGGTAGGAGTTATTGAAATATTTAATCATCTCCCCCTGGGTTCCGATTTTTCCTTTTTTGATGCGACAGGTAAATTAAAAGATATCATAGTTGCTGGCAACGCTCAATGGCTGATGTATAAAATTCATTTTGCCAACCGACTCGCGTATTGGAAATATCTCACGCCGAAGAAGGGAGTGAAGTCGATAAAAGATAAAACCAATATATATACTTTTCCGCAAACGCCGGCGCTGCCCGCTGCCGCGGATTATTTTCAATCCAATTTCCCCATACCCATCAAACAATCGCCGGCCATTTATGACCTTGAATTGAACAATCCCATCAGCAATGAACCGCCGGCCGCACCCAATCCCGATCCCCATATAACAGGAATGTTAAGCCGAAAGGATCCCGAAAAAGATTATTACTGCAATATATATCTCAATTATTAAACCAAATTAAATCTTACCAATATGGCAACCAGTTACAAAACTCCCGGTGTATATGTGGAAGAGATTCCAAAGTTACCGCCCTCCGTAGCGCAAGTAGAAACTGCCATTCCCGCTTTTATCGGTTATACTGAAAAAGCCGAAAAAAACGGGGATAATTTAGCGGGTATTCCTACGAAAATATCTTCGTTCGTAGATTTTGAAACTTATTTTGGCGGTGCATATGAATACCAGCCCGGAGACGTGGAGGTTCGCCTGAACGAGAATAATAATTTCGCTGTATCGGATGTTATCTACACCGATAAAGTATTTTATCTCTATGAAGCGATAAGATTATTCTTCGACAATGGAGGTGGTCCCTGCTATGTTGTTTCGGTTGGATTTTATTCGGAGGATATTTTTACCAACGGAGTATTGGATAGTTCCAACGCTTTGTCGGATGGATTGGACGCCGTGGAAAAATATGACGAACCAACTATCCTGGTTATGCCCGATGCAGTGAGCCTGGAAGAGTCACAGTTTTACGGATTGCAACAAGCGGCCATTGCGCAATGTGCCAAATTGCAGGACCGGGTAGCAGTTCTTGATCTCAACGAAAATGGTACCGATGAACTGGACGAAGCCGTGGGCGAATTCCGTGATAACATAGGTATCAGTAACCTGAAATACGCCGCGGCATATGCTCCCTGGTTGCTTGCATCATATCCGCGTCCCATCGATTTTGAATTGTTCCGCAACGATGCTACCAATAATGATGGTACTGTGAATATTGATCTCGCAACTGATATTTCTTCCGATGCGGATCTGAATAGCAAGGTGGTGACAGCCGGTAACGCCACTGATGATTTACAGGAACTCACTTCCGATATTGGAACTTTGCAAGGAACCTCCTCTTCGCTGACGGATCGCTATAATACATTACGCAGCGCGGTCTTATTGGCTACTGACGCTACTACGGTTGCCGCATTTCAAGCGCTTGTTGATTTTATTCGATCAGTTATGGCAGTTTTTCCAACCTGGAGATCAGGTGGCAATGCTTTTGTAAATGTAGATCTGCTCAATGCACTCGATGCGGCCGCTGCTGATTCAGTTTCGGGCCTGCGTAAATTCGGACGTGACCTGATTGCATGGGAAAAAAATGCTGATGTCGATTTATTACTCACCGATGGCATGGCAGGTTATACAGCCAGTTACCAGGATTTTCCAGCAGCTGATGCAGACTCCTGGTTGGGTATTAATGATATTACTGCTCCTGGAGCACCGCCTGCAGGTATTATTCCATTGGTAACTAATTTCGGATCCCCCGTTATGCCTTCTGGTGGCGCTGCTGACGACACGGCTAACCGAACAACAGCTATTGCCGCGTTGGGAGCATTTGATCCGATAGCAAAAGGAATTATTGACTTTGCCGGCAGGATTACATTGGCCGCGCAAACATATAAAAAACTCGCGCAGGATTCTTTGTATGCGAATCATCCTGTTATCAGCAATATTGTAAATGCTGTTAGAAAATTGATGAGTAAAGTTCCTCCAAGCGGCGCAATTGCCGGAATCTACGCGCGAGTCGACAATGCGAGAGGCGTATGGAAAGCACCAGCGAATGAAAGCATCAACTCAATCAGTGGACCAACTTTCCAAATTACTTCGGAAGAACAATCCAGCATGAACGTGGATACTATTGCTGGAAAATCTATTAATGCCATTCGCACATTCACCGGAAAGGGAACCCTGGTGTGGGGAGCCCGTACATTAGCCGGTAATGATAATGAATGGCGTTATGTTAGTGTACGTCGATTCTTTAATATGGTGGAAGAATCCTGCAAAAAAGCGAGCGAGCCATTCGTATTCGAACCTAACGATGCGGGTACATGGGTGCGGGTGCAGGGAATGATTGAAAACTTCTTGACGGTACAATGGAGAGAAGGCGCATTACAGGGAGCGAAGCCTGAGCACGCTTTTTATGTGGCAGTTGGATTGGGAAAAACAATGACCGCATTAGATATACTGGAAGGAAGAATGATTGTAGAGATAGGAATGGCGGTTGTGCGCCCTGCAGAATTTATTATTCTCCGCTTCTCACATAAGATGGCTGAAAGTTAATTAAAACACTAATCACTATCATTAATCATTAATCATTAAAACTTATTATATGGCAATATACCCGCTTCCGAAATTTCATTTCCAGGTAAAATGGGGAGTAGATAGAGTAGGCTTTACCGAAGTAACCGGAATGGATTTCTCTCAAGAAGTTATTGAATACCGCGAAGGTTCGAGCCCGGTTTTTTCAAAAACAAAACAACCCGGCATGACTAAGTTCAGCAATCTCACGCTGAAGCGCGGTACCATTGCAACGGATACGGAATTCTATAAATGGATCGCTTCGATGGACCCTTTCAAGCATGCGGAACAACGGCGCGACATAACGATCAGCCTGCTCGACGAAACGCATAACCCGATTATGACATGGAGCGCTAAAAATGCTTTCCCTGTCAAATACCAGGCAAGCGATCTCAAAGCAGATGGTAATGAAGTAGCCATCGAAACGCTGGAAATAGCGCACGAAGGATTGACAATTCTTAATTAAGAGAATAGAGAAAAGATAATAGATAATAGGGCAATAGACTCTACGATATTTAAAACTATGATTAAATCGAGGTCCTATTTTCTATTTTCTATTTTCTACTTTCTACTTTCTTCTTCAAAACATCATCTATGGCCGGTCCCGCAGCAGGTGGATATTATCCGCCGGTAGGTTTTCATTTCGTTGTGAAGTTTAAAGGCGTAGGAAATGACAATGATGTCCGCTTTCAATCAGTATCCGGATTGAATGTGGAATTTGATACGGAGTCCTTTAAAGAAGGTGGAGAAAATCGTTATGAACATAAACTTCCCGTGCGCGCAAAATATCCCGATCTGTCATTGAAAAGAGGAATGCTGGTCGATTCAAAATTGATCCAATGGTTTTTGGGAATACTGCAGAACAGAGATTTTAAAAATAATAAACCAGTTGAAATTGATATTTCCCTTTTGAACGAACAACATCAACCCCTTAAAACCTGGAACGTCAAAAATGCATGGCCGAAGAAATGGAGCATCAGCGATTTCAATGCCGGGGAAAATGCGGTGGTCATCGAAACACTTGATCTAAGCTATAGTTATTTCACCCTTGTAAGTTAATTATCATGCCAGTCGAAATTAAAGAACTACACATTAGGGTAACAGTAAATCAACCTGCCCAGGGACAACAATCCGGCGCATCCTCAGCCTCGGGTAAGAAAGAAGAAGGAGATGAAAAAGAAGCGATGATTGCCCAATGCGTGGAGGAAGTGCTGCAAATAATCGATAATAAAAAAGATAGATAGAGACTATTGAATACAGTTGAATCATTAATGTAAAGTACCATGGCCACCGGAGAATTTGAAAAATTAAAAATCATTTCGTTCAGCGATCCTGATTTCGCCGACAGTCATAAAGTGGGCGAAAAAACCGCGATGATTAACCCGGAGAGTTATACGTTGGAAACAAAAATGGAATTCAGTAGTAACCAGGGATCGGGTACAAGCGGCCAGCAACCGCGATTTACCATGAAACCCCCAGAGGAGCTCGCTTTCGAATTCCTTTTTGACAATACTGGTATTATCGATGGAAATCCGCGCGATGACATTGCACAGGAGTTGGAAGAGTTTAAGGATTTCCTGATGAAGTATGAAGGAGATATTCATCAACCTAAATTCTTCAAGTTTGTTTGGGGTACTTCACTGATGAAGGGAGTATGTACGGCCCTTAACATTAACTATAAGCTATTTAATCCCGATGGAAAGCCGATACGGGCAATTTGTAAAGTAACCATCCGCGAATTAAAGGAAGAAGAATTAAGAGTGATCGAGGAGAATAATCAATCGCCCGATCTCACACATTACCGTATCATCAAAAGAGGCGATACGCTTCCATTGATGTGCTATCGCATTTATGGGGACTCAAAATATTATATACAGGTTGCGAAAGTTAATAAGCTGAGCAATTTTCGAAATCTTATTACAGGAGACGAGATTTTTTTTCCACCCATAGCTAAAATTCAAACTGGAACTAATTAATCGTTACGATGCCTAATGAAAGAACGATACCATCCGCACAGGCAAAAACAGTTGTCACTACCACCCTTTTATCGGGGGGAGCGGAAGTGACAAAAAAATACCAGGTGCTTTCCCTTGTTGTGAACAAGGAAGTGAATCGCATTTCTTCCGCAACAATTCTAATAGCCGACGGGGAACCTTCTAAAGAATCATTTGAAGTGAGTAGCCAGCCAGAATTTGAACCGGGTAAAGAGATCGAGATAAAATGCGGCTATCGAAGCGATGAAGAAACAATTTTCAAAGGTATTGTCATCCGTCACGGAATAAAAGTCCGTAAGAAACATTCAGTACTGGTAATTGAATGTAAAGACAAGGCAGTAAAAATGACTGTTACTACTAAAAGCAAATACTTCAGGGATGTAACAGATAGTGATGCAATTGAAGAACTGATCGACGCTCATGGCTTGGATAAGGAAGTGGAATCAACTACGATCACCCAAAAACAATTGGTGCAATACAACGCTACCGATTGGGATTTTGTATTGTGTCGCTGTGATGCGAACGGACTTCTTTGTTTGCCTGACGATGGGAAACTTAAAATAACCAAGCCCGATTTCGCGGCAGCTACGGCCTTAACTGTACAGTATGGATCAACAGTACATGATCTCGATGCGGAGATCGACGCGAAGCTTCAATATAAATCGGTAAAAGGAACCATGTGGGATTATTCGGGACAGGAACTGCTAAGCGATGTGGAAGCAGAGGATCCTGGTGTTCCCGATGCAGGAAATCTTTCCGCTGACACATTGGCCAACGTAATCGGGGAGGATGAATTTCGCTTATACCACAGTGGGAAAATAGAGGAGCCGGAATTACAGGCTTTCGTTAACGCGAAGTTGCTTAAACACCGTCTTGCGAAAGTAAGAGGAAGAGTACGAATTGATGGTACAGCCGCTGTAAAACCCGGACAGTTGATTCAATTGAACGGAGTGGGCGAACGCTTCGAAGGAAAATTATTTGTAACAGGTGTTCGCCAGGAAATTGAAAAAGGAGATTGGCAAACCATATTGCAATTCGGTGTCAATCCAGAATGGTTCGCACAAACTTACACTATTCAGCAACCACTTGCTGCTGCGATGTTGCCTGCTATACAGGGGTTGCAAATTGGTGTTGTTACTCAATTGCAGGATGACCCGGATGGAGAAGATCGGATCATGGTCCGTTTGCCGGTAATACATAATGAAGACGATGGAATATGGTGTCGCGTAAGTTCATTGGATGCAGGCAACAATAGGGGTATGTTTTTCCGCCCCGAAATAAATGACGAAGTAATTGTAGGATTTATCAATAACGATCCCCGGCACGCGGTTGTGTTAGGAATGTTTAACAGCAGTGCCAAGCCTGCGCCGTTAACTGCCTCCGATGATAACCATGAAAAAGGGTATGTGAGTCGAAGTGAAATGAAAATGATTTTCAATGATGATAAGAAAAGTCTAAGTATAGAAACACCGGCCGGCAATAAAGTAATTATCACAGAAGAAGATAAAAAAATTCATCTCGAAGATCAGAACGGGAACAAAATAACGATGAACCAGGATGGGATCACTATTGAAAGCATAAAGGATCTTAATCTTAAAGCAGCCGCCAATATTAAAGTGGAAGGAGTGAAAATTGGTATGGAGGGAAGTGGCGAAGCGGTATTGAAGGGAGGTGGCACCGCCGAAATTTCATCGGGAGGTTCTACTACGGTAAAAGGAGCAACGGTAATGATCAATTAAAAAAAAATTTATGCCAGCAGCCGCACGAGTAGGAGATATGCATGTTTGTCCGATGGTAACCGGTACTGTGCCGCATGTAGGTGGACCAGTACTTCCGCCAGGTTGCCCAACAGTTTTGATTGCTGGTATGCCAGCAGCAAGAGTGGGCGATATGCTGGTTTGCTCTGGTCCACCGGATACTATTATTGCCGGCTCCGCAACGGTGATGATCGGCGGAATGCCAGCCGCGAGAATGGGAGACAGTACGGCACACGGTGGAACGATTGTGTTGGGAGCTTTTACGGTGATGATTGGGTGAAGATAGCTGCTAGCTATTATCCGCCGCGGCGGATGCGAGCCACATTCGATTTAAAATGATCGTTTTTCTTATTGAATTGGGCGATCCAGATTCAGTATCCAGTTTTTAGCGTCAATAAACCTTATCATTTATGGCCAAAGACTTTATCAACGACGAATTTTTAGGAAGAGGCTGGAGTTTTCCTCCGGAGTTCAATCAACAGCTAAAAGAACTGGTGATGACGGAAAAGAAGGAAGACATCGAAAAAAGCCTGCATATATTATTAACCACCACTGTCGGGGAAAGAGTGATGCAGCCAAAGTATGGATGCAATATGGAAGAGTTATTGTTTGAAGCCCTCAATACTACTACAAAAACAATCTTAAAAGACAAGATAAAGACAGCGATACTTTATTTCGAGCCACGGATCGATCCTAAGAAAATTGAACTGAATACATCCAATGAACTGGAAGGAGAGGTATTGATTGAAATTGAGTATGTAATACGGTCTACTAATTCAAGATTCAATTTTGTTTTCCCTTACTATCGTAACGAGGCAACCGAACTCAATTTCTTAACCATCGATGGCAGCGTATCCTTATAATTATGGCTAATTGCAATGAAAATAAAAATCCCCTGAAGCATAGCGGCACCAGCCAGTCGCAACGACTCTTGCAAGGGCTGCAGGCCGGTTACGTGAAAGTAAACGAAAAGGAATATGCAGATTGGATTGTTTTCGCGAACGAGTTCTCCAAATACTTACGGTATTATGATGAAACCGGAACGGTCTCCGGCAACTGGCAAGCTTTTTTTGCGAGTGATATCTCGGCTCTTTTAGGAACGATCGCTGTTCAGGATATTGATGTTTACCGCAGAGAGATAAAATCCCGTTTCGATTTTATCAAAGATGATTCGAATGCCGGAGATATGAATGCGATACGGAAAAAATTACACGAGCTTTTCAGCGCGGTATTCTCTTTATCAAAAACGCTGGATAAATATTTGATTACACTACCCAGCAGCGAGCCGGAAAGCGAAGATGATAATGTTATCGGATTGAAAGCTACGCTTCAAAACCTGGTTGAAACCAAGCTTGCTCCTGCATTGCAACGATTGATCTCTTATTATAAGGCGGCGGAACCAAATCCACCCGGTTTTTTAGTACCTGGTGATTTTACAGATTGGAGAATTTTAAATGAACCAGTTGTTCCCGCCGAAGTGATTATTAATGGTAACGGTTTATCGAAAGCCTGGTTGAGAAATGGCGCTGCCAATTGGAGCCTTTATATTGCTGGGATCGCAGCCGATGAAAGCATTTTCGGCAGTAGTCTTTGGATCGACCCTTATCAGCGCATTAATCACGCTGCAAATCATAATCTATTTGCTTCCCTGTTTGATCAGTACATACAGGTGTTTGCAAAAATAATTGATGCGGCTACCAGCGATCTGTTATTAACCCTTGGCGAATGGGATGAACATCCTGCTCATTACGCGTTGTTCCTCGCCTTTTTGAAATTGTTTCGTTATCCCCAGTCGGATATCAATACTATTACTCAACGACATCTTGATTTCTATTATAAAGAAGTATTGCGTTTGTTGCCCAAACCCGCTGAGCCCGACAAAGCGCATGTATTAGTGGAGCTATCGAAAGTAGCGGAGGATCATGCATTACCCGCAGGAGAATTATTAAAAGCAGGAAAAGACAGCGAAGGGAATGAGATATTATATGGACTGGATCGGGAAACCGTATTTAATAAGGCAAAAATTGTTTCATTAAAATCGGTATACAAGGCAAATGCCGATGGATCCGATGATCATCATCTCACCATCGATCCAACAAGTAGTATTGTAAACAACGCTAGCCGTTTGTTTGCTTCGCCAATCGCAAATAGTGACGATGGAATTGGTGCCGAACTCACCTCTCCCAATAAAGAATGGCATCCCTATGTAAATAAAAAATTCCTGGAAGCAAAACTGGCGGATATCACGATGCCCAACGCGGAAATCGGTTTTGCAGTTGCTTCTCATTATTTATTTCTTAATGAAGGTGTGCGTAAGGTTTTTATTCGGTTTGCAACGAACGCAAACAGTTTACTTAGTTCGCTTCCGGTAGATTGTTATATCACCACTGAAAAAGAATGGTATAAGATTGTATCGCCTGTTGCGGTATCCGGAGTGTCCAAGAAATTCTCCGACGGGATTACCAATTGCGCTGAATTATCATTTACTCTTAGCGGGGCAGAACCTCCAACAGCCAATTACAATGCAGAAGTGCATGGAGGTACTTATAATGTAAACGTTCCTTTATTAAAAATTATAATTAAAAATGAAGACAGTAGTCTTTATTCTTATGAAGCGATCAAAGATATTCAACTGACGAAAGTGGAGATTAGGGTAGAAGTCGGTGATATCAATTCTCATAGTCAGTCTGGCTTGAAGCAATTGTTGCTCTCTAACGATTTCGGTCCTGTCGATCCTTCCAAACCCTTTCAGCCTTTTGGACCGCTTCCCGAGAAAGGAAACCGTCTCGTAATTGGTAGTAAGGAAGTGTTCACCAAAAAAAATACAACGGTCAGTTGCAGTCTGGAATGGAAAGGACTGGATGCTTTTTCTGGAACCGATATTGGTTATGGTTCACAACCAGACGGGGGCTGGTATCCTAATGCTGATGTAAAATACCTGGATAGTGGAATCTGGAAATTGTTGAACAGCGGTGAAGAACCGTTTTTTTCCACACTTATCAATGTTCCCTATTCTCCCGTGCTGTTGAATAATAGCATTATTACCAGTTATGAAAATGAATATAAAACCTACGACATCAGTGCCAACAATGGATTTATTGCTATACAGCTCACAGAGGGTTTCGGTCAAAAGGCCTATCAACTGGCATTAACTACCTATCTTATCAACAAAGCAAATGAAGTTGATGATTCACTAAACCCCATACCTGTTGAACCATATGTACCGCTGCTTCAATCACTTTACCTGAGTTATAATTCGTATGGTACAAATGCGGTGAATGTAGATAGTAGTTCGGGTTTTGACACAAGGGATATCCAATTTTTCCATATCTATCCCTTTGGCGAAGCTGAGCAACACAAGTATTTATCGAAGCAAGAAGTAAATCTTGTTCCTCAGTTTAAACATGTCGCAACCGATAGTTCGGTAATACCGCATATCGGTGAATTCTATATCGGCATAGAAAAATTATATGCGCAGCAAACAGTAAATATTCTCTTC
>Ga0190274_10002686_pt1 | contig 10508 bp, 7 predicted proteins | sample Popmic531T_FD_133002 | JGI IMG/M metagenome (GOLD analysis project Ga0190274, IMG submission 133002) | Populus adjacent soil microbial communities from riparian zone of Yellowstone River, Montana, USA - 531 T | ecosystem: Environmental > Terrestrial > Soil > Riparian zone | place: USA: Montana...
ACGTCGCCGCTACCAAAACCCCCTTTTTCCGGTGGCGACGAGCCTGTGTGACGCAGCTCACTTTTTTCCCATAGCAGCGAGGCTACCTTGTGGACGTTCGGCCCGCGATGGTGAGGCCCGACGCATCGGCAAACGTGAACCCTTAGGAGAACGATCATGGAAGTGTCTGGAACTGGCGCGCAAGCTGCGGCGTCGCAGCAACAGAAGGAAAATTCCGTGGAGAACCTGCAAAAGCAGGTAGAGAACAAGAAGTTTACCGACGCTCTTCAGACGGCCAAACAGCTCATTCAGTCGAGCTGAGGCGCCGGTCGAGCTGGCTGGAGAAAGACCGGCCGCAAATCGGCAGAGCCAACCGGCGCGAACACCGGCTTGTGGCCGTCTCGTTGGACGGCAGCGAGTTGGGGTTTGCGCCGGTTGCGTTTGCAGATCCGGCGATCACGCAGTCGTTGCCGTTGACAGGCAGTGCACCAGTTGCCGGCGCACACGATGTTGATGGTGACGCCAGATTCAATCGAACGGTGACGTCAATCACGAGTGCGGAGCGGCGCTGTCGCTCTCCAGTTCCATAAGACAAGACCAGGCGCCCATGAACAGGTCTTGACCACGAGTGCCGCGATGTCAGTATCGGGTTCGCGCGGGCCAGATCGACGGCAGACAACAGCATGGCTGACGAATCAGAAGAGAAAAACCTTCCGGCATCGCACAAGAAGCTCACTGACGCGCGCAAGAAGGGACAGACCTCCAACAGCAAGGACCTCGTGTCGGGCTTCACGATGCTTGCCGCCACGCTCTATCTGATGAACCAGTGGCCGATGATGCGCGATCGTCTGGTGCAGCTCATCGACCTCGTCTCCAACTCCGCCGATCGGCCGTTCGCCGAAGCATGGCCACGCGCGGTGTACAGCACCCTCGATGTGCTCGTAATGGCTACCGTGCCGCTCCTTGTCCTGGTTTTCGCCGTCGCCGTGGTGATGGGAATGGCGGCGACGGGCGGCCCGGTATTCTCGTTCGAGACCGTGAAACTGCAGTTCGACCACATCAGCCCGATGAAGGGCGCGAAACGCATTTTCTCGTCAAAGAACGTGATGGAGTTCGTCAAGAGTCTCGTCAAAGTCGTCGTCGTGGGCGTCGCCTTCTGGGTCGTCCTGCGCGGCTATATCTCTCCGCTGTTCCAGACACCTTCCTGCGGCGAAGACTGTCTCGGGCAGATGGTGATTTCCACCTTGCAGCCTCTTGCCGTGACCGCGGTGATCGTCTTTGTCGTCATCGGCGTGCTCGACATGCCGTTGCAGCGTCATCTCTTTCTGAAAGAAATGCGCATGAGCCTGACCGAGAAGAAGAAGGAGATGAAGGAGCTCGACGGCAATCCGCTGATCAAGGCCGAGCGTCGGCGCCTCCAGTTCATGTTCGCGATGGCAAAGAAGGTGCGCAAAGGCGTGCGCCATGCGGCTATTGTCGTCGCCCAAGAAGATCGTGTCGTCGGAATCCTGTACCACCGCGAAGAAGAGCCGGTGCCACTGATCTGCAGCAAGGCTCGCGGCCAGGCCGGCGATGAGATGGTGGCCGAGGCGCGACGCCTGGGAATCCCGGTTGCCGAGGATGCGTCTTTGGTCGATATGCTCATGCCCCAAGCGATCGGCGACAGGATTCCGGCAGAGTCCTTCACGGATATCGCCCGCCTCCTGGTCCGGTTCGGGATCTGACTTTTCTTACGCGCCAGACGAAATGTGCCGCAGGCTCTTCATTTGAAGCTATGGCTCTGCGGATGGAGCGCGTTTCAAGCCGGCAGCGGCGCGCGGGCGTTCGCGCACGGCAATGATCCGGACACCCGTGCGATTGCCGATCCGCATCAAGGTGCCGCGGCCGATCCGCTGTCCCTCCACCACGATATCGACCGTCCGGTCGTGAAGTGGCTCCAACGGCAACAGGAAGTTCGGCGCGAGCTGCTTCACCTGGCTGGCCGGCAGTTCGAAGCGTCCGATCTCGAACAGGACATGCAGCGACCGGTTGTCGGCTTCGGCGTTCGCCTCCCACCCGCCGGCCATGGCATCGATCGGCATGCTCCATGACCAGGATGAAGTGGCTCCAGGTATCGGATACGTGGCGAGGCGGGGACCCTCCGGACCGAGCGTCACCGGCGCAACGAGCCGCTCGCCGATGACGGCGATCACCGCATCGCCCGGCTCGCAGGACGCGTCAACCAGCACGACATCGTCGGGTGACAGGCGTTCAACCTCGCTTGCTGCGAGGTTGGCAGCAGCGACGCGCAGGCACACCGGGATCGGCAGGTCGAGAACGGAGCGGCTGATCCCGGCATGCCGATCAAGTCCTTCTGCAAGCCTGAGCGCATAGTCGGGGGGAATCCGCAATTCGCAGCCGGTGGTCACGAGCCCACCGATCACGAGGGTGAAATACAGCGGCAGCTGTCCATCGTTCTCCTGCCGCTCGGCCTGGCTCGAATATGAGTCGACGGCAAGCCTGCAGCCGAGATTCATCTCGACCGCCGCAAGGACACTCTCAAGGGCGAATTCGAGAATGATGGCGGCCCGATCCGGCCCCAGGCTATCGAGCGACAGCACCGGATCCACACTGTCGACCAGGATATCGAGCAGAGATTGTGGCAACCACAACTCGCCGGTGTCGCCATCGAGGCGCAGCGTCACCCGATGGCTCGCGTCGAGACGCCGATCCGGCGGCCACGCGGCGACGATGCTTGTTTCTCGTCCGCCAATCGTCGCCGCCAAGGCCGGTCGCCGACGATACACGGCGTTGAGCGCTTGCACATGCGACGGCGCGATCGGCGGGAAAGAAAGCTCCTGCACTTGGGGTCGAGCCATTTCGGCGCTGTGATCGGGGGCAACCCCGTCCGGCGTGTCGGCGCTGGCGCGCGAAGCCGTGTCAATGGTGCCAGCCGGGCCGACGCTCAGCGGGGCATCGAGGATGGATCGAAGAGCGGCGTCGGCAAGAGACGTGACCGTCCCGGCTGGCACGCCAGCGGTGTCGGCCGGCGCCGCGGCAGCGTCGGCTGGGGTCGCAGCTGCGGCGGGTAGGTCCGCGGCGAGGCTGGCTGGCTCCGCTGGCGTGTCGGTTAGTGTTTCCACCGTCTCCGCTGACACAGAGTCGGGCACCGCTGCCTCGTCGGCCGTCTCGGCTGATGCCGATGCGGCGTCGATCGACTCGACCTCGGTGTCGGCGGGCTCCACGTCAGAGTCAGCTGGGGTCGCAGCAGCATCGGGTGGTTCCGCGGTAAGGCTGGCTGGCGCAGAGGCGGTCAGTTCTGTCTCGCCGGCCGTCTCGATTGGTGCCGATGCGGTGTCGATCAGCTCGACAGCGGTGTCGGCCGGCTCCACGGCAGAGACGGCCGGGGTCGCACCGGCGTCGGCTGGCAGGCCACCAGGAATGGGTGGAGGTTCTGATAACCCCTGCATCTGCCGGGCAAACGCAGCGCCCTCCCCTACACTCCGCGCACGGTCTCCCGTTTCCGATCGAGGCAACAAGAACCAGGCCAGCGCAGCGAGCTGCAATGCGATCGGCACCAGGAATGCCATCGCATAGGCGGTCGCTGACGTTTGACCTGATGCCGCCTGCGGCCATATCGCGACGACGCCGCCAACGGCCCACTGGATCAAAAGGGTGGCGACATACTGCAATACGCCGACGCTCGCGCACGCGCGAGCTGCATAGGCCTGGGGAAAATGCGTCAACAGGATCACAAAGGGCAGCATGGCTGCGGCGCCAGCCACCAGCACGCCCCAGACGATAGAACTCGGCAATCCGATGCCGCCGACCGCGGCAAGCTGGATGCAGACGCCGAGCGCGACGGCGCCCACAAAGACGCTTGCAGCCGATGAGGCCTTTCGCTCAGCCCAGTCGACGAGCCACCCCAGGATGAGCGCACCAGCGGTCTGTCCAACCGCGATGAGGGTGACGTAGGTGATAATATCGGTGAGCCTGACCCCATTCACGGCGGCAAACCAACCTGCAATCCATTGGCCCTGGGTCGCCCATACCGTCCCGACCGCAATCGCAGCGAGCGGCGCCAATCGTCGAAAGACCGGGTCGCGCAGGACAAATGTCAGACCGTGGTCTTGATCCGGTACATCGCCAGTGAAGGTTGCCGGCGTGGGAACCAGCAACACGGCCAGGACGGCGCCGAGCGCCGCCAGAGCGGCCAACAACATGAACAACGTCCGCCATCCGTTGGCGTAGGCGAACAGCGGACCGGCCATCGCGAGCGCGCCGAGCCCTGCGACCGTTATGAGGCACCCCGTCGCCAGGCCGAGACGTTCACGCGGAAACCATGTGGCGATCGCCTGCATCGCCGCGAGGAGCGCCGAGGCGGCGCCCGCACCGAGCAGCGCGCGGCCGATCATGAGGCTGAAGGGTCCAGTGGACACGCTGACGATCAATGCGCCGACCGCCGTTACACCCATCATCACGGACTGGACGGTGCGTGGCCCCAATCGATCGATCGCGATGCCGGACGGCAGCAGCCAGAGCGCGAAAGCCAGCGGAAATGCCGCGGTCAGCATCCCCAGCCTGCCCTTGCCGAGCGACAGATCGGTGACCAGATCATCGGCAACGAGCGGCTCTATTCTCTGAAACAGAACAGACAGAAAGTATCCGAAAGCGAGCGGAAGAAATCCCACCGCGATCCGGAGAAAAGAGATGCGATCGCCTTCGATTTCAACCCGTGTTGCCATGCAGTATTAGCTTCCAGGACGGCCAAAACCCCACCATGAGGGCGCTTTCCGGTGAAGGCGACCATGGATTCCGACGCATGGCGACCATTTGCTCCGGTCGATGTCAAGCGCCAGGTGGGTCGGAGCGCGGCAACAACCGGACGGGGTTTCGTCGAGCAGTTGTCGGACGAGGATGATATCGACAACCATGGCGAGGACTACGAATTCCGACGGCGATTTCGCTTCCGCTTACAGCGATTACACTTGGCTGGATGTGAGCGAGGTGACGTTCATCACGCTCGAAATTGGTGCCGGAGCATGAACGCTTGCGAGGATCGGTTCCCGCTGCTCGGGGTCATGGCTCCGGCGCGGTTCGGCCACCGGGAGGAGATGGCGCGCCTGCACCAGGCGCAGGTCCGCTCTTGCGCCTGGCTCAACTGATGATCGTGCCGAGGGCCCTGGCCCGCGCCTTGGCATCACTCATGGCGCGGATCGCCATCGCGCGCGCGAGCAGTTTCTTCGCTTCGTTTGCCGATAATCCCTTGGGCGCTGCGGCACGCCCTTCGTCGACCAGCCCAAGCAGGCCGTACACAATCATCAGATTCCGCCGATGTCGTGCCTGCGCTCCCGGCGACGCGACGACGGAGCGCGCGACGTCTATCGCCTTGGTTTCCTGCCCTTCGAGCGCAGCGGCAAGAGCGAGATTGGTACGGATATCGAGGTCGTCAGGAGCGAGAGCGCTCGCAGCGTCGAATGATTCGTGCGCTTGCGCGAACTGGCCCGTGAGCGTCTGCGCGAGGCCCAACCGGTTGTAGGCCGCCATCGTTTTGACGGTCGGTGCAGCTTTCGCCAGCGGCGCGACGGCACCTTCGGCATTGCCAGACTTGAGCAGGGCCGAGCCTAGTCCGAGCAACGCATCAGGATTGTCAGGGGCCACGGCGAGCGCCGCCCGGTAGGCCTGGATCGCCTGATCGGTCTTGCCCGCTCGCGTATAGGCGTCGCCTAGACGCACCTGCGCCGCGGCATCGCCACTCGACGCGGCCGCCGCTCGCTCGTAAAGCGGCAGCGCGGCTGTTATCTGCCCCTGGGCCTCGACATCGGAGGCAACACGCATCAGCCCATCTTTATCCGGCTGCTCGTTGCTGCTCGCTGCGTCCAAAAATGCTTGGCCCGCGCACCCGGCGAGCAAAAAGCCGAGGAGGGCCGGCATGGCACAGGATACGAGACGAAAGCCGATGCTCATCGCCCTGTCCTAGGTATTAGGCGATGCAGCGTCAACGCTGCATCGCAAAATAGAGGTGACCCGGCCGCCCCCAGCAAGCCGGTATATCACACTCACCTCGCCCCGGCGGGCTTCTCCGTACCGCTTTCAGTCCCGGCGCCCTGCACTTGGCTGGTCGGCGACCGCGGAAGGCCGCCCCCCAGGGTGCCCTTGGTGCCGTAAATGTACTCCTGCGCTGCCCGCGCGGTCGGAGCCGCGGGAGCGGCGCCGAGCGGGCGGCCGCGAACCAGGTCGGACTGGCGCTCGGCCATGCGCTGGAGGTTGTGCGCATTGGCGCAGCCCGGCGGCAAATGCGGTCCCAAGAACGGCGGCTCTGTCGCGTCCGCCTCAAGGCAAGCTCTCGGGACCAGCACATAGCGCGTGCGGCCCTTCCGGTCGACCACGGGCACGGAGGCATAGTCCGGCGAATAGTCCGGCGGCTGCTGCGGAAAAGAACCCCAGTAGACCGTCGGAGTCGGATAGGGCGGCGCCGCCGCACAGCCGGCGAGGGCCGACGCCGCTACGGCGAGACAAAGGTAGACGGCGGACATACGCAGCATCGTGCACCCTCGATCGATCATTTGAAAACAAAGCCAGAATTTGATTCGGGTAGCGGCCTGGCCTTGACGAGAGCCGGCGCAAGCGGCGGCGGTGGCGCGGGCCTATCGAGAGGGGTAGCGAGGACACGGTCGCGCACGGGTTTGACGAGCATTGGCGTGATGAGAATTACAAGCTCAGTCTCGTCGCGACGGTATCGGGCAGAGCGAAACAATCCGCCAAGAATCGGAAGGTCGGCAAGTTCGGGGTTTCTGTCGAAATCCAACGACATCTGCCGCTGGAACAGACCTGCGATCGCAAACGTCTGGCCGCTGGCCACCTCCACGGTCGTATCGGCGCGCCGGACCATCAGGCTCGGGAGGTCAATGCCGTTAGACTTGACGGCCCCTACCCGCGACAGCGAACTCACTTCCGGTTTCACCCGCAGCGCGATTCGATTCCTGCCTATCATGGTCGGCGTGAACTCAAGCGAGACACCGAACGGCTTGTAGGAGACAGTGATCTGCCCTGCCTGGTTTCCAGGGGTCGGGATCGGAATTTCACCGCCCGCCAGGAAGCTCGCAGGCCGCCCGCTCGACGCCGTCAGGTTCGGCTCGGCCAGGATGGTCATCATCCCGTTGCGTTGCATCGCGCCGACGAGGGCATCCACCTCGCTGCCGCTGCCACCGAACGCAATGCCACCGCCGCCTGACGACCCAATGCCCAGGCGCTGGACGTCATCGCGTGACACCTCGGCAAAACGGACTCGGATATTGACCTGCTGTGAGCTAGCGATCGTGGTGTTGTTGATCGGCGGCTGGTCCGGCGGAGAGTACGTGTCCGCGGTGTTCTGCGCGTCGACCGCTTCCTCGACGGAGCCGACGCGACCGGTCGCGGCCACCCGATTGCCGAACAGCCTGAGCTTGGTGTGAGTCGTGGGCTGAAGGTCGCGGATCGCACCGTTGGCCGAACCGGCGTCGGCGACGACACGAAACGCCACATTGGCGCGCATCTTATGTTCGGCCGAGATCGCGATCAGATTCGTGCTGCCGATCTTCCTGCCATAGATGTAGACGACATCAGGCGCGACGACGCGCAGATCGGCGATCGTAGTGTCGCCCACATAGACCGATTCGGCCGGCTCATCGAGTTGCAGAAGACGCCCCTGGCCCACCATCAACTCGATCGATTGTCGAGACGAGGGAGAGCTTGTCGGCGTCTGACCTGCAACCGGTGGCGCGAGCAGAATGGCGAGCAGGAATGCGCCCGCCTTCAGCTTCCATGCGGCCCTTACATACGATTTCACGAGGCCCGCTCCCTCAACAGCCCCTGACGGGCCCAATCAAACACCGGGTTGATAGCAACCAAGCAAACAAAAACTTATGCACGCGCTTTTACGGTAAGTTGAGGCAATCTCAAATGTCGAACCGGCAACGTACGGGCGAAAAACTGTTTTTGGTGTTATTTGGCCACAGTCACAGACAAAGTCACAGTCCGCCCCCGCGGCATGGCCCATAGCGGCACACGTCACATACAGAGGTCACACAAGGGTCTGCCGGAAGGCCCGCATTGCTTTGCACCGCCGAAGGAGCAGGCGCATCCCGCAGGGCTTCATCTCGCCTCGGCCCCCAGCTTCAGCCGTTCTGCAGATTGGCCGACGCTATCAAGCCCCTCCTCCGCCTGGCTGCCCTTGGTCAGGGAGCCGAGGGGCTGCACGTTAAATTCAGGCGCCAGTTCCTGGTAGGACATGACCGGCACGTAGATATTGCTGCGCGTGAGCAAGTGTCGTGTGACCCGCCGGACGTCCATCGAGGTGAGCACGACGGGATTGGTACCCGGAGCCGCTTCCGCCAGGGCGCGGGCGATTTCATTGATCAACGGTTGGACCGCCTCCTCCGTCAGGTTCATGTAAGTCCCGGCCGCAGTCTGGCGCTGGGCGGAGCGAAGCATCTCTTCGACCGAGCGCTCAAGCATATAGGCCGCGATGACCCGGTCGCGATCGGCACACCGGAAGCAGATCTGGCGGCCAAGGGCCACGCGCACATATTCCACCAGCAGCACCACGTTCTGTTCGCGCTGTCCCCATTCGACCACGGCCTCGAGAATGGCGCGCATGTTGCGGACGGGTACGTTTTCATCGACCAGGCGCCGCAGGATTTCTGCCAGCTTCTGCAGAGGCGCGATCTTCTCGGCCTCCTTCACCAGGTCGGCATAGTTCGACTGGATCTTGGTGAGGAGCTTCCGCGTCTCCTGAATACCGACAAAACTGCCGGCCCGCCGGTACAACATCTGTACCAGGCATCTGGCCAGGATCTGGGCCGGCAGCGCAAAGGCGACGCCAGCCTGCGACAAGGTTTCCGCATGTGAGCGCTCGACCCAAAGCGCGGGGCGGTAGTTGATGAGCGGTGTCTCCTGACGGTACGGTATCTCAAGCAGTTCGAGGTGAGCCGGCTCGTCGTCGACGAGCAGCCCCTGCGGCGGAACGATGCCTTCAATGACCGGCGTGCCCTCGAGGTCGATGCGGAAGCGATCGTGCGCGAGGGTCGGGTCCACCTCGAGCGCGATCGACGGGATCTCGATGCCGAGATCGCTGAGCAGTTCCGCGCGCGCTTGGGTCGTCAACTCGGCGAAGCCCTCCGGCGGTACGGCCGATGCAAGCTCGCTGCTTATCCAAACGACGATGGCGGCATCAGATGCCGGCGGGCCTGCCAGCCTTGCCGGATCCTGAGCGGTCGAGCCTACTTGCGCCGGTTGGGCGGTCGTGCCTGCCGCCGCGCCTGCCGCTCGCTTCACCGGGGCGCCGCGCGCCGCCGCCTCGCTAGCCGCCCTCCGGCGGGCGGTCAAGAACCCGGCCCCACCCAAGATCGCCGCGAGAATCAGAAATGCCACCGCCGGGAAGCCCGGAACGAACGCCATTCCAACCAGGATCACTGAGCCCATCATCAGCGCACGCGGCTCCACGAACAACTGCCCGGCTATTTCGGTGCCCATGTCGCTGTCCGACGATACCCGCGTCACCAACACGCCGGCCGCGACCGAAACGAAAAGCGAGGGGATTTGCGCGACCAGCCCGTCGCCGACGGAGAGCAGCGCATAGGTCTCGGCGGCGGTTCCGATCGTCATGCCGTGTTTCAGGCTGCCGACGATCATGCCGCCGATCAGGTTGACGAGGATGACGAGGATGCTGGCGATGGCGTCGCCTTTGACGAACTTCATCGCGCCGTCCATGGCGCCGAACAAATGGCTCTCGCGCTCAAGCCCACGACGGAGCCGATTGGCCTCGGCCTGATCGATGTCGCCGGAGCGCAGGTCGTTATCGATCGCCATCTGCTTACCCGGCATGGCGTCGAGGCTGAATCGGGCGGCGACTTCGGCGACGCGCTCGCCACCCTTGGTGATGACAACGAATTGCGCGATCGTGATGATCAGGAAGACGACGAGACCGACGGCAATGTCGCCGCCGATCACGAAGTTCCCGAATGCGCTGACGATCTCGCCGGCGTCGGCCTGAAGCAGGATCAGCCGCGACGTGGTGATGGTGATCGCGAGCCGGAACAATGTGGCGATCAGGATGACCGACGGGAATGACGAGAACTCGACCGGCCGCCCGATATAGAAGACGACCAGCAGGACGAGCATGCTGACGGAGATATTGATGGCAATGAGGACATCCACCAGCCAGGTGGGCAGCGGAATAATGATCATGATGATCGCGACCAGCATCAGGATCGCCACGATGAGATCGCTGCGGCCGGACAAGTAGACGAGCGCGCGTGCCAATCTATTGATCATGATCAGGACCGTTCGCGATGTTCGAGGAATTTGCGAAACATGCGCTTCGCTTCGCTTTCGTTGCCGGCGAGCAATAGCGCGCGACTGCGCAGCAGATCGAGCATGGGCTGGTTCGCGCCACCAAGCGCTTGCAGCCGCTCGATGACCTCGGAGGCAGCCTGCGGCGAGCGGCTGCGCAGGAACGCTTCGGCGAGCGTGCGCAGTACGCCCTCGTCGTTGGGCGCAAGGCGAGCGGC
>Ga0190274_10002687_pt1 | contig 10508 bp, 11 predicted proteins | sample Popmic531T_FD_133002 | JGI IMG/M metagenome (GOLD analysis project Ga0190274, IMG submission 133002) | Populus adjacent soil microbial communities from riparian zone of Yellowstone River, Montana, USA - 531 T | ecosystem: Environmental > Terrestrial > Soil > Riparian zone | place: USA: Montana...
CAGGGCGGCGAGCCCAGCCTCGGCGAAGACCTCGGCGTAGGCGTCCAGGTACATCTCCTTGACTGCCGAGAACCCATGCGCCATGACGATCGCCGGCACGGGCCCCCGTGGTTCGTCCGGCAGGTACAGCCAGCCACGCAGCCTCACACCGGCGGCATCGAACTCGACATCCTCACGCATTGAGACCTCCTCTTAGCTGTGTCCCGCCAGTCGTGAGACCGGCGGCCCCCTGGCCGGGGATGCGCGCCGTCGGCCTGCTCCAACCGGCGCTCCGGCCCGGTCGAGCAGTGGACCAGCCAACCCGGTCGACAAGTAGGGTAAGAAGTGCCGATCACCTCCTGGTATCGTGAGCGAGTTCGTTGCAGCGGCAAGCGGATCGCCTATCTGAGGAACAGCCAAGCAGGGATCCCCACAACGCGATGCCGATTCCGCCTCGGCTCTCCCAGGCGTCGGCGCCCCACTTGAGCAACGCCGCGTCGACCACGCTGGTGAAAACGCCCGCGACCTGCGGCGGCTCGCGTACCTTAGCGAGCAGCTGATCGATTGCAATCCGCCCACTGTCCCCTGGGCCGGGCGAGACACATCGGGGTAATCAACGCCCCACGCTCGCCGTTCACGGCGTCGCCAGCCGCAAGGTGGCTAGGATCCCTGGAAGCTACCGCCTCAATCTGGTCAGGCGTCTCCAGTACCGCCGCTCTCGCCATCGGCATACCCCTTCCACGGCATCCGGGTAGCCTGGCGACCTCATCTCAGCAGATCCTCACGCGCCAGACAAGACGCCTCGACCTGTCGACGGTCTCCGTGACCTCGAGCAGGGCCGGTCGCCGACCAACGCTGGTCGACCTGCTGGAGGATGCGATCCTCGAGCGGTGAGGGGCCGCACGGCTATGAACGGGCGCCACGTTGGCTACCGCCGGCGATCCACAAAGCACCATCAGATATCAGCAACGTGCTCTCCGATGCTGGGGCGAACTCATCCCTGCGGGTTCCGCGGCGCTGGTGACAGCCCCAGCCGTAACGGCGGAGGTCGCACCGTCAGAGTGCGCCGCACGACAGAAGAAGTGGCGGGTACGTCGGCCAGGCTAGCGAGAGCCTGATTCTCCTTCAGTGTTCGACTTCATTCGGCCGGACATGGTGGCGGGCCTAGGACCCAGCGGTCATCGGTCGAGCCAGGAAGCTTGGCCGGCTTGCGGCGGTGCTCGACAAGGCCCAGCACGGTCGACCGCAGGTGGTGCTCCTGGCCAGCGAGGCCGGCGCAGGCAAGACCTGCTTGCTGCTGAAGTTGCCGACGGATGCGTCTTCTGCTCCTCCGCGGTGAGCTGCACTGCCTTGACCACCGACCCAGCCGGGCCGCCCAAGGCGGCGATCCGGCGGGTCGGGACACCGCTGATCCCCCAAGCCCCGCCCATGCCCAACGAGCTCATCGGCTCAAGAGAACACAACTGGTACTAAGACGTCGTTTCGCTCCTTTGGGGTTGGTCTGGCAGGATCCGGGGCCATGACGACCCTTGCTGACGACCTTGTGCCGGACGAGTTGTGGGCCATCGTCGAGCCCCTGCTTCCGGCCCCGCCGCGCCCGCCCTACGGCGGCCGACACCGCACCATCTCCGACCGGGCCTGTCTGGCCGCGATTGTGTACATGGCCCGCACCTCCACCCCCTGGCGGCTCCTGCCCGCCCGCGAGCTCGGCTGCGGCTCCCCAGCGACCTGCTGGCGGCGCCTCACCGAGTGGGCCAACGCCGGCGTCTTCGACCAGCTCCACCTGCAGGTTCTGGACCGCCTGGGCGAGCAGGGCCAGCTGGACTGGAACCGGGCGAGCGTGGACACCATGAGCGTGCGCGCCAAGCGCGGGGGGACCACGTGGGCGCAAATCCCGTCGATCGTGGCAAGCCTGGAAGCAAGCTCCACCTGGTCTGCGACGATGGCGGGGTGCCGCTGAGTGTCGTGGTGACCGCGGCCAACCTCAACGGCACCACCATGTTCCAGGCCGTCGTGGCCGACATTCCGCCGATCCGGACGCCGGCTGGGCGGCGACGCACCCGCCCCGCCGCCGTTCATGCTGACAAGGGCTATGACAGCCGAGCTAACCGGGCCTACCTACGCCGGCGTGGGATCAGGGCGCGGATCGCTCGGCGGCAGATCGAGTCGTCGACCAGGCTTGGCCGCCACCGCTGGAAGGTCGAGCGGTCGCTGTCGTGGCTGAGTTGCTTCAGGCGGCTGCAGGTGCGCTGGGACCGGGATGCGGGGCGGTGGTTCGCGTTCGTGCTGGTGGCCTGTGCGGTGGTGTGCTTCAACCGACTCTATCTGTCAGAGGGAGTGACCCGACGTCTAATGGATCGTTGTGTCGCGCCGCTGCCATATCGTGCGACCACAATGTGGTCGTGCGCGTCAGGAAGGAAGGCCATGAGCATCAGGCGAGTCGTGCCCAATATCGCCTCCGACAAGCTGGATGCCTCCCGCGACTTCTACGCCGGCCTGCTTGGCTTCCAGGTCGCCATGGACATGGGCTGGATCCTGACCTTTGTGTCGCCGAGCAACCCGACCGCCCAGCTCAGCGTCCTGCGTGAGGATGCCTCGGCGGCAGTCGTCCCGCAGATCAGCGTCGAGGTCGCCGATGTCGACGCCGTCCATGCCGAGGCCCTGCGGCGCGGCCTTGAGCTGGTGCATCCGCTGACCGACGAGCCTTGGGGCGTGCGGCGCTTCTTCGTCAAAGACCCGAACGGGGTGGTGCTCAACGTGGTCAGCCACCGTGGAGACGCCACGACTTCCTGATGGCGGATGCATGCCCTTCTGGCGAGGCAGACCAACGCCTAAAGGGAGCGAAACGACGTCCAAGTAAAGCTCTTGACCGCTGTACGGGCCCATTCCATCGGCTCTGTGACCCTGCGAACCGGTCAACCAGCCCTGATGGACCGCGTTTGCGCTGGTCAGCGAGGGTGTGGGTGGGCGCGGGAGGAGTTGAACCTCCGTCCTCTTCAGTGTCAGCAAACCCCGGGAACCGCTGTGCTCGGAGCCGTTCTCCCAGGTCGCCGCCGACCGTAGATGCGGAAGGGAAACGCTCTCTTGACGTCCAGTTAAACGCTCTCTTTCACCACCTGCTGCCGACGCTCAGTGAACATTCGAGCACACCGGCTAGCTGCGCCTATGCAGCGACAGGTTCGTGGAGACGCAAGCATCCGGCAACTGTCCCAGCCCGCAGGCGGTCGCATGACTGGGGAAGCAGTCAGGTCTACGCAGTAGCGGGTCCTGAGGAAGGTGGGCCTGTGCCGATCACATAGGTGCGGATGTTGGTGAACTCGGTCGCACCGGCGAGGCCCTGCCCGAGACTGCCTGGTGTTGACCGCTGCCCGCTTGAGCGCAGGTCGAAGGGAGCGTTGCAGCTGCGCCGGTGATCGCGATATCAGGTGATGGACGGCGGCCGGCCGCTGCTTGGACGAATGGGTCGACTTGGACGTGATGCCAACGGGAGAGCGCCATACCAGGCTAGTCGGGCGTCGGACAGCATGATTCCGCCTTGCGCTTGCCGACGGACCCGGCCGCCGGCGCAGAGAAGCGCTGAGGGCTGTCGGGTGCAACCATGTGCGCAGCCCAGGGACGCGCCTGTGCCCCTCTTGATCGCCCATCGTGACCGTGGCCTGTGCCGCGCAGCGGGCGTTGCGGCGTCGGCGTAGCTTACGGCCATGCAGATTGCCGGTGCCTACAGGCTCGGACCCGAGTCCGGCCGGCTCCTGGTCCACACGACCCGGACAGGGCTGGGCGCCAAGGGCGGCCACGATCTCACCATCGAGGTCACCCGCTGGCATGGTCGCGCCACGGTCGACCCCGCCACCCCGGCGGACGCCTTGGTGACCATCGAGGTTGAGGTCGAGTCCTTGGAGGTCCGAGAAGGAACCGGTGGTGTCAAGGCGCTCACTGAGGCCGACCGCGCAGAGATCAAGAAGACCCTCGGCGAGATTCTCAACACCGCCCAGCACCCAATCATCACCTTCCGGTCCAGGCGGGTCGAGGGGTCGGCGGCGTCGTTCACCTGCGACGGTGAGCTGACGATTATGGGCGTGGCCCAGCCGGTCATGGTGCAGGGGCGTGTGACCGATGGCCGGGTCGTTGGTGTGGCGAGTGTCGTCCAGAGCCGATGGGGGATCCGGCCGTACTCGGCGTTCTTTGGCGCCCTCAAGCTCAGCGACGAGGTCAAGGTCGACTTCGACGTGGTCCTCACGCCGAACGGTTGACGAGGCAATTCGGCGTCATGCTTCCGGGCTCAGCTCACCCTGCATTCGTCGTCGGAGCCGTGCATAGGCGCCTGTGGCCTGGATGCCTCCAGTGCAGCTGCTCGCCGCAGACTCCCGTCTCCGCCCGTGTCGTTGTCGCTGCGGCTCTGTCCAGCCGAAGGTGGCCGAGCCGCACTAGAGGTGCACCACCGGGCAGGTGAGGGTCCGGGTAATGCCATCCACCGCCTGCACTCGCGCCACCACCAGCTGGCCGAGCTCGTCGATGTTGCGGGCCTCGGCCCGGACGATCACGTCATAGGGGCCGGTGACGGCCTGGGCCTGCAGCACGCCGGTGATGTCGATGATGTCCTTGGCGACCTTGGCCGCCTTGCCGACCTCGGTCTGGATGAGGATGTAGGCCGTCACCACAGCTCCCGACCTCCCTTGCGTCCATGCCGCCCGCGGCGCCCTGTAGAGACTGGTGCCGAAGGGATGGTGGCATGCGGCGGCCGGGTCAGGCGATCACTGGCAGCAGGATGGAGTCGACCGGTGGTTCGCTTGGCGAGGACTGGCAGGAGTGCCGGGATTTGCACCCCACCAGCCCATCCCTTCGGGCCCAGGAGTGTCCGTCGCAGTCCGTCTGACCTGCTGGTTTACCGTAACGGTGTGCTACGACGTCCAGGTGTATGCGCACCGTAGGTGAGCAAATGGTGCACAGGGCAACAGGCCCCTTGACCGTTGACCGCTGCTGTGGGTCGATGTACGACGCCCGCAGAAGCACCGGTGCGCTGATGCGACCGCCACACCCCACCAGGAGCTAGCCACAGAGCCCGGCCAGCCGTCCTCGTCGGTGAGGCCAAGGCGCCGCTCCAGCAGCAGAGGCCCGACGACGTCGACGACCCGACCGGTTCAAGCGTCCTCAAGGAGCCGGCGATGCAGATCGGAAAAGAGCAGCAAGAATTCGAGATCCTGCCGACCGAAGCGGACCAGCAGCCGGTGGCGCCGCCCCCACCGGAGCCCCAGCAGCAGCCGGAGGATGCGCCCGCGTGAGCGACCCCGACCCGGGTGCGCCGGAGCTGGTGGTCGGGGCCTGGCGCGGCTATCGCATCTGGCGCATGGCCGGTGATCGGCTCACCGGCTGGTGGTACACCGGCTATGCCTGGGTGCCTGGGGGCTCAGAGGCGAGCTGTGATGCCAAGCGCTGGACCCGTAGGGGTCGGCGTGCCCGGCATCCCGGCCTTCCCGCCCCCCAGCGCCGCTGCCGCTGCGGGTTGTATGCCCTATGGGAGCCGTGGGACTTCGCCGGCTACCTGCCGTTCAGTGTGTATGGGGCTACCGACGAGTCGAATGTGGTGATCGGGGTGGTGGCCGGCTGGGGGCGGGCCTTTCGCGGGAAGCATGGGTGGCGCACGCAGTTCGCTAGGCCGGTGGCGCTCTACCGGGCCCCGCACCTTGATGGCGAGCACGTGGAGCGGGTCGCTGGTCGGTACGGCTGCCAGGTCGTGGAGAGCCGAAGCGGCCTGCTCACCCTGGCTGACCAGCGCGCCTGAGCCGCCTGCTATCCCGCAACCGCGCCAGCCTATGGACACCGCCGCCGGTCGCGTGCCACGCTCAGCCGTTCACATCAGGTTCGGACCACGATGTCGAGCGGGCAGGTGGTTTCATGACCGAGACCGGCAAGTCGAACTACCCAGTGGCGACGCCCATGGGCGCGCAGCTTACCGAGGAGGTGGTCCGCGACATCGCCAAGTTGCTGGAGACACGTGGGTTTCCGCCGTTCAGCGACGAGGACATCGGTCGCCTGCATCTGCTGCTGTACGACCTGCTGTACGAAGGTCACGAAGACACCATGCGGTTGCCGTGAAGGAAGCTCTTACAGAACCGCAAGCGAGGATCCAGCTGCCGGCGCGCTAAGCGCAGCTCGCCTGCTGAACGGGCGTGATTGGTCGTTGTGGTCGACCTGGCTGGTCGGGTCGATCCGGTGGTTCGCGCTGGGAGCTGAGAGCGGGCAGACTGCCGGCTCATGAGCCCGGCAGGTCATGCCTCCGACGCCCAGATGGACGCGGCCAGCTGGTGCCGCCACCTGGTTCCTGACGGTCGCTGTACGCTTTTCTGCCGACCACCGCCACCAGCTGTTCCCGTCTGAGCTGTTCGCCAATATCGTCCGGCAGGGCGGAGGCCACCCGTCGGTGCCCGCCGAGGTGGTCGCCACGGTGATCGTGCTCCAGGCCCCGGAGGGCCCGAGCGACCGGGAGGCCATCAGCGCGCTGCGGCGCGATATCGTCTGGAAGGTCGCTTGTGGGTTGCGCCTTGACGACGAGGGCTTCCATCCCACGGTGCTGGTGTACTGGCGCAACCGCATCCGCACCTCGCCCCCTGCCACAGCGGATCTTGCAGGCGGTCCGCCAGGTGGTGGAGCAAACCGGGGTGCTTTCGGGCAGCACCGGCGGGTGCTGGACTCCACCGTCCTGGAGGACGCGGTCGCCACCCAGGACACCGTCTGCCAGCTGATCGCCGCGATCCGTCGGTCCGCCGGCGGGTGGCTGCGGCCCGCGAGACGGGACCACGATCATCCTCGTGGATGGCGCCATAGCCGAGTACGCTGAGTCGCCTGTGGAGTGGACGGGGGTGAGGGTGATGTCCCGGGTGAGGGAGCATCTCGAAAGCCACGGCGTCGCATTCGAGCCCATCGCGCACCAGCAGACCTACACCTCGATCGCGGAGGCGAGGGCGCTCGGTATCGATGCCAGCGAGCTACTCAAGACGGTCGCGGTGCAAGTCGCGGGTGGGCATGCGCTGATGGTGGTCCCGGCGACCTGTCGCCTCGACCTGCATCTTGTGCAAGCCGCAGTGGGTGACAGGCATGCTCGGCTGGCCACCGAAGCGGAGCTGCAACGGGAGTTCCCCGATGTCGAGCTGGGCGCTCTGCCACCGCTGGCCTTGCTGTTGGGCGGCCCTCTCTATGTCGACCCCGAGGTACTCCAGCACGAGATGGTGGTGTTTGCCGCGGGAAGCCAGACCGAATCGGTCAAGCTCAGAACAGCGGACCTGTTCCGGTTCCAGCAGGAGCAGGTGACGACCGCGCCCCTGACAAGGCAGGCCGACGAGGACGACAAGGAGTGGCTGCCCTGACGACCTGTCCTCCGCCACGCCAAGCGCCCCGGCCCGTCAGGGCCCAGGCGTGTCCGGCAACGTTGGTGAGCGCCTCGGCCACGATCCGATAGGCGGCGACCTCGACCGCTGCGGCAGCGGGACAGCTCCCCAGGCGCCTGGACGATCACAATGAGGCCGTCCAGATATACCGGTCTGGCAGGTCCAATTCGGTGAGCCGGTCGATGTGCTCGCGCAGCGCCGTGACCAGCCCTAACTCGGCGAGTTCGGGCGGCCGCCGCCCAAGACCCACTTGGTGAGCAGTTCGACGAGAGCACGGTGGAGGTCTTCGGTCAGGGAGCGGTGCTGCTCTATCACCGCGTCGCCCAGGACCAGCGGATCATTCAGGTGGTCCAACTTCTCTGGCTTGGCTGACCATCGGGCGTGCAGTACCGCCCAAGCCGTTCGGCAGCTCGACCTACACGGGCACCACGATGTGCGTCTCGGTGGTTCGGATCCCCGGGAGCCCCTGGATCGCGGTGAGAACAACGTCCGCCAGCGTCGGCTCATCGGCCACTTCGATGAACGCGAAGATGTCGGGTTGGCCCCAACATGCGTGGGCCTGCTTCACCGCGTCCATCGAGCGGAGGGCGGCAACGACCTCCTGGTTCTTCCCGGCCTCGACCGATACAAGGACATACGCCGAGACCATCCGGAATCCCCCTTCTCGTCGGCGTCGCACACAACCAGCGCAAGCGCTGGCACGTCAACGACTGGGTGGAGCCCGGAGCGGCCGTTGGGTCCGAGCGCCTGCACCGTCCGGCGCTACCGTACGCCGGAAGACCCTCGGCTTCCAGAGATTGCCTGCCGGCGATCCGCCGCCCGCCCACCAGGGGTTCTGGCGTCCGCGCCGCCGGAGGTCTGCTGTTGACCCCCTCATGAGACACCCTGGCGCCAGTCGAGCAGGGTCGTGGTGAGCAGCCTGCCCTCCATGAGTTCCTGTCCAAGCAGCCGGCGGCGCGGCTTGCCGCTGGAGGTGCGCGGGATGGTATGCCGCGGGACCTCAAGGATCAGCACCCGGGCGCTGCGGCCAGTCTCGCTGCGGAGCCGGCGTGCGGCAGCCTCGACCCACGCTCCCCGCTCGCGTTCGACCACCGCCGCGACGGTGTCCAGCCCATCGAACCGTCCGAACACCACCACCACCCGACCGGCGGGAACGCCCGGGATCGCAGCGAGCCTGGCCTCGACGTCCTCGGCGTAGAGGCTGCGCCCCCTGACCTTGGTGCTATCGCCCATGCGCCCAAGCACGAACAGCTCCCCGTCCAGCAGGAACCCGGCGTCCCCGGTGCACAGCCGTCCCTGCTGGAAGCTGCTGGGGCCACCGGCCTGCGCGCCCTGGTAGCCCTCGGCCACCCAGGGACCGGCTGCGACGATTTCCCCCAGCCGGCCCTCACCGAGCGGGGCGCCGGTGGCGTCCACGACCGACAGCCGGATGCCCGGCAAGGGCCGTCCGCAGCCGACCAGCCAGTCACCCCGCCCCCCATCCCCGGCCAGATCGAGGCGGCCGCGTTCCAGGACCCGCACGGGATCGCCGAACCGCAGGGAGGTCCGATCGACGGCGACCAGCAACGGAAGCTTACCGGGGCGGCTTCCGGTCAGGGCCAGGGTGGCCTCGGCCAGGCCGTAGCCGGGCATGAACCCCGCACGCCGGAAGCCGTTGGGCGCAACCAGCCGCGCGAACCGCTCCAGCGCCGCAGGATCCACCCGCTCGGCGCCGACGGCGGCCACCCGCCAGCCGGAGAAGTCCATGCCCTCGAGTTCCGAGGAGGTGACCTTCTTGGCCGCGTAGGCGTAGCCGAAGGAGGGGCTGGCTGTGATGGTCGCGCCGAACCGGCCCAGGCACGCAAGCCACGAGGCGGGCGAGCGGAGGAAGTGCTCGGGTCGCAGCAGCCACAGGCGCGCACGGTGAACGACCGCGCAGAGGAATGTGCCGATCAGGCCCATGTCGTGGTAGAGCGGAAGCCAGCTGGCGACGCTGTCGTCCTGGCGCCAGCGGACCCACCCCCGCAACGCCGCGATCAGCGTCTCCAGGTTGCCCGAGGAGATCCGGACTCCTCGTGGGCTCCCGCTGGAGCCGGCGGTGAACTGCAGCAGCGCCAGCTCGGCGGGCGGCCGTGCCCGCAGGTCGCAGCGCTCGCCGGCCAGCGGCAGGCTCAGGCAGGGACAGTCCAGGCCGGCAGTCTGCAGCGCCCCCGCCACGACCGGGTGCAGGTCGGCGTCTGAGACAACCAGACACGGCGAGGCGGCTTGCAGCTGCCGGGTCAGCTGGGAGACGTACTCGTCGGCGCTGCGGAAGATCAGCGGCGGCGCCACCGGCGAGGGGGTGCCACCCGCGATCAGGGCCCCGAAGAAGGCGGCCACGAACTCCGGCCCACTCGGAGCTGCGATGCAGGCGATGCCGCCGGGGCGGAGACCGGCGTCCTGGAGCCTGCCGGCGCACTCGGCGACCGAGCCGGCCAGCTCGGCGTAGGAGCGGAACGACCAGCCTCCGGCGTTGTCGGCGAAGTGGATCCCTCGGTCCTCGTCCGGATCGTCCAGCCAGCGCAACAACGCGCTCCCCACGTCCACGGCCTCCTTCCCGTGTTCGTGTGTCTTGGAGGGTAGCGTCGATCGGGGTGGGTCCGCGTCGCCAGTCTGCGGCGGGCAGCGATTGTCGGCAACCAGGTGACCCTGGCATCTCAGCGTCCCTGTGGACCAGACCATCCGACCCTGCCGGGGTGTTGGGTTGGTCCCGGTAGCGCCGACGCCACCAGGCTCGTGCCCGATGCACCCACTACCGGCGACAAGAACAACGCGTGCGGCTGCGACACCAGGGTGGGCACCGCCGCCTGGGGTGGGCGGGCCTGAGGAGTCGCGGTGTCGATGACGGGATCTTCCTGCAGGCCGAGGCGAACCTGGAATGGCCGGCGATCGTCACTTCGCCCAGGCGGCCCGGGCCTGGTGCGAGAAGGCGCTGGCCCGCCTGCTGCCAGACCTTGATCGCGGCGCCAGCTGCCCAGCCTTCAAGAGGACACCCTCAGTTAAACAGTTAAGTGCTCTCCCGACCGCTGAGCCGTCCTCGCCGGCCATCCCATCCACAATTGGACGCTCAGTCCTGCAAAAGCCCTGCTCATAGGCGGTGTGGTGGGCGCGGGAGGAGTTGAACCTCCG
>Ga0190274_10002688_pt1 | contig 10507 bp, 5 predicted proteins | sample Popmic531T_FD_133002 | JGI IMG/M metagenome (GOLD analysis project Ga0190274, IMG submission 133002) | Populus adjacent soil microbial communities from riparian zone of Yellowstone River, Montana, USA - 531 T | ecosystem: Environmental > Terrestrial > Soil > Riparian zone | place: USA: Montana...
CAAACTTACCGGCAGGAAATTATTCAGTGCAGGTAACAGATGCGAATGGTTGTATCTCAAGTCAAAATATTAATATCGTAGAACCGGCAGCAGTCATTGTGAACACTTCGTCGGTAGCAGCCACATGTGGCAGCAGCAACGGGTCGGCGAGTGTATTTGCTTCAGGCGGTACAGGTGGATTTACATATGCATGGACTTCAGGAGGCAATGGAACCAATGAAATCAATCTTTCTGCCGGAGGATACAGTGTTGTAGTAACGGATGGAAACGGATGCACCGCCACAGCTTCAGTAACTGTAAATAATACAGGAGGCGGCACCGCATCACTTCAATCTTATTCAAATGTAAATTGCAATGGTGGAAACGACGGAACAGCAACAGTATTGATGACAGGCGGAACAGGACCTTTCACTTATTTGTGGGCACCTGCAGGTGGGAATGCTGCAACCGGAACTGGTCTTTCATCAGGAAATTATACTGTAACTGTAACTGATGCAAATGGATGTATTACTTCGCTTCCCGTTTCAATCAATGAACCGGCACCGTTGAATATGACCATGAGCAGCACACAGGCAGCATGCACAGGTGCACCAAACGGAACAGCATCTGTTAACGTAACCGGCGGCACAGGTCCATATTCATATCAGTGGACACCGGGCGGAGGAGCCACGGCAAGCATTACAGGTTTGTACGCCGGGAATTATACAGTGACCGTGACAGATTTGGGTGGATGCACGAGCACAAATTCTGTACAGGTAACTTCTCCTTCCAATGTTTCTCTCAGCACAACTTCAACTCCAACACTTTGTTTTGGCGGTGATGAAGGAACTGCAACGGTGATCGTCACAGGTGGAACAGCTCCATTCGCTTACAATTGGGCTCCGGGTGGTCAGTCAGCAGCCACGGCAACAAATCTTCCTGCAGGAAATTATTCTGTTACAGTAACCGATGCCAGCGGATGCATCAGTGTAATGGCAGTTGATGTTATTCAGCCTGACAACATCATCCTGGATGTGACCGGCGCTTCTACTTTATGTATCGGCCAGGAAACAACAATAGAAGCAATCGCATCCGGAGGAACAGCACCTTATTCCTACAACTGGAGCAATGGAAGTGTTGATCCTTCGCAAATAGTAGATCCTACAGTCACCACGATTTATTCGGTTGACATCACTGATGCAAATGGATGTTCACCCGCTGCAATAGATGTTACTGTAGTTGTTTATCCTCCACTGAATGTTTCGGCTACATCAACAAACGAAATATGTGCGGGTGACGATGCTTCAATATCATCTGCAGCATCCGGCGGAAACGGCGGTCCATATTCTTATTCGTGGAATAACGGTGCCATTACTTCAGCGAATGCAACGGTAAATCCTGATGTGTACACTTCCTATACCGTAGTTGTAACTGATGGATGCAGTCCACCTGTACAGACAACAGTTAATGTAAATGTGAACCCGCTTCCAATAGTAAGTTTTACTCCTCACGAAATAATTGGCTGCACACCGGTTATCGTTGACTTTCTGAATCAATCAACGATACCTCCAGGATCTACTTATTTATGGAACCTTGGTGACGGGACTACTTCCAATGAACAATATCCGTCGCACACTTACACCGGTGCGGGAGATTACAATGTTTCCCTCACCATCGTAACACCGGCCGGATGCCAGGATGTGCTTACAATAACAGAACTTGTGCATGTGGAAGCGCTACCTGTTGCAAGTTTCCTGATGAACATGGAAGAAACCACGGTATTGAATTCCACCATTGAGTTTAAGGATTTGAGCACCAATACCTGGACGTGGTTCTGGGATTTTGGTGATGGCATAGGTACCAGCCATGAAGTGAACCCTGCATATACCTATGATGAACCGGGAACATATACGATCATGCTCATCACTGAAAACCAACTCGGATGTGTAGATACCACTTATAAAGTGCTAAAAGTGAAAAGAGATTTCGCCATTTATGTTCCGAATACTTTTTCACCAAATGGTGATGGCGTGAATGACGGTTTCATTCCGTTCGGCGTGGGTTGGACAAGTTTCAATATGGTGATACTCGACAGGTGGGGCCTTGAAATTTTCCACACCAGTGATCCAAAGCAACCATGGGATGGAAGCTATGAACACAATGGAAAGCTATGCCAGAGCGATGTGTACATCTATAAGATCCTGGTTACAGAAGAATCAAGTGACAAAGCGCATGAACTGCTCGGGCATGTGACGCTCGTTCAGTGAAGAGCTAAGAGTCAAGATTTAAGAATCAAGAAAAAATATCCATGAGAATGGGACGGTGAATTAAAGTTCGCCGCCTTTTTTCTTAGTTCACCGAAGCTTTAGCGAAGGTGAATAGTTAAGGTATCCTGTAAAACATGATAAATTGATACCCCAAGCTTGAACTTGAATCTAGTTTGCGATCACCTTAAATGCTTCTTTCCCCATACTCAAAATATACACTCCAGCTTTTATTTCTCCAACTGGAAGAACAATATCATTTTTACCAACAACTGTCTTAATCGTTTTTTCAAAAAGTAACCGACCTGTGATGTCGAAGATTTGCAATGGTAAAATATGTTCAGTTGTAACTGAATAGTTTAAATGCAGAATTGAAGAAGTTATAAAGCCGGTGAGATTTGTGAGTGGTGCTCCTAATTTTGGAACGTCATTAGGCAATTGCGCAAGTTTCACCACCCAGGCATCCCCATTTCCATGATAACCACTATTTAATAGATCTCCATCAATCGAAAATGTACTTCCCGTTACAATAAATCCTGAATCTGTAGTTTGGCACACTGAATTTCCTAATTCATTGTCTGACCCACCCAGTGCAATCTGCCATTGAAAATTACCCGAAGAATCTAATTTCAATATCCAAAAATCTTGTAAGGTGGAATGATTTCCGGTTACATTACCATCATTCGATTCCGTATATCCGTTTACAATATACCCATTATCGGAAGTTTCTATTATAGATGCTGGAACATCAAGCCCAGTACCACCAAAACAGTTTTGCCAGATTATATTAAAGGAAGAATCAAGTTTAACAATCCAGTAATCACCATAAAATGAATGTACTCCAGTCACATCTCCATCTGTAGAATTTGAATATCCGGCCAGTATATAACCACTGTCTGAAGTTGGTTGGAAGTAGTATCCTTGATCTGCAGATGTTCCACCAAGACATTTTTGAGATAAAATAGTATTAGAGGTATCGGTTTTCATGATCCAATAGTCTCCTCCTCCTCCAATAAAGCCAGTTACATCACCATCTAGTGATCCTGCTTGACCAAAAGCCACAATTTTACCATCGTATGTAACATTTGCGGTGCCTTTCATTTCTGGTCCGGTACCACCAAAACATCTTTGCCATAATAGGTTCCCTGCGTTATCCAAATTGATAATCCAGTAATCGAAATTTCCACTGCCATGGAGTCCAGTAACATCTCCGTCATTGGACATGGAAACACCTCCTATTATGTATGTACTATCTGATTTGAGTGCGACCGACTTAGCAAATTCCATATTTGATCCTCCCAAACATTTCTGCCAAATTAAATTTCCAATGCTATCTATTTTAATTACCCAGAAATCTGCATTTCCATGATATCCTGTTACATCACTATCACTTGATAAAGTTTCTCCGGCAACGATATAACCACCGTCAAAAGAGTTATTAACTGCAAATGCTACATCAATATCAGAACCGCCGTAACAATGTTGCCATTTAATAGCACCACTACTATCGATTTTAACAACCCAAAAATCTCCTTGCCCGTGTCCACCGTTTACATCTCCATCATTCGAATTACTTGCGCCAACCAATATCGCACCTCCATTTTCAGTTGCAATAGATGCAGAAAAAGATTCACCATTCGATCCTCCGTAACATTTTTGCCATTCAATTCCAGGTGCCTGACTAATGGAATCTGTCAAGATAAAAAGCGCATTAAAAATTAACAGGTAAAATACTTTCATTTCTCTACTGCTTCAAAAAAAAATATCAAACCATTCCGTACCTGGACATGGTTAAAAGTAACGATTGAAAATTGTACGAGAAAATTTTTTACGGAAGAAGAACTTCAAACAAAAATTCGTCCCTTTCAGCTTCGCCAAAGAACATGCACCATTCAGTTCGACCCCTCTGGGGTCGTGTTGTCAGTTCAGGTATTTTTTTTTCCAAGCTTTGATCCCTCCGGGATCAGTTAGCTTAGTTCGACTTACTGTCGGCTGTTGACTGCCGCTGCTGGCTGTTAACTGGTAACTGCAAACATGTAGCTGCGAACTGGCTGCTCAGTTCTTCTCCCCCCAATCTTCGCTTTCGCTGCCAGTGAGCGCCTGTTCAGTGGTTCCGGGTTTGCCAATGACTTTGTATTCTCCTTCGCCTTTCAAAATTGAAGCATACGTCTTAGGATTGTTCAGGGTCTCAATGGCTTTCTTAAGTTCCTTGTCGTATTTAAAATTAGACTGCAGCGCCCCCGACTCATAATAATACCTTGAAACTATTTCTGCTTCCAGTATCTCCCTGATTTCTGTCTGGTGCTTCATTACATCCTGCTTTTTCTCGGCATCCATTTTTTTCTTCAGCGTATTGAATTCATTCTCAAGTGCGCCAAAAGATTTTTCCTTCTCTGCAGCGAGCTTCAGGTCATTCAGCTTGCTTTCACTTTTATTGGTGTAATCATACTTCTTATCACCGAGCCATGAAGTAAACGCTGCAAACTCGGTATCTGTAAGACGGAAACTGCTCGCAGAGTCAATTGAAGGATGTGTCCTGAAATACTGGTTCGCATAATCAAAGATCAGGTAATTCACTGCGAGTGCACTGCTGATATTGCTGAATGATTCCATGTCCACATACAAATCAGGATAAACACCACTTCCGTCATAAACACTGCGGCCTCCCTTGGTTTTGAATTCCTTCAGCAAAGAATCAACATGATGACCGGCAAGACCATTGGTGCTTCGGTGTGCATAATCCAAAGCCTGGATGCATCGTCCGCTCGGCGTATAATATTTAGCAATCGTAATTTTTAAAAGCGTGTTGTAACTCATGGGATAGGTTTGCTGAACAAGTCCCTTTCCAAAAGTCCGCTGGCCAATCACCACTCCCCTGTCAAGTTCCTGGAGTGCACCAGTCACAATTTCAGCTGCTGATGCTGAACCTTTGTCCACGAGCACAGCAACCGGAATCTGGACGTCAACAGGCATGCGGGTTGCGAGATATTCCATGTTCATCTCTTTTATTTTTCCCTTTTGGGAAACAATCTTCTCTCCTTTGTCAACGAAAAGATTTACGATTTCAACTGCTTCCTTCAGAAGTCCACCCCCATTTCCTCGAAGATCGAGAACAAGGTATTTCATTGCAGGATTTGCTTTCAATGATGTAATTGCATTTCCAACTTCTTCACCTGCATCTTCAAGGAATTGGTTTAATCTTATGTAGCCCGTATTCTCGCTCACCATTCCATAATAAGGTACATTCTTGAATTTTATCTCATCCCTGTAAAGGCTTTTTTCTATCGGTTTGTCTTCACCCACTCTTCTCACTGTGAGCGTAACTTTTGATCCTTTTGCACCTTTAAGATAATCCGTCACAGCTCCGACTTCTTTTTTAGCAACGGATGTTCCGTTCACCGACAGGAGAATATCTCCGGGCCTCATGTCAGACTTCTGTGCTGGGAAACCTTCATACACCTCGCTTATTTCTATTTCTCCATTGCGTTCATGAACAAGCGCCCCAATGCCGCCATATTCAGCGCTGATGTGCGTCATCTTGTAATCTTCAATATCCGATTCAGGAATATATACGGTATAGGGATCGAGTGTTTTCAGCATCGAGTTGATGCCCTTTTCCATCAGCGATCCGGGTTGTATGCTGTCTACATAATAAATATTTACGTTGCGGTAAGCCGTAGTGAAAATGTCAAGGTTTTTGGAAACCTCGAAATAATAATCTTCCACAAAACTGAAGCTTACAAGCGATACGGCAACAATTGAAAAAACAACAACAAGTTTCTTTCTTCTTTTAAGAAATGATTTGAATTTATTCATCTTTGATTGGTAGTATTGGAAAAGATTAGAGATAACGAAAAGCAAACCGTTTAGTTGCTTCACAAATACAAAAATACAACAAGTGAGTTAACAGAAAACACCCTGGAAAAGTTCAGCGGTTAAGGAATGTTAAAATCCAGGAGTGAGATATGAGTATTGAGTATAGAGATAAATCAATAAGTGGCTGTTATCTCATATCTAAAATCTCATGTCTCAACCAGAGGGCTGAACTCGTTTACAACATTATAAAGTGTATCCCGTTCTACCGGTGTTCGGCCTGATTGGCTTATAAGCGTCACAAGCTGCTCTGTAGAAAGTGCAGGATGTTGGTCTTCAGCGCCCGCCATGCTGTAAATTTTTGTTGTATCGTCAATCGTACCGTCGAGATCATCCACACCAAATGCCTGGGAGAGCTGCGCTGTACTTCTGCCAATCATCGGCCAGTAAGCTTTGACATGATTAAAGTTGTCGAGGTAAATACGTGATACAGCATAATTTTTCAAATCCTCAACAACTGTCGTTTCACTTATATGACTCATGTCATTGTCCTTATTCCGGAATTTCAATGGAATAAAAGTATTGAAGCCTGAAGTAAGATCTTGAAGGGTGCGCAGACGGTCCAAATGGTCAATACGGTGATTGTAATTTTCAATATGCCCATACAACATTGTTGCATTGGAATGCATTCCAAGCTCATGGGCGGTTTCATGAATCTTAAGCCATTGTGAAGAGGAACATTTATCTGCAGAAATTTTTTCCCTGATCTCTTCATCAAAAATTTCAGCGCCACCTCCGGGTAGAGAATCCAGGCCATTCTCCTTTAAATAAATAAGTCCTTCCTTCTCTGACATTTTCGCTTTCCTGAACATATAATCCAGCTCAACAGCAGTGAATGCCTTGATATGCAATTCAGGCCGGTGAGTTTTGATTTTTTTCAGCAGTCCGGCAAAAAAATGAATGTCCAGTTTTGGATGAACGCCTCCAACAATATGTACTTCGGTTACAGGTTTGCCATCGTAACTTTTCACAATGTCAAACATCTGCTGTTCACTCAGCTCCCACCCCTCTTCGCGGTTTTTGTAAAGGCGTGAATACGAACAAAAGTTGCATGTAAAAACACAAACATTTGTAGGTTCAATATGAAAGTTCCGGTTGAAAAAAGTAGTATTTCCGTTTTTCTTTTCCCTCACAAAATTTGCGAGCTTTCCAAGAAATCCGAGTTCCCCCTCTTCAAAAAGATGGACGCCTTCTTCGAAAGAAATTCTTTGCCCTGAATAAACTTTTTCAGCGATGAATTCGAGTGAAGCACCTTCTTTTTGCATAGAACTGCAAAGATAGGTTTTATGGCTATTGGCCGTTGGCTTTGGGCCGTCTAGTATGTTTTTTTGAAATAGTGAATGGCAAATGGCTAACAGCTAAGAGCTAACAGACAAAGGCAGGCTGCTTTAATTATTTTTCTGCCACTTTTCTCGTCTTGTATTTGCGTTCCCTGGCGTGGTAAACGTCCAGTGCTACCAGTATTCCTATGAATCCCCAGAATGGCACGCTGGCTTTGTCTGTATCGAGGAAATTATTCAGCGCACCATGCACCATATATGTAACGAGCCCAAGAAAAATACTGAGGGTAAATAATCTTATTTCCCTGTCCATCGATGCCGAATAGAGCCGGGCCGACATGTATATAACTGCAATTAAAACCAGGATAAAAGTTACCATTCCCAATACCCCTGATTCGGCAAGCGGCCCGATATATTCGCTATGGGCATTTCCCCCGTCGCCGGCATTTGTACTGATAATCGTTTTTTCCTTGCTCTGTTGGAAAGGTGCATACTTGAACTGGTACGTTCCCGGTCCCCATCCGAAATACGGTTTCTCTTCGAACATCCGCATGGCACTATGCCATCGGTTAATGCGTTCAAGGTTTGAAGCATCTGTAGAAATATTTGATATGGACTGAAGGTGTTTATTAAAGTCCGTTGCCGACTGCGCCCTGTTTCTTTCAAGCTTGATCAATATCTGCGTCCGGAAGGAAAAGAACAATACCAGCAATGTAATAAATGCCAGAAATACGATGGAGAAACGGATGCGGAAATAAAAAATCATAAAGACAATCAACGCTGTTGCAAGACTGATCCACGCTGCGCGGGTATATGACAATACCATTGCCGTTATAAAAATAAGCGAAACGATCCCAGAAATTATTCTTGTATTCTGTCTTGCATCTTTGTCGAATACAAAGCCGACAGTAATAGGAAGAAACATGGCAATTGCAGCGGCATATGCAGTATGGTCATTATAAAAAGGCCACATCACTACGTGGGCGGCTTTTTGCGTCCAGCCATGCTGTTGGTGACCGATGATCGTGTATGCGATCACGATGAGCAAAGGAATGATATAGAGCCAGATAAACTTCCTGATGTTTTTGAAATCCCTGAAGAGCTGGGTGCCCAGGAAATAAAAAGGACAGATGAACCAAAGTTTTGCGACAAAGTGTTTTAATGAAACCACTACCATGGTACTTGTCAAACTGGTCAGCAACATCCAGGTAAGGTACAGGATGATCATCACTGAAACAGGATGATAGAGCACCCGCCTGTCGAACCCACCTTCAAAAACAATCTTAATAATAAAGAGTAGCATGACGCCAGCCATCAATGGCTCCGTTGGCAGGCTCAATGCCAGTCCAAAATTTCTTCCTTCAAGATTTATAGCGAGTGGTGTACAGAAGACGATGATCATCAGCAGCACATCCATGGCAAAAATTGCAAGGAAGACTACGCCGAGGATGACCGGCAGCAAAGCAACCCAGAACATTTCCTTTGCAAGAAAGTATGAACCCAATGCAATAAAGGAAACCAGGATGCCATAAAACCACTTGAGCCGTAAATTGCCGGTCGCTTCCATGGGTATTAATGAATGGAGGCTTTCAACTTCCGGGAATCAATGTAAAGAAGCACGAGAAAAGCCATGAACAATGTACACGAAACAGAAATGGCTACGATGAGCCAACGGATCGGATAAGATTTTTTATCGGCAGGAACAGGATAAGTAATGATGTTCGCATAGGTCAACACCTTTGTAACGTCATTCAGATATGTTTCATATTCAAGTTTCAAATCATTGTAAGCACCACGAACCCTCCACAAATGCTCACTCAGTGCGCTGAACTCGCCTCCCTTATTCTCAAGTGCTTTCAGCATCTCTTTTGATTCAGAAGCAGCACGGGAGGATCCGCCTTGTAAGGCTTTCAGGTAAGCTTTAGCATATTCTTCAGTCTGTGTTTTGTATTCAAGAAGTCCATACTGTTCCCGGTAAGTTTGAATAAGTGCCTCGATGGAATCCATTTCCACCTTTTTTTCGGCCAGCCTGCGTTTCGTCATGGCAAGCACTTCATAACTTTTCTCACGCTGAAGGAACCGGGCTTTTTTGTTCATGTAGCTCATCATGGAATCAATCATTCCCGATGCATACACTGGATCTGTATCGTAAGCAATAATGTCAACCGATTCATATTCCGTTTTGCTTATCGAAATATTCTGGTCGTACATTTTGAAAATTTCTGTACGATGGGTTTTATTTTTTATCGAATCAATGTCGTAGTGCTCGTAAAGGCTGAAGGCCTTGATGACGGAGTCCCGGATATCCGTTGCCTGCAGCAGCTGAATGAGCTGTTCCGTCGGGCTTTCATCACTGTATTTGATAAGGTTCGAAGGATAAAGCACGGCTTCAGATTTATACCGTGGTTTGATAAACGCAGGTCCTGAAAAAATTGCAGCAGCAATGGCAGCCAACACTCCCACAATGATCAAGGGCTTCCGGGAGTCGCTGATAACCTTGAATATATCTGCAGACTGTAGATAAGAATTCATACTCTTTGTAATTCCTTATGTGTTCAGATTCGGTAGGAAATTTCTTTCGAGCGCTCAATGATCAGGATCGAAATAAGCGCGATGATAAAGGCGCAGAAAACCGATACTGCTACGATGAGCCAACGGATTGGATAACTTTTCTTTTCTGCTTCCACTGCCTTATTCACAACAAACTTGTGGGGAAGGTTCTGTAATACATCCACTCGTAATTTGTCGAATTGTAATTTAAGCTTGTTCAAATCTTCCCGCTCGATGGTAAGCTGCTCGGTAAGCGATATATCCGCACCACCGAATTTTGCAAGCGCATCCAGCTTGGGCTGCAGCATCCTGATGCGTGCCTCAGCGCCCCCAATCCTTGCCTTCGTATTTACTATGGCAGAATCATTTTCCGCATGATATTTTTCCAGCACTTTGAGGGCAGCAGTTTCATTGTTGAACATGCTGAATGACTTTGCATATTCTTCTGTCCAGATAATTGACTGGTTAGTATAATCCATGATTCCCTGGCTTCGGATCCACCTCAACGAATCCTCCATCACTTTTATTTGCTCCTGCTTCGACTTGTATTCCCGTTCTACA
>Ga0190274_10002689_pt1 | contig 10506 bp, 2 predicted proteins | sample Popmic531T_FD_133002 | JGI IMG/M metagenome (GOLD analysis project Ga0190274, IMG submission 133002) | Populus adjacent soil microbial communities from riparian zone of Yellowstone River, Montana, USA - 531 T | ecosystem: Environmental > Terrestrial > Soil > Riparian zone | place: USA: Montana...
AACGACAGCTTGTTAGTCGTCTCCTGCAGCAGCGGGATGAACTGCGGCAACAGGTACGGGCCGATGGTGGGCAGCGTGCCGAGCGCGATCGGGCCCTCGAGCTGGTCCTTGTCGGCGTCGGCCACGTCCTTTATGGCGGCCGCCTGCTCGAGCACGCGCGAGGCCATGGAGACGATCTTCTCGCCGAGCGGGGTCGGCAGGACTTTCTGCTTGCCGCGTTCGAAGAGGACCCCGAGCTCTTCCTCGAGTTTCTTGACGGCAATGCTCAACGTCGGCTGGCTCACGTGGCAACGCTCGGCCGCGCGGCCGAAATGCTGCTCCTGCGCCAGGGCGACGATGTAGCGGAGCTCGGTGAGGGTCATGCGGCGAGTCTAACGCGCTTCACCGCGGGCACGAGGGGCCCGGCCCAGCCTTCAGTTCGTCGATTCCCGATATTGATCGACGCTGCCATCCGGCTTGTACGTGACCATGATCGTGCGGACCTGGACCCGTTCGGCGAGATACTGATACGCGGTCAGGATCACCACCCGGTCGCCCGCATACGTATATTCACGCAGCGGCTTGCGGTAACCCCGGCTCTGGGGATCGTTGTCGATCTCCTTGATCACCTTGCCATTCGAGCCCGCGACGAACTCGATCAATGCGTTGTCAGGCGACACCATGAGCGCGGCCAGCCGCGGGTCGGACACCTCGGGCCGCTGAAGCGGACCGCTGCTCGACGCGGACGGCTTCGCGGCGGCAGCGCCCTCGCCCTGCGAAGACTGACCCTCCGCAGGCTGGCCCGCGACCGGAGTCTGCGGCGCCGGATCCCGGGCGAAATACACCACGCCCGCGAACACGGCCACCACCGCGACACTGCCGACGACCAGCGATTTCCTCATCGCGCGACGAACACCACGTCGTCGATCCGCGCTGCGTCGGTAGCTTGCCCGGCGTAATTGAAATTTTCATAGCGCCACTCGATGTCGTGGACGCCCGGGGTGAGGTCGACGCTGTAGCGGTTCCACGTCGAGCCGTAGGAGGTGTTCATCCTCTGGATTCCATCGACGTACACCCGCAGGTAGTTGCAGCAGTATGTGGAATCCACGCGCGTCCAGAAGTAGAGATCTCCGGCGACGAAGACTCCGCTGAACCGCACGGAACTGGTCTCCGACTGAGCCACGGTGCCGGATTTGAAGCTGGCGGTACCTCCATGCGTATACAGGGAGTCGAGCGCCCACGGGACGGCGCTGTTTACGGGCGTAGTCCATGCCGCAAGGTTGGGACTGCCTTCGAAGGTCTGGGTGTACGTGGTGAGCGGCTGCGGCAATCCGGCCGGGTCATTGGGATTGCCGCCGTACAGCACTTCAACGAGGTCGAAGTAGCCGTCGTTGTCCGAATCCGAATCCAGCGGATCGGAATGATGCGTGATGACTTCGGCGTAGTCGCCGAGACCATCGTCATCGGTATCGGTCCTTCTGGGACTGGTGTGGTGCGTGACGATTTCCGCGAGGTCGCCGAGCCCATCGGCGTCGGTGTCGCTCACCGTCGGATTCGAGAGGTTCTGGAACTCCGTCAGGTTGCTGACGCCATCACTGTCCAGGTCGGTCAACGCATCGGCCGCGTTCGTATTGCTCATGCCCGCATAGAGCAGCTCCCACCAGTGCGGAATGGAATCGCTGTCCGTGTCGTAGAAGGGCAACCGCAGGAATGCCACGGTGTTGTTCACGGTGTGCAGCAGGTAGGCCTCCGATGTCCCGAACACCAGGCGAATCGGCTCTCCCAGGTATTGGTAGCTCGCGAGTGTCGTGCGGGTATTCGCATCGCGTATCTCCACGCGATCGGTGGTATCGACGTCGACCAGCAGGTTGTCCTTCCAGTACGCGTCCTCGATCACCTTGCCCAGTGAACCCGTGCGCGTCAGTGTCGCGCCAGTTCGCGCGTAGATAGCTCCGCTTCCCAACACGATCTTCGACCCGTCCGACGACACGCGGATCGGCGCGCTGACCGAGTAGCCGTCATACGGCGACTCGGCCGTCGACGCAATCAGGCCCGTGGTCTGATTGATCTCGTCATAGCGCAGATTGTTCGAGCCGATGCTGTACACGCGGGAAGTGACCGGATCCCAGGCGGTTTCACGGTTGTATCCGTAGTAGTAGTACGAAGATTGAGCGGTGGTTGCGCCAGCGCTGTTGAGCACGTAACCGCCCCAGCCGCCACTGTTCGTCAGCACCAGCAGGAAATTGCCGGCGTTTGCCAGGGTGAACTCGGTCTGCGTCATCGTCGCGAATGCCACTTCGGCGGAACTGCCGTTCACGTCGATGTAGCGGATCGCGCCGGTGCTGTACCCGAGATACAGGCGCTGGTGGCCGGTCGAGTACGCCATCTTCGTCGGGGCCAGCGTGCTGTAGCCCTGGTTGCTGCCGACGACGTAGGGCCGCAGGTACGTACCGGTGGCGATCGACCAGCGATACACGCGCTTGTTGGCCGTGCTCAGTAGATAGACGATGTCGCCGTTCTGCGCGATCACGTCCGGTGTGTAGTCCGGGAGCGTGGCAGCGTAGTTGCAAACGCCGCCGCTGCCGTGCGCTGGATCCCAGCACGCGGGCTCCGTCGGGAACGCGTCGAGTGTCAGCCCGGTGGTGCTGTCCCCCGCGGTCATGCCCGAATGCCAGGCATCCGGATGACCATCCTGGTCGGCATCGACCGACGCCGCGCGATCCAGCGGGAATGCATCCGCCGTGTTGGTCACGCCGTCGCCATCGCTGTCGTTGTTAGGCGTGTAGCTATAGAACTGAACGGTGCCGTTGTTGATCACCACCACGGCCATCGACGTATCAGAGCCCACCACGCGCAACGCTTCGCCCGTGAACGTCCGTTGCTCGAGCACGGTCACGCTGTTGCTGCCCATGCGCCGCAACGTGGTCTGAGTGCCGGTCGTCGTGAGCGTCACCACCGAACCGTCGGCGAACCAGCGTGCGTCCCGGATCGTCGTGCCCAGCGAACCCAGCCACGCGAGGCCGCTCTGGGCGTAGAAGTCACCGTTGCCCACCAGGATGGTCTGGCCATCGACAGACACGCGTACCGGCGGCTGCGGGGAGGGATAGCCGGAATGCTGGGAACCACCGACCGCGCCGAGCTCGCCCGTGACCTGATCGATCACGTCGTAGAACAGGTAGGAACTGGCGGCGTAATACAGACGCGACGTGACCGGATCCCACGTGAAGTCATTGGTGTAGTAGTAACTACCGCCCTGATCCGTGCTGACGCCGCTGCTATCGAGCACGTAGCGGCCGTTGCTCGAGTAGTAGCTGCCGATCTGCACCACCAGGAAGTTTCCGGTGCTCGTCAGGCTGGTCACGCCAAACGGCATGCTGGCGAATGCCACTTCGCCGGGGTTGGTCGTGTTGACGTCGAGGTAGCGGACCAAGCCGGTGCTGTACCCGAGATACAGGCGCTCATCGTCTGGCGAATACGCCATCTTCACCGGGGCAATGGTGGCGAAGCCCTGGTTGATCCCGACGACATACGGATTGAGATAGGCGCTCGCGCTGATCGACCAGCGATAGACGCGCTGGTTGGCGTTGCTCAGTAGATAGATGATGTTGCCCTGCTGCACCACCTGGTCCGGGGTGTAGCTCGGGATGGTCGCGCCATAGTTGCAGACGCCGCCGCTGCCGTGCGCCGACTGCCAGCACGCGGAGTCGTTCGCGAAAGCATCGAGCGTGAGACCCGTGGTGCTATCGGTCTGGCTCCTGCCCGCATTCCAGGCATTGGGATAGCCATCGCGGTCGGTGTCGACCGAGGCGGCGACATCCAGCGGGAACGCGTCCAGCGTGTTCGTCACGCCGTCGCCATCGCTGTCGTTGTTGGGCACGTAGGAACGGAATTGCACGTTGCCGCTGTCGTTCACCACCACCACCATCGAGGTGTCGCTGCCGACCACGCGCAGTGCCACACCGGTGAACGTGCGCTGCTCGAGAAGCGCCAGGTTGGTGCTGCTCAGTCGACGCAACATCGTCTGGTTGCCGGACGTGACCAGCGTGGCCAGCGAGTTGTTGGCGAACCAGCGTGCGTCGGTAATCTGCGTGCCCACCGTGGTCGCAAACGTCGGGCCGTTCTGGGCATAGATTTCGCCGCTGCCGATCACGATGTGCTGCCCGTTGGGGGACACGCGCACCGGCGCCTGGGAATAGCTGCCGCTGTAATAGCCTGAATAGCCGGTGGAAGTGATCGTACCGTTGCTCTGGTTGATCACCTCGTAGTACAGCGCGGAGGAATTGGAGCCGATGGCGACGTAGTACAGGCGTGATGTGACCGGATCCCACGCGTAGTCGGCGGAGTAATAGTATCCGCCGCCCTGCGCCGTGGTGACGCCGCTGCTGTTCATCACCTGGGTGCCGTTGTAGTAGTTGCCGACGTGTGCCACCAGGTAATTGCCGGCACTGGTCAGCGCGGCCACGGACACGGTCAACGTGGCGAAATCGACTTCGGCGGGAATGGCCGCGTTGACGTCGATGTAGCGGATCGCGCCGGTGCTGTATCCGAGATACAGGCGCTGGTGGTTGGCCGAATACGCCATCTTCGAAGGCGCGAGGGCGCCGAAGCCCAGGCTGGCTCCGACCACGTAAGGTTTGAGATAGGCACTCGAGCCGATCGACCAGCGATACACGCGTTTGTTGGCCGTGCTCAGTAGATAGATGATGTCGCCCTGCTGCACCACCTGGTCCGGGAGGTAGTTCGGCATGGTCGCGCCATAGTTGCAGGCGCCGCCGCTGCCGTGCGCCGACAGCCAGCACTCGCCATCCTGCGGGAAGGGGTCCAGCGACAGGCCCGTGGTGCTGTCGGCCTGGCTCCTGCCGGCGTTCCACGCATCGGGATAGCCATCCCCGTCGGTGTCGACCGAGGCCGCGACATCCAGCGGGAACGCGTCCTGCGTGTTCAGCACGCCGTCGCCGTCGCTGTCGTTGCTGGGCACGTAAGTGTGGAACTGCACGGCGCCGCCGTTGCGCACCACCACCACCATCGACACATCGGTGCCGACCACGCGCAGCGGCTCGCCCGCGAAGGTCCGCTGCTCGAGCGGGGCGAGGTTCGTGCTGCGGAGGAGACGCAGCCGTGTCGCGCCGCTCACGTTCGTCAGCGTGACCACCGTGCCGTTGGTGAGCCAGCGTGCGTCTGCTATCGGCGCGCCTACCGAGCCCGACCACTGAAGAGTGGCGCGGCTGAACAAATCACCCGAGCCCTGCAATACATACTGGCCATTGGCGTTTACGCGGATCACGCCATGCATGTCGTAATCGCCGTGATAAGGCGACTCGCCGGTGGAAGTGACCTGTCCGCTCACCTGGTCGATCACGTCATAGCGCAGATCGTTCGGATTGAGACCGGTGAAGTAATAGAGGCGGGAATTGACCGGATCCCACGAGGTTTCGCTCGAGTATCCGTAGTAGTACCCGCCCTGGTACGTGACGGCGCCACTGCTGTTGAGCACGTAGCCACCGTTGTAATTGCTGCCCACCTGCGCGACCAGGAAATTGCCGGCGCTCGAAAGACTGGTGATGCCAGTCGCCATGCTGGCGAATTCCGCTTCGGCGGAACCGCCGTTCACATCGATGTAACGGATTGCGCCGGTGCTGTAGCCGAAATACAGCCGCTGATGGCTGCTGGAATACGCCATGGTCGTCGGCGCCAGCAGGCCGAAGCCACCATCGATTCCGACGACATACGGATTCAGATAGGCGCCAGCGCTGATCGACCACCGGTATACGCGCCGGTTCTCGGTGCTCAATAGATAGACGACGTCGCCGTTGTGCTCGATCTTGTCGGGCACGATATCCGGCATCGTGGCGCCGTAGTTGCAAACACCGCCGCTGCCATGAGCGGACGCCCAGCACGCCGAGTCCTGCGGAAACGCGTCCAGCGTCAGGCCCGTAGTGCTGTCGGCCTGGGTCCTGCCGGTATTCCAGGAATCGGGGTATCCGTCCCGATCTGTATCGACCGAGGCCGCGGCATCCAGCGCGAACGCATCCTGCGAGTTCGCCACGCCGTCGGCGTCGGTGTCGGTGTTGGGAACGTAGGTGTGGATCTGCACCGTGCCGTTGTTGATGACCAGCACGGCCATTCTCGAATCCGTACCCACTACCCGGAACGCCTGCCCCGCATAGGTGACGCGCTCCAGCGTCGGCAGACTGGTCGCACCGCGATGCAGGAGTGTCGTCGCGTTGTTAGCGGTCGTCAGCGTGGCCACCGAGCCATCGGCAAACCAGCGTGCGTCGGTCACGGCCGAGCCCACGGACCCCGTCCAGTTCAGCGAGGGACTTCTGTAGATATCGCCGCTGCCCAGCAGGACGTACTGGCCATTCGTGGACACACGGATAGGCGCCTGGACGGTGTACGAACCATGGTAGGGCGCCTGGCCGGTTGAGGTGATCTGCCCGGTGGCCTGATCGATCACGTCGTAATACAGATCGCTCGGGTAGTAGTAATCGCTCGTGTAATAGAGACGCGACGTCTCCGCGTCCCACGCGGTCTCGCGCGAAAACGAGTAGTAGTAGCCGTTGGTCCCGGTGGTGGTACCGCTGCTGTTGAGCACGTAGCGATAGCTGTAGCCACTGCCACTCTGGACCGCCAGGTAATTCCCGACGCTGGAGAGGTTGCTCACACCCGTCGGCATGGTGACGAATGCCACCTCGGTGGAACTGCTCGACGTCGGATTGATGTAGCGAATCTCTCCGGCGGCATAGCCCAGGTACACGCGCTGATGGGCGCCCGAATAGGCCATGCTGGTCGGATAGACCCCGCCCGATCCCACGATGTAGGGATCCAGGTAGCGGGCTTCGCCGAGCGACCATCTGAAGACAAGCCCGTTGGCGCTGTTCAGTAGATAGACAACGTCCTGGCCATCGAAGGCGACGACATCGGGTGTGTAGCTCGGCAGCTCCGAGGTCACGTCGAAGTCGGACGTCACGGTGCCGATGGTTACTCGGGCCCGCGTGATCCTCGAATAGTTCGATGAGGCCCTCGTCCTGACGACCAGCGACTGGCCGGGGCCGATGGATCCCGCCGCGCTCGTGTATGCGCCGCCGGCAATCGAATATTCACCGTTGTCGATGCTTACGGGCGAAGAAGTATTGATGCCCGCGATGGCGACGCTGTCCGACACCACCCATGCGCCGCGAGTCGCGTTGGTCTTTCTCGCGAACGGAAACGCATCGGGTACCGCATCCGCGGCCAGGGTGGTGGCGCTGAACGTCGCCGAAACGCCGCCCACGGTCAGAACCGCGCTCACCTGCGTCGAAAACAGGCCGGAGCTGTTCAGTCGAACCCGGACTGTCTGGCCGTTGACGACTGGGCCCAGAGCCGCCGTGTAGCCGCCGCCATTGACCGAATATTCGCCTCCGGTGATCGACACGAACGCGACCGTGTTGATTCCGGAAATGACGATCTCGCTGGATCCGACAACGCTCGACAGAGCAGCCCCGGTCATATTCGTGAACGTGAAGGCGTCGGGTGTCGTGTCCGCGGCCACAGTGGTTGCGGTGAACGTCGACGAAACACCGCCGATGGTCAGAACCGCGCTGACCGGAGTCGAGAACTGGCCGGAACCCGTCACACGGACCTGGATTCTCTGACCGTCGGAAATGGTGCCCGCGGCGGCCGTGAAGGGAGCGCCATTGATCGAATACTCGCCGCCGGTGATCGATACCGCGGCGCTCGCGTTGATTCCCGAAATGACGATCTCGTTCGAGGCGACACCGGCCGAAATCGCGGTCCCGGACTGGCTGGTGAAGGCGAAGTTGTTGGGAGTCGTATCGACTGGTGGAGTTGGATTGGACTTCGAACCACCCCCGCCACCGCAGCCGGCGAGGAGAACCAACAACCCGATCGCGACAAAACCCGAGATCTGCCTTTGCACCTTCACTGCTCCCTATCTTCCAGATGTTTGCCCGATCAAGCGCTTACGTTTCTTGTTCTTGTTATTCGCGCATCGCGCCCGTTCTTATCTATGGTTGTCCACGGGCGCGGGAATGATAGTCGCCCCGGATTACGCGCGAAACCCTTAGACCCCGGTTTGCCGGCTCGTGACATAACCCCGTGCGCCAGGCGCACGCCTGACGGTTATCTGTCACGAAGCGGCAAAACCTGCCAGGCAAGACGCCAGGCGGCGAGCTGCCCTAACAATGCGAGCAGCGCCCGGTCCCGCGGGCCATCACCACGCTTGCCGCCCGAAGCGGTACGCAGGCGTCAAGGCAACGGGAGAATTCCTTCGCTGTGGACTATCCACTGCCCATTCGGCGGAAAACCGGGATTCAGCTCGTGCACGTCGCTGCCACCGGCGACCATGAGCCCGACGGCCAGCAGCAGCGCTCCATTGGAAGGGAAATAGGTCTCGGCCGCGCGCCGATACCCCGGCCCGTCGCTCGACGCGTTGGTGAGGAGCTCACTCACGTTCTGATCGAGATGCACGCGCGGAGTCATGCCGGATATACCAAACTTGAAGTTCGGGCCGTCCCATAGCAGGAAGTCCACGGCTTTTTCGGGTTCATCGAGGCGCGTGGCGGTCATCGCCAGCATGGGCCAGTCCCATCCCCAGGTCTGGCGCAGGTCCCAATCCTTGATCACGGCATTCAGCGTGCGACGCATGGTTTCGCGATCCGCGCCCCAGCCGGGCAGCAGCCCCAGCGCGGCAACGAACGACGGATGATCGCGGTTGGGACATTCGGGCGCGGTGTTGCCCTTGGAACATTGCTCCGACCGCGCTCGTTCCCACAGATCCTGTTGCGATTCGGCGGCGAGGTAGATGCCGTCTTTCACCGGCAGCTTCGAGAGCCGGAACAGTACGTTGTCCCAATCCGGATTCTTCGGCATGCCGAGCCGCTTGCGCCAGTCCTGCGCGGTGGCGAGGCCGAACCGCCAGTATTCGAGTTCGAAAGTGGGGTTCCAGGTCGAGAGCGGCTCGAAGTTCTCCTGCGCGGGAATCAGCGGCGGGCCCAGCACGAAGCGTTCGGCCTTGCGATCGTAGAACGGCCAGCTGGCCAGCAGCTCGGCGGTCTCGAACACGAGCTCGCGATATTTCTCCAGCGTCTCGCGCGTCGGTCGCGCCTTGTAGATCGTCTCGGCCAGGTAGATAGGATGAGGCTGCTGCCACATGATGAACGGGTTCACCTTGCTCGGGCTCTCGCGTCCTTCGGGGCCGGTCATCTTCGGCCACCAGGCGCCGCGCACCTTGTGCGCCCGGGCACGAGCCTTCGCCGCAGGGAGCTGGTGGAAATAGAAAGGCATGCTGCGTTCCAGCAGCTCCGGCCTGCCCCACACCGCGAAGTGCGCCGCGTGCCAGGCGTGCATCTCGAGATGAAACTTGCCGTTCCAGCTATTGGAGAAGAGTCCTTCTTCCTGCGGCGGCAAACTGCCCGCGCTGTTGACGGCGGTCAGGTACTGCGACATGACGATGCGCCGCTCGAGTTCGCGGGCGCGCGGGTCGCGGCTGCCGGCCAGGTCCACCACGCCGCCATGCGTCCAGAATTTCTCCCAACCCGCAGCCACGTTGTCGCGCGCCAGCTCCGCGACCGGCATCTGCGCGGGCGGTGGGCCCGCGGTGAACTCCACTAACAAGGTGACCTGGGCCGAGCCCGGCGCGGTGAGGCGGTACGCGTGCGTCGCGGGCGCGGTGATGTCGAGCTCGCGGTCCGCGGTCACGCGTACCGAGTAGCGGGTGTCGTCGAGTTGGCGCGCCAGCGTGAGTCCGCCCGCGCTGCGCGAGATCTCCTGCGTTGAATGTGTCTCGGGATGTTCGAAGTCCGCCGGATCCGGATTCAGTTTGGCAGCGACGCCGGGGAAGCGGAGATTGAAGCCCAGCCGGCCATCGGCCAGCAGCGTCGAGCGCAGTCGCACGATGAGCAGATCGCGATCCGGATGAACGGAGGTTTCCACTTCAACCGGAGTGCCGTCGAACACGAAACTGCTCGAAAGCCGGCCCGTCCACATGTCGAGCGTCTGGCGAGTCGCGGACAGTTCTTCGAACGAAGCCTGTTTGCCATCGGGCTTCGCGAGATACAGGCCGAGCCGTGCCAGTGAAAAGCGATGCGGGTTCTCGCGCAGCCACTGGATTTCGGGCTTCTTCGCCTGTTCCCAATCATTCAGATAGGGGTACTTCTGCGTCTTGCCCCGGACCTTGATGGGCACTTCAGCCTGCGCGAGCGTGAAGCTTTGTGGATTCGGAAAACTGTGCCAGGCCCACTGCGCCTGGGTCATGAGCGGCACGAGCGATGAATACTGCTCGGAGAAAGTCTGCAAGCCGGTGATGTCCGCCGTGAACGCCAGGTTTCCGTTGCCCACCATGAACGGCGCGGACCTGTCGACGACGGTGATCGTGGGGTTGTGGCGAATGACGAGCGCGTGCCGGTCGATGGGCGCGCCCGCGCCCCATGCCGGGATGGCGAGCAGCATCCAGGTCGCAATGATGATTCGGTGAATCCTAAGTGTCATGGCGGGCATCTTTGCCTTACTGCCGCGACAGCACAACTG